>JGI12109J20283_10195168_pt1 | contig 15370 bp, 12 predicted proteins | sample ElkSlonscriptome_12_FD_20283 | JGI IMG/M metagenome (IMG submission 20283) | reverse complement strand
GTCCTTTGCGTCGGCGCCCATCCCGACGACGTCGAAATGGGCATGGGAGGCACCGTGGCCGGGCTGGTGGAGGCCGGCCATCGGGTGGCTTTCGTCCTGCTGACCCACGGCGAGATGGGTACGTTCGGCGACGCCGAGACGCGCGTGCGCGAGGCGCGGGCCGCGGCCGAGGTGCTGGGCGCCGACGTCAGGATCCTCGATCACCCCGACGGCGCAGTCCAGGACACGCTCGAAAGCCGCCACGAGATGGCGACCATCCTGCGTGAGCTGACGCCGGATCTCGTGTTCGCGCCCTATCCGCATGCCCGGCGCGGCGCGCTCGACGGTCGGGCGAACGTCGATCACCTCGCTTGTGGAATGATCGTGCGCGAGGCGACCAAGCTCGCGCGCTTTCGCAAACTCGACCTCGGCGTCGATCCGCACACCGTGCGCCGGCTCTTCTACTACATGCTGCCGGACGCACTCGCGCCGTCATTCGTGGTCGACGTGTCCGCACATCGCGATCGCCTGAAGCGCTCCATCGAAGCCTACGCGTCCCAGATGGAGATCACGCGCGGCGAGCGTGGAGTCCTCGACATCCTCATGCTCATTCGTGAGTACGCCGGCTTGCAGATCAACGCGGAGCTGGGGGAGGCCTTTCTCAGCGAGGATCCGTTGGGAGGGGACGTGGGACTGCTGGCGAAGGTCTGATCCGCTCGAACAGGACGATCTCGTGACGTGGGCGTGGCCGGAATGGTTTGCTACTTCGTGCCGTGCTACGGTTCGAGCCATCGAACGATTGGAGCACGGCGAGATTCGGTGACATTCACGAACTGCAGCTCTCGAACGTGCGAGCACAGGACACCTCTCTTGCACAATCGAATCCGCGAGGAGCGCCGCCGCCGCGTGTCGGCCCTTCTTGCGACGATCGCCGTGGTCGCTGCCTTCGCTGCGCCCACCGCGTCCGCCGCAACCCTGAGTTTCTCGTCCGTCGAGGCGCGCGCATCCGAGGTCGTGGTGACCACCGCGACGCTCTCGGGCGCGGTCGGGGTCCGCGGCCTCCAGTTCGACGTCTCGATTCCGCCGGAACAGGCCGACGTCGCAATGGTCGAGGCGGTGACTGGCGCGCCGAACTGGACGGTCGCGTGGAATCGCCTGGGTGACGGTGTGACAAGGGTCGTGGCCTTCGGTGACGATGCGACGACTCCGGAAATCGCTTTCGACGTGTACCTGAATTGCCGCGGGAGCGGTGAGGCGATCCTCTCCGCCAATGGACCGTTGGCGTCGACGGCGGACGGTCCGGTCCAGGTCGTGAATGTGGTTCCGGGCACTCTGGAACTCGGTCCGTCGGCGAGTCCGGTCGTCGAGATCAGCGCGGTTCCTCATCCGCTCGTGGACGGCCGCTTCGGCATCCTGCTCGTCGTCTCGGGGAGCACGACGCAGGCGCCCTCGCTAGAACTCGACGAAACGCCGGTGGTGCTCACTCCCGTCGGAGCAGGGCAACGCGTCTGGAGGGCCGACGTCTTCGTCGACGCAGGCGTGTCGCGTCTCGTCGGGCGCGCAGAAAACCTCCAAGGTGTTTCGACCACACTCGCTGCGATCCAGGGTGGAGGTCGATGATGCAGACTTCGTGGGAGCGCACTCTTCTCTCCGGCTTCGCCGTTCTTCTCTTCGGATGCTCGTCGGGCGATTCGCCGACCGGGGGTGGAGGTGGTGGGGACGTCGAGTCGGCGTGGACCGTCTTCACGGCCGGAGACGACGCACAGGCCCGAACGCTGTTCGCGGACATCGTGGCGGACGACCCGAGGTCTGGCGCCGCGCAACTCGGCCTCGGGTGGACCACGCTGACCACGGCGTCGGACGTCCAGGGCCTGGGCGACGCGGTCGACGCCTTCGACGCAGCGCTCGCCAACGGAGCCTCGGCGACCGACACGCACGCCGGTCGAGCGTTCGCCCTGCTCGCGCTGGGCTCGAGACACGAAGACGCGGTCGCTGACGTCCAGGCGGTTTTCGATGCCGAGTCCGACTACGCGTTCTCTCGTCGGCCGTCGATCGGACGCGTACAGCTCGATCTCGTTCTCGCCGCGAGTCGATTCGCGGCGGGAGACGTCGACGGCGCTCTCGCCGCGTGCGATGCGATCGAAGCGTCACGACTCGACGCCGCCGACGCGTCGTCGTGGCGCCTCGAAGGCGTTCCGTTCTCGACGTTCGAAGCCGCCGTTGCAGCGCGAATCGCCGACGTCGCCGGGCGGATCCCACGATGAACAACCGTACCGGAGTTCGCGCCGTCCACTCGGAGTGCCGCGGTGCTCGGGCTCTCGCCCTGGCCTTCGTCGCTCTGACCGCGTCCGTGGTTCCAGCGTTCGCGGGCACCGTCGATCCCGTTCTGAGAGAACTCACACGACGCCACGAGGCGCCCGACCTCGCGCGCGGCGAGAGTCGTAGGCTGTCCTTCCCCGGCGTGGCCGTCGAGTCGGTGGAGGGGACCCCCTTCGTGAGGACCGTGGTCGAGGTCGATGGGCGAGCCTCGCGCGAGATGCTCGAGAGCGTGCCGGGCGCACGCGTGGGAACGAACGAAGGTGGCCTGGCCACCGTGCGTCTTCCGCTGCACGCGATCGACGCCCTTGCGGCCACACCCGGCGTGCGCTCGGTTCGTGCGGCACGACGACTGGAGCCCCAGCTCGAACGCGCCGCGGGGAACGTGCGACTGAGCGAGGCCTGGGCGGGATCGTTCACGTGGACCGGGCGCGGTGTCGTGATCGGAATCGTCGACAGCGGACTCGACGTCGCGCACGGCGACCTGCGCCAGCCGGACGGATCGACGCGCGTGCTGTCGGTCTGGGACCTCGATCGGGACGGCGATCCACCGGCGGGATTCGGTGGTGGACGCTACGTCGATCGCAATGACATCGACCTGTCCCTGCAAGCCGGTGGAACGCCGGCCGTCGTGGACTCCTTCCTGCACGGCACCCACGTGATCGGTTGCGCGGCGGGCAACGGCGCCGAGAGCAACCTCGCCGTGCGCCGTGGCGTGGCGACCGAAGCGGAGATCGTGGCGGTCACGGCGGCGGTTCTCTTCGAAGACCAAGCCATCGACGGCTTGAGGTTTCTCGTGTCCGAGGCTGCGCGCGTCGGCCGCCCGCTCGTGGCGATCTTCGCCTTCACCACGCAGTTCGGACCGCACGACGGGTCGACACCGCTCGAGCGAGAGATCGAGCGACTCGAGGGATTGGGTGCGACCATCGTCCTCGCGGCCGGCAACGCCATCGACGGTCGGGATCCCTTGCACGCGACCATTCCCGCCGGCGGGGCGAAGACGCGAATGCGCGTTCGCGACGTCGACGACGATCCCGTGTCCACGAGCGCCGGAGTGACCTTCTGGCACCCTGGCGACGCGCGTCCGGTGATCGACTACGGGATCACCCGGATGGTCATCGACGAAGAATCGGGCGACCCCGTTCCCGTCGACTCCATCTTGGCGAGCGTCGCCCCCGGTGAGATCTGGGAGGGTTGGTTCGAAGAACGTCGGGTGTGGATCGACAACGCGAGCGCCGGGCTCGACCCCTTCAATGGTGACCACAACACCATCGTTCTCGTGGAAGCGGCGAACTGGCTGACCGGAGAAGAAGGGGAGTTCTTCTTCGAGTTCCGGAGCGATGCAACAGGACACGGTTGGGTGTACGGCGGCGACCTTCGTCTCGTCTTTCCCGATGGCGACGACCTCTACACTCTCGGCATGCCCGCGACGAGTCGTGGAGGCATCGTCGCGGGCGCCAGTCGGAACCGTCACGGATTCGTGAGCGAGAGCGGAGCCTCGTACTTCGGACCGTCGCAGGACCTGCTCCCCACACGTGCGCGGGCAATCTTCTCGTCGCGTGGACCGACGCGCGACGAGCGGCGCAAACCGGACGTGCTCGCGCCGGGATCGTTCCTCGTCGCGCCGCTTTCCACGACGGTGAGCGATCTGATCCCGGACTACGCGGTGACCGCGGGACGCGGCTACGTCGTTCTCGAGGGCACGAGTCAGGCCGCCGGCGTCGCCGCGGGTGTGATCGCGATGATGCTGGAGAAGAATCCCAATCTCAGTCCGGCGCGCATCCGCCAGATCCTCCAGGACACCGCCTTGGTCGACGATTTCGTCGGTTCGACGTGGAACGACGCCTACGGCTACGGCGGCATCGATGCGCTGTCGGCTCTCGCCGCCGTGCCGCGACCGCTGTCGTTCGGTGGCGACGTCGATCGCGACGGCCGCGTGACGGTCGGTGACGTCGTCACCCTCGCACGTCACATCGTCGATCCGAACGGCCGGCCGTTGGAATCCGACGCGCGCGATGCGGCCGACGTCGTACCGGCCCCCGACGGGGACGGCATCCTCGACGCGCGCGACGTGGGTCGCGTCCTCGGGCTCGTCCTCGACGAGAACGGACTCGCGCGAACCGCGAGTGGCCACGTGGCATGGGAGTCCGAGGCGCCCCGCCGGACCGACGCAGGATGGGTGCGACCCGTCGTCTTCCGCGGCGACCGGCTGGCGGCGGTCCAGTGCGAGCTTCACGGTGCCGGAATCGTCGGCGCCCCCTTCGCGAACGCGGACGTCACGGCCTTCACCGGGGGCACGGCAGAACGTCGACGTGTGCTCGCGTTCGCGACGCCGGGTTCGGTGCTCGGTTCCCTGGAGATCCACGTTCCCGTCGACGGACCCGAGGCCACCGTTCGCGTCGCCTCCGTCGTGGCAGCCGACCCGAGCGGCGGAATCCTCGAGCCCGAAGCCGACGAGACGTCGACGGTGCTCGAACTCGCGGGTCGTCCGAATCCGTCCGCAGGCCCGATGAGCGTGTACTTGCGGCTCTCGCGCGCGACTCCGGTGGCGATCGACGTCTTCGACCTTCGCGGACGTCGCGTCGCGCAGCTGCATCAGGGAAACCTGGGCGCGGGCGAGCACACGCTCTCGTGGTCGGGACAGGACGACGCGGGGGTCGCCGTGGCCGGGGGGACCTACTTCCTGCGCGTCGACGCGGGGGGCGAGGCGTACGCCCGGAAGGTCACGCTCCAGCGCTGAGTTCGTCGGGGGCCGGCAGACGGCCCCCGACTCGGCCCACATCTCGCATTCCGAGCTCTCACCTGGCCTCAAGACCGACCACTCTCGTGCCGATACATGGCTCGAGGAGGTGCTCTGCCGTGGAGCCCACGCTGGACAACGCGATGATCTTCGGCGGGATCGGGAATCTGCGCCTCGCGCCGCACGTGCGCGAGGGTCGGCCCGTGGGCGCCGTGGAATCGGTCCGCGGGGCGGAAAGGACTTCCGGGGCGGAATCGAGTCTGCCGGCGGGTCGACCGCGCGGATTCCAGTCCGGCGAGAAGGTCACGATCTCGGCCGTGGCCCAGGCCGCCTTCGAAGAGAACCCCGCGGTGTCGTCGGCGGGAGCGCCCGGCGAGGCATCGGCCCCGAACAAACTCACCGACGAAGAGCAGCGCGAAGTCCAGGAACTGAAAGCCCGCGATGCCGAGGTTCGTGCCCACGAGCAGGCCCACAAGGCCGCGGGCGCCGGGCTATCGATGTCCGGTCCGACCTACGAGTACACGCAGGGTCCCGACGGACGGCGCTACGCGGCCGGCGGTGAAGTCGGGATCGACGTCAGCGAGGTCTCGGGCGACCCTGAGGCGACGGCGCGCAAGGCCCAGCAGATCCGGGCCGCGGCCCTGGCTCCGGCCGAGCCGAGCTCCCAGGATCGCGCGGTGGCCGCGCAGGCGGCCGCGATGGCAGCCGGCGCACAGGCGGAGATCGCGGAGCAGCGACGTCAGGAAATGCAGGACGGATCGCCGAATGCTGGCGTGTCCGGGGCCGCGACGGACCCCTCGGCGGGCGATGCCCTCCCGGGGTCGAACGGGATCGTGCCATCGAGCGTGGCCTCGGCCTACGCCGCGGCCTCCGGCTCGACGCCGACACCCGCCACGGGGGCGATTCGTCAGGCACCCACCAACGGGCTCTTCGCCTGACGCACGTCGTCGGCTAGTCTTCGGGCATGGAAAACTTCATCCGCTGGGCGCTCCGCGCGGGCGCGATCTACGACCTCGTCGCCTTCTCGCTCCTGATGGCCATGCCGCAGTGGCTCTTCACGCTGTTCGATCACCCGGAGCCGGCCGAGCCCTTCCTGTTCCGCCTGGCCGCACTGCCTCTGTTGATGGCATCGCCGGTGTACTTCATTGCGTCGCTCGAGCCGCTCTCGAATCGCAATCTGGTGCGGGCTTCGGTGTTGCTCCGAACGGTAGGTGCGATCGGCATCGGCGTACTGATCCTGACGCACGAGCCGGTTGGCGCGGGGGCTTATTGGGCCTTCGCCCTGGGCGACCTGTTCTGGGCGGGCACGGTCGTCGTTCCGTGCATGCGCGTGCGCTGACCGCGATCATCCGGTCACGATGTCCGGGAAACGTCGCCTCAGGAAGCGCTTGGGCCGTCGATCGACGGTGAACAGGCCCCAGTGCTTCTCCGGTTCGTTCGGATCGGGCGAGCCCTTCCACGGTTCGTCGAAGGCTTCGAAGACGAAGCAAACGATGTTCTCCTCGCGCGTCCACGCGACGAGCTGCTGGACGTACATCGCCTGCAGTTCCTGTGACGCGTTCCAGACCTCGATGCCGCGTCCGTTCGAATGCGTGGTCCAGCCCGCTTCGGTGATCACGACCGGTTTGTCGGGCCAACGGTCGGCGACCTGGCGGTAGTTCGCCTTCGTGTACTCGAGCGCGTGGTTGATGTCCTGGTACTCCCACACCGGGTAGGTGTGGATCGACAGGAAGTCGAGGGCGTCCACGAGCGGGTCCAGGGAGTGGACCCAGGGGACATAGTTCTCGCAGAAGGTCACGGGTACATCGATCGCATCGCGTAGGCGATGAGCGGATTCGACGAGACGTTCGACGGGGACGAGGTGGTCGGTCCACTCCACGGCCGCTTCGTTGCCAATGGAGACGCCGAGCACGTGATCACGATGGTCGTTCGCGAGTTCGATCGCGCGGTCGATCTCCGCGTCGTTGTGCGCGCGGTTCGCCGCGAGGGAGGCGTCGTCGTGATCGGCGCCCCAGGGACACTTCGGATTGCTGACCTCCGCGCGCTTCTCGGCGCCGAGCAGCACGCGAAAATCGAAGCCCTCGTCCTCGATCACCTGCATCACGCGCACGGCGTGCTCGCTGCAGTCGTAGAGGCGAAGGTAGCGCCAGTGACCTTCGAGGATTCGCAGGTCCTCGGCGATCTCCGCGTGCGAAGGATAGAAGCCCTCGCCGGGATACTGGCCTTCACGATATCCGGAGTAACAGATGGCGTCCGCGAAGGCGGCGTCGGGAATCAAACCTTGTCGCATGGTGCTCAGAACTTGGGGGATCCGTCGGAGTGCCAGAGGCCCCAGGTGCTTCCCACGTCGCCCTCGTCGCCCGTCTTCCAGTTCTCGTCGAAGGAGGAGAACCAGAAGACCTCCAGACCCTCTTGCTCGGCCCATTCGTAGGTCTGGATGAAGTAGACGAGTGCGTTGTCGTCACCGGGGATCGCGCCACCGTAGGGCGAGCCCGACGTGGGCCAGCCCGTTTCGCTGATCACGACCTTCTTGTCGCCGGCGACAGCGCGTGCGCGGCGCACCATCTCCTGCATGTAGGGCAGCGAGTACTCGAGCGGACAGCGCTCCCAGAAGGGGTAGCAGTTGATCAGCACGACGTCGCAGGCCTCGGCCATCTGCGGATGGTTCTCGTACAGGAAGTAGGCGTCGACGTAGGCCACGCACTGGTCGGGCGCGGCTTCGCGCAAGCGATCCATGTACTCGATGATCTCGTTCGCGTTCAGGTCACCCCGCAGCAGGATCTCGTTGCCGACGGCCATGATGTCGGCGTGGCCGGCCTTCGCGATCTCGATGCCGGCGGCCAGTTCCTCTTCGTTCTTCTCACGGTCGCTGCCGATCGACAGGCCGACCATGGTCTTCAGGCCCAACTCATGCGCGATGCGAGGCGTCGCCTCGTGACCCTCGCAGCACGAGAAGCTGCGGATCCACCGTGTGGTCGGCCGGACGATCTCCATGCGCTGACGGATCTGGTCCGCGCCGATGTCCATGCCCGGCTCCTGGCCGTCCATGTAGGGGCTGTAGGAGATCCCGTGGATCCCGCGCTCCAGGATCGCGCGGTAGCGTGCGCGTTTCTCCTCGGGCGACAGGTCGATCAGGGCGGAGGGCTCGAGGACCGCAGTCTCGGGCAGGAAACCGGCGCGGCCGACGTTTCCCGATCCCGTCCAGACCTCGGCGGGGAAGGCGTTGCGGTAGACGTCGGACATGGTCGAGTTCTCGAGCGTGGGAGGGTTTCGAACAACGGTCGCCGAGTGTTGGCGATCGGGAGTGCCGTGTCAAATCCTGCGAATCCGATCGGCGAGCGCGCCCAGGCGCTGACGATCTCCCGAAGACCCAGGCCGTCGATCCGACGGACATGGGCCGTTCTCAGGGAGACCCCACGGTTCCACACGCGCGCGTGCTTCGCAACAGTCCCGCGCCGAACGGATTCGTCGCTCGCGTCTTCGGCGTCATGGACTCCCCAGGACCTCGACGTCCTCGCCGAGCGCCGATTCCACGTAGACCGTCTGCACGAGGATCACGACCACCACGAGGAACGGTGTCGACAGGAACACGCCGGTCAGGCCGAGCAAGGCGCCCATCACCAACTGCGAGGCGACGAGGAGGCCGGCCGGGAGCCGCAGGGCCCGTTCTTCGATGAAGGGTGTGATCGCGTTGCCCTCGATGACCTGGATCACGGTGTAGACGGCCGCGACGATCAACGCACGACTGGGTCCGTCGGCCAGTCCGATCAGGATTGCCGGCAGCGCCGCGAGGATCGACCCCAGGAAAGGGACGAACGAGAACAGAGCGGCGAGGAGTGCCAGCGTCAGCGCGAGCGGGAAGTCGAGGATCAGGAGACCGATGTAGGTCATCAGGCCGACGACGAACATCGAGGCGATGCGCCCCACGAGCCACCACCGGAGTCCACGGCCGACCTGCTGCAGGACGTCGAGCGCGCGGTCACGTTGATTCGGAGGAAACAGTCGGCGCGTCGCACGCAGATACGGATCCGGCGCGTAGGCGATGAACAGGGCGATCACGATCGCGGCCGCCACGCTGGTCCAGGCTCCGAGAGCGGTGGAGAAGACGCCACCCATGCGTGAGACGATGGAGGAGCCCAGCGATTTCGAGGAGCCGTTCGCGTCCCTGCTCGCGCTTCCGCCACCGTTGCCGTTCAGGAGATTCTGTGACCACGCGTGGCGCTCGAAGAAGTCCTGGGCCGACTCCCAGGCCGCGGGAAGCTCTTCCGTCAGCTCCGCAGTCTGTTCGACCAGCGAGGGCCCCTTTGCGACCCCGAAGATGCCGGTCGCGGTCAACCCAGCCACCAGGACGAGGGTCAGCGCGGCGCGACGGCCGATCGGCGCCCAACGCGACACCAAGGACGCGCAGCCGTCCAGGAACACGACCAGGAGGACGGCACCGAAGAGCGTCAGCAAGGTCGCGACGATCTCCCGGAGCAGCACCCACGTGATGCCGAGCGCGAGCGCCGCAAGCCAGAGGATTGCGACGCGATGGACGAATTCCGAACGATCGACACGTTGCATGGTGCCGCAGACCTTTCCCGAAAGTAGGCAACCCGTAGGATCGCCCGTATGACCTTCCTGGGCTATGGGGCATACCCTTGCGTGAGTCAGGGGTGAGTCACGAGGTGTCGGCGTCGGATCCGTCCATGCCGCGAACGATCGCGTCGATCTGCAATCCGAATACGAGGACGCCTGCCGACAGGTTCAGGTAGACCATCAGGATCATCACCGAAGCGAGGTTTCCGAAGACCGATTGGTAGTTCGCCAAATTCGTCACGTACCACTGGAAGCCGACCGACGTCATTACCCAGCCACCGACGACCAGGGCCGCGGTGAGCGAGCCGCGTCGGAATCGATGGGCGCGGGCCGGAGCGTGGTGGACGATGAGGAGCAGCGCGAGGTACAGAGGCGCGAGGACGAGCAGCCATCGCACCACCGAAGCCAGGATCGTGAAGGGCACACCGCCCTCGAACTGGTTCGTGACGGCGGGGCTCACGTAGCCCGCGAGCAGAGCGACGGTGAAGCAGAGCGTCACGGCGACGGTCAAGACGAACGAGAACAGGAGTCGTTTGAACACCGCACGCGTCTCGTCGACGCTATAGATCCCGTTCATCACGCCCATCACCGCACGCATCGCGCCGGACAGGTACCACAGGGCCAGCAGCACGCCGAGAGTGAGCCAGAAGCCGCTCCGGCTCGCCATCACCTCGTCGGCCGTGGTCGATACGATGTCGAAGACCGACGAGGACGTCATCTGCTCCAGTCGCGGTGCGAGCTCGCCGTCCCAGAGTTCCCTGAGGTCGGCGTAGCCAAGCACGGCGAGACCGGCGAGCAGGACGGCGGGCAACGCGAACAGGATCTGGTAGGAGATCGCGCTCGCAAAGGTCAGTAGATCGTTCTCACCGGTCAGTGCAACGAGCCGACGTGAGCCACGCACGATGCTGCGGGCTTCGTGGTTCCAACCTCGTAGTCGCCGACGGATCAAGTCACCCGTCATGCCCAGACGTCTCCTCCTGAGCGAAGGGTCGGATCCCAGCGTGTGTGCCGAGGAGGAATTTGCCGTCGTCTGCATCTTCGGCATCTTCGACCTCGGCCCAACCCAAGTGGCCGCCGAGGTCGACGCCGGCGCCCTGGCCGCTGGACTCGCTCCCTTGCTGTGCCGATGCCGACAGGGCGGAGAGGGTGAGGAAGGTGAACAGGGTCAAGAATTGCGCGAAGCGGACGAAGTCGGCCGTCATCGAGTGACTCCATTCGTTGGTCCGTTGGTCGGTTTCGCATGATCCGCGATCGAGGCTAGTCGTCTCGAGGCAAGGCCAGTATGGGTTGCGGCCCGGACGGGGACATCGGGAAATGCCGGAACCAGGCGACGGCATTCTCCTATCCCGTGCGCGTCGACGTTGGAATCCACGATACGCCCAGAGCAGGCTCACCCGCCGGCCTCGACCGTCCTCCCGTGGGACTCGAGTGCATCGAAGAAGGTCCTGAATTCCGCGTCGTCGATGCCGCTTCATCACGAAATGGGTAGTGATCGCCCGGCCCGATCGTTGACCCGGGAACTCCGCATTCGATAGCCTCACAGGGCTCACTGACTGCTGGTGATCCCCACTCACCCTGGAGCTTCCCCTTGCGCACTCCGAGCTCCGTCGTCGCTCCGCTTCTTCTTCTTCTTCTGATCTTCGTTCCGACTCGAGTTCAGGCTCTGGCGGTGGAAGACGGCCTTGCCGTGGTCCTCGACCCGTCATCACTCGCACGCGTGGGTTCACTCGAGGCCGGGCAGCCACTCGAGATGCACGTCGTTCTCACCGACGTCGGCGGCGACGGCATGAATGCCGTCCAGTTCGCACTCGACGTCGATCCGCGCTTGCTGGTCTACGAACAGGAGTTTCCGTCCGACGCGTCGATCAACTTCGAAGTCGGACCGCGCGAATACGCGGTCGGCTTCCTGGAATGCACCGACTTCCGCTTCGTGCCGAAGGTCGTCATGTCGTTCAAGGTGTTGGCCACCGACCCCTCGGCGCTCAGCGATCTGCGTGTGGGACTGAAGGACCTCACGTCCTACGGCGAACGGATGCTGCTCACGCGATGCGACGAGGGACGCACGCTCGAACCGCTGCACGACCTGGGCGGCGTGTTGCTGAATCCGACCAACGAAGACGTGGTCTTCTTCGGGAGCGTGCCCGAGGTCGTCGTGCAGGGACAGCCATTCGAACTGGCCTGGGTCTCGACCGGCCTCGCGCAGCTCGAAGAGGACCCATCGTCCAGCACTTCGGGAGTGCAGACGGTGACGGCAACGCCCGGTGACACCTTCGAGTTGCTCGAGGCGGGCAGCGGGGACGTGCTCGAGACCTTCGCCCCCGACGTGATCACGACGCCGCGGATCAACACCTTCACGGGTGAACTGGTTCCCGGCAGCATGCCGCCGCAGGTGCGCTGTCGATGGGACATCGACGGCGCGAGTTCCGTGTACTTGAACGGACGCGGGCCTCTCTCTCCGATCGGCGCGCTCCAGACCGACCTCACCGGCACGACCTTGCGACTCATGGCATCGAACGGGTTCGGATCGACCACGGAGACGATCGAGATCGACACCGACTCGTTGCCGGCCGTCATCCAGTTCACGGCGGAGCCACTGCGCTTCGCGCCGGGTTCGCCGGTCACGCTCACGTGGGTCGCTTTCGATGCCGATGCCGCTTCGATCCAGCCCGGGGTCGGAACGGTCGACCCGGTGAGCGGTTCGATCGATGTCTTCCCGACGCAGGAAACCACCTATACGCTCACGCTGACGAACGATCTGGGAAGCGTTTCGAGGGACGTCGTCGTCGCGCCCTCGCCGCCCACGATCCAGGTCTTCAACGTGAGCGCCGCGAGCGTGTTCTACGGTCAGTCGGTCACGGTGGAGTGGCTCGTCGAGGCCGCGGACCAGGTCCGGATCGAGCCCGGTGCGATTGTCGTCGACCCACGTCTGGGGACCGCCGAGGTGCCGGTCGATTCCACGACGACCGAGATTTCCTTGATCGCCTCGAACGCACTCGACGAAGTCGTCGCGCGGCGGGCGATCGACGTCACGGTGCCGCGCATCGAATCCTTCACGGCCTCTCCGGATTCCGTGCGCTACCGGGAACCCCTCACCCTGGCGTGGAGCGTCACGCCCGGCGTCGAGCTACGGATCGACCCCGAGCCCGGCCCCGTCGTGAACCCGAACGCGAGTACGACTGTCGTCGTGGGCGCCCAGGACCAGATCTACACGCTCACCATGACGTCGGGGGAGTACGTGCAGACCGCAACGGTGGGACCGATCCATGTGTTCCTGCCCGAAGTCCAGCTCCGTGAGACCTATCCGGAGTTCCCGCCGACGCCGGCCATCGGTCGAACCTTCACACAGCAGGGTTCGTGCATCGGCTGTGAAACGCTGCGGCTGGACCCCGTTCCGGGAGACTTCATCACCCTGGATTACTTGTCCGACCCGTATGATGCGGACTTCGGCGCGTCGATCGTGCTCGCCGACACGATTCAACTGATCGCGACCGCGACGAATCCGGCGGGGTCGGTGCAGGACACCCTGCTCGTCGAGCCGGCCGCGTTCGTGCCGTCGGTCTCGCTGTCCACGACGACGCCGACGGTCTACCCCGGCCGCTTTGCTCTCGTCCGTGCCGACGTGACCCTCGCGTCGAGCGTCACGCTCCAGCCCGGCGACATCGACGTCCCGATCGGAACCTGGACCGTGTTCCCGATTGCGATCGAGGAACCGACCGTGTTCATGCTCACCGGAGTCAGTCCCGTCGGAACGGACGAATCGACACTCGAGATCGGCACCAAGGTTCCCGACGTGGCCTTCGTGCGACCGAGTTCGGTCTTGCCGGGACAACCGTTCACGCTTCGCGTCGACGTCTACGGTGCGGACGAAGCGTCGATCGATCCGCCGATCGACGGCTTCACGAACGATGGGGGCTACGTCACGACGACGATCGATTCGACGACGACGTGGACGGTCACGGCGACCAACGCAGCGGGGACACGGGTCGCGTCGACGCAAGTCATCGCGCGCGTTCCGGTGATCTCCGATTTCCTCAGCGACGCCGAGGGTCCTCTGGTTCCGGGAGAATCCACCCGATTGTTCTGGGACACGAACGGGGGAGCCGACATCTCGATCGAAACGCGGATCGACGGTGAGTTCGGCGCAGTCGTCGCCGACAGCCTTCCGGCGGTCGGAGCCCTCGACGTCTTCCCGACCTCGACGACCACCTATCGCCTCGTTGCGCGCAATCCCTCGGGCTTCGCCGCGAGTTCATTGGTCGTCGACGTGGATCCGATGCGCATCGACGTCTTCGAGGTGTCGCAGTCCTCGGTTTCCCCGGGCACGATCCTCGTCCTCCGCTGGGACGTCGCTGGTGAAGGCGAGGTCGAGTTGGAAGGTACCGGGATCGTGGCGCTCAGCGGGCAGATCAACGTCGCGCCCCAGCAGACCACGACCTATCGACTCAACGCGCGCAGTGGAGGCGTGGTCGTCGACACGGCAACCGCACGTGTCGTGGTCCGTGAGATCGGCGAGGATCTGATCCGTTGGTCCTGGAGCGAGGACGGGGACGATGGGAACGCCATCTATCCCCAGCCCTTCGTGCCCTTCGATACATACCTGGTGCTCGAAGGCGCGACGTCGGATCTTCGCGTGTGGCAAGCGGGCGTCGACGTACCGAGTGACGTCATCCTGTTGGCGCAATCGTACTTCGGGACGGCTCCCTTGAACGTGGGGACTCCGAGCGACCTGATCGTGGGATTGCAGGCTTGCCTCGACCCCGAGCCGGTCCAGCCGCTCGTGGTGTTCACCTGGTTGACGATTCGGACCCTCGACGGGACGCGCGACTTCCTCGGTGTCCGTGATCTGCTCATGCCCGCGGAGCCGGCGATCTACCAGACCTGCGCCGATGTGATCGTCCCCTTGGAACTCGGACTTCCGCTCGCGTTGGGCTACGCCGATCCCACGCCCGTGCTGAGCGAGGTCTCACTGCGTGCGGCGGGCCAGCAGGACGGCGTGGAACTGGCGTGGGATGTGCCCGGCGGCTGCCCGACGCGCGTTCACGTGATCCGTCGGGTCGGTGCGAGTGACCCGCAGTTGATCACGACGTTGGCGGGGCCGGATGCATGCCGTCCCTGGACCGCGCCGGCCGTGACGTCCGAGGACACCTGGTGGCGCGTGGCCGTGGAAACGGCCGACGGCAGATTCCACTCGCCCGAGGTCCAGGCCGAAATGGCTCCCGCGGCAGAGCGGTTGCCGACGCGCGACACCCTACTTCCGAACGCGCCGAATCCCTTCAACCCGTCGACGGATCTCCGCTTCGCGCTCGCCCGCGCGTGCAGGGTGAAGCTCGAGATCTTCGACACGGCGGGGCGACGGGTGCGCACATTCGATCTCGGCGTCCAGCCCTCCGGTGAGGGAGCGGTGACCTGGCGCGGGCGGGATCAACAAGGACACGTCGTGAGCAGTGGCGTGTATCTGGTACGCATGACGACCGAAGGCAGGGTCGACGCGCGGCGGATCCTGTTGATGAAGTAAGCGGGCGAAGGGCTACGGATCACGCCTTGCGGCGTTGAGGTAGCCGGGTGTCGGCTGCGGTCAACGGTGTGTCGGCCAGGGTCAAGGCCCGGCCAGGTCGCCGGAGCTAGGATGATGGTGTCCAGTGCGGCAACGCGCCGTCTGGCCCTTCCCCCTGGACCGGAGCCCGATCATGTCACGTACATCCCGCAACGCCCTGACCCTCGTCGTCGGCGGAACCGGCAAGACCGGACGCCGCGTCG
>JGI12109J20283_10714323_pt1 | contig 15383 bp, 14 predicted proteins | sample ElkSlonscriptome_12_FD_20283 | JGI IMG/M metagenome (IMG submission 20283) | reverse complement strand
TAAGGATCATGGGGCGAGCCGAGCCACCCCGGACGATGAAATGTCGTCTCGCCCCTGATCCTTCCCTCACCCCAATCCTCTCCCGGAGGGCGGGCGGGGGCCCGAAGCTGCTGCGCGAATTTCATCCTAAGCTGCGGTAACGCGTGCGGGTCCGGCTAACCGGCTGCCGTCGTGGCCGCGGCCCGGGACGCCTGGCGGCGTCGGACCTCGCGCGGCGAGACGCCGAAGTGCTTGCGGAAGGCGCGGCTGAAGTGGGCCTGGTCGTTGAAGCCCCAGGCGTAGGCGATATCGCTGATGGTGCGCTTGGCCGTGCTGGCGTTGCGCAGCTCGCGGTGGCAGTTCTCGAGGCGCTGAATCCACACCCAGCGCATCAGGGAGACCGATTCACGTGCGAACAGCCGGTGGACCTGACGCGGTGACAGGTTGACCGCCTCGGCGATCAGCTCGACGTTCAGATCGGGGTTCTGCAGATTGCGCTGGGCGAACCCCTTGACCCGCTCGCGCTGGTAGAGGGAGCGCAGCACGCAGCCGGTGTCGTCCGGTACGGCAAAGCAGACCACCGCGCCCATCAGGTCGATGAGCGCGTTGGCCAGCCCTTCCTGGCTGCCGTGCCCGAGGGTTTCGCGCCAGCGCTGCAGCGAGCCGAGGGCGTCGAGGAACACCGCCGGCGCGCCCGCCGCGGCACGGATGCGCTTGGCGAGCGCCCAGCGCCACAGCGGAAAGCGCTCGGCGAACTCCTGCTCGGGGACGTGGACCAGCGTCAGCTCGCAGGGGCCGTCGAGGCCGAGCTCGAGCGGGCTTGCGTCGCGGATCAGGCAGAGGTCGCCGACGTCCAGCTCGATGGTCGCCGCGCCCTGGCGGATCAGGGCCCGTCCGCGATGGACGATGAGGGCGCTCACGCGGGGCGCCGCATCGCCGGGCTCGATCTGCAGGTCCAGCGATCCGCTGCGCGCCCAGACGATCTCGGCCCGCCCGATGTCCTGTGTCGTCAGCATGGCGTGGGCTTCGGTCGCGTCGGTGGCGGCCTGGGCGGCGTCGGCCAAGGCCTGGCGCAGGGCCGCATTGAGCGGGTGGCTGGTTGCTGGGTGTCGCCCCGACGCGGGGCCCAATTCCGGGGACGCAGGGGCTGCGGCCCCCAGGCTGATGCTGTGGCTCATCTCGTTTCCACCTTGGTAAGCAAACCCGCTCGGGGCTCGGTCTTGTTGTCGTCTGGGGCGCCATGGCGGGCGCCTCGCGTTAAGCCCTCAGTGGTATATTGCAAGGGGCAATTGGACTCTAGCGGTCCATTCATTTCGGCCCGAGTGAGTGACATCGGGCATCGTTGGAACAATGTACTTATATCCTTTATTGAAATTGGCCCGTGTGTCAACCCAAGCGAGCGTCAAGGAAAAATGACGCGACTTGGCGATTGCGATTGAATAAGCATATTCGCTATTCATTGAATAACGATGCGATGCACTGCGGCGCGCGCTCTCCGAATTGCGCGTGGCAACGACCACGGAGGCTGCACGATGAGCATGACCGACAACCTCGAGGCGATGCTGCGCCAGGGCCAGGACTCGGCGCTATTGCGCTATGGCCTTGGCAGTGCCTACCTGAAGGAGGACCGCGCGGCGCAGGCCGTGCCGCATCTGGCCGAGGCGGTGCGCCAGGACCCCGGCTACTCGGCGGCCTGGAAGCTCTACGGCAAGGCCCTGACCGCCGCCGGCGACTACCCGAGCGCAGTCGAGGCCCTGACCAAGGGCATCGCCGCCGCCGAGGAGCGCGGCGACCTGCAGGCCGCCAAGGAGATGCAGGTCTTTCGTCAACGCGCCGAGAAGCGGCTCGACGGGGAAGGGCGCGAATAGTGCGCCACCGGGCCGTCTGCAGATGCCGCGGCGCGGCGTCGCGCTTGCCAACGATCATGGGGCGAGCCGAGCCGCCCCGGAGGATGAATAGTCGCCTCGCCCATGATCCTTACCCTTACCTCAACCCCCTCCCGGAGGGCGACGGAGCAAAGGTGCGTCGCGAGATTCATAGTAATATCGCGGCGAGAAGGGCTCGGTCCTGATATGACGAACACGATGAGCGAAGAATCTCTGAAGGAGGCGATCAAGCGGGAGCTGCCAAACTGGCTGCGCGAGGACCCGTCTTTTCGTGCTTACGTACTGGATTTGGCACGCGACGAATACGCCGATCGTCGCGAGACGAATGATCGTTTCTATGCGCTGCTCGATGACCTGCGTCGGGAACGCGAGCGCCAAGACCGCAAGTGGGCCAAGGGCCAGGCGGCACTTCAGCGCTTACGCGAGGAGCAGGCGCAGAGGTGGGATGTGAACCAGGCGGAGCTCGAACGTCGCCGTGACGAACAGGCGCAAAAGTGGGAGGAGCAGGCGCAGAGGTGGGATGCGAACCAGGCGGAGCTCGAACGTCGCCGCGACGAACAGGCGCAAAAGTGGGAGGAGCAGGCGCAGAGGTGGGAGGCGAGCCAGGCGGAGCTCAAGCGCCTCCGTGAGGAGCAGGCGCAGAAGTGGGAGGCAAACCAGGCGGAGCTCAAGCGCCTCCGGGAGGAGCAGGCGCAGAAGTGGGAGGCGAACCAGGCGGAGCTCGAACGTCGCCGTGAGGAGCAGGCGCAGAAGTGGGAGGCGAACCAGGCGGAGCTCGAACGTCGCCGTGAGGAGCAGGCGCAGAAGTGGGAGGCGCAAGAGCGCAAGTGGGAGGCGAATCAGGTGGAGCTCAAGCGCCTTCACGAGGAGGCGATGGCGCAGGCGAGCAAGTTGGACCGCACCGTCGGCGCTCTCGGCGCCCGCTGGGGGCTGCAGTCGGAGAAGGCATTTCGGGATGCACTCGCCGGTATCCTCGAGGAGAGCTTCGGCGTGCAGGTGATTCGGGTCAATGAATACGACGACAGCGGTGAGGTCTTCGGCCGGCCGGACCAAGTCGAGCTCGATGTCATCATCAAGAATGGGCACCTGGTGATCTGTGAGCTGAAATCCTCGATCGACAAGGCCGGAATGTATAGCTTCGAACGGAAAGCCCGTTTCTACGAGCGTCTCCACGAGCGCCGCGTCGACCGCCTGATCGTTATCTCGCCGATGATCGATCCACGGGCGCGCAAGGTGGCCGAACGACTCGGCATAGAGACCTATGGGGATTCCATCGATGTCGCATCACTCTGACGCCGCGAAGGCCGAGGACACCATCCGCCTCAGCGTCTCGTTGCCGCGCCCGCTGCTCGAGGAATTGGACCAGCGGGTCATCAGCAAGGGTTATGCCTCGCGCTCGGAGCTGGTGCGCGACCTGATTCGCGAGCGGCTGGTCGCCGATGCCTGGGCCGGTACCGACGAGGCGGTCTCGGGGGTCCTGACGATCGTCTACGATCATCACCAGCGCGACCTGACCCAGCAGATCGTCGACGTTCAGCACCGCGAGCTGGTCCATGTGGTGGCGACGACCCATGTGCACATGGACCACGACAACTGCCTCGAGGTGATCATCCTGCGCGGCCGCCCGGCCGAGATCGAGCGGCTCAGCATCGAGATCGGTGGGCTGCGCGGCGTGCGCCTGGCGAAGCTGACCCAGGCGTCGCGCATTGCCGTCTGAGCCGCGGCGCACTCGGCTCACCGAGACGCAGAGATCGCTCCAAATGTCCGCCAGTCAGGCCGCGAATCGCAGTACCCCCCCGGCGCGGTCGGGCCCGCTCAGCGCTCGGGCATTGCCCTGGTCGCCCGCACACCGAGGGTGTGATCGATGGCGACGTGAACCAGCGGGGTACCCTCGGGATCGAGGATATGCACGGCGCAGCCGATGCACGGGTCGAAGCTGTGGATGGTGCGCAGCACCTCTAACGGGCGCTTGACCTCGGCAAGCCCTTGCCCGACCAGCGCGCGCTCGTAGGGGCCTTCCTTGCCGTGGGCATCGCGCGGCCCGGCGTTCCATTGACTGGCGACGACGCACTGATAGTTCTCGATCATGCCGGAGCCCGGATCCAGCTTGACCCAGTGCCCGAGCGCCCCACGCGGGGCCTCGGTGAAGCCGAAGCCGATTTGACCTGACCAGTGCTCGGGTTCCTGCAGGCGGCTGAAGGCGTCTGGGTTCCAGTAGGGCCCCTCCTTGTTGGCGAGGTACTGCTGGAACCAGCCTGCTCGCTCCGGTATGCCGGTGGCACGAGCCGGTGGGCCGCCGGCCATCTCGTCGGCGATGATCTTGGTCTCGAGCATGCGGCAGAAGATGCGCCCGAGCGTCGAGTTGAGCTGGTCGAAGTCGAAACCCAGCGCGTTGGTCCAGTGCTCGGCGACATAGGTCTGCACCAAGTTGTCCGTGGGCAAGGTGTTGCGCGCGTGCATCATCAGAATGCGTGCCAGGGGTCCGACCTCCATGGGCTCGCCGTCATAGCGCGGTGCCTTGATCCAGGAATAGCGGTCCGTCTCGTCCAGCATGTAATAAGAGGCGCCGTCGGGTAATGGGCCGGTGTAATTGAGTTCTGTCGTGGTGACGGATGGGTGTTCCCCGGTGTCCGATCCGAGGTACCAGGCATGCGCGACCTGCTCGGTGATGCGGGATTCCTCGAAGTGCCAGAGCGCCGAGAGGTCCCCCGACCAGATCACGCCGGGCGGGAAGAGGTAGCCGGCGGGGTAGTCGAGCGCGGCGTCGACGAACTCGTTCTGGACCCAGGCCGGGTCGGGTAAGTCGCCGTAGCAGAGGAAATTGCCGCGGGTGGCGCCGACCTCAGCCCAATCCGGGTAGCCGCGCGCCAACAGAAGCACATCGGGGAGGTACACCTGGTCGACGAAGGCCTGCATGCGTGCGACCGAGGCGGCGACGATCGCAAGCCCGGTCTCGTCGAGCGCGGTCCCGCCGGCCTCTTCGTCGACTGGCCCAGGATTGGCGCTCAGTGTGCACGGCATGCCACCGACGATGAGATCGGGATGGGGATCCTTGCCGCCGAAGATCGTATGCAGCTTCACGACCTCACGGGCCCAGCCCAGGGCCTCGATGTAGTGCGACATCAGCAACAGATTCTCTTCGGGCGACAAGCGGTAGCTGGGATGCCCCCAGTAGCCGTTCGCGAAGAGCCCGAGCTGTCCCCGCTGAACCAAGCCGTTCAGCTTCTCAAGTACCTGCCGAAAGTAGGCGGTGTCGGGCACTTGGCCGGCATTGGGTCGGTGGCCAGGATTGTTGACAGCAGCCAGGCCGGCGGTGGCGGCTGGGTTGGCACTCAGGGCGCTCACCACGTCGACCCAATCGAGGGCGTGCAGGTGGTAGAAGTGCATGACGTGGTCGTGCACGTACTGGGCGCCGATCATCATATTGCGTATGTAGTCGGCGTTGCGCGGAACCTTGATGCCGATGGCGTTCTCAACGGCGCGTACCGAGGTCAGTCCGTGCACGACCGTGCAGACGCCACAGATGCGTTGCGTGAGGGCCCAGGCGTCGCGCGGGTCGCGACCCTGCAGGATGCGCTCGACGCCGCGCACCATGGTCCCGGCGCTCAGGCCTGGGTCCCTGATCACGCCGCCGCCGCGCCCGTTCGGCTGCGCATAGGCTTGGATGCGCAGGTGGCCTTCGATGCGGGTCATCGGATCGATGACGATGTTGGGTGTGCCGGCCATGCTTGCTCTCCCGATCCTGTCCTATTGACGCACCTGGCAAGGGGACCGTGCCAGGAGGCGCCGGAAGTGTTGTGGTCAATCGTCGTCGTGGTGCTCGCCGTGATCCTCGTCGTCCCAGCGATCCTCGTCGTCCCAGCGTTCATCGTCGTCGTCGTCCCCGGGGCGGCCGTTGCTGTGACAACGCTTGCATTCGGCCCCGTCACCGTGCCCGTCGTAATCGCGGAAGCCTTCAGGGAGCGGCACATAGAGACCCCGTTTGCCGTTCGCTCCTCGCCGGTCCCAGAAGTCCGGCTCCGAGCAGCCGATGCACCCATGCCCGGACATTACCGGGAAGCTCGTGCCCTGATTCCATCCGATCCGGGCGCAGGCGTTATAGGTCACCGGTCCCTTGCACCCGAGCTTGAACAGGCATTCTCCGCGCCGCGCGGCCGCGTTGTCGAAGGAGCCGGCGAAGTGGCCCTCCTCGAAGGATTCCCTGCGGTAGCAGCGTTGGTGTACGGTCGTGCCGTAAAACGCCGTTGGCCGGCCCAGCGAGTCCAGGGGCGGCATCCCCTCGGCAAGGTAGTAGAGGACGACGGCGGTCACGACTTCGGCGATTGGCGGGCATCCGGGCAGATTGATCAGCGGTAGGGCGATGCCGAGCTGGCGCATTAGCTCGCCGATCGAGACGGCCCCGGTTGGGTTCGGCTGCGCCTTGGGGAGTCCGCCGAAGCTGGCACAGCTGCCCACTGCGATGATCAGGCCGGCGTTTTGCGCGGCGTCGCGCAGGCGTGCCACCCCGCTGCGGGCGCCGCTGACGAAGAAGCCGCTGTCCCATTGCGCCGGGATGGATCCGTCAACGATCAGCACATACCCTGGCCGCTCGGTGACGGCGGCGAGTTGCTCTTCGGCGTGGAAGCCAGCCGGGGCCATCAGGGTCTGCTGGAAATCGAGCGAGATGAGGTCGAGGATCAGGTTTTCGATGGTGGTGCCATCGCGAAAGGCGAAGGAATTGACCATCGACTCGAGGCAGCCCGTGCACTCCTGGAAGGACAGATAGACGACCGACGGGCGCTGCGGCGATACGGCTGCGGCGGCCAGTTTGGGGACCATAGACTGAGGCAGGGCCGTTAGCGAGGCGACGCCTGCGCAAAAGGAGAGAAATGTGCGCCGGTTGATGCCCAGCGCGAGCAGGCGTTGCGCCGTCGCCTCATCGATTCGGCGATCGGGCTCGGATTGCTCGGCATCCGGCGATTCAGACAGCCAAGTCGTTGGATCCTCGGGCATGCTTCTATCTCCGCGTTGGCGAGGTTCGAGCTCGCGGATCTTCTAGGGCGCCGCCCGCGCAGGCGGGCGGCGGGGGCGCGCTTGCCCGCTTCGGCGGACCCCTGGACTCAATCGTCCCAGGGCCCGGCACCGGGGATGATGACCTGGTGCTCGTTGTAGATCCCGTCGTCGGCGGCGCGGTGGCAGGCGTCGCATTGGCTGTAGCTCAGGACGTCGGGATTGCCGCTGACGAGGCGCTCGGGGATCTCGTCGTGCTCGTGCAGGAAGTAGCGGGTCGCGCTGATGCGCGGCAGGCTCTCCCCCGGCTTGACCGCCGATGAGAGAGAGCCTTTGGCGAAGGCCCGCGACCGCGATCGTTTGGCCTTGTCGGCGGAGTGATTGGTCAGGTATTCCTCGATTTCGGCGCGCGCCGCTTCGCCGAGGGAGGCGTCGTCGCCGTAGTGATCGATGAGCCCCTCCGGCGCCATGACGGTCTCCCAGGCGCTCTCTGGCAGGAGCCCAGGCTGATAGGCCATGTGGCAGGCGCTGCATTCCTCGGCGTAGAGGACATTGGTGACGGGGGCCACATCGCGGCTCGAGCGCCGCCCGCGGTGATCGTCATCATCGTCATCGTCGTAGTCGCTGAGCACGGCCCCCGTGAAACCGAGCATCAGCACGCCGGTGACGATGACCCAAAGGATCGATTTGGTACGCTCGCTCATAGCGGAATCTCCCGTTTATTGGTTGCGGATGAAACTCAAGAAATCGGCCTTTTCCTCAGCGGTGCACTCCCGGTCCATGGTCCAGCGGCAGTTGCGCCGCAGCCACTTCTCGATCTTGGCCGGATCCGTGAGGCGTTCCGGATTCACCGAGGGGGCCAAGGGCTCGATCGGCTTGCCGGTTCTGGCGTGCCGGCCGGGCTCGGTGAGATCGATGCCGTGACAGGTCGCACAGCTCCGGGCCGGCGCCGCGCCCGGCTGTGGGTACTCCTTGGTCCATGCGGTGGCGCCGGCGGCCGGATCGCCCGCTGCCGCGGCCTGCGTCAAGGTGAGCGCGGCCCAGGCGAGGATGGTGCGAGTTCCTGTCTTGCTCATTGCGCCTCGCTCCGCTTGCGGCCCGTGACCATCGCGCGCACTAGGTTCTCGCGGTGCGAAAGGCTCGTGAAGACGACCCCAGCGACGTGCAGGATGATGAGCGCGAGGGCCAGGTTGGCGAGGACCTCATGGACCTCCTCAAACCCTTCCTCCCAGGCCTCGGGTGCGCCGCTCATCAGCCAGGCGAGCGGGCCGGCGTGCTCTTCGACGCCGTAGAGGGCGAGGCCTGTAACGCCGATCGCCGTGACGATCAGCAGCAGGGCCAGGACCATGGCGCCACCGGCCGGGCTATGGCCGATGTGGCGCGGTGCACGTGCGCGCAGCGCATCCCTTAGATAGCGGCTTATGGCCTGCGGCCGGTAGACGAAGTCGCTGAAGCGTGCGTACTTGGGACCAAGGAATCCCCACAACAGACGCACAGCGACGAGCGCGAGCACGGTGTAGCCGGCCCAGACGTGGACCGCGAGGGGATCCTCCTCGATGACATAGGCCGTCGCGAATGCCGCGACGAGCGACCAATGGAAGAGGCGCACCAGGGGATCCCAGACCTTGATCTGATCGCAGGCATGGGACGGCCCATTCGGCGCCGCGTAGGTGGCGTGACTCATGAGTTGGTTTCTCCTCGGTTGGCTGATTCAGAAGCGTTGCTGGTTACCGTCGATCGTAACCATGCGTGCAGCCTAACCGGGGGTGGCTGACCGAACCCTGTAGCCACTTGTCAGCGGTTTGTCAGGCGGCTTTGCCTTTAATCCCGCCCATGTTTTCGTCTTGTCCGTCTCCACTCGGTGCCGTTGGGAGGGCATTGATATGCGCGGTAGACTCTGGCCAAAGCCCGGCCCTCGAGTGCGATTCCGCCGAGGTTCTTTGGGTATTCTGTGCACTCTCGCGTGCGCGACGGCGCTCGCTGACCACGGCGGGCCCCCGACGGATTATGGCGAATACGACCACGACAGGGCCCGGCATGCCCTGGTACGAGGCGAGGTGCGGCCGCTGGCCGAGATCCTCACCATGGTGATGGCCCACACGCCGGGTGAGGTCATCGAGGTCGAGTTCGAACCTTGGGGCCGGCGCGGGGAGCGGCGATGGGCCTATGAATTCGAGATCATTGCGCCGGACGGGCGCTTGCAGGAGGTCTACGTGGATGCTGCGAGCGGGGAGATCCTTGGGACCGAGTACGAGGACGATGACTGAAGCGGAACTGGGTGCCCGCAAGGCGCTTTAGATCGCAGGCGGTAGAACGGCGAGTCGAGGAGTTTCGTGCATTCGGAATCGAGTGCCTCGATGGCCGTGGGGGGCGTCCGTGCCCAATTGGCGGCAGGCGCTTGCCGATAAGCCCCGGGGTGTGCGGCGACTTTGATCAAGCGCCGCCGCGATAGAGTTGCGGCGGCTGCGAAGCGACCCAGACGATCCGGTCAGTCGTTTGTCATCTGACCGCAGCTTGCTAAAGCGCCCCTCGCCCCATGATCGTTAGTGGTTCGTCGGCACGAACCCGAGCCAGGTCTCGGGTGGGGCCAGGCCGACGCGTGCGACCGCAGCGACGTGGCCCGGCGCGGGCTCGCAATGGCCGATGATCGGTGCGAGCGCGCCCGGGTCGCGGCGGCGGAACAGCCCGCGCCCATCGGCCTTGACGTCGGCCTCGAGCGCCGTCCAGGCCAGGTGAAACACCCGTAGCCGCTCAGATTCGGGGACAGTCACCATATTTTCGACGTCCTCCGGTGGGAACATCCGCCGCGCGATGGCGTGGATGTCACGGCGCGGGCGCACCGGCTCGCAGTCGACCCCCAGGGGCTCCCCAATCCCGACCGCCACCAAGGCCAAGTCGCCGGTCGTCGTCAGGTTGAACTGCAAGCGCCCGTGATCGCCGGGCAGGTAGGGCTTGCCGTGATCACCGCGCGCCAGGATCAGCTTGCCTGGGTGTGCGCCCAGATAGGCCGCGAGCACGCGCCGCAGCCCGATCTGGGCGCGCAGGTAGCGTTCCCGCAGCCGCGGGTGGCGCATGCGCTCGGCCCGCTCGATCTCGGCGGGCGCCAGGTCGCGCTGGGCGGTCCGCGGATCCGGTCCGGCCGCGCCGAGGGTCAGGCGCCACAGGTGCACGGCCGAATCGGTCAGCGGCGGCGGCTCGCGCGTCGGGCGCCAACGCACTGGCGCGAGGGGGCGGTCGATCCAGGTCATCGGGTCAAGGCCTTTTTTCAGATCCTCCACGCGCAGGCGAACGACCCGCGAGGATTCGTCGCGTTTGTAGTGAAAATGCGTGCCTTAGGCAAGCCCCGCTGTGCCGCAGAGCTTCGAGGCCGGCCCGTAGGCTCAGGGTTTCTTGCATAATGAGGACCATCGCAGAACGATCGAGAGAAGTAGGACCCGATGCCCAGGATCACCGAGACCATCAGCCAGGAGCTTGCGGTGCGCCCCGCGCAGGTCGAGGCGGCCGTGCGGTTGCTCGACGAGGGAGCGACCGTGCCCTTCATCGCACGTTATCGAAAGGAGGCCACCGGGGGGCTCGACGATGCGCAGCTACGGCAGCTGGAGGAGCGGCTCGGCTACCTGCGTGAGCTTGATGAGCGTCGTGCGACCGTGCTCAGGAGCATCGAGGAGCAGGGCAAGTTGACCGAGGCGCTGCGCGCCGAGATCGAGGGGGCCGAGTCCAAGCAGCGTCTCGAAGACCTCTACCTGCCGTTCAAGCCGAAGCGCCGCACCAAGGCCCAGATCGCCCGCGAGGCCGGCCTGGAGCCTCTGGCATCTGGGCTGCTTGAGGATCCGACGCAGGAGCCAGAGGCCTTGGCGGCCGGCTTCGTCGACGCCGAGCGGGGCGTGGCGGACACCGTGACGGCCCTCGAAGGGGCGCGCCAGATTCTGATGGAGCGCTTTGCCGAGGACCCCGAGCTGACCGGCCGGCTGCGCGAGCACCTCTGGGAGCATGGCCTGCTCTGTGCCGCGGTGATCCCCGGCCAGGAGGAGTCCGGCGCCAAGTTCTCGGACTATTTTGAGCACCGCGAGCGCATCGCGCGAATCCCCTCGCATCGGGCGTTGGCGCTGTTTCGCGGCCGCAACGAGGGGGTGCTGACGCTGGAACTGATTGCCGGCGAAGGCGAGGATCCGGAGGCCGTGTGCCGCCAGATGGTCGCGAGTCGCTTCGGGGTCGCCCAGCGCGGTCGCCCGAGCGATGCCTGGCTCGGCGAGACGGTACGCAAGGCCTGGCGCATCAAGCTGCTCACCCGTCTGGACCTCGACCTCAAGGGGCGCCTGCTGGAGGCGGCCGAGGAGGAGGCGATCCGCGTCTTCGCGCGCAACCTCGAGGCCCTGCTGCTCGCGGCGCCGGCCGGGCGCCTCCCGACCATCGGCCTGGACCCTGGGCTGCGCACCGGCGTCAAAGTCGCCGTCGTCGATGCGACCGGGCGAGTGGCGGCGACGGCGACCATCTACCCGCATGCGCCGAAGAACCAGTGGGATGCAGCGATCGCCGAGCTGGCCGCGCTGGCGGGTCGCCACGGGGTGAAGCTGATCAGCATCGGCAACGGCACGGCCTCGCGTGAGACCGATCGGCTGGTGCGCGAGCTGATCCGTCGCCACCCGGAGCTCGGCCTGCGTTCGCTGGTGGTCAGCGAGGCGGGCGCCTCGGTCTACTCGGCCTCGGCGCTGGCCTCGCACGAGTTGCCGGACCTGGACGTCTCACTGCGCGGCGCCGTCTCGATCGCGCGCCGCCTACAGGACCCGCTTGCCGAGCTGGTCAAGATCGAGCCCAAGGCGATCGGGGTCGGCCAGTACCAGCACGACGTCAGCCAGACGCGCCTCGCCCGCACGCTCGAAGCCGTCGTCGAGGACTGCGTCAACGCCGTCGGCGTGGATCTGAACACGGCCTCGGCGCCGCTGCTGGCGCGGGTCTCGGGGCTCAACAAGACGCTCGCCGAGAACATCGTCAAGCGCCGCGACGAGCAAGGGGCCTTCGCCAATCGCAAGGCCCTGCTGGGCGTGCCGCGCCTCGGCGAGAAGACCTTCCAGCTCGCCGCCGGTTTCCTGCGTGTGCCCGACGGCGATGAGCCGCTCGACGCCTCGGCGGTGCACCCCGAGGCCTATCCGGTCGTGCGTCGGATCCTGGTCAAGGCGGGCAAGGGTATCCGCGAGCTGATCGGCGATGCGGCGACGCTGCGCCGGCTGCACCCGCAAGCGTTCACCGACGACCAGTTCGGCTTGCCGACGGTGCGCGACATCCTCGCCGAGCTCGAGAAGCCCGGCCGCGACCCGCGCCCCGAGTTCAAGACCGCGACCTTCCTCGAGGGCGTCGAGACGCTGGCCGACCTCGGGCCCGGCATGGTGCTGGAAGGGACGGTGACGAACGTCACGAACTTCGGCGCCTTTGTCGACATCGGCGTGCACCAGGACGGCCTGGTGCACATCTCGGCGCTGGCCGAGCGCTTCGTGAAGGATCCACACGAAATCGTCAAGTCCGGCGACCTGGTGCGGGTCAAGGTCCTCGAGGTCGACGAGGCGCGCCGCCGCATCGCCTTGACGATGCGCCTCGCCGATGCGCCTGCGGGGCGCGAGGCCTCCAGCGGCGACCGCAAGGGCGCAAGGCAGGGCGGCAGGGCAGCGCGCGCCGATTCCCGTGCCGGGCGGGCCAAGGCCGACCGCGGCCCAAGATCGCAAGCCCCCGCACCGGCCGGCAACGCGCTGGCCGACGCCTTCGCGAAGGCGAGCAAGAAGTAGGGGGGCGGTCCGCACAGCGGACCCTACGGCCTCTGGTAGGGTCCGTTGTGCGGACCTTGCTGTGCTCCGGCGTCCGGGCTGGGGGCGGCCCAATATTCGATCCCGATCCCGATCCCGATCCCGATCCCGATCCCGACTTCGACCTTTCGGGCTCGTCGCGGGGAGCTCCGCGCACCCGCTGTGCCCTCCGCCCCTCCGCGGTTGGGCCCGACCGCATGGTCGAGAGGGGACCCGGAAATCGGGACGCGCCATTGGGAAGGGCCGCATCGCGAGCCATATCCGGTTACAATGAAACGCTTTTGCCCAAACAGGGGAAGCAGATGTTCGACAAATCCATGCGAATCGCGGATTACGATGGCGAGCTCTGGCAGGCGATCCAGGACGAGGAGCGCCGCCAGGAGGAGCACATCGAGCTGATCGCCTCGGAGAATTACACCAGCCCGCGGGTCATGGAGGCCCAGGGCGGGGTCATGACAAACAAGTATGCCGAGGGCTACCCCGGCAAGCGCTACTACGGCGGGTGCGAGTTCGTCGACGTCGCCGAGCGCCTCGCCATCGCGCGGGCCAAGGCGCTCTTCGGGGCCGACTACGCGAATGTGCAGCCGCACTCGGGCTCGCAGGCCAACGCCGCCGTCTACATGGCGCTGTGCCAGCCGGGCGATACCGTCCTCGGCATGAGCCTGGCCCACGGCGGGCACCTGACCCACGGCGCCAAGCCGAACTTCTCCGGCAAGCTCTACAACGCCGTGCAGTACGGGCTCGATCCGGCGACCGGCGAGATCGACTACGCCGAAATGGAGCGCCTGGCCCGCGAGCACCGGCCGCGGATGATCGTCGCCGGCTTCTCCGCATATTCGCGCATCGTCGACTGGGGGCGCTTTCGGGCCATCGCCGATGAGGTCGGGGCCTATCTGTTGGTTGATATGGCCCACGTCGCCGGTCTGGTCGCCGCCGGCGTCTACCCGAACCCGACGCCGATCGCCGATGTCACGACGACGACGACCCACAAGACGCTGCGCGGTCCGCGCGGCGGCCTGATCCTGGCCAAGGCCAACCCGGAGGTCGAGAAGCGGCTCAACTCGCTGGTCTTCCCTGGCACCCAGGGCGGGCCGCTGATGCACGTGATCGCGGCCAAGGCGGTGGCCTTCAAGGAGGCGATGGAACCGGCCTTCAAGGCCTATCAGGAGCAGGTCGTCATCAACGCACAGACGATGGCGGAGATCTTCCTCTCGCGAGGCTATGACGTCGTCTCGGGCGGCACCGACGATCACCTCTTCCTGGTCAGCTTCATCGACCAAGGCCTGACCGGCAAGGACGTCGATGCCTGGCTCGGCGACGCCAATATCACCGTGAACAAGAACGCCGTCCCGAACGATCCGCAGTCGCCCTTCGTCACCAGCGGGATTCGTGTCGGGACCGCGGCGCTGACGACCCGCGGCGTGGCGACCGACGAGGCGCGTGACCTGGCCGGCTGGATGTGCGACGTCATCGATGCGCGCGGCGAGCAGGCCGTGATCGCCGCGGTCAAGGCCAAGGTTCTCGAGCTCTGCGCGCGGCGCCCGGTCTACGAGCGCGGCTAGCGACGCCTTGGCGGTGGACTGGGTCCGATGCGCTGCCCCTTCTGCGGTGCCCAGGATACCAAGGTGGTGGATTCGCGCCTCTCGGGGGAAGGCGACCAGGTGCGGCGCCGCCGCCGCTGCGTCGTTTGCAAGGAGCGCTTCACGACCTACGAGACGCCGGAGCTCAACCTGCCGCGCATCGTCAAGCGCGACGGCAGCCGGGTGCCCTTCGATGGGCGCAAGCTGCGCTCCGGGATGATGCGGGCGCTCGAGAAGCGCCCGGTGAGCACCGCCGATGTGGACGCGGCGCTCGCGCGGATCAACCGGCGACTGCTCGCCGCCGGCGAGGGCGAGGTCCCGTCGCGCCGCGTCGGCGAGCTGGTCATGGACGAGCTGCGCGGGCTCGACCAGGTCGCCTACGTTCGCTTCGCGTCGGTCTACCGCAAGTTCGAGGACGTCAACGCCTTCCGCGAGGAGATCGAGCGCCTCGAACGTCAGCCCTCGCCGGAGTCGAAACGCCAGCAGCTCGATCTGCTCGCCGAGATTGACAAGAAGGGGTGAGGATGGCGTCCGACCACGCCCTGATGGCGCGGGCGATACGCCTGGCCGAACGCGGGCGCTATACGACGGAGCCGAATCCGCGCGTCGGCTGTGTGCTCGTACGCGCCGGCGAGGTGGTCGGTGAGGGCTGGCACCAGCGGGCCGGCGGCCCGCATGCCGAGCGCCTGGCGCTCGATCAGGCCGGCGAGCGGGCCCGGGGGGCGGACGCCTATGTCACCCTCGAGCCCTGCTGCCACCACGGCCGGACGACCCCCTGTACCGACGCGCTGATCGCCGCTGGTGTGGCGCGGGTCGTTATCGCGATGATCGACCCCAATCCTTGCGTCTCGGGCCGCGGTGTCGCGCAGCTGCGCGCGGCCGGGATCGGCGTCGACGAGGGGCTGCTCGAGACCCGGGCCGCGGCCCTGAACCCTGGCTTTATCAAGCGGATGCGCGAGGGGCGGCCCTTCTGCCGCGTCAAGCTGGCGGCGAGCCTCGACGGGCGCACGGCGATGGCGAGCGGCGAGAGCCGCTGGATCACCTCCGACGCCGCGCGCGCCGACGTTCAGCGGCTGCGGGCGCGCAGCTCGGCGATCGTCACGGGCAGCGGGACGCTGCTCGCCGACGACCCATCGCTCAACGTGCGCCTCCCG
>JGI12109J20283_10060021_pt1 | contig 15400 bp, 11 predicted proteins | sample ElkSlonscriptome_12_FD_20283 | JGI IMG/M metagenome (IMG submission 20283) | reverse complement strand
GAGATCCTTCTCAAAGCTCGAGACGATCAGCGTCAGGATCACGATGCAGACGATGTAGAGAGAAACGAAGCCCCATACGGCGTTGGCGACTTCCGGGTTGAGCGTTCGACCGCCCAGCTTCAGCGGCACGACGGAGCGGGGATGGATCAACCGCTTGAGCTCTCGCAGGCCCTGCTTCGAGACCAGGTAGATGCGCACGATCTTGAAGCCGCCGGTGGTCGACCCGGCGCAGCCGCCGAGCCCGGAAATGAGGATCATCAACAGCGGCAGCGTTCCGGGCCACAGGTAGACGTCGGCGGTCGCAAAACCGGTGGTCGTGGTGAAAGAGACGGCGTGGAAGATCGCGTATCGGAAAGACTGCCAGAAGCCTTCGTAGACCGACTGCTGCCAGAGCAGAACCGTGACCAGCCCGGTGATGATCAGTAGCAGGATCGCGAACAGCTTGAGCTCGGGATTGTTCAGATACACCTGCGCGCTGGCGCGACGGAGCGCGAGGAAGTGCAGCGCGAAGTTCATCGCAGCGATGAAGGTGAACAGGATGATCAACGCCTCGATGACGGCGTTGTCGAAATGCCCGACCGAGGCGTCGTAGGTGGAAAAGCCGGCTGTTGCGATCGTGCTGAAGGCATGCCCGACCGCGTCGAACAGGCTCATCCCGGCCGCCCACAGCGCCAGCGCGCAGATGATCGTGAGCCCGATGTAGATCGCCCAGAGCGCCTTGGCGGTCTCGGCGATTCGGGGCGTGAGCCGGTTTTCCTTCACCGGGCCGGTCACCTCGGCCTTGTAGATTTCCATGCCGCCGATCTTCAGCATCGGGAGAATGGCGACCGCCAGCACGATGATGCCCAGGCCGCCCATCCACTGCAGCTGCTGCCGATACCAGCGGATGGCGATTGGCATGTTGTCGATGCCGGATAGAACCGTGGCGCCGGTGGTCGTGATGCCCGAGGTGGATTCGAACACGGCGTCGGCGAGGCTGATGTCGAGCGTCAGCAGCAGCGGCAGCGAACCGGCTAGTGCGACCGCTCCCCAGCACGCCACGACGACCAGGAAACCATCGGCAACGCGCAGATCGCGTCGGCTGTCGCGGACCGGCCAGTACATACCCGCACCGATCACTGCGACCGCGGCCAGGCTCAGCGCAAACGCTGCTGCTCCTCCGCCCCCTGCAATCAGCGCGAACGCCAGCGGCGGAAGGAATCCGAGGCTGATGAACATCAGCAGCGCGCCGACGACGCGCTGGACCGGCGCATAGGCGCGCATCAGAAGTCGTTCAACCCGTTCACCGCGGAGCGGTTGGGTCCGCCCGACTGCTGCGCACGGCAAGGCGCGCGCAAACAGCGAGTTGCCTTGCCGGGCGCCGGAATGCCGCCGAGGAGGCGGTAGAGCCGGCCTTTCGGGCGCTCGCGTTCCGGCCGGGCGAGATGGCACTCGTTTGTGTGCGGCGACCGAAGGCCTGGCGCCACATCCGTGTCGGAACCGGTTTGGCCAAGTCGAATAGGCACTAGACGAACACGGCTTCGACCGCAAACAGACGCTCGACTTCGGCGATTCTTCGCTTGTCGGCAACGAACAGGATGACGTGGTCCTCGGGCTCGATCACGACGTCGCGGTGGGCCATCAGCACGTTGTCGCCGCGAACTACCGCGCCAATGCTGGTCGCCTCCGGCAGCGCGATCGCGCCGATTTCCCGGCCGACGATCCGCGAGCGACCGGGGTCTCCGTGGGCGACCACCTCGATCGCCTCGGCGGCACCCTGCCGCAGCGAGTGAACGCGCACCATGTGACCCTTTCGGATCAGCGCAAGCAGCGCGCCGATCGTGATCTGTTGCGGACTGACGGCCACGTCGATCCGATCGGATTCGACCAGGTCGACGTAGGCAGCCCGGTTGATCAGCGTGATGACCTTGTGCGCGCCCATGCGCTTGGCCAGCATCGACGAAAGAATGTTCGCCTCATCGTCATTGGTCAGAGCGCAGTAGACGTCCATTTCGTCGATGCCTTCCTCACGCAGCAGGTCTTCGTTGGCGCAGTCGCCGACCAGCACGATGGAGGTGTCGACCTGCTCGGCGATATGTTCGGCTCGCCTCGGGTCGTTTTCGATGATCTTGACGTGCAGGTTGCGCTCGAGCCGCTTGGCCAGCGACGCGCCGATGTTGCCGCCGCCGGCCAGCATGACCCGACGCGCCGGCCCCGCGCTGGAGCCGAAAGTGGCCATCACTTCGCGAATCTCCTGGGTGGGGGCAAGGAAGAACACCAGGTCGTCGACCTCGATCACCGTATCGCCTTCGGGGATGATCGCTTCGTCGTGCCGGAAGATCGCCGCCACGCGGGCGTCGACGCCGCCCGGCAGCTCGTCGGGCAGGCTGGACAGCGCCCGGCCCACCAGTTTTCCTTCTCGGACCGCACGGGTTGCGACCAGCTGCGCGCGCCCTTCGGCAAAGTCCAGAACCTGGAGCGCGCCCGGATATTCGATCAGCCGCTGGACATGATCGGTCACCAGCTTCTCGGGGCTGATCAGGTAGTCGATCGGCGCGTTCTCGCGCGTGAACAGCTCCGGGTGGGCAAGGTAGTCGGCCGCCCGGATCCGGGCGACCTTGGTCGGGGTGTTGAACAGCGAATAGGCCACCTGGCAGGCAACCATGTTGGTTTCATCCGAGTTGGTCAGCGCGATCAACAGCTCGGCATCGTCGATTCCCGCCCGAATCAGCGTTTCCGGCCGGGAAGCGTGGCCATTGACGGTACGAATATCGAGCTTTTCCTGCAGTTCCCGAAGCCGGGCAGGGTCGGTGTCGACCACCGAGATGTCGTTTTCCTCTCGAGAAAGCGAGTGGGCCATCCCGGACCCGACCTGGCCGGCGCCGAGGATGATGATCTTCATTGTTGGTCTTCCTGGACCTGTTTGGGGTCGATACCGAGCTGTCGCAGCTTGCGATACAGGTGAGTGCGCTCCATTTCAACGGCTTCGGCCAGCTGCCCGACGCTACCCTCGACACGCCGTAGTCGCGCGGTCAGATATTGCCGCTCGAATTCCTCGCGCGCTTCGCGAAGCGGCAATTCGAACAGCGGCGAGTGCGCCGCGGGCACGGTCCGCGCGAAGTCCGGCTCGACCCGTTCGAGGGACGCGGTCACCTCGGCCGGGTCGACCGGTGTTTCGACGCCGTCCTGCAGCAGTTGCCGGACGGTGTTGACCAGCTCCCGGAGGTTGCCGGGCCAGTCGTGCTGGCGCAGCAGGTTCTGGACCGGAACCGGCACCGGGCGGTAGTTCAGGCCTTCGCGCGCGGGCAGATGTTCGGCCAGGTGTCGGACCAGTTCTGGAATGTCGTCGCGGCGATCGCGCAGCGCCGGCAGGTCGAGACGATTCTGTGCAACCCGGTGGAACAGCGAGGTTTCAAACCGCCCGTCGGCGGCTTGCGTTTCGAGGCCCGGCGTTGCGATCGCGATCACGCGCAGCCCGCTGTCGGCTTTCGAGAGCATCGCATTCAAGTCTTCGCGGTCGGCTTCGTCGATCGATTCGAACGACTCGACGACCAGCGTCATCGATCGCTCGGGCGCTGTCTCGAACTCGGATCGAGTTGTCTCCAGCGCTTGGATGCCCAGGCCGCAGCGGACCTCGCAGCAGCGCGCATCAGGCGCGGCGGCCCGTGCGTGGACCCAGCGCGCCAGCGTGCTTCGGCCTGTTCCGGGCTCGCCGCTGATCAGCACGTGGCCGGCCGACCGCGCGACCGCATCGACTCGCTTTCGGATCGACACCATGGCATCGCTTCGGCCGATCGGTTCGAACGCCTCGGCCTCGGCTGGTGCGCGTTCGATGCGCTCGCGCTGCGGTTGTACATCGGTGAGCGCCTTGCGGACGGTATTGAGCAGCCGGGCCATCGAGACCGGCTTCTCGATGAAATCTCGAGCGCCGTAACGAGTGGCCTCGACGGCGGCTTCGACCGAGCCGTGTCCCGAAATCATGACCACCGGACACAGCGGCTCGTCCTGCTCGCTCCACTCGCGCAACAGGCTGATGCCGTCGCTGTCCGGCATCCAGACGTCGAGCAGGACCAGGTCCGGGTTCGACTCGGCGCGCATGCGCCTTGCCTCCTCGGCATTCGCCGCGAGAATCGGGTGGTAATCCTCGTCGGCGAGGATCTCCCCGATCAATTCGCGGATATCCCGTTCGTCGTCAACGATCAGTACCGTGGCGGCCATTCGACTCCCAAGGCTCAGCCTTCGATGGCCGAAGGATAGCGCATCGGCAGCAGGATTCGGACCAGCGCCCCGCGTTCGGTGGAATTCTCGGCCTCGATTCGGCCACCGAACTGATCGACGATGCGATGAACGATGGCCAGACCCAGGCCGGTTCCGCGCGGCTTGGTCGTCGCGTACGGCTCGAAGACGCGCGGCAGGATTTCCGGATCGAATCCGGGCCCGTCGTCGGTCAGCGTCAGCGCCAGCCACTCGCGCTGATCGCGATGGATGCGTTCGCTCTGGATTTCGATCTGCGGGGCGCGGCCGGGATGCGCTTCGCGCGCGTTGCGCACCAGGTTGTTGAGAACCTGCTGGAGCTGTCCGGCGTCGGCGAGCGGGCGAGCATCGCCGTGTGCCAGTTGCAGATTGAATCGAACGCCGGTGTCGCCGGCCGACCATAGATCGACGACGCCCTGGATCAGGGGTTCGAGCGCCACCGGTTCCAGTCGAACCCGACCGGGCCGCGCGTAGTCTCCGAACGCATCCACCAGCCGCTGCAGTGCGTCGACCTGGTTGATGATCGTGGTCGTGGCGCGTTCGACCAGGCGTGCCTGATCCGGAGTCCCGACGTCCGAGAGCCTGAGCTGCATACGCTCGGCGGCCAGCCGGATCGGCGTGAGCGGATTCTTGACTTCGTGCGCCAGTCGACGCGCAAGCTCCGCCCAGGCAGCCTGTCGCTGGGCCTGGTCGAGCATGGTGACGTCGTCGAATACCACTACGTGGCCGGTGCTCCGGATGTCGCTGCTTTCGGGCAGCGATGAGCCGCGACAGACGAGCGCGAGCGTGCCGTCGGCCCGCTCCAGCTTGATTTCCTGGCGCCAATCCTCGTGTGCGTCGTTGATTCGGCCGGCTACGACATCGAACAATGCGGCGATTTCGGGCAGTTCGGCCTCCAGTTCGCTCAACGTCTGGCCGTGACGCGATTCCAGCTCGCTGCCGAGAATTTCCGACGCGCTGCGGTTGCTGGCGCTCAACCGGCGATTGCCGTCGAACGCGATCACGCCGGCAGACAGGCGGCCGAGCAGCGTCTCGAGGTAGTGACGCTGCGACTCCAGCTGTTGCTGGGTGCGATTGAGCTGGCTGGCCATGCTGTTGAATGAATCGACCAGGAAGCCGAGCTCGTCGCGCGTGCCGACGTCGAGCGTTTCCGGAAACTCGCCGCGCCGCATCAACTCGGTCGCCTGCGCCAGGTCGCGGATCGGCCGCACCAGTCGCCGCGCCGCGTTGAAGGCCAGCAGCATGGCCATCAGCGCCGTGATCCCGAGCACCAGCGAGAGGATCAACACGAAACTCTGCTGCAGCCGCTGGCGCAGGAAGGTGACGTTCTCGTAGCGGAAATAGGCCTGCTCGATGCCGGTGGCGAGCTCGGAGAAGCCTTCCGGCAACGGAAAGATTCCCTGAAGGACGCGATCGGTCGCTGCCGCGACCGGTTGGGCCAACGGGAGCAGCACGCGCACTTGGAGGCCGTCTTCGCCGGGCTCGGCCGTGCTGAACGGTTCACCGCGGCCCGCCTGACTGAGCTCGAAGGCCGACGGCAGATCGGCCACCATCCGCTGCGGATCCAGGTGCACGAGGGTCTCTACGCGCCCGGCCGAGGTGAGTACCGCGAGCTCGATCGGTCCGCTGGACGAGACGCGGGAGAACAGGTAGTCCAGCAGTTCGTCTTCGTCGGCGCCGAGCGGCAGAGCGTCCGAGATGCGCTGCATCTGCGATTGAGCCTGTCGCGTGCGCAGGTCCAGGAACAGCTGCGCGAGTTCGATGGAATCGGCCAGCGCCGGCTCGGCCCCGGTGTCGAACCAGTCCTCGACGGTATTGCTGATGAACTCGATCGAGAACAGGTAGACGATCAACACCGGCGGCATCGCCAGCGCGATGAAAACGCCGACCAGTCGAGCACGAAGGCGAGCGCCGGGGGCCTTCGAGCGAACGTCGCGAACGAGCCGGAACAGGCGCATCGCGATCGCCGCCAGCAGGACCAGCAGCGCGATGCCGGTCAGCAGCAGGATCGCCAGGCTGGAGCTGCCGAGGCGGCTCGATTCCTGTTCGACGCCGGCGACCAGCAGCAGCGCGACCAGCAGCAGCCCGGCGACTGCGGCCAGCGGAAGGGCGCGCAGAACGCGGCTCAGGAGGTTTCGATTCGCCATGTCGCCCACGGGCTCTTCATTCGCCAGTCCGGCGAGAACAGCGATGGCAGGTGCATCGGCGGCGGCAGCTCGGTACCGTTGAATTCCGCTCGCACCTGCACCTGCCACCGCCCCGGATCGGACTGCTCGCGCGTCAGCCCGGTTTCGAAAGACCTCGGCTGCCCGAGCGCCTCGAGCAGCAGCCAGCGTCTCGGAAAGGTCTCTTTACCGTCGCTCCGTTCAAGTTCCCACTGTTCGGTCAGCGGCAGGAAGCGAATGCGCATCGGGTAGCGCTGTTTATCGGTCATCCAAGCGATCGGGCCGAATCGTCGGCTGACTCGGGTCACGACGTCGATCCGGAGATCGACGCCGTTTTCCAGCGCGTCGACCATCGGCTCGGAGGGAACGAAGTCGACGCCGGTCGTGATCACCAGGCGGTTGCCTCGCCAGTCCGTCGATGCGTCGACGGCAAGGCCCGTTTCAAGATCACGCGGATGATTACAACCGGCGCAGACCAGCATAGAAAAAGCCGTCGCGATCCAGGCTGCCCGGCAGGATCTGGTATCCCGGATTCGTCGGGAGGCAGTCGGCGATGTCGAGTTCGACGGTCTGCGCGTCCGCGTTTCGTTCGATGAATGCACGAATCTGCTCACAATTTTCCGCCCGCAGTATCGAACAGCTTGCATAGACAAGCAATCCGCCCGGTTCCAGCCGCGACCAGGCCGATTCAAGAATCCGGCGCTGGGTCTCCGTGTTTCCTTCGATATCGCCCGGTCGGCGGAGCCAGCGCACGTCGGGGTGCCGGCGCATGACGCCGGTCGCCGAGCACGGTGCATCGATCAGGATTCGGTCGTAGCGCGCGCCGGCGTCGAAATCTTGCCCGCTTGCCGCATCTGCAAGGGCAACCCGGCCGTTCAGGCCAAGCCGCCGCAGGTTCTCCTCGATGCGCGGCAGCCGTTGCGCGTCGTTGTCGATCGCGGTCAGTTCGACGTCGGCCGCCTCCAGGATATGGGCCGATTTCCCGCCGGGTGCTGCGCACGCATCGAGCACGCGCTGGCCGTCGCGGAGATCGAGCAGTCGGGCGGCCGTCTGCGCTCCGGCGTCCTGGATCGAGAACAGCCCTTCGCTGAAACCGGGCAGTGCGGCGACCGCCACCGAACGCTCCAGCCTTATCGCGTCCGGAAACCGGGCGTCCTGGTGTCCCTCGATCCCCGATTCGGCGAGCCGTTCGACGATTTCCCCGACCGCCGCGCGGCGCTGATTGACGCGTAGCCAGGTCGGCGGAGGGCGGTTGCCGGCCTCGGCGATCGCTTGCCATTGCTCGGGCCAGTCCGCCCGAATTCGATCCAGCAGCCAATCCGGATAGCCGAGGCGGATCGACGCGCGATCGGGCAGGCGGCCCAGCTCGTCCGCGCGCCGCTGATGGTTTCGCAACACCGCGTTGACCATGCCGGCAAGGTGTGCATGACCGGCCGCCCGGGTCGCCGCGACCGTCGCATGCACGACCGCCCGCGCCGGCTCGCGGTCTTCGACCAACTGATCGAGTGCACACAGCAACAGGAAATGGACCTCGCGCGCACGCCGAGGCAGCCGCTTGCGCAATAGCTTCGAGAGTCGCCACTCGAGCGCCGGCCGGTCACGTAGTACGCGATTGCAGAGCCGGCGCACGAACGCGCGGTCGCGACTCGAGTCGAGCGCGGCGCTCAGACCGGCCAGGGCATCGGTCAGGCTTCGACCGGAATCGAGCACGTCGGAGAGCGCGCGGGCCGCGCTCCGGCGCGCTGCGGCACCGATCTCCCCGGAGCTCATGCGAGACGCCGATGCGTCATCGGCGCCAGTCTGGATGTGCATTGAGCCACTGCTTGGCGGTGACTCGATTTCGGCCCGGGGCCTGCAGCTCGAGAATTTCCAGAGAACCTGAACCGCAAGCCACGCAGATCGAATCCCGGCGGCCGGGGACCAGGGAGCCGGGCGCTTCGTTGCTCGACGTCGGTTCGGGGTGAGCCTTGAACACCCGGAGCGTCTGACCGGCGATGTTTCCGTGGGCGACGGGCCACGGATCGTAAGCGCGCACCATGCGTGAAAGGCGCTCGGCATCCTGATTCCAGTCGAGGTGAGCGTCGCCCTTGTCGATGCGCGGCGCGTGGGTCGCCCGGTCATCGGCTTGCGGCTGCGGATCGGGCAGGGTGCCGGTCCGGAGTCGCTCCAGCGCATCGATCAACAGCGGCGCGGCCATCCCGGCAAGCCGGTCATGCAGCGCGCCGGCGCTTTCCGCTGAATCGATCTCCGTTTCAGCTGTCATCAGCAGATGGCCGGTATCCATGCCGACATCCATCTGCATCAGCGTCACGCCGGTGCGTTCGTCGCCGGCCAGAATCGCCTGCTGGATCGGGCTGGCGCCGCGCCAGCGCGGCAGCAGCGAGGCGTGCAGATTCCAGCAGCCGTGCCGCGGCAGGTCCAGTACTTGCCTCGGCAGCAGCAGGCCGTAAGCGGCCGTGACGATCAGATCCGGGGCCAGGACTCTCAGCGCTTCGACGGCGTTCGCGTCGCGCAACGTCCCGGGCTGGTGGGTCTCGATCCCGGCCTCGAGCGCGAGCTGCTTGACCGGTCCGTATCGGACTTTTCGTCCACGCCCCGCAGGCCGGTCGGGCTGGGTCAGCACCCCCACGGGCGGATGACGCCGGATCAGCGCGCGCAGCGCGGGGCACGCGAACTCCGGCGTGCCGGCGAACACGATACGCAAATCAGTCAAATCGGCCGGCCGGGCGTCAACGGTGCGGGCGGGGCTTGAAGGACAGGACGGACGATGTGCCGGTCGATCGGACGGCTCGACGGATCATCCCGTCGCCAGCGACCATCAAAAGGAGATCCACGTTTCAGGCACCCTGGTGCGCCGGTTCTCGCTGTTGCTGCTGGCGCGCTTTTTTCATGCGTTTTTCGATCATTCGCCGCTTCAGTGGCGACAGGTAATCAACAAAGACCTTGCCGTCGAGATGATCGATTTCGTGCTGGATGCAGACTGCAAGCAGGCCGTCGGCGTCGATCTCGCGCGGCGCGCCGTCCCGGTCGAGTGCGCGTACGCGAATCGTCTCGGCCCGCTCGACTTCGGCGTATTCTCCGGGCACGGACAGACAGCCTTCTTCGCAGACCTGGCTGCCGTCGCGCTGGATGATCTCCGGGTTGATCAGAACCAACGGCTCATTGCGCTCGGCGCTGAGATCCAGCACCAGCATCCTGAGGTCGCGATTGACCTGCGTCGCTGCCAGCCCGATGCCGCTGGCGGCATACATGGTCTCGAGCATGTCGTCGGCCAATTCCCGGATCGAATCGTCTACAGCATCGACGGGCCGTGCGACGGTGCGCAGCCGCGGATCAGGGAATCGAAGTATCGTCAACTGCGTCATTTTGTGAACAATACGCAATAAGTGTGTGCAAGCACGCACATTTCCGTGCCGAGTGGGGTGGAAAATGTGCTCGTAATGGGTATGATAGCTCAGGCGGTGGAACAACGCGGTCCACCGGCGTGGCGAACCATTACGGGGCCTCGCGTCACCGCGTTCCCGGGAGGTAGCAGATGAGAACGATTGCGACGATGGTACTGGGGCTGGGCTTGCTGCTGGCGATGCCGCTGCTGGCGCAGGACGTCGAACTGCGTGACGATCACCCAGACGAATATGTGGTCCAGGAGGGAGACACCCTCTGGGATATCGCCGGGCGTTTTCTGACGCGCCCGTGGCAATGGCCCGCGATCTGGCAGGCCAATCCGCAGGTCGAGAACCCGCACCTGATCTACCCGGGCGATCGGCTTTCGCTGATTTACGTGGACGGGCAGCCCAGACTGGTCCTCGACGGGCCGCGCCGTTTGTCGCCTTCGATCCGGCGCACGGACACCGCGGGCCCGATCGCAACCGTGCCGCTGTCCGCGATCGAACCCTACATGGTTCGACCGCGCCTGGTCGGAGCCGACGAACTGCCGCAGCTGCCTTACATCGTTTCCAATCTCGATACCCGATCCATTTCGGCCGAGCCGTATCGCGCTTTCGCGCGCGGCATGAGCGACTATCGGCCGGGTGACCAGGTCGTCGTCGCGCGTTTGACGTTCCAGCTCGAGGAGGTCGAATCCGAGGGACGCATGGCGGTTCGCCAGAACGTCATGCGCGGCAATCGCGGCGCGGTGCCGGCGGACCAGCGTCCGATCGAGGTCGGCCGGACACTCAATCCGTTCGCGCAGACCGGCGACGTAGTCGGCTACCAACTCTGGGAAGTGGGGCGTGCGGAAGTGTTGACCACCGGCGATCCGACACAGCTCGAGCTCATCGATACCGAATTCGAGGTGCGTGCAGGCGACTACATCCTGCCGATCGATCCCTACATCTACGATCTGACCTTCTTCCCGCGGCCTCCGGAGGTCGATATCCCGGCCGGTGCCAGCATCATTGGCGTCCGCGGAGGCGACAACGCGGTCGGGCACTATCAGGTCGTGGCCATCGATCTCGGCTCGAACGACGGCATCGAGGCCGGCCACACGTTCTCGGTGTTCCACCGCAATCGCACCATCCGCGACCGCTTCGCCGATGGGCTGCGCGGCCGCCCGGCGCCGGTGAACGTGGAGGGAAGCGAAGTGGAGCTGCCGCCCCAGTTCATTGGACGGATCCTGGTTTTCCGTAGTTTCGAGCGCGTGAGCTACGCGCTGGTAATGACCGGCAAGCGTGGCGTTCGCGTCGGTGATCTGATCGACCACCCGGACCGGCGCCTTTAGCCCAATCTTCTGGCGGCCGTGCGGGGCGCCTCGTGAGCGATACCGACCAGACGCGCGCCTGGGCCGAGCTGGCCCTCGCGCGCGGCGCTGGTTTTGCCGCCTTTTCCGCCTGCGGGCTCGACCCTGAAGACTTTCCCGAACTGACCCGCTGGAGTCGATCCAGGTTGAAGGGCACGGGACTGAAACCCGAGGCGGTCGAAGCGCTGGCCGAACCGGATGCAGAACGGGTGGCAGCCTGCCTGGAATGGCTGGCGGCAGAAGACCACCACCTGGTCGCTTACCCGGATCCTTACTACCCACCTCTGCTGCGCCGGATTCCGGATCCGCCCGTGGCTTTATTCGTCAACGGCCAACGCGACTGGTTGCTTTGTCCGCAAATCGCGATCGTCGGGAGCCGCAACGCGACGCCGGGTGGTTTGGAGACTGCGCGAGCGTTCGCCGGAGCTCTGTCGGCTTGTGGTTTCGTGATCGCCAGCGGCCTGGCGCTCGGTATCGACGGGGCGGTGCATGCCGCGGCGCTGGACGCTGGCGGCGCGACCATCGCGGTGGCTGGCACCGGACCCGATCGCGTCTACCCGGCACGCCATCAGGGACTGGCGCACAGAATCGTGGATAATGGCGCCGTGGTGACCCACTTTGCGCCAGGCGTCGGACCGCGCGCCGGTCATTTCCCGGCGCGCAACAGGATCCTCAGCGGTTTGTCGTTGGGCGTGCTGGTTGTCGAGGCCGGAACCCGTTCGGGCTCGCTGATTACCGCGCGGTATGCCGGCGACCAGGGTCGCGAAGTATTCGCGATCCCCGGATCGATTCACAATCCGCTGGCCCGGGGATGTCATCGTCTGATCCGGCAAGGCGCTCGATTGGTCGAAACCGCCGAGGAGATCGTCGAAGAGCTTGGCCCGCTGGTACGCGAGCTGGAGGGAGAACTGCGCGGGCTGCTGGAAACGCCCGCCCGCGCCAGGGATGGCTCGGAGGATTTGTGTGCCCTGGGCGAGTCCGTCCGGCACACGGGGGTCGAAAATCCCGAGCAACGCGCGCTACTGGACGCACTCGGACATGATCCGGTATCGGTCGATGAGCTCATCGCACGCACAAACCTGACCACGCAGCAGGTATCGTCTTCGCTGCTGGCGCTCGAGCTGCAAGGCCGAGTCGCATCGCTTGGCGGGGGACGTTACAGTAGAGTCGGGAACGACCAGGAAGGGCAGGAATGAAGGAAAACGTGCTGGATCTGTTGATGTATCTGTTCGAGAACTACATCTACGAGGAGCCCGAGACCGAGCCGGATCGGGATTCACTCGGTGAGAGCCTGGAGCAGGCCGGTTTCTCGAGCGGCGAAATCGAGCGTGCGTTCGCGTGGCTCGACGGACTGGCCGAACAGCGTCAACTGCCGGATGTTCAAAGCCATTCCGGAGATCCGCTCCGTCTTTTCAATGCCGAGGAAAGCCGCCGGATCGATGTCGATGCCCGCGGTTTCCTGATGTATCTCGAGAACGCCGGTGTCGTCGATGCGCCCCGGCGTGAGCTGATTCTCGACCGCTTGCTCGCACTCGACGCGACCGATATCGGTCTCGAAGACCTGAAATGGGTCGTGCTGATGGTCCTGTTCAACCAGCCGGGCCAGGAGGCCAACTACGCCTGGATGGAAGACCTGATGTTCGACGAAGAGGGCGAATACCGCCACTGATCCGTCCCGTGTCGGGCCGGAAGCCCGAAACCCCTTTTTCCTGCAGCAATACCTTATGGCGAAAAATCTGCTTGTCGTCGAGTCGCCCGCCAAGGCGACGACGATCAACAAATACCTGGGACCGGATTTCGAGGTGCTGGCTTCATACGGCCACGTCCGCGATCTGATTCCGCGCGAAGGGGCGGTGGATCCGGAGCAGGGTTTCGCGATGCACTACGACATCATCGACCGCAACCGCAAGCACGTCGACCGGATCGTCAAGGCGGCGCGCAAGGCCGAGGCGGTTTATCTCGCAACTGACCTTGACCGCGAAGGTGAAGCGATCTCCTGGCATATTGCAGAGATCCTGAAGGATCGCGGCGTCAACGGCAAAACCCCGGTCCGGCGGGTCGTGTTCAGCGAGATCACCAAACGTGCGGTGCAGGAAGCACTGGAAAATCCGCGAGAACTCGCCGACTCGTTGGTCGACGCGCAGCAGGCCCGCCGCGCGCTGGATTACCTCGTCGGTTTCAACCTCTCGCCGCTGCTTTGGAAGAAAGTGCGTCGCGGCCTCTCGGCCGGGCGCGTGCAGTCGCCCGCGCTTCGAATGATCGTTGAGCGTGAAGAGGAAATCGAGAAGTTCGAGGCGCGCGAGTACTGGACGATCGAGGCCGATCTGGGGCCGGACGCCGACTCTCCTTTTACCGCCAACCTGGTCCGCCTCGACGGCGAGAAATTCGAGCAATTCGACATCACCGACGAGCAGAGAGCCCGGTCGGTCACCGAAGCGGTGGAAACGGCTGCCGCAGGCCGCTTCGAAGTCGCTCGGATCAACAAGCGCCAGCGCCGGCGCCGGCCACAGCCGCCGTTCATCACCTCGACGCTGCAGCAAGAGGCCGCCAGACGACTGCGCTTCACGACCCAGCGCACGATGCGGATCGCCCAGCAGCTCTACGAAGGCGTGGATATCGGCAGCGGCAACCAGGGGCTGATCACCTACATGCGGACCGATTCGGTCGCGCTGGCCCAGGATGCGATCAGCGAAATCCGGAAGGTCGCCGGCAAGGAATACGGTGAAGGCAAGCTGCCCGAAAAGCCGAACTACTATCAGTCCAAGAGCAAGAATGCACAGGAAGCGCATGAGTCCGTGCGCCCGACCTCGGCCGCGCTTTTGCCGATCCGTCTCAAGCAGTACCTTTCCGATGATCAGTACAAGCTCTATCAGCTGATCTGGAATCGCGCCGTGGCCAGCCAGATGATTCCGGCGGTCTACGATACCGTGGCCGCCGAGTTCGACGTGGGCGATGCGACATTCCGCGCCAACGGCTCGACGTTGATCGAGCCCGGTTTCCTCAGCGTTTACGCGGACACCCAGGCCGAAAGGGACAACCGCCTGCCCGAGCTGGACGAGGGCGATGCGGTCGAACTGCAGCAGATTCGCCCGGAGCAGCATTTCACCGAACCGCCGCCGCGCTATTCCGAGGCAAGCCTCGTCAAGATGTTGGAAGAGTGCGGAATCGGGCGCCCGTCGACCTACGCCTCGATCATTCAAACACTCAAGGATCGGGAGTACGTCGATCTCGAGAATCGTCGGTTCACGCCGACCGCGACCGGCCGCGTGGTGGCGAAATTCCTGTCGCAGCATTTCGATCGCTACGTCGACTACGACTTCACCGCCAAGCTGGAGGACGAGCTCGACGCGATTTCCCGTGGCGAACATGACTGGGTCCCGCTGCTGGAGGATTTCTGGCAGCCGTTCATCGACCGCGTGCATGAGAAGGAGCAATCGGTCAGTCGTCAGGAAGCGCAGCAAGCGCGGGAGCTCGGTACCGATCCCAAGACCGGCAAACCGGTCATTGTCCGGCTGGGCCGCTATGGACCGTTTGCGCAGATCGGCTCGGCCGAGGACGAGGAGAAGCCGCTGTTCGCCGGCCTTCGCCCGGGCCAGAAGATGGACAAGATCGGGCTGGAAGAAGCGCTGGAACTCTTCAAGCTGCCGCGCGATCTCGGAGAGACACCCGAGGGTGAACCGGTCCAGGCCAATATCGGGCGCTTCGGTCCGTATGTTCGATACGGCAACCGCAATTTCGTTTCGCTCAAGGATATCGATCCGCACGACATCACGCTGGAGCAGGCGCTGGAAAAGGTCGCCGAGCACAAGCAGATGCTCGCCGAGCGGATCATCAAGAAATTTCCCGAGCAGGGCATCGAAATTCTCAAGGGGCGCTACGGTCCGTTCGTGACCGACGGCAGCCGCAACGCCAGCGTGCCCAAGGACACCGAGCCGGCCGACCTGACGCTGGAGGTATGCCAGAAGATGCTCGCCGAAGCACCGCCCAAGGGCCGGCGCGGAAAATTCGGCAAGAAAAAGGCCGGAAAGAAGACCGATTCGAAAAAGACCTCGAAGAAGAAGTCCGGCAAGAAGAAATCGAGCAGGAAGAAATCTTCCAAGAAAAAGGCCGCCGGGAAAAAAGCCTCGAAGAAGAAGTCTGCAAAGAAGAAAGTCTCGAAGAAGAAAGCGGCTAAAAAGGGTGGATGATCCGGTTTCCGGTTTTCAGTTTTCAGTTTTCAGTTTTCAGTTTTCAGTTTTCAGTTTTCAGTTTTCAGTTTTCAGTA
>JGI12109J20283_10999160_pt1 | contig 15404 bp, 12 predicted proteins | sample ElkSlonscriptome_12_FD_20283 | JGI IMG/M metagenome (IMG submission 20283) | reverse complement strand
TCCCGAGCTGGATACGGCCGCCTTGCAGGACGGCATCCTGCGGGCCAGGGCCCTGCTCTCCCTGGCGGCGACCCTGGACCTGAGCGCGGAGGTGATGGGTGGTCAGCGCCGGCTGACGGTGCGCGCCACCAACGAGACGGGACACAAACTGCCATCAGGGTATCCCGAAGGCCGCCGCGCCTGGATCAACGTCCAGGCCTTCGACGCGGGCGGGACCCTGGTCTACGAATCCGGCGCCTATGACGCAACCACGGGCGAGTTGAGTCATGATCCGGAGGCGAAAGTCTACCAGATCAAACCGGGGATAAGCTCCCGGTTGGCGCCGGTGCTCAACCTGCCGGTGGGACCCTCGTTCCACTTCGCGCTGAACGATACGGTGTTCTCGGACAACCGCATCCCGCCGCGCGGCTTCACCAACGCCGGCTTCACGGAGGTTCAGTCCCCACCCGTGGCGTATGCCTACGAGGACGGGCAGTACTGGGACGACACCGTTTACGATTTGCCGGCCACTGCCGTCAGCGTCGATGTTACCTTCTATTATCAGAGCACCTCGAAGGATTACATCGAGTTCCTGCGGGACAACAACCACGTCGATACCCTGGGCCAGGAACTGCACGACGCCTGGGTCAACCACGGCCGTGCCGCCCCGGAGATCATGGCCCAGGCCAGCCTGGAGCTGGACGTGAGCGCCGCCGGGGACGGGGACGGCGTGCCCCGCGTGACGACACTGGGCCAGAACTACCCCAACCCCTTCAACCCGCAGACCCGGATCGACTTCAGCCTGTCCGGCGAGCGGCCCGTGAGCCTGCGCATCTACGACGAGCGGGGCCGGCTGGTGCGCACCCTGTATGACGGCCAGCTGCTGGTTGCCGGGCAGCACACGGCTGTGTGGCTGGGGCGGGACGATGCCGGCCGGGGTGTGGCCTCAGGCGTGTACCACTACGTCCTGCGGGCGGGCGAGTCGGTGCTGAAGCGGAAGATGACCCTCGTGCGGTGACATTTCCGGGTTTTCCTTATCATGTGTGCGAAAAGGATGCCGGGCGATCAAAGCCCGGCTTTCTTTTCGAAACGAACTGGCGGAAGGACAATCCATGCGAAACACAGGCCGATCCATTCTTCTGACGCTGGGACTTCTGGCCATCCTGGCCCTCCTTGTCCTTGCAGGCTGCGGTGATGACGACGACCAGAGTCCGGCCACCGGGGAGGGGCATATCCAGCTCTCCCTTATCGACAGTGCAGGGCCCTATGATGAAGTGAATATCCAGGTCATCAGGATCTCGGTACACCGGGCGGATGAGGATACCCTGACCGGCTGGCGTGTCCTGAGCGGGGATACCCTGGCCATCGATCTGCTGGACTACGTGAACGGCCAGAGCATCATCCTGGCCGATACGGTGCTGGCTGCGGGCGACTACACGCAGGTACGCCTCCTGCTGGGCGACGAGAACAATGTCGTGGTGGACGGCACGGCTCACGATCTGAATATCCCCAGCGGGTCCACCACGGGAATCAAGCTGAATCACCCGTTCACCCTGAGCGATGGCGCCCTGTACGCCGTCACCCTGGACTGGGACGCGGAGCGCAGCATCCACCAGACCGGAGGGGGGCAGTACATGATGAGCCCCGTGATCCGCCTGGTCGTGGACGCGGCCAGCGGCACCATCGGAGGCACCGTGCTGCCGGTGGCCGGCGAGGCCCGGGTCATGACCGTGGCCGGGACCGATACCATCAGCACCCATGCCGATCCGGTGAGCGGTGAATACCGCTTGATGGCCCTGCCCGGCGGCACCTACGATGTGCACATCAATGCCACGGCGGGCAGCTACGCCGATACCACCGTGGCCGACGTGGCGGTGGTGGTCGGTCAGGACACGGAGCTGGGGACCATCACCCTGGAGTCCATCCGCTAGCTCGTTTTCCGGAGAAACAGGAAACGGCCGGGCGCCCCAGGCAGCCCGGCCGTTTTTTTGTGCGGGGCGGGAATCAGTAGTTGAAACCGCTGCCCCCGATGAACTCCCGCAGCAGCGAGGTGGGCGGCACCTGGCTCGCGTCCATGGGCAGGATCAGGCTGAGCATGTCGATCAGGCTGCGGGCCAGGCCGTAGTTGCTGTCGTCGGGGTCGACGGCGGCCAGGCGCGGTTCGGCCCAGAGCTTCAGGACGGCCATCTCGTAGGTGAGGCCGGAGTTGAAGAAGAGGTCGGCGTTGTTCTGGAAGGGGAAGATGTGTTTCTCCTCACCGTGGCGTACCTTGGGCCAGCGGGCCAGCGTCGCGCTGGCGCTGTAGCCACGGAACTGGGCGTCGCGCACGATGCGCCGGAACAGCCGCGTATCGGTGGTCTTGATGTAGCTGAAGTTGTCGATGTTCATGTGGCAGAGGGCCGAGACGTAGATGCGCAGCTTGTGGTCGTCGTCGATGGCCTCGCTCAGACGCGGGTTCAGGGCGTGAATACCCTCGACCAGCAGGGGTTGACCCTGCTCCAACCGGGTGGACGAGGGGCTGAGGATGCTGGTGCCGGTGTGGAAGTCGTACCGCGGCAGATGCACGGCCTCGCCGGCGAGCAGGGCCTTCAGGTGCTCGTTGAAGAGGTCCACCTTCAGCGCGCCGAGGCTCTCGAAATCGAAGTCGCCCTCCTTGTCCAGGGGCGTTTCCTCGCGGTCGACGAAGTAGTTGTCCAGGCTCAGGGCGAAGGGGCGCAGGCCCAGGACGCGCAACTGCACCATCAGACGCTTGGCGCTGCTGGTCTTGCCGCTGCTGGAGGGACCGGCCAGGAGGATCAGCTTGCCGTCTCCGGGCATGGCGGCCACCTGCTCGCTGGCCTCGACGAAGAAGCGGCTGTGCCGGGCCTCGCCGATCTGGATCAGTTCGCTGGTGCGGCCCTCGACAATGTACTCGTTCATGTGCCCCACATCCTGCACGCCGATCCGGCGGATCCAGTCCGAGTACTCGAGCTGGGTCTGCAGCAACCGGGGCTGGGGCGCGAAGACGGGCAGGGTTTCCGGGTCCTTCTTGAGATTGGAGAGCAGCACGAAGCCGGGGCTTTCGGGCACCAGTCGGAAGGCCCTCACGAAGCCGGTGCTGGGCAGCTGCCGTCCGTAGAAGAGATGGTCGAAACCGTCCATCCGGTTCAAAAGCAGGGATTCGCGGCGCAGGTACTTGGCGGAGATGAAATGATCGGTCTTTCCGTCGCGCTGGAGCATCTTCAGCAGGGCGCGCAAGCCGAAACGCTGGGGCACCAGACTCAGGTCGGCGGACACGAGGTCGCGCATGCGCTCTTCCAGGGCCCGGATCTGTTCGGGGGAAAGGGGGTGCCCGCCCAGCAGCTCGCAGTAGACGCCGCCGCCGTAGCTGAACTGGACCCGCAGCCGACGATCCGGAAACAGGTCCTCCGCGGCCACGGCCATGATGAAGACGACGGTGCGTTGCCGAGTGGGGTGGGCCTCACGATCCCGCAGGCGGATCAGGCGCACCCGCTCCTCGCCGTAAACGGCCTCGTGCAGGCTGGCGCGGCGGCCGTTGACCGACATCATGACCACGGGATTCTTCTGGGCCGGATCGATCTGCCCCTTGTGCTGCAGGTGCTGCAGCATGGTCGTGCCCGGCGTGATCCGGACGGACTGGTTGTCCAGCAGGATCTCGACGAATCCGGCGGGATCGGGGCCGGGGGGAACCGTGGCCATGGGGTGTCCTTTCGCGGGGAAATCAGGCGTCGGTTTTGCTGGCCTTCTTCTCACCCTTTTTAGCACGGGAATCGGTGATGTAAAAGCCCGAGCCCTTGAAATGCAGTCCGGCGCCGCCGCCGGGGACGCGCTCGACCTTGCCGCGGCACTCGGGGCAGCGCTGGCGGCGCGGGGCGCTCATGGGCTTGAATTCCTCGGTGATGTGTCCGCACCTGGTGCATTCGTACTCGTAAGTGGGCATGATTCCTCGACCTCCCGGCGAAAATGTCCAGCTGGATGGGCTCGCGCGGCCCATAATATGGCTTTTGGGGCGGTCTTTCGCCAGTTTATGCCCTGCGTCGTGCCCCATTCGTGATGTTTTCTTTGTATAATGAAGGAGCCATCAAAGCTGTTTCGCCCGGTCATCGACCGATATCCTGGAGTGCTCCATGCGTCTGTTCGTCCCCCTGCTGCTAGTCTTCGGCCTGCTGGCCGGTTCCGCTTTCGCCGTCAACATCATCCCCACGGCCCCGGTTCCGGAGGGTTTACCCTACACGGAAGAGGTCATGGCCAGCCAGCATCGTTACCTGGAGTCGATCACGAAGGTGCGCATGATGGAGCTCTTCGCTTCCCAGGAAGCCGAGCGCACCCCCAACCAGGAGCAGTACGACGTCACCTTCTACGACCTGGTCCTGGACGTGAACCAGAACAACCACACCCTGGGCGGAACCACCACCATCGTCGCCCGGGTCCTGGACGGTCCCCTGACCACCATGGAGTTGAACCTGCAGGGCAACATGAGCGTGAGCGCCGCCACCAGCGGGGGGCAGGCGACGAGCGAAACCCAGGCCGGTAACCTGCTGACCGTGGACCTGGACCGGGCCTACGCCGCGGGGGAGGAAGTGACGGTCACCGTCACCTATGCCGGGAATCCGGAAAGCGACGCCTTCGGCTGGAGCAACTACGGCGGCGATCCCCTGATCTGGACCCTCAGCGAGCCCTACGGCGCCCGGCGCTGGTGGCCCTGCAAGGATCTGAACACGGACAAGGCCGACTCGGTGGATCTGCACGTGACGGTGGATGACGATCTGATCGTGGCCACCAACGGATTGCTGGTGGACGAGACGGTTCCGGCGCCGGGCAAGAAGACCTACCACTGGCAGACCCGATACGCCATCCCTACCTACCTGGTGAGCCTGGCCATCCATCCCTACAGCGTCTTCAGCCACGAGTACCATGGTCTGGACGGTCAGGCCACCATGCCCGTGGACCACTACGTCATCCCCGATTACCAGGGGCAGGCCACCAGCGGCTACGCGCCTACCGTGGCGATGATCACGGCCTTTGCCGAGGCCTTCGGAGAGTACCCCTTCATCGAAGAGAAGTACGGCCACGCCCACTTCCCCTGGGGCGGGGGCATGGAGCATCAGACCCTCTCCAGCATGACCTACAGCTACTACGGCTCCTATCTGGTCGCCCACGAACTGGCCCACCAGTGGTGGGGCGACATGATCACCTGCGCCGACTTCGGCCACATCTGGCTGAACGAGGGGTTCGCCACCTGGTGCGAGGCCTACTGGCAGGAGGTTCTCAATGGTGCGGAGGCCTACCGGGAGGAGATGGCCGATGCCGCCTATTACGGACCCGGAACCGTCTTCGTTGAGGACCCCTCAAACTTCTACGATATCTTCGATTATTCCCTGACCTACCAGAAGGCCAGCTGGGTGGTGCACATGCTGCGCGGCGTGCTGGGGGACGAGGATTTCTTCGCCGGTCTGCATCTGTACAGGGATAACTACAAGTACAGCAGCGCCACCACCGAGCAGTTCCAGGAGATGATGGAGCAGGCTTCCGGCCGGGATCTGGAATCCTTCTTCCAGCAGTGGATCTACGGCGGCGGGTATCCCCGCTACGCGGTGAACTGGACCACCAACCCCGGAGCGGGCGGCACCCATGTGCAGGTCCGCATCGAGCAGACCCAGTCCGGGCAGGTCTTTGACATGCCGGTGGAGGTGCGGCTGGCGGCCATGCTGGGCGGCCAGAGCTTCAAGGTGGAGAACAACAGCCGGGTGCAGTACTACGACTTCACGGTGGCGGGTTCGGTCTCGGGCCTGACCCTGGACCCGAACGACTGGATCCTGTGTGAGGTCACCTACGGCGGGACCAGCGATGTGCCCGGCGCCGGCGCCGGCGCGCCCCGCCTGCTGGCCAACGTGCCCAACCCCTTCAACCCCAGCACCGAGGTGCGTTTCGAACTGCCCGCGGCCGCGGACGTGACCGTGGCCGTCTACGACCTTTCCGGCCGCCTGGTGCGGACCCTGCTGAGCGCGGAAAGCCGCGAGGCGGGCGTGCACGGCGTGCGCTGGGACGGCCGGGACGCCGCCGGCCGAGCCCAGGCCTCGGGCACCTATTTCGTGCGCCTCAGCGCGGGTGGGGAATTGGGTTTGCGCAAGATCACCCTGGTCCAGTAGATTGGGCGCGTCATGCGCCACCTGATCTTCGCATCCCTGTTGTGGGCCTTTTCGTTCGGCCTGATCAAGGGCCGACTGGCCGGACTGGACGCCACCACCGTGGCGTCCGGTCGTCTATTGCTGGCCTTCCTGGCCTTCGCGCCCCTGGCGGTGCGCGGCCGGCGGCGGCCCCGCCGCTGGGCGGCCTTCCTGGTCCTCGGGGCGGTGCAGTTCGGGCTCATGTACTGGCTCTACATCGCTTCTTTCGCCTATTTGCCGGCCTGGCAGGTGGCGCTCTTCACCGTCTTTACCCCCGTGTACGTGGTGTTGCTGGCCGATGGCCGGGCCCGCCGCGTGAACCTGCGGCACATGGCGGCTGCTGTCCTGGCGGTGGCCGGCGCCCTGCTGGCGGTGCGTTTCGGGCAGGCCGACGGTTTTGCCTGGAAGGGGGTGCTGCTCTTGCAGGGGGCCAACCTCAGCTTCGCCGTGGGGCAACTTCTGTACCCTGGGGTGCGGCGGAAGGAGATGCTGGGGGACGCGGCCCTGATGGCCTGGATGTACGCCGGCGCCTTCCTGGTGACGGCCTTGCCCGTGCTCTGGCGCGGCGGGCCGGTGGCCACCGGCTGGACGCCGTCCGCCCTGGGCACCCTCGTCTATCTGGGTCTGGTCCCCACGGCGGTGGGATTCTATCTGTGGAACCGCGGGGCGGTGCAGGTGGATGCGGGGCGGCTGGCGGTGGCCAACAACCTCAAGATCCCGCTGGCGGTGGTCGTTTCCTGGGTGGTTTTCCGGGAGCAGGCGCCCTGGTTGAGGGCTTCGCTGGGGCTGATCCTGGTGGTGGCGGGGCTGGCCCTGGTGCGCCGTCCGGACGAGAAGGGTTCAAGCAGGCGAACCGGTTGATGGATCAGGATCACATGCCCAGGGCCCGGTGCAGGAAGGCGTGCATGTCGGCCGCCTCGGCGATGATCATGGCGGTGGGTTTGCCGGCGCCGTGCCCCGCCCGGGTCTGGACGCGGATCAGGGCCGGCCGTCCGCTCGCCTGACACTCCTGCAACCGGGCTGCGTACTTGAAGCTGTGACCGGGCACCACGCGGTCGTCGTGATCGGCGGTGGTGACCATGACGGCGGGGTACTCCACGCCCGGCTTCAGGTTGTGGTAGGGGCTGTAGCCGTGCAGCAGGGGGAACATTTCCGGATCCTCGCTGCTGCCGTAGTCGCTGGTCCAGGCCCAGCCGATGGTGAAGTGCTGGAAGCGCAGCATGTCCATCACACCCACGGCGGGCACGGCGGCGGCGAAGAGATCGGGCCGCTGGTTGATGACCGCGCCCACCAGCAGGCCGCCGTTGCTGCCGCCGTGTGCGGCCAGCTTTTGCGGGCTGGTGTAACCCTCCTGGATGAGATACTCCGCGGCGGCGATGAAGTCGTCGAAGACGTTCTGCTTGTTCTTCAGCATGCCGTCCTGATGCCATTGCTCCCCGTACTCGCTGCCGCCGCGGATGTTGGCCACGGCGTAGACGCCGCCCTGCTCCAGGAAGGGCAGGATGGAGGGGCGGAAGAGGGGCCCGAGGCTGATGTTGAATCCCCCGTAGCCGTACAGCAGGGTGGGATGGGAGCCGTCCGGCTCGAGACCCCTGCGGTGCACCAGGAAGAGGGGCACGCGCGTGCCGTCCTTTGACTCGTAGAAGCGGCGCACCGTCTCGTAGCCGCCGAAGTCGAAGTCGATCTCGGGCTTGCGGAACAAGGTGCTGCGGCCCGTGGCGAAGTCGTGGCGGTGGATTTCGCCGGGGTTCAGGTAGCTGTTGAAGGTGTAGTAGGTCTCGGTGGCGTCGCTCTTGCCCGCGAAGCCGCCCACGCTGCCCAGGCCGGGCAGGCCGATGGTGCCGGTGGGTTGGCCGGCGAAATCGAAGGTCCGGATCACGTGGACCACGTCCTGCATGTAGATGACCACGAAGCTGTTGTTGATGACCGAAACACCGTCCATGGGGTCCGCGCTCTCGGGCACCAGGGTGACCCAGTGCTCGCGCTCCGGGCGATGGATGTCGATGGCGATGATACGGCCCCGGGGGGCGTCCAGGTCGGTCTGGAAGTAGAAGAGGCCGCCCACGTTGTGCAGGAAGGTGTAGCTGGCGTCGTAGTCGTCCAGCAGGGGGACGACGTCGCTGCCGGGTCGGGAAAGGTCCCGGTAGTAGAGGCGGTTGTTGCGGCTGGTGCCCTGCCAGATGGAGATGATCAGGAAACGGCCGTTCTCGCTGACCTCGCCCTGGAAACCCCACTCCCTGTGGTCGGGGCGCTCATAAATGAGCACGTCCTCGGACTGGCTGGTGCCGCGCCGGTGGTAGTACAGCTTCTGAAAGTAGTTGCTGCCCTCGCGGGACTCGCTGCCGGCGGGGGCGGCGTAGCGGCTGTAGTAGAATCCCTGGCCGTCGTGGTCCCAGGCGGCACCGCTGAACTTGCTCCACGCCACCGCGTCGTCCAGGTCCTGGCCGGTGTCGATGTCCCGGACGTACCAGGTGTGCCAGTCCGAACCGCTGACGCTGGTGCTCCAGGCCAGCCACCGGCCGTCGTCGCTGATGCTGGCGCCGCCCAGGGCGACGGTGCCGTCCTCGCTGAGGGTATTGGCGTCCAGCAGGACCCGCGGCTCGGCATCGGGGCTGTCCTGCACGTGCAGGACGGACTGGTTCTGCAGGCCGTCGTTCTTGAAGAAGAAGGTGCGTTCCCCCCGCAGGAAGGGGCTGCCGTGGCGCGGGTAGTTCCACAAGGCCTTCAGGCGCTCCCGGTACATCTCGCGCTCGGGGATGGACTCCAGGTAGGCGAAGGTGACCTGGTTCTGGGCCTCGATCCAGGCGTGGGTCTCGGGGGAGTCGGTGTCCTCGAGCCAGCGGTAGGGGTCCGCAACCTCGGTACCGTGGTAGTTGTCGACCTGGTCGACTTTTCGCGTGACGGGGTAATCCATTTTTTCCTTTATGAGGGTTCCCTGTTCATGTTTTGCGGGGGGCTGTCCTGGCTACGGCCATCTCGCCGCCAACATAATCCCCGCACCCGGTCTTGTCAGGCGTGGTCCCGGACGGCTACTATGATGCGACACCCACGGAAAGGCTCCATGGAACTGCAGGTCCTACACGAAGACAACCATCTGCTGGTGGTGCATAAGCCCGCCGGCCTGCTGGTGCAGGGCGATCGCAGCGGCGATACCGATCTGACGGAGGTGGCCAAGGAGTACCTGCGCATCAAGTACGGCAAGCCCGGCAAGGTCTACCTGGGCCTGGTGCACCGCCTGGACCGCAACGTGTCCGGGGTGGTGGTCCTGGCGCGCACCAGCAAGGCGGCGGCGCGGCTGGCGGCGGCCTTCCGGGACAAGCAGGTGGAGAAGATCTACCACGCCGTGGTGGCGGGCCGCCCCCGTCCCGAAGCCGGCGAACTGAAGGCCTGGCTGGCGGCCAAGGGCGATGCCCGGGGTGTGACCCGGGCCGTGAACCAGCCATTCCCCTCGGCCCGGGAGAGTCTGCTGCGCTATCGCCTCCTGGAGGCCGGCCAGGCAGCTTCCCTGGTGGAGGTGCGGCCCGTGACCGGCCGGCGGCACCAGATCCGCGCCCAGCTGGCCCTGGCGGGGCATGCCCTGCTGGGGGACGTGAAATACGGCTCGGCGCAGCGGTTGCCCGACCATCGCATCGCCCTGCACGCTTTTGCCCTGGAACTGGCCCACCCGGTGGGGGGTAAACCCCTGCGCCTGGAGACGGCCCCTCCGGCGGACTGGCCCTGGCCACCGCCGCACCCTCGAGAAAGGTGAGATCATGCTGACGCGCCGGATTGCCGGATCGTTCCTGACCATCCTGTTCCTGCTTGCCGCCCTGCCGGTCACGGCCACGCAGCAGGAGGAGAAGGATTCGCACCCCGAGATTACCTGGCTCAGTTACCACGAGGCCCGCGCCGTGGCCCGGGCCGATGACAAGCCCATCTTCCTGCACTTCGGGGTGGACTGGAGCCAGTGGGATCAGGCCATGCGCCGGGAGACGTACCGGGATCGGGAGGTGATCCTCTACCTGAAGGAGCATTTCGTCTGCGGCATGGTCGATGTGGAAAACCAGCGCGCCCTGGCCAAGCGCTACGGGGTGGAGAGCTACCCCACCCTGTGGTTCCTGGACAGCGAGGGCCGCTCCCTGACCAGCGTGGGCGGCATGCTCACGCCGGAAAAGCTGCTGCTGGTGCTGGAATTCGTGCAGACCGAGGCCTTCCACGATACCACCTACGAAGCCTGGAAAGAGAAGCGCCTCGGGCGCTGAGGTGAAGATGGACGCGGTGGATGTGACCGTCGTTGGCGGGGGAATCGTGGGCTGCGCCGCGGCGGCGGCCTGCGCGCGTCGGGGCCTGGGCACCGTGCTGCTGGAACAAGAAGACGGCCTGGGGCGCGGCATCACCAGCCGCAACAGCGAGGTCGCCCACGGGGGCATGTACTATCCGGCGGGCTCCCTGAAGGCGCGGTGCTGCGTGCGGGGCCGTCGGCTGCTCAAGGAGTTTTGCCTGGGGCACGGGGTGGCGTATCGGGAATGCGGCAAGCTGATCGTGGCCGTATCCGATGACGAGGTACCGGAGCTGGAGCGCCTGCTCGAGCTGGGCCGCAGCAACGGCGTGGAGGATCTGCAGCTTCTGGACGCCCTGGCCGTGGCCCGCCTGGAGCCCGAAGTGCGGGCGGTGGCGGCCCTCTGGAGCCCGCGCACGGGCATCCTGGATGCCGAGGGCGCCGCGAAGGCCTACGGCGCGGCGGCCGCCCGCGACGGGGCCCAGATCCTGACGGGCTGCGAGGTGCACGGACTGGAACGCGCCGGCGGTGTCTGGCAGGTGGCCGTGCGCCAGGCGGGTGAGGGGCGGCGCGAGGGCTGGACCCACGGGTCGCGGCACGTGATCAACTGCGCGGGAATCCGGGCCGATGCCGTCGCCACCATGGCCGGCCTGGATGTGGATGCGCTGGGTTGGAGGCAGATCCCGGTCAAGGGGAACTACTACCGCATCGCGCCGCGCCATGAGGGGCGCATCGGGCGGCTGGTCTATCCGGTGCCGCCGCAGGACCACTCCAGTCTGGGGGTGCATCTGTGCCTGGATCTTGCCGGGGGGCTGCGCCTGGGGCCGGATGTGGAGTGGAAAAGCCTCGATTCGGCGGGAGCCCTGGACTACGATGTGGACCCCGCCCGCGCGGCCGGCTTCTTTGCCGGTGCGGTGCGGTTCCTGCCCTGGCTGGAGCCGGGAGACCTGTCCCCGGACATGGTCGGGTACCGCCCCAAGCTGGCGGTGGACGGTTTTCGGGATTTTGTGCTGGATGAGGGCGCGGGCGATAGCGCGGGGCTGATCAACCTGGTGGGCATCGACTCCCCGGGGCTGACCAGCGCCGCCGCCCTGGCCGAGGACGTGGCCCTCCTGGTGGGCTGAAGCAACTGTTTATCAACCGGAGGAAGCCCGCAAGACCGTGTGGATCGTCTTCGCCCTGTCGGCCGTTTGCGCCCTGCTGATCTCGCCCGCCCTGAACCGGCACCGCACCGGTTCGCGCCCTCTTTTCGTGGGCACCGGGAGGCACTGGAAAAGGAACTACGGGCGGCGGGCCTTCCTGCGGCTGGGCATCGCCCTGGGGGCGGCCGGTTTGCTGGCCTACTCGGGGGCGGACGAGGCCATCGAAAGCTGGCACCGGACGCGGGTGCGCGGGCCGGTGAGTGACCGGTTGTCGCATCTCTTCAAGTTCGAGGGGGAGCGTTTCTGGTTCGGGAACTGGGCCCTGGTGGCCGCCCTGGACGCCTGGGTGCGCAGCAACTGGTTCAGCCGCTGGGGCCGGGCCAATTTCGAGGCCATGGTGGTGGGCCTGCCCACCCTGTGGACGCTGCAGCGCGGCCTGGGCGCCAACCGTCCCAGCAGTGACGACGGCAGCCCGCGCTGGCGGCCCATGAAGGCGGCCAACAGCGCCTCGGGCCACGCCTTCATCGCGGCCGTGCCCTGGCTGACGCTGGCGCGCCGCAACCATCTGGTGCCCGTGCAGTGGGCCGCCCGCTTCGGCTCGGTGCTGACGGGGTGGTCGCGCCTGAACGATCGCAAGCATTACGTGTCCCAGATCATCCTGGGTTGGACCATTGCCTGGAACGCGGTGTGGGCCGTGGGAGAGAACGACTCCCCCCGGCTCCCCGCCCCGGAAGAGGAAAACGCATAATGAAGAAACCATTGCTGTATCCGTGCCTCGTGCTGGGGCTGAGCCTGGTCCTGATGGGGAATGCCCTGGCCGCCGGCACCGGGGGGCGTCCGGCCCTGCCCCTGGAGACGCTGCGCGATGTGCCGCGGACCGTCTTCCCGGCCCTGGACCGGGAGGCCCTGCGGCTGGAGGATTCGCTCAACCAGGACGGCGGCGGCCTGCACCGTTTCGCCATCCCGCAGGATGTGGAGATGACCCTGCAGAACAGCGGGGCCTGGACGCGGCTGGCTTCCGGAGACCGGCTGTGGCGGTTGCGTCTGGCCTGCCCCCGTGCGCTCTCGCTGAATCTGGGGTTCACGCGGTACCATTTACCCGAGGGCGCGGAGTTGCGGTATTACGCGGCCAACGGGAAAGGGCCCGTCCTGCGTTTCGGCAGCGAGGACAACCGGCGCAGCCGGCAACTCTGGACGCCGGTGCTGCTGGCCGATGCGGTGGTGGTGGAACTGCAGGTTCCTGCCGCAGCGACCGGAGCGGTGGATCTGCTGCTGAGCCGGGTGGGGTGTGGGTATCGGCTTTTCGGGGAGGATGCCGAGGACAAGAGCGGCAGTTGCAACATCGATGTGGTCTGTGGGGATGGGGATGATTGGCGGGATGAGATCCCGGCTGTTGGTATGTACAGCGTGGGCGGGGTCCAGCGCTGCAGCGGAGTCATGGTCAACAATACGGCCGAGGATGGGCGGGCCCTTTTCCTGACGGCCAACCACTGCCCTGTTTCAGCCAGCAACGCGGCCACTATGGTGGTCTACTGGAACTACGAGAGCCCCATCTGCGGCCAGCAGAGCGGCGGGGACCTGACGCAGACCACCAGCGGAGGTACTCTGTTAGCATCCTATTACGACAGTGATTTTAAACTCCTGGAACTGGACGAGATCCCCGATCCGGTGTTCAGCGTGACCTACCTGGGCTGGGACCGACGGGACTATGTCCCGGCCAGCGGGGTGACCATCCATCATCCCAGCACGGACGAGAAGTGCATCAGTATCGAGAATGACGCCCTGTCCGTGACCACCTACCTGCAAAATAGTTCACCCGGAAACGGCACCCATCTGCGGGTCGAGGACTGGGATGTGGGCACCACCGAACCCGGCAGCAGCGGTTCGCCTCTATTCGATCCCACCACCCACCGCATCGTCGGGCAGCTGCACGGAGGCTACGCGGCATGTGGCAACGACGAGCCGGATTGGTACGGGCGCCTGTATGTGTCCTGGGAGGGCGGCGGCACCGCGGATACACGCCTGCGGGACTGGCTGGATCCCACCGGCAGTGGGGTGCAGTACCTGGATCGTCTGGGTTTCGTGCCGCCCGAGCCTGAGCCCGGGCCGCTGAACATGGCCCTCGAGTCCCTGGGGCCCAACCCCTTCCTGGAAGACGCGACCGTGCGCTACAGCCTGAGCAAGCCGGCCACCGTGGGGGCTCGCGTCATGAACGTGCACGGGCGTCCGGTGCGGGATTACGGGAATATCGGCGGCGTTACGGGACAGAATGCCCTGGTCTGGGACGGCCTGGATGATGACGGCCGCCCGGTGCCGGCGGGCCTGTACTTCCTGTTCCTGGAGAGCGAAGGCGAGGAGCTTTCGGTGCCCATCACCCGCCTTCGCTGAGGGCGCCTCTACTTCAGCAGCATCATGCGGCCGGCGGCGCTGCCGGCCGCGCTTTCCACCCGATACAGATAGACACCTCCGGGCAGGGCGGCTCCATGCCGGTCCTGGCCGTGCCAGGTGATCTCGTTCAGGCCGCTGTGGGCCTGCATGTCGCGGGCGTCCACCAGACGACCCGTCAGGTCGTAGACGGCCAGGCGGGTGGGGCCGGCCTGGGTGCTCTCGAAGCGGATGACGGTGGCCGGGTTGAAGGGGTTGGGATGGTTGCCCAGCATGCGGAAGGCCACGGCGGGAGCGGGGGCGTCGGAGAGGTTGTCCTCGTCCACGGCCCAGGAATCGCCGGCCACGGTGTAGCTGGCGCCGCCGTCGGTGACGATGCTGATGTGCCCGTCCACCACGCGCAGATCCTGACTGGGCAGGGTGCCGCCGTCGCCGGCCTCGGTCTGGTAGACGAAGTTGCCGTACTGAACCAGGCGATCGAGGATCGCCTGCTCGGGATGACCGTAGCTGTTGTTGCCCACGCTGATGACGGCCACCTCGGACTGCACCGTCTGCAGGAAGAAGGGGTTGCTGCTGCTGAGGCTGCCGTGGTGGCTGACGTGGTACACGTCCAGATCACCCACCAGGGGGGCCACGCTGGTCTCGATGTCCTCGTAGCTGAGGCCGCCGCCCGTCAGGTCCCCGGCCTGGAAGAAGTCGAAGCCGCCGTATTCGATCAGCAGGCAGACATCGTACTCGTTCTCCTCGCTGCTGTCGTCGTAGGGCGGAGAGAGCTGGTCGTTGCTGTTGAGGGCGACGCAGGTGGCGGTCACCCCCTCACCCAGATCGATGACCTGGCCGGGCACAAGGGTTTGCCGCTTGGCGGCCACGGTGCTGGCGTACGAGTTGTAGGTGAGGGTATGGTAATCCCAGCCGCGGTCGTAAACGGCCTCGCGCACGGGGATGGCCTCGAAGACCTCGTCCAGGCCGCCGATGTGGTCCTCGTGGTAGTGGCTGGCCACCATGAAATCCAGGGTGTCGATACCGACCGATTGCAGGAAGGGCACCACGATGTCCTCGCCGCGCCCGTTCTTGCCGCCGTCGAACAGCAGGGTGCGGCCGCTGGGGGATTGGATGAGGGTGCAGTCGCCCTGGCCCACATCGACGCAGGTGATGACCAGGTCGCCCTCGGCCATGGCCAGGGAGCCGAGGAGCAGAAACACGGTGGCAAGACTGAGAGCCCACCCACGGGAGGAAAAGCGGGACTGCGGCATTGGCGACACTCCGGAAAACTGGTTGAAAGCACTTATTAGGTAACATTATAACAAAACTCCCGACTGGATGACAGCCGGAACTGCATCTTCGCTGGACATAGGCTGGTGCAGACAGCTCTCTGGTCGGAGGGTGAATATAGCGCCTGGTTCGGGATGCTTTTTGCCTCAGAATTGAAAAGCGTGGGGTTTTCCCCACGCTTTTAAACTCCCAGTCAAAAAG
>JGI12109J20283_10399234_pt1 | contig 15418 bp, 12 predicted proteins | sample ElkSlonscriptome_12_FD_20283 | JGI IMG/M metagenome (IMG submission 20283) | reverse complement strand
TCCAAGCAACTGGAACTGTGGTTAGTCGAAGAAACCGTCTTTGACTTAAAGAAAAAAGCAGGTTGTGAATAATACTTTCTTGAATATCAAGTCAAATTTTAACGGTGACCATGGATAAAAATGGCCGTTAGATCAGCCACCGCCCGACTGCAATGTATTTGCAGCCGCCATAAGAAGTGTGATATACCTCACAGAGCAAGTTGGGGATTTTAAAAAAACTAAACAAATCGAACTGTATAACTGAGGGTATATCAATGAAGAAGAAACTACTGACTGCCGCCACATCGGCGGCGCTGCTGCTGTCTGCGTCTGTTGCTATTGCCGACGAGGAGGAAATGGACACGGTCAAGATGAGCATGGGCGACATCAAGGTCAAGGTGGGACACGGCAGTGAGTTCCGCAGCGGTCTGGCTGCCTGGAAGGAATGCCAGATGGAAAATGATGGAACCAGCACCTGGGGTGTCTATCAACGCCAGGATGGCGAATCAGGGCATTACGCCGTGAATTTCCCGATGGAGAAGTGGGGTGATATGGACGAGGACAACCCTGCCTCGGAGGCCTGCAGTTCGATCGTGCAGGAACAGATTCAGCCGCATATTGAATCGTCCAGCTGGCGCTGGAGCGAAAGCATGCCTGAAATCAGCAAGGATGACGGCGGAGGCAATATCTGGCTGGTGTACTACTTCCGCGTCGACGACGGCATGAAGTTCAATGAGGCGGTTACTCAAATGTCTGCGGCAGTCGCTGCCATCGAAGGCGATGAGGGTGGCTACTGGTATGAGCTGTACGGCGGCGATGAGCATGCGGCTGACTACCTGGTTGCGGTGCCGTTCGAGTCGTATTCAGAGTGGGATGGTGATGATCCGGGTGTCTGGGAAATGGTCAATGAGCACCACGGCGAGGAAAAGGCTGGCGAAATTCGCAGCATGTTCCGCGACAGCCTGGATGCAGGTTGGGACTACACTTATGAATATCTTGCAGACCTGAGCCACACTGGCGAAGAATAAACTGAAATAGCCAAACCACACTGATGGCCGGCCCTTGCCGGCTATTTTTTTGCCCATGGTCTATTCTTGATGCATTATTGATGTTTTAAAACAATAGCTTAAACAGTTTTTGCAATGTGTTGCATTCAATTCCGGTTATAGGTTATTATTTCTTCTGGTTGGATTGGATTGCTGATCAAACCAAAACGATAAAAAATGCATCCGATCGTGTCGCCATGAGCACGCAGGATGCTCAAAGAAACATCGTATTCCGGGCAGGCTTCGCGCCTCGCCCGGATTTTTTTCGCCGTGTTTTGGGCTTGCGCTGTCGATTCGCGCTGCTTTGAGATTTGCATGCGGGTCGGTGTACACTTGGCCGCCGTCCTCAGCCTTGGGTCTCCATGTCTGCCCAGCCCCGTCATCGACAGTTTCCCGGCCAGTGGCTGCATCGCCTGCATCGGGCGTGGTTGTCACTGTGTCGACGCGTGCTGCACTGGTGGGTGCGCAGTACGGTGTTGCCGGAAGATGTCAGTGACTACACCATTGATGACGACCAACCGGTGTTGTACCTGATGGACAACTATGCCCTGACCTCGCTGCTGATCACCGAGCAGATTTGTCAGCGTCTCGGCTGGCCATTACCCAGCGACTGTTTTGTGCACGATGAGCTGGACCTGCCGCGCAGCTATGGTGCAGCCCGACGTTATCAGGGCCTGCTGATCCGCAGGCTCAAGCGCCGTCGACATTCGCGCATGCTCGAAGCGCTGGTCGATGCTGTCCATGCCGGCCAGTTGAAGGATGCCCGCATTGTGCCGGTCTCGGTCCTGATCGGACGTGCTCCGGAAAATGAAGATTCGATCACCAAGATCCTGTTTTCGGAAAACTGGGATTTCGGTGGACGTTTCCGGCGTTTTCTATCGACCATCATCAACGGACGAGCAACCTTTGTCCAGTTTGGCCAACCGGTCAAACTGACCGAGGTCATCGACCCTGAAACCAGCGCCGAGATTGATTTGCGCAAGATCAGCCGTTTGCTGCGCGTGCATTTCAAGCAGGTGCGCACCGCGGCCATCGGACCGGACCGTTCGCATCGTCGCACGCTGGTCGAAAGTGTCGTTCAGTCCGACAGCGTGCAGCAGGCGATCGAGGCCAAGACCAAGCGCGACCAGGTCGAGCGCCACAAAGCCGAGGCCGAAGCGCGGAAGTACGCCTTTGAAATTGCGGCCGACTACTCCTACTCCTTTGTCCGGATTGCGGAATTGGCGTTGAGCTGGTTCTGGAACCGCATTTATCGCGGGGTGCAGGTATTTCATTTCAGCCAGTTTCGTGAGGCTCAGGAAGGACACGAAATTGTCTATGTGCCCTGCCATAGAAGCCACATCGACTACATGCTGCTGTCGTTCATTCTGTACCGCCGTGGTTTCGTGCCGCCGCATATTGCGGCCGGCATCAACTTGAATCTGCCGATTGTCGGGCGCTTTCTGCGATTTGGTGGTGCCTTCTATTTAAGACGCTCATTTCGAGCGCAGCCGCTGTACTCGGCAGTATTCAATGAATATGTCCGCACCATCCTGGCGCGTGGGGTATCGATTGAATACTTTGTCGAGGGCACGAGGTCAAGGACCGGTCGGTTACTGCCGGCCCGGGGCGGCATGCTGTCGATTACGGTGCGGGCATTCCTGCGTGACCGCAAGCGGCCGTTGATGTTTCAGCCGGTTTACATTGGCTATGAGCGCCTGGCAGAAGGCGATTCCTATATCTCGGAATTGTCCGGCGCGCAGAAAAAACCGGAATCCCTGTCGGATTTCAAGAACGTCATCAATATCCTGCGCAAGAACTACGGCCAGGTCCAGGTCAGTTTCGGTGAGCCGATTCACTTGAATCCGGTGCTCGAGGCCATCTGCCCGGACTGGCAGGAGCAGGTAGCGTCCGACAACGAAAAACCGCTGTGGCTACCACAGGTCGTCGATACGCTGGCCGAACAGATCATCGTCAATATCAATCGCGCAGCCCACGTCAACCCGATCAATTTACTCGCCTCAGCCCTGCTCGCCACCCGCAAACAGGCACTTGATGAGCGGGATCTCGAAACCATGATCGGCGTCTATCAACGACTGATCAAAATGACGGCCTACTCGGATCGCATCAGCATGACCGAGCTGACGCCGGGCCAGGTCATTGAGTACGGCCTCGACCTGGGCATCATTCATCGTCAGGAGCACGCGCTGGGCGACATCATCAGGGTCGATCAGAAAAACGCGGTGCTGTTGACCTACTTCCGCAATAACATCTCGCACCTGTTGGCTATGCCCGCATGGATTGCCTGCTGCTTTCTGAACAACCAGCGCGTGCGTAAAACGCGGATCCGTGGTTTGACCGAGGCGGTCTATCCGTTCCTGAAAAGAGAGTTGTTTCTGCCATGGGCATCCGAGGAAGTACCGATCATTGTTCAACGCTGTACGGATGCATTGATTCGGATGGGACTGCTGGGCATGAGTGGCGACTATCTGCAGCGAACGCCGGGCGGCTCGGACCAGAGTTACTACCTGCGCCTGGTCGGCAATGTCATGCTGCAGACCTTTGAGCGCTATTACATCACGCTTGCGATTCTGGCCAAGAATGGCTCCGGCAAGCTCAGCCGCCAGCAGCTCGAACAATTGTGCAGCCAGAGCGCACAACGGATCTCGCTACTGCACCATTTTGAAGCACCCGAATTTTCGGATCGGACGCTATTCAAACGCTTCATCGACACACTGCAGGAAATTGGCGTGCTGGAGCGCAATGATGCCGGCAACCTGACTTACGATCGCCGACTGCAGAATTTCGCGCGCGATGCGAAGTTGGTGCTGGATAAGGAAATACGTCACACCATTATTCAGGTATCACCCACAGTGCTCGAGTTGCAGTCCGACGATACGAAGACCTGATGGTTCGGGCTCGATCCTTCCAGCCGGCTGCTTGCTGCTAGAATGCGGCCATGAGTTCGGTTCCCTCAAGCAGCATCAACATCAGCGAAAAGCCGAGACTGACGGCTGAAGATTGGGAACAAGCGGCGCTGGATCTGATTGCCGAGAAAGGCGTTTCGGGTCTGGGTATCGAACCGTTGGCCCGACGGCTTGGTATTACCAAGGGCAGCTTCTACTGGCATTTCGATGGTCGCGAAAATCTACTCACGCAAGCGTTAGCCCGCTGGGAACAGCAGGATATCGAGAACCTCGCGCGGTCGTTGGGTGACGGCCTGCCGGCCGAACAGCGCTTGACCGAATTCGTACTCCGAACCAGTCGTCAGAATCGAAGTCATGAAATTCATGCCGCGCTATGCGCTGCCAGCGACCATCCCAACGTGAAGCCGGTTGTCGAGCGCGTAACGCAACGCAGGCTCGACCACATTGCGCGAGCCTTCCGAGAGCTGGGCCTGGATGAAGCGTCTGCTCGACACCGTGCTCGTCTGACCTACACCAGCTACGTTGGGTACATTCAGCTACAGGCGCGGGGCATGACGCCGGAACGCAACAGCACGGAGTTCGATGACTATATCCAGCACGTGATCGGAACCTTGATTGCACCGGATTGACGGCATATTCCACGCTGCATAAGAGCCATCCGATGGATCGACCGAACGCCTCCATTGTTGAAATTCTGACCGAGCTGCGCATCGAGCACCGCGATCTGGACACGGCCATTGCGCGCCTGGTTGAAAGCCATTCGGCCGATCAGATGCAGATCACCCGGCTCAAAAAACGCAAGCTCCGGCTGCGCGACCAGATTACCTACTGGGAGTCACATTTGATACCCGATCTGGACGCTTGAAATCAACAGATTCCGGGCCGTAAAAATCCCGCCATAATCCATTGACGCCAGCCGATTCCGCCCCCATACTGTAGCGTATGGAAGCAATTCGTAGTTTGAATGACCATGAAGTCCGCCGCCGACAAATCTGGACCGATGACGGCGTACGTCTGGATGTCCGTTATGTTGGTCATGAGCGTGCGCAGTGCGTGCTGTTAGCCCACGGATTTGGTCAGACCCAGTTTTCATGGAATGAAACAGCCCGTTATCTGGCCGCAGCTGGCTGGCAGGCGGTCAGTTACGACGCCCGTGGCCATGGAAATTCAGATCGTTCACCGACCGGCAAATACAATTTCGATACCTTCATCGAGGATTTCCGTCGGGTTTGTTCATCATTGCCGCATCCGCCGATTCTGGTCGGCGCATCAATGGGCGGCCTGACCGGTTTGCTGGCCAATTCCGAAAAGCCGATTGCAGAGCTCAGCGCCCTCGTTCTGGTCGATATTGCGCCGCGCTGGGACGATCGGGGTGTCGAGGCGATGCTGGCCTTCATGCGCCAGAATCCGAAGGGCTTTGCCAGCCTGGATGAGGCGCGCGAACAGGTGCGTAACTTTCTGCCGCACCGCCGATCTGCGGCCACGGCTGAAGGCCTGAAACGTAATCTGCGTCAGGCCGAGGACGGACGCTGGTACTGGCATTGGGATCCGGCGATGCTGGCCCTGGCCGAGAAAAGCAAAAATCTGCAAACCCGCTTGAAGTCCGCGGCCCGCAAGCTGAAACTTCCAACCCTGTTGATTTCCGGCGGTCGCAGTGAGCTGATTGCCGAGGAACACGTTGACGAATTCTTGAAGCTGGCCCCGCATGCTAAGCATGAAAATGTGCCCGATGCAGGTCATATGGTGGCCGGCGACGTCAATGATCGATTCCTGCAAACCATTTTGCCGTTTCTGAAGCAGCACACTGCTGATGGAGTAATGAAATGATTCTTCTACTATTTGTTCTCACCTTGTTGGCCGTTGCGCTGGTTTGCAGTTTTCTGAAGGTCTCGCTGCTGACCTGGACTATTGCCACGGCAGTGACCTTATTCACCTTCAGTGTCTTCGGCGAGCCCGGATGGGTGTCGCTGACAATGGGCTGGCTTCTGTTTGCTGTCATAGCCGTGCCGTTGAACTATCTTCCCTGGCGACAGGCGTTTATCTCGGCGCCGGTGTTGAAAACCTTTGCTGGAATGGTGCCGCAGGTATCGGAAACCGAACAAGCTGCACTGGATGCCGGTACGGTCGGTTTCGAAGGGCAGCTGTTTACCGGCCGTCCGGACTGGCGTAGTTTGATCAACCAGCCATTGCCTGAGCTGACTGCCGAAGAGCAGGCCTTCATCGACGGGCCGTGCGAAGAACTGTGCGACATGATCAATGACTGGGAATTCACCCATGAATTGGCCGGTATTCCAGACGAGGTCTGGGATCACCTGAAGAAGCATAAATTTTTCGGCCTGATCATCCCAAAGAAATATGGCGGCCTCGGCTTCTCGGCCATTGCTCACCGGGCCATGCTGGAAAAGGTGGGTGGAATGAGCGGCACCATGGGCTCCGTCGTCGCCGTACCCAACTCGCTCGGCCCGGGTGAGTTGTTGCTGCACTACGGCACCGAGGAGCAGAAAAACCACTACTTGCCGCGTCTGGCCAATGGCGATGACGTACCCTGCTTTGCGCTGACCAGCACGACTGCAGGCTCCGACGCCACCTCCATCACGGACTATGGCGTGGTCTGTAAAGGCGAGTGGGAAGGCGAAGAAGTGCTGGGCATCAAGCTGACCTTCGAAAAGCGCTACATCACGCTGGCGCCGGTCGCCTCGCTGGTCGGGCTGGCTTTCCAGCTGTATGATCCGGACGGCTTGCTTGGCGACAACCAGGACGTCGGCATTTCGGTTGCACTGCTGCCGCGCAGCACGCCTGGCCTGAACATTGGTCGTCAGCATTTCCCGCTCAACAACCCGTTCCCGAACGGCCCGCTGCATGGCAAGGACGTGTTCGTGCCGCTGGACTACCTGCTGGGAGGTGTCGACTATGCCGGCAAGGGCTGGCAGATGCTGGTTGAATCACTGACCGTTGGTCGGGCCATCTCATTGCCGTCGTCGACGACCGGTGGGGCCAAGCTGGCCGCGCTGAGTACGGGCGCCTACGCACGCATTCGCAAGCAGTTTGGTCTGCCGATCGGCCGGTTCGAGGGTATTGAAGAAGCCCTTGCGCGCATTGCCGCCAATACCTATTCGGTCAGCGCATTGTCGCGTCAAACCGCTTCGGCCGTGGATGCCGGCGAAAAACCGGCAGTACCCGGCGCGCTGGCCAAATATCACGCCACCGAACTCAGCCGTGAAATCATCAAGGATGCGATGGATGTTCATGGCGGCAAGGGCGTTATGCTCGGGCCCAAGAACTATCTTGGCCGGGCCTGGCAGGGCACGCCGATCTGGATCACCGTGGAGGGCGCCAACATCATGACGCGCTCGCTGATGATCTTTGGCCAAGGCGTGATTCGCTGTCACCCCTTCGTGCTGAAGGAGCTCGAAGCGCTCAAGATCGAAGACGACCAGCAGCGCCTGCAAACGTTTGACGCATTGCTGTTCAAACACATTGGGCACACCATGTCGTGCGCATCACGCTCGTTCGTGCTCGGCATGAGCCGCTCGCGCTTCGCGGCCGTGCCCGGGGATCGCCAGACCAAAAAGTACTATCGCAAGCTCAGTCGGTATTCGGCGGCGTTCGCACTGATGTCGGATGTTGCAATGCTGACCTACGGCGGCAAGCTGAAGATGAAGGAAAAGATCTCCGGCCGTCTCGGCGATGCCTTGAGTTGGCTGTATATTTCCGGTGCGATGCTGCGTCGCTTCGAATACGAAGGGCGTCCGGCAGCCGATCAGCCAATCATGGCCTGGGCATTTCATGACGCGATCTACCGCATCCAGGAAGCGCTGAAAGGCGTCATTGATAACTATCCGATGGCCTGGGCGCGACCGGTTCTGCGTCGCATCGTGTTCCCGCTCGGCGCCAATGAGCGTCGCCCGAACGACCGCCTTGGCCACAAGGTCGCGCAGCTGATGCTGTCGCCGTCGGAAACGCGGGATCGCCTGACGCGCGGGGCCTACAAATCCGATCGCACCGGATTCACCATCGGTGTGATGGAAGCCCTGCTGCCGGACGTCATTGCAACCGAGCCGCTGGAGCGTCGTCTCGTCAAAGCCTTTCGTGCCGGCAAGGCCGAAGGCTTTACCTATGCCGAGCAGCTGGCCAGCGCGGTCGAAGCCGGCGAGTTCAGCCAGGCCGAAGCCGATCAGATGTTGAGCGTGCGCGAGCGTGTGCTCGACATCGTGGCGGTTGATGATTTCGAAGTAGAAGCGTTGCGCGCCGGTGTCAAGGATGCGCAGGAAGACATGCGCGACGCGGCCTGATCGGGCAAACCGATCGCGCGCATTTGCGCAGTCAAATTAAAGCTATACTTGCAAGCGCTCTGGATCGTCCAGGGCGCTTTTTTATTGCTCAAGGTGTCGGCGTTGATTCAGAATCCGCGCCGATGAAACGGGAAGTTGGGCGTTCCTGATCGCTTTTCAATCAGGAATCAAGCCAACGCTGCCCCCGCAACTGTGATCGATGACTGCTTGCTCTTGTACTCAACGGGCGCAAGTGGACAGTCGCAAACGAACGCCACTGGTGAGTGATCACCGGGAAGGGTTTGCGGCTGACGTCAAACCGACTGCATCGAAAGCCAGGAGACCGGCCTTGAAGCGTTTGCCTGCTGCGGAGGGCGGCTGGGGTCAAACAGTGGTGTTGGCTTTCGATTTGCCCTGACCTCTGCGCGTCCCCTTGCCGTTTTCCCAGCCCAACGGCGCGGGAATGCGCCGAGGAGCGAATTATGAAGCAACGTACTATCCGTTCGTTGCGGCCGGCCATCGCTTGCGGTCTGCTGTCAACACTCATTCTTTCTTTCAACCATGCCATGGCACAGTCACCAGCCCAGGCCCAGACCGAAACCGCTGACCTGGACCCGGTCGTGATCACCGCCAACCGAATCGAACAGGCCGCAGACGATGTACCGGCACGCATCAGCGTGATCAATCGCGACCAGATCGAACGCAGTCAGGCACCGGACCTGATTGAACTGCTTCGCCAGGAAGCCGGTATCGATGTTACCCGCGCCGGCGGACCTGGCGCACAGACCAGTCTGTTCCTTCGCGGCACCAATTCGAATCACGTACTGGTATTGATCGACGGCGTGCGCGTGGCCGCCAGTGGCACCGGTGCATTTACCTGGGAAGTGCTCGATCCGGCATTGATCGAGCGCATTGAAATCGTGCGTGGCCCGCGCGCGGCCCGCTGGGGCTCGGATGCGATTGGTGGCGTTATCCAGATTTTTACGCTGCGGCCCGACGGTGCCAACGCCCGCGTGCGTGCCGGCAGCCAGGATGACTTTGCCAGCAGCTTTGCCTGGGGCCGTCAGGCTGGGAACACGCCGTTTGATCTTGCTGTTGCGGGTCGGACTACAGACGGATTCTCAGCGCAGAACCCGGGCGGTTTTGCCTTCAATCCAGACGATGACGGCTTTGAAAATATCAATCTCAGCACCGGCGGAAGTTTCCTCATGGGCCAGGGGCAACTAAATTGGCGTGGTCGACTCGCCGCTGGCGAAATCGAGTTTGACCAGGGCATCAGCGATTTCGAGAATGGTTCATTGCGACTGAACTATCGGCATCGCACCAGCGTCAACTGGCAGTGGGAAGCCTCGGCCGCGGTGCTGCACGATGAGCTCGACACCGTCAATGCGTTCGGTGGCGCTCAGATCGAAACGCAGCGCTTCCAGGTCGACTGGCTGGCCGAGCGGGCGGTCGGTTCAAACGCAAGCTGGCTGATCGGACTCGATGGCTGGATCGAAGATGATGAGAGCCTGGGCCAGTGGTCCGAGGCGCGCTATAACCTCGGACTGTTCACCGGATACGATGGCCAGAATGGCCCGTTCGGCTATGAGCTGAGCCTGCGGTTGGATGACAATGAGTTCTACGGCACCGAGTTGTCCGGCAATCTGGGCTTGAACTGGAAGCTAACCGAGCAGTTCCGGATGTTCGTGACCGCCGGTCGGGGCTTTCGAGCGCCGACGTTCAGCCAACTGTTTTCGCCGGGCTTCCAGTTTACGCCTGATGGTGATTTCTTTTTCGCAGGCAATTCGGATCTGGCACCCGAGCGCTCCTGGTCAGCCGAGCTGGGCCTGGACTGGAAACCGCTGGACAACCATCGTTTTCATGCTAGCGTCTACAGCAATTGGATCGAGGACCTGATCGACTTCTCTGGTATGAATTCGCAGGCCGTTAATATCAACGAGGCGCGTATTCAGGGCATCGAGGTCGGGCATACCTACAGCGGTCGTTATTGGCATAGCCGTTTGAACGCGACCTGGCAGGATCCGGAAGACCGTGAACTGGATCGTGATTTACTCCGTCGAGCGACCAGCAAGTACAACTGGACCATTGGCCGCCGGTTCGATTCTGGCCATACGCTCGATGCCGAACTGGTGCACGTTGGCAACCGACGCGATTTTCGTGGTTTCAGCGTCGATACCCTGCCGTCCTACACGCTGGTCAATGTCAGTGCGGGCTATCAATTCCTGGAGCACTGGCGTGCCGAGCTGCGGATTGATAATCTGGCAAACCGTGAATACGAACCCATCTTCGGCTTCAATGCACCCGACCGAACCGCTTTCGTGGCCCTGGCCTGGCGTGGTTAAGGCCCTGCTGATCGCGTCCAGCCTGCTTTTGGCGGGCTGGACGCTTGTGCCCATCGAGCCCCACCGCGCTGAGTTCTATGCGCTCGGCACGCGAATCGAAGTCCAGATCCGCGATCCTGAGGCCACCGCGGAATCCAAAGCCCAGGTCCAGGCGGCGCTGCGCGCAGTCAATACTGATTTCCAGCACATGCATCACGACTGGCACCCGTGGGAGCCGGGCGCGATGGCCGACCTGAATGCCGGCTTGCAGTCCGGTGAGTGGACCCTCACTACGCCGGATTTGATTGAGCTGACTCAGGCCAGCCAGCGGCTGGAAACCAGCAGTGGCGGCCACTTCAATGCGGCCATCGGTCAACTGGTTTCGCTGTGGGGTTTTCATACCTCGGACTACCCGATCACTGCACCGCCGCCGGAGCCGGATCAGATCAACGCCTGGCTGACACAGGCGCCATCGACTCAGCAAATCAATGTTGATGGTCTGAAGGTTCAAACCGACAACGCATCGATTCAACTGGATTTCAGCGGCCTGGCCAAGGGCCTGGCCGTGCGCAAGGCCTGTGAACGTTTGGCTGAATTCGGCTTTTCCGATGCGTTGGTCAACGCCGGCGGTGACGTCATGATCTGCGGCAAAACCGGAACACCCTGGCGGGTCGCCATCGCGGATCCCGATGGCGGCGTACTGACCACGCTCGAACTGGCCGAACCCGTGGCGGTCTTCACCTCCGGCAACTACTACCGTTACGGCGAATGGAACGGCGAGCGCTACGCACATATCCTCGACCCGCGCACCGGCCGGCCCGTCGATGACATCCTGCAGGTCAGCATCCTCCACCCGGACCCGGTCCTGGCCGATGCCGCCGCCACGGCACTGGTGGTGGCCGGCAGCGAACAGTGGCAACAAACGGCTGAGCAAATGGCTGTTCAGCGTGGGATTATTATTGACGCTGAAGGAAACGTTGTGGATTATTCAAATTGATGAATAATCAGCATCAACAACAGCCACCCATCCACGACCATTTGCAGTGCGCTCAATGAATGACATCGAATACAACCTGGTGTTGATGCACGTGCCGAACTACCAGCACGTTGGTGATTTCATGACGGTGCGTAACATGATGATGGGCGTGGCGCCACAGATTCGCACCATCATTGCGTCCTATGTCGATGGAGCAATCCAGCTGCCGGCAAACGCACAGGACATGATCAACAGTTTGCCGACCCTGATCTTCTCACCAGCGCCGCTGGACTTGCCCCCGCAGTTCCGTGGAACCCGCCTGGTGCCCAAGAAAACGACCAAGCTGGAAGAATACGCCCTGTTAGGGGAAAAAGGCCTTCCGTACCCGAAATCCAAGCATATACAGTCGCTTGAAGACCTGGATGAACTCGATCTCGGCGAGCGATTCGTCATCAAACCGAATGTAGGGAAGCAGGGCGAACGGATCATCCTGGTCACGGCGGCAGCCTGCAAGGCTATTGTCAGAGACCAGTTCGGCGACAATAATCTCGACCTGATCGCTCAGCAGGCGATCAACACCGGTTCAAAACCGACGGGGTATCGCGTATTCAGCGTATTGGGCGAGGTCATCTATCTGGTCAAATATCAAAGTCAGGCGGTGGATGTCGAGCAATCCATGGCCGAGCAAAATTTTGCTCCGATCGCAGCCAACCTGACAGAGGGCCGTCATATGGAATTGGTCAACGACCAGGAGATCCTTTCATTGGGCGAGCAGGTTCATCAGAGTTTTCCATCAATGCCGGTTCTCGGGCAGGATATCGTGCGCGACGTTGATACGGGAAAACTCTATATCCTGGAGCTGAATTCGGGCGGCTGGACCTGGCACCTCTCGTCCAACTACGGCAGCCAGTATCGAAAGAAATTCAAGCTTGATTACTACGGCCAGTTCAACGCCTTGGAAAGGATTACCCAGGCGTTGGCGCGAGTAACGCTTGCGCAGGCCACTTAAAAAGCGCTCACCTGTCGGCCTAAATCTTTTAAGGACAGTAGAAATTTCCTATATCGACCCTGTGTTGGATGCCTTTTATTCGTCAAAGTCCGGCTGCACGTTGACCGATTCCTTCGCGCGCACTGGCAAAAAAACAGAAACATAGAAATCCGCACTAAGGAACTGTTCAATATCTATCGCTGATTAAAAAAGATCGATACCGATCAGTCTTCGCTGATTGAACCCACGTCCGCTGATCTGGGCCTAAATTGGCTGAAAGCGATAGCCAGAAAAAGGAGTGACAAGATAATGAGGGTCACAGGGTGAGTGGCGTTTATGGGTATGCCGCTTCCGGTCAGATCGCCGCGTATCACCAAGCCCTCAGGCGATACGCCGACCACGGTGATCAGGTTAGAGGCCAACCGATACCATGCTTCCGTTTCGGGCAATGCCTGTTGCTCAAGATTTCCCTCTTGATCGACATAACTGACTAAGCCCTGATGTGAAATCAAGACGCCTTCTCTGAAATCAGTGAGTGAAAACGGTTGCTGATCGAAGTATGTGACATCATCCATGAAATTAAATTCCGGCGGTGTCATTCGCCTGATTGCAAAGAACGGCAAATCAGGTATGAAATTTCTGTCCAATCCCCAGAACGCGCCATCAAACCATCCAGCTTCAAACATTGGGCTGGGTGTGACAACGGGAAAAATATTAAAATCTGAAGTCCAAATTTGGTTATTCAAACTGAAATCGCCGAATCCGGTCTCAGCGGTCCCTTCTAGATAGAAGTAGCCCCAAGGGTTGATAATTGGGGTTACACCGCCGCAACGGGGAACGTCGTATAGAACGAAGTTAATCAGACCTGAATTTGTAGGTTGTGTTGAAACATGTTCTCTTGGAAAAGTACCTTCTGACACAATGGACCAATTTTGGCTGTCCGGGGAAACAACCGCGCTAGTCCGGCAAGCGTTAGGATCACCATATTTGCCGATCACCACAAGCGTTTCAGTAAACTGCCTTGAAATATCCATTGGCCGGAAGGCATACTCCTCAAGCTCAGGCAAAGCAGCTTGTTCCCAGGTTTGTCCTGAATTGTCTGTAAACCAGAGCCCAACTTCAGGGCCAACCACCAGCCAGCGGCCGTCGAAGTCGATACCAGCCGTCAAGCTGTTATTAATCGGTGGTGACACATCCTGCCAGTCAAGTCCGTTAATCGAGTGGTAGACACCGCCGGACGAACCCAGTGCCAGAAAGCCCTGCTGGGTTGGGAATACTTCGACAATTTCTTGAGTCGTCTCAATCGAAGAGGTGGCCCACTGCAAAGGCAATGCTTGGGCCGCGGTAGACACCAATGTCAGCAATAGAAAAAACACCCGATTTGTCATTTTTCTCCCCATGCTGAAACCTTGAAAGCCAAGCTACAGTTATATAGTACAGCTAATTTGTAGTACTCGCACAAAATGCTCAAGCTCCCATAACCAGGTGATTCTAGATCGTCGATTCCATGTCACGTCGCGAGGTTTTTGAAATATACCCACTCCGGATCGCCCGGGTCGAGATTATGAATGACGCCGCTGCGCGAGAACCCGAGAGTTTGCAGTAATGCGTGCATCGGTGCATTCGACTCATTGGTGGAGGTGAACAGCTTCTGAGTGGAACACCGCTCGATCAACGCTTCCATCAGCGCCGTACCTGTACCTTGCCGTCGATAGCTTTCGTTCACGTAGAGCATGGAAATGAAACCCTGGCCGTAGAAGGTGTACTCCAACACGCCGTAGCCAACGAGTGCTTTGTTGATTACCGCAATCAGGACCACATGGGATTGCAATGCTTGATCGATAAATGCCACGCGATCGGGATCATTTTCAGCAATGGGGTCGATTGCCAGTATCGCTTCCCGATGGCTTGAATTGGCTTCAAAAATTGTCATCAACGCGTGCCCCGGTTTAGTGAACGGTGTGACTATTTTAGTGGACTGGCCCCAATCCATAGACACTTCAGACCCTCACGATGAGGCCCGCTCAAAGGCCTCGGGACTGACTCCGCCAAGATGGCTGTGTCGGCGGGTTTGGGCTCTCCTTGCAGGCCTGAAGAAGAACCGGACGCTCATTGTTGCTGAGGAAGCGCACGCGCTCCTTATTGGCTTTGGTAATTCGGGTCACGCCATCCATTGGGTTTGAGTTGCCAAGCCAACCCCAGCCTTGTGCATGTTTCAAGATGAGTTCCAGGTTGTCCCGGTAGAGTTTTATGGTCTTGCGGGACTTAGGTTTGGTTGCAACTTCGGATTTGGTTCTGCGTCGATCGCCAGTCCCGGTAAGGACGGCCATTTTTTTACTGATGATTTCCGGCGATAGCATAGAGAGCGCATATGAGCCGAGTTCTGCAAGCCAGAACCGGTGACAGGTTGACTCAATCCGCTGGCTGCTGGGTGCCTTTTGAGAAAGCACCTCCACACGGTATTTTTCAATTGCGTCGGTTAAGGTTCGCCTTTTCGCCTCCGAGGCGGTGGGCCTGTACTCTCCATGGCGGAGTCTCAACTCCTTCTCTTGTGCCCATGCTTTGGCGTCTGCAAGACGCGAAAATGTTTTCTGGACAGGTGGGTGCCCCTCTATCCGGATCATGACCCGATACTTAGGCCCGTTCTTTCTGTTCCTTCTTTGAATCGTAGCTATTTTTCACGGTGCCTCTTTTTGTATTGCAATTTCTTCAATCAACATAGAGTCTTATGGCGTATCGCGCAAGAACTTTTTGGGCATAATTTGGGCACAGTAAGCCCTGAAAATGAGCAGTTATCCACAGGCAGTGACGGAAAGAGATTGTTGCTAAGTTATTAAAAATAAAAATGTCCAGCATTGTGGCTTTCTGCTTATACTGCCTCGCATAAATCTCATAACCTGAAGGTCGTAGGTTCAAATCCTGCCCCCG
>JGI12109J20283_10298329_pt1 | contig 15420 bp, 13 predicted proteins | sample ElkSlonscriptome_12_FD_20283 | JGI IMG/M metagenome (IMG submission 20283) | reverse complement strand
AGCCAAGCTGGCGGCGACTGTGCCTTTGCCGGGCTTTCAGCCCACGGTATGCCTGCGGCCGCGCATGTCTGGGATGCCTCGTTTGAAGTCCCTGCGCTGTTGGCGCCTCGTCCTACGGGCGAACGGACCGAAATGCGCCCGCTGCGGCTGCGACCACCCCTGCGAGGGCCGCCCAGCCACATCTGATCCCCCATTCAGATAGCTCGCCAGCCCCGGGCCGGCGAGCGATGGCTCACGCAAATTTCGGACACATCACAATGACATTCAATCCATTTGGCAAGGCGCTTGCGCTTGCTTCCCTTTCGCTCATTCCCATTCAGGCCGCCTTCGCAAACGAAAACCCGGCCACTGGCGGCTCTGATGCGAGGGCACCTGACCCGGTGCTCATCGACACCATCGTTGTCAGCGCGGTTCGCCCGGATACCGCAGAGCAGTTAAGCCAGGACAGTCTGGCCATGCCGGAGCAAATCGCGCTTTCCGCCGATGCAACCGCAATCGCTGCGCGCGTGCCGGGCGGCGCTTTTTTCGGAAACGGCGCGCTTTCAGGCCAGCTGTCCTATCGCGGTCTCGCCGGGCAGCGCGTTCTTGGCCGCGTCAACGGCCAGCGCTTTGCAACCGGCGGGCCCAATGCGATGGACCCGCCCTTCCATTATGCGCCTTCGGTTCTGGTCGAGCGGATCGACGTGGCACGAGGCGTTGCACCGGTGTCGCAAGGGCCTTCGCTCGCCGGAGCCGTCAACGCGCAATTGTTTGAAACGGATTTCGGCGATGGCGCGAGCTTGTCACCAGACCTTCGCTTCACCAGCCAATATCGCAGCGTCGACAACAGTTATGCGGTGGGCTTCATGGCTGGTGTCTCGAACGAAAACTGGCGTTTCGGGGTGATCGCAAGCCGCGAAGAAGGCGATGATTACGAATTCCCCGGCGGCACAGCGGTTGGCACTTCGTTCGAACGCAACCTTTACGGCGCGCATGCCGGTTTCCAGACCGGGGCAGGCGAGTTGTTCATCGAATATCGCCGCAGCGAAACCGATCCCACCGGCAACCCGCCCTCCTTTCTCGACATCGTCTTCTTCGATACCGACTTCGTGCAGGGCGGGTTTCGCGGCGAAATCGCGGATGACGTGCAGCTTTCACTCAGGCTGGGCCATGTCTCCATTGCGCATCTGATGGACAATCAAACCACCCGTAATCCGGTGGCCCCGCCAACCCGCGCACGGGCGACCTTTGCCGATGCCGATACCAGCACGGCTGAGCTGGCCGTGCGGTTTGGCGAGGAAAACTCCTATGTTGAGATCGGCGCCGACACCGAACTGACCGACAAGTTTGTGACCATCACAAACCCGTTTAACGATGCGTTCTTCCTGGAATCGCAGCCCAATGTCGAGGCTGAGCGCCTCGGCGCGTTTGCCCAATGGCGCGGCGGCGTTGGCCGCGTGCAGTTTGAACTTGGCGCCAGGATCGATAGCACCCGCCAGTCTTCCGGTGCTCCCCAGCTCGGAGCGGCGGTTCCGATGGGGCCGCGCCGGCTTGCCGCGGCCTTCACCGCCGCAGATCGCGGCGTCCGGCAAATGACGGTCGACACGGTGCTGCGCAGCTGGATCCCGCTTGGAGATGTCATCCCGCGCGTCACACTGGCGCGCAAGGAGCGCGTGGCCAGCCTTCTGGAGCGATTTGGATGGCTGCCGACAGAGGGCAGCTTCGGTCTGGCAGATGGCAATATCTATGTCGGTAATCTGCGCCTTGAACCGGAGACTGCGTGGATTGCAGAACTCGGCTTCGACCTTGAAACCGATGTTTTCTCCCTGCGTCCAACAGCCTTTTACCGCCGCGTTGATGACTTTATTCAGGGTGTCCCGTTTGACGATACTATCGGCGTGATCGACAGTCCGGTCGAGATGATCGCTTCGATGAACGGGGATCCGACGCCGCTTCGCTTTGGCAATGGGGATGCCGAACTGTTCGGCGTTGATCTCGATTTTCTTCTGCGTCCCGTAAAACGGATCGAGCTTAGCGGGACGGCGAGCTTTGTAAGGGGGAAGCGGCGCGATGTGGACGATGACCTTTATCGCATCCCCCCAGCAAACCTGTAAGTGTCAGCCGCCTATCAAGGCGATGGCTTTTCGTTTGGCGCAGAGGTTTTTGCAGCGGCGGACCAGAACGAGGTGTCAGCCTTGAACGGTGAACAGCAAGCTCAGTCCTTTGCGGTGGTTGGCGTGTTCGCGTGGTATGGGGTGACCGAAGGGCTCGCCATCGAAGCCGGTGTCGAAAACCTGTTTGACGAGTTTTATCAGCCCCACCTTGCCGGGCGCAGCCGGTTGGGTGCGTCTGACGTGCCGCTGTTCGACCGGTTGCCTGGTCCGGGCCGCGGTGTCTGGGCGCGGATAACAGGGCGCTTCTGACGAAGCGCCCTCGGCATTTTTGGATGCACAACCCGGTCGCTCGCAACGACGAGCTTTGTCAGAATGCGGAAAGCCCCGTAATCCCCCGGCCCAAAATCAGCGCGTGGACATCGTGCGTGCCTTCATAGGTGTTCACCGTCTCAAGGTTCACCGCGTGGCGGATCACCTGATATTCCTCGCTGATGCCGTTGCCGCCATGCATGTCGCGCGCCGTGCGGGCAATGTCCAAAGCCTTGCCGACATTGTTGCGCTTGACGATGCTGATCTGATCGGGGCTGAAGCGGCCTTCATCGATCAGGCGGCCCACGCGAAGGCTCGCTTGCAAGCCAAGCGCGATATCGCTCATCATGTCTGCGAGCTTTTTCTGGAATAGCTGCGTTTGCGCCAGCGGGCGCCCGAATTGCTCGCGATCAAGGCCGTATTGGCGCGCGGCGTGGAGGCAGAATTCCGCTGCGCCCATTGCGCCCCAGCTGATGCCGTAACGCGCACGGTTGAGGCACCCGAACGGCCCTTTCAGCCCTTCGACATGCGGCAACAGCGCGGTTTTCGGCACACGCACTTCGTCCATCACGATCATGCCGGTGGTGGATGCGCGCAGCGAAATCTTGCCTTGGATCTTGGGCGCGGAGAGCCCTTCCATGCCTTTTTCCAGCACGAAGCCGCGAATGGCGCCGCCATGCTCTTCGCTCTTGGCCCACACAACGAACACATCGGCAAAGGGCGAATTGGAAATCCACGTCTTGCTGCCAGAGATGACGTAATCATCGCCGTCTACCTTGGCCCAGGTTTTCATGCCCGCCGGATCGGAGCCTGCATCGGGTTCGGTGAGGCCGAAACATCCGATCAGTTCACCGCTGGCAAGGCCGGGGAGATATTTGCGCCGCTGTTCATCAGAGCCATAGGCATAGATCGGGTGCATCACGAGGCTGGATTGCACGCTTGCCATCGAGCGGTATCCGCTATCCACCCGCTCAATTTCGCGCGCGACGAGACCATAGGCGACATAGCCCGCGCCAACGCCGCCAAATTCTTCTGGGATGGTCACGCCCAGCATACCGGCCTTGCCCATAAGGGGGAATAGTTCAGGCGCGGAGATTTCGTTGCGGAACGCTTCGATCACGCGCGGCTGCAATTCGCCTTGCGCGAAGGCGTTGGCGCTGCCCTGGATCATGCGCTCTTCTTCGGTGAGCTGGCTATCCAGATCGAACGGATCGGCCCAGTTGAAGGGCACGATGCCAGCGCTGGGATTGCGGGTTTCGGCTGTGGGCTGATCGGCAGGCTGTTCGTGACCGGTTTCAGCGGTCTTGAAGGGGGCGTTCACGCGGCGAGGCTCCTTAATTCGTGTTTGCCCGCTTTTCGCAGGTTAGCCAGCGCGCTTCAAGTGCCCGCGGCGCAACGTCGCGCAACGCCAATGCATGTTAGCCAATTGAACGTGGGCTGCAGCCGCCTCGAACTTCTAAAAAGAGGAGCGTGCGATAGGGCCTACGGGTTTGCCTTACCAATCCCATTGCCAATGCCGTGGCCAAGCGCGTTGTTGACCGCGCCCAGCATCTCGGCTGGCGGGCAGGGCTTGGCGAGCGTGACTGCCCCGGGAAAGCGTTCCTCCACTTCCTTATGCGCCAGCACGCCGGAATGAAAGATGATCGGAACATCGGCATTGGCCAGTTCCTGCGCCAGATCGAACACATTGCCGTCGTCCAGCGAGATATCGAGGATCGCCAGATCGGGCCGGGTCTCGTTTGAAGCAGCAATAGCGGACGAAGCATCGCCGTGCGGGCCTTCTATTTCGTAGCCGGCCTCTTCGACCGTCTCGCACAGATCGAGCGCGATAATCGCTTCATCTTCAGCCACCAAAATCGTCATTGTCATTGTGCCATCCTTCTTCCCCCAATGGGGCATCCGCTTGTTGGACACCACCGAGTGTAGCACAGTTTTGACAAATCGCAGTTTTGTGGCTTACCCGTTCTTGCCGAACTTTTCGGCATATGCATCTTTATCGTCTGAAATCAGAAGTTTGGCTTGCTCAACCCATTGGTCACGGGTGATGCGCCCCTTGAACCGGCCAAGCTGCGCATCGATTGTTTCAACGTCCGAATCGCTCCAGGCTGCAATCTGGGCAAAGCGGGTGACGCCCAGCTCCTCAAGCCGGGTGACAAGTTTGGGGCCGATGCCCTTCAGCTTGCTCAGATCGTCCTTGCTCTCGCCATCCTCGATCACCTTGGGCACTGGCGGAGGGGCTTGCGGCGCAACTTTGGGCGCGGTTGAAGAACCTGAAGCAGCTTCGGGTGAGGGGGGCGTGGTGGCTTTGGCGTTTTTGGTGGGCGCAACGCTGGCGCCAGCTTCCGCGTCCGCGCTTTCCGGAGCGGCAGCGATGGTATCGGTGTTGGCGATCGCGCTCGTGTTTCCGAAATTGTCTTTCACAGCGGCAGGCGCTGCATCGATGAACGCCTGATTGCGCTTGGCCGGGGTGGCATCCTCATCCAGCACATCGCGCTTTGCGGTATCGGCATCAATCACCGTGGTGGTGGAATTGAGGCGCATCAGCGCCCAAACTGCGATGACCAGCAGCACAAGGCCGATCAGGATGATGGGAACAAGGGTGGAGGGATCAGCAGACATGGGCGTGGTCAGACCTTTTGATGTAAGAAGGGAGAGAGGCAGGGCCGTTCGCTGCCAGTCTTAGCAGGGCACAGTGCGCATGCAAACTTCCGCGTGAGAGGGGCTATTCGGGCGGCTTTGCATCCGGCGATGCTGGTGATGCCGGGGGCGGAGAGGGTGGATCGCCCAGCGGCACAGGCGCCACATTCTTGCGGAACAGCACCCGGTCTGCATCCTCGAACCCGCGATGCCACAGCACAAAACCGTAAACCGCGATGATGGCGGGAATGCCCACCACCAGTTCCACCCATTCCAGCGATGGCGGCAATTGGGTAAAGGCAAAGCCGACAATGACCGCCGGACCGGTCGCCCACACCAGCCCCCAGCGCCAGTTGGAAACAGGCGCCTTGAGCAGCTTTTTGAGCACCAGCGCCTTGACGAGGCTGGAAACGCACAGCGCGAGGAACAGCGCCAGCGCCGGGCCTGCTGTGGCAAAGCCATTCACATCCAGCCCGTTGGCCGCGGCAAACCGCTCCATCCCCTCGATACACACAAAGGTGAGCACCGCCTGCAGCGCCAGCACACCGGCCGAAATCGCGAGATTGCGCTTTTTCGCGATATAGACGAGCACGCTTTCGGATACGACCGCCATCGAAGCGGCCACCTCGGCGGCGAGCAGGAATGCAAGCGCGGCTGTGCCCGCAACATAATCCGGCCCCCAAACGCCCATGATCGCTTCACCCGGTATCGCCAGCGCCAGCGCAATCGCCAGCTGCACCGCGATGATCCAAAAGCCCACCTGCCGCACCTGCGCTGCGATCGCGTCAAGATTGCCGATCTTGAGGTTCTTGGTGATCACGGGCGAGAGGATCGGCTCGAAACTGGATTTGAGTTTTTGCGGCAGACTGGCGATTTGCTGGGCGGCGTAATAGATGCCCACCGCCACGGGCGAGGCAACCAGGCCAAGGATGAACACGTCAAGAAGCCGCGTGCCGCGCTCGATCGCATCCGCGCCGATCAGCGGCAAGGCGCGGCTGGACTGGGTGAGCATCGCGCGCGGGCGCGGGGTCCAGTTACGCGGCAGACCATAGCTGCGCAAAAACGGGATCGCGGCGGTGACAAGCCCTGCAAAGATCGAGACGATGAAGGACAAGGCCAGCCCGAAATCGCGCAAGGGAGTGATGAAGAAGAAAACGCCGGCGGCAATGCTGATCGTCCACGGCTCTACGATAGCGCGGGTGCGCACAGTGGTGGCGATGTCGTATTTGTAGGCCTGGGCCGCCAACATGATCTCGGTCAGCGCGAAAGCGGGGATCGAAGCGATGAGCCAGATATCGTAGGGCGAATTCATGCCGCTGGGAAACATCGGCGCGGGGAAAGCGAACAGGATCGCGCCCGCAATGGCTGACCAGATCAGCGCCAGCAACATTCCGTCAAAAACAAGGTTCACTTCAGGCGCACCATCGGGATCGCCGTGCTCGACACTGCCTTGGGTGAGCCGCTGGGCCAGCCCGCGCTTCTCGCCCAGCGAACAGACAAGCGCCAGCACTTCGATCAGGACCAAAGCCGAGGCAAAGCGCCCCAGCGCCTCCGCGCCGTAGAGCCGCGTGGCGATAAGGATGAAGGGGATGCGCGCAACCAGCCGGATCCCGAAGCCCATCGTGTTGGTGCGCCCGCCCTTGGCAAGGGCAGCCATATCGTCCTGGTCGCTCGCAGGATCCGGAATGGGCGGGGCGGCCATGTTCTAGTCTTCGCGCTCGGCGGTGAGCGGGCGAGCGAGCAATGTGGCGACAACATCGCGCGGATCAGCGCCCTCGAGGATGGCATTGACCCCCGCCGTGATCGGCATCGCGATCGAGCGCTCCTGTGCAAGGCCGGCCAGCACCGGCGCGGTGTGCGCGCCTTCGGCGACGGTGCGCCGGTCTGCCATCAGAGCGCCAGCGCCCAAGCCTTTGCCCCCTTCCAATTGGGCAAGCGCCTTGCCAAGCGAGAAATTGCGGCTTGATGTGCTGGTGCAGGTGAGCACCAGATCGCCCATGCCGCACAGGCCCGAAAGCGTCTCGGGCTTCGCGCCCAGCGCCGTGCCAAAGCGCAGCATCTCTGCCATCCCTCGCGCAATCAGCGCCGCGCGCGCATTCTGGCCAAGACCAAGCCCGTCAATAAGGCCGCATGCAATCGCCAGCACATTCTTGATTGCCCCGCCAATCTCGGCGCCGGTGACATCATCGGAATAATAGGGCCTGAAAGCGGGCCGGGCGATGGCGGGTGCGATGCGATCCCACTGCGCCTCGCCCCCGCTGCAGGCCAGGGTTACGGCGGTGGGCAGGCCGTGGGCGACTTCATGCGCAAATGTCGGCCCCGAAAGTACGGCAATCGCGCTGTCAGGGCAGGCGGCGCGCGCCACATCGTTCATCAGCCGGCCCGTGCCTGCCTCAATCCCCTTGGAGCACAGCACCAGATCGCGCGGGGCATGTGGCAACGCAGCCCGCAACTGCCCCAAAACCTGACCCAAAACCTGCGCCGGGGTCACAGCAAGCACGATCGCGAGATCGGCAAAATCGGCCAGATCACAAGTGGCGCGGATGTTCGGGTTGAGGGGAACACCCGGCAGGTAGAGCGGGTTTGCATGGCGCGCATTGATCGCTTCTGCAACCTCGGCCTCGTAGGCCCAGATCAGCACTCCGCTGTCCGATCCACCGCCCGAAAGCATCTGCGCCAGTGCCGTTCCCCATGCGCCTGCTCCGATCACACCGATTGTCATGCCTTCACCCCCGCACCGCGCACCGTCTCCGCCTCGGGATCGAGCGGCCAGCGCGGGCGCGCTTTGAGATCGAGCGGGTCGCCGGCAAATCCCGGATCGAGCGCCAGCCGCTCCGCGCCCGCCCATGCGATCATCGCTGCGTTATCTGTGCACAGGTTGAGCGGCGGCGCGCTGAAGCGCATTGCATGGCGCGCAGCCAGCGCCTCCAGCGCCCCGCGCACCGCCATATTCGCCGCCACCCCTCCGGCAACGACCAGCGCGGGCGGCGTCTCAATGCGGGCGAGGGCATGGTCCAGCCTGTCTGTCAGGCAATCGATCGCCGCCTGCTGAAAACTCGCTGCCAGATCGGCATCAGTGTGCTCGCCGCTTTCATAAGCGCGCAAAACCGCGCTTTTGAGCCCGGCAAAGCTGAAATGCGGCTCTCGCGATCCTTTAAGCGGGCGGGGCAAAGGAACGGCTGTCGGATCGCCTTCGCGCGCCAAACGCTCTACCGCAGGCCCGCCCGGATAGCCCAGCCCCATGATCTTCGCCGTCTTGTCAAACGCCTCGCCCAACGCATCGTCAATCGTGGTGGCAAGGCGGCGATACCGGCCCACGCCCTCGACAGCCAAAATCTGGCAATGCCCGCCCGATACCAGCAGCAACAGGTAAGGGAAGGTTAGCGTGTCATCCGCCAGCCTCGGCGAAAGCGCGTGGCCTTCCAGATGATTGATCGCAATCAGCGGGGTGTCCGATGCCATCGCAAGCGCTTTGGCGCTGACGAGGCCTACCATCACTCCGCCGATCAGGCCCGGCCCGGCAGTGGCGGCAATCGCGTCCATATCGTTCAGCGCCATTCCCGCATCGTCCAGGACAGCTGCGATCATCGGGGCCAGCCGCTCGGCATGGGCGCGCGCGGCAATTTCGGGCACTACGCCGCCATAAGGCGCGTGTTCGGCTTCCTGGCTGGCGATGCGCTGCGCAAGGATGCGCCGATCCTCTGTCACCAGCGCAACAGCGGTTTCATCGCAGCTCGATTCGATGCCCAATATGATGCGCGGCAAGGTTCCCATGGCACTTCCATCTAGTCCCTGTGCCCGCTAGGGCAAGCATAGCGGAAGGGATATTCAATGAACGATCAACCAGAAGGTGGCGCCAAGGCGCCCGTGCGCATCCGGCTGGGCACACGCAATTCGCCGCTCGCGATGGCGCAAGCCTACGAAACGCGTGAGCGGCTGTGCAGCGCGCATGGCTGGCAGGAGGGCGAGGTTGAACTTGTCCCCGTGCTCGCCAGCGGAGACAAGGTGCTTGATCGCCCGCTCGCCGAAATTGGCGGCAAGGCGCTGTGGACCAAGGAGCTGGATCAATGGCTGGGCGAGGGCCGCATTGATATCGCCGTGCATTCGGCCAAGGATGTGGAGACGATCCGGCCCGATGCCTTCACCTTCGGCGCGGTTCTGCCGCGCGCGGACCGGCGCGATTGCCTGATCGGGGCAGACAGTATCGCTGCCATACCGCGCGGCGCGGTGGTGGGCACCAGTGCGCCGCGCCGCGCCTCGCAGCTTTTGAACCTGCGGCCCGATTGCAGCGTCGTCACTTTCAGAGGCAATGTTGCCACACGGCTTGGAAAGCTGGAAGCAGGCGAAGCCGATGTGACGTTCCTTGCCGCTGCGGGGCTTGAGCGGCTGGGGCAAAGCCATCTGGGCGCAGCGCTGGAAACCGATGAATGGATCCCGGCTGCGGCACAAGGCGCGATCGCGCTGGAATGCCGCAAGGGGGATGAGGCAACGCTTGAGGCGCTGAGCGCGCTGGACCACGGAGAAACCCGCGCCGAGCTGGAAGCAGAGCGCGCGCTTCTCGCGCAGCTTGGCGGCACGTGCCATTCGCCCGTTGCGGTGCTGTGCGAACATTCGGCCCGAGGGCTTGCCATGCACGCAGCGATCTTCTCGCCTGACGGGACAGAACGCGTTGAGGGCGAGGCACATTTCGCGGTGGGCGATAGAGCGCCCGTTGCCGCCCTCGCAGATGATCTGCTGAGCCGCGCCAGCCGGGCTGTGACCGAACATTTCCGCCAATGAGCGCGCCTGATGGGCCAAGCTCGAGAGCCGTTCAAAGGCCGGTCATTACGATCAGGCCGCAGCCGGGGCTGGATGCCACGCTGGCGTTGGGGCGGCAGTTGGGCCTGACCATGCACGGATTTGCCCTCTCGCACGTGGGGCCGGTTGACTGGGAGCTTCCCGATCTTGCCCGCTTTGATGCGATGCTGGTTGGCAGTGCCAATGCGATGCGCCATGCAGGCGACAGGCTATCCGCCTTGACACACCTGCCCGTTCACGCCGTGGGCAAGGCCACCGCGCGCGAGGCCCGCGCAGCCGGCTTTACAATAGAGCGGCTTGGTAAAGGGGGCTTGCAGAGCGTGCTGGATGCCGTTTCCCCGCCGCTCAATTATCTGCGCCTTGTCGGCAATGAATATGTCGAGCTTGATTGGCCGCGCGGCGTCACCTTCGAGCCGCTGCAAGTGTACGAAGTGTGCCCGCAGCCATTGCCTGCCACCGCTGCGGCGGTGCTGCGCGAAAGCCCTGTTGTGTTGCTCCATTCGGCGGCCATGACGCGCCAGTTTGCCGCTGAGTGTGATCGGCTGGGCGTTGACCGTGCGCAGATTACGCTGGCCGCCATGGGTCCGCGCATTGCAGCGCAGGCGGCGGTCGAAAAGGGCTGGTCTGCTATCCACACGTGCGATGAGCCAACCGACGATGCTCTGCTGGCTTTGGCGGCAAAGCTGTGCCTATAAGAGACGGGGATACAGATTTCGCGTATGCCAGCACCCTTGCTGCTTTTGTTCAAGGGCGAGGGGTTCAGGCGCGAAATGCTCCCGACAGGGACGCATCAAGAGAAACGCTTTTATGGAATCGAAGTACGGAAGCCGGCGCAGAAAATCGTCCGTGAAAGGGGCGTTGCTCGCATCGGCCGCCTCATTTCTGCTTGGCGGAGCGCTGGTGGGTTATGTGCTGTGGTATAACGGCGCGCGTGAGGCCGAGCCTGGCGCGCAGGCAGAGCCGGTGATTGCCAATGAATCTAGCCCCCAGGCGGTCAATACACCGGCAACCGCGCCCAGCGCCGCAATTTCGCCCGCACCAACGCCTCTGGCAGAGGCTTTGGAAGATGCGGGTACGCCGGAGGAGGCCGCCGAGGTTGTGCGCAGCGTGGCAGAACAGCAGGGCGGGCTGGATCAACGTCTGGCGGCTGCCGAACAGCGTCTCACACGGCTTGATATCCAAGCGCAGGCCGCGGCGGGCAATGCTGCGCGCGCAGAGGCGCTTCTGATCGCCTTCGCCACGCGCCGCCTGATCGAACGCGGCGATGAGCTTGGCTATTTGGCAGACCAGCTGCGCCTGCGCTTTGGCGATGAGCGGCCCAATGCTGTCAGCACGATCATCAGCTTTTCGCGCTCTGACCCGCCCATCAGGCTGGATGGCCTGATCGCCCGGCTTGATGGGCTGGGGCCGCAATTGCAGGAGACGAGCGAGGGGCCGTCATGGGATGCCTTTGCCCGCGAGGTGAGCGATCTGTTCGTGATCCGGCGCGAATCGACGCCGTCCAGTATGCCGCAGCGCCGGCTTGAACGGGCGCGTTTTGCGCTGGAGCAGGGGCGCTATCGCAGCGCGATCGAGGAAGTGCGCGGTATGCCGGGCGCTGCGCGGGCTGAGGCGTGGATTGCCGATGCCGAACGCTTCGCCTCTGCCATGGAAGCGCTGGAAAACATCGAGACAGCCGCCGTGCTCGATCAGCGAGGTCTGCGCGATGGCGAAGGCAACCGTGTAGCCCAGCCCAGCACGCTCGAAGGCCCGAACTAGGCGCGCGTGGCGCTGCGTGCGGGTTAGGTGCGTGTCCCTAGTGTGCGCGGGTTAGGCGCGCATCTTTTCCGTGCGCGGGTTAGGCGCGCAGCAATTCCGGCAGATCGCCCGACACACCGCGTGCTTCATCCATGAAGAAGTCCTTGAGCATGCCGGTGCGCTGGACGCCCGCCATGCCGAGCCGCCGGATTGCCGAAGCCGCCGGACCGGGAACGCCGAACAGGCGCGTGAGCCCGTCGGTGGCCAGCGCCACCATAAAGCTATCGAGCCCGCGCCAGTTCTCATAACGCTTGAGCAATTGCGCATCGCCCGGATCAAGCCCCAGCCGCGCACCGTCCGCCAGCACCTCCACCAGCGCTGCCGCATCGCGCAGGCCCAGATTAAGGCCCTGGCCTGCAATCGGGTGAATGCCATGCGCCGCATCGCCGACAAGCGCGAGCCGTTCATCGGTGATCTTGGCGGTGTGGTGAAAGCCCAGCGGCCAGCTTGAGCGCGAGCCCACGCTGGTGACTTTGCCCAGCACCCCGCCCATGCGCTTTTCCACTTCGGCCAGAAATGCCCTGTCGCCCAGCTTCATCACCCCGCGCCCGTCTTCTTCGGAAACGGTCCACACCAGGCTGGAGCGGTGCGTGCCATCCGCATCATCGTTCATCGGGAGAAGAGCGAAAGGCCCGGCGGGGTAGAAGATTTCCCAGGCAACGTTGTCATGCGGCTTGGAATGGGTAAGGCCTGCGATCACCGCGCGGTGCTTGTAATCCCACTTGGCGAGGGTGAAGCCGGCCTCATCACGCGTGGGCGATCCGCGCCCTTCCGCAGCGATCATCAGCCGTCCTTTAAGCTTGTCTCCGCTTGCCAGCACGGCAGCCACGCCAAACTCGGTACGCTGGCGTTCTGTCACTTCGGCCTTGGAGACCCAATTGATCAGCGGCTCCTTGTCTGCCGCTTCAAACAGGGCAAGGCGCAGGCGGCGATTGGGGAACATGCGCCCAAGTGTGCCTTGCGTTTCATCGGGCGAAAAATCGATCCGGCCCGCCTTGTTCTGATCGGTGACGGCAATGCTGGCAATGTCGCAGGCAAATTTCTCGAGACTGGGCGCGATTCCGATATTGGTGAACATGTGCCAGCTTGCCGTGCTGATCGCTGTGGCGCGATCATCGAACCCCTCGGCGGTGAGTTCAGCGGGATCGGCGCGGTCGATCACATGGCTCGAAATGCCTTTCTTCGCCGCCGACAGGGCAAGCGCCATGCCGACAAGACCTCCGCCAAGGATCAAAAGGTCGCGGGATTGGTCATTTGCGCTCATATCACTTTTTTCCGCCTTCATTGCGTATTTCGTATATTCCGCTCTAGAGGCTCGGCCGTGACTGACGCAAGATTCTTCCCCCTTCTGGCCAAACACTTCGCTGCATGGGCTTTTGCGTGCCTCGCAAGCCTTGTGCTGGCGAGTGCTGCCGGGGCGCAGGATGCGTCAGCACAAATTCCCGAAAGCGCGCGCTATGGCGATGAGAATATTGCGGTGGCGCTCTATTCAGATGGCCAATGGGTCGCTGGCGAGACGACGTGGTATGCGCTGCGCTTTTCGCCATCCGCGCCAAAATGGCATGGCTATTGGTCCAATCCGGGTGATGCCGGGCAGGGGATGCGTCTGGTCTTGCCAGTGCCCGATGATTGGCAAGTGGGAGAGCCCGTCTATCCCGTTCCCAGCCGCCTGATGATCGGCAATCTGATGAACCATATCTACGAGGGCGATTACACCGTTCTTGTGCCGGTGACAGTGGGGCCAAGCGTTGAATATTCGGACATGGAGGGCCTTACAGCCCATGTCGAATTTCTCGCCTGCACAGACCGGATTTGTGTGCCTCAGGATGCTGTCGTCAAAGAGCGGGCGGGCGCTGGCGATTTCGCCAAATGGCGCGCCGAAATTGCCCCAATGCTCGATGCAAAAGGTGCATTCGAGGTGAGCGGCAATGCGCTGCGCCTCGCCGTGCCGCTGCCGCAAAGCGTGGAATTGCCTGACCCTCATGTCTTCATCGCGAATGAACGGCTGGTCGATTATGCCGCCCCGCAGACCTTCCGCCGCGATGGGGACACATTGGTGGCTGAAATCAGTCTTGATCCAAGCGCTATCGAGGCGGGCGAGGAGGTCACCGGCATCCTCGCCTTTGGCAATGAGGCAGGTGTGCGCTTTGCTGCTCGGGCGGGTGAAGTGCCAGCGGGGGGCGAGATTATCGCGGGCAAAAGCGACGCGGCAATTGCGCCCACAGCACCGCTATGGGCGCTGGCGCTGGGCGCGCTGGTGGGCGGGCTGATCCTCAACATCATGCCATGTGTGTTTCCGATCCTGAGCCTCAAGGCGCTAAGCCTTGCAAAGGCCGGCGAAAGCGAAGCGGCGGCGCGGGTGGAAGGGCTGGCCTACACCGCTGGCGTGGTGCTTGCTTGCGTGGCGCTGGGCGCGATCATGCTGGCGCTGCGTGCGGCGGGCGAGCAGGTGGGCTGGGCATTCCAGTTGCAGGAGCCTTCGGTAGTGATCGTTTTGCTGGTTCTGGCTGCCGCGATCACAGCGAATTTTGCAGGCGTTTTTGAATTGCCGAACGTCGATACCGGATCGGGCGCGAACAAAGGGGCTGGCGGCGCGTTTGCGACCGGTCTGCTCGCCGCCGTAGCCGCAACGCCGTGCACCGGCCCGTTCATGGCAGCGGCTTTGGGCGCAGCGCTGCTGCTTCCCGCTCCGCTTGCTTTGCTTTTGTTCGCGATGCTGGGTTTGGGGCTAGCGCTGCCGTTTCTGGCGCTGGGCTTTGTGCCCGCCTTGCGCAGCCGTCTGCCCAGGCCCGGCGCGTGGATGGATACGTTCCGCAGGGTGATGGCAATCCCCATGGGGCTGACTGCGCTGGCGCTGATCTGGCTGACTGCGCAGCTTGGCGGGCGCCCGTTTGCAGGGTTGGCGCTGCTGTTGACCTTTGGCGTGGTGCTGGCGCTGTGGGTTGTTGGCCGGTTGCAGCGCGCTGGCAAGATGGCCTGGCCCGCATTCGGCCTTATCGCTGCGCCCTTCGCGGTGTTCGCCGCTGTGGCTCTGCCCGCCAGTTTCGAGCGCCCAGGCCGCGATGCCTCCGCCTCGCTTCTCGCTGCGCGCGAATTCTCGCCAGATGCGCTCGCCAGCGCGCGCGCGTCCGGCCAGCCCGTTTTCCTATATTTCACCGCCGATTGGTGTGTCACCTGCAAGGTCAACGAAAGCGTCGCCATCGAACGCGAGGCAACCGCAAGTGCTTTCGAAGAAGCAGGCGTGATCGCCATGGTGGGAGACTGGACGGTGCGCGATGAGACAATCACCAGCTTCCTTACCGCGCAGGGGGCAGCGGGCGTGCCGCTTTACCTGTGGTATGAACCTGGCACAGCCAAGCCCGAACAGCTGCCGCAAGTGTTGACCCCCGATATGCTGCAAGGCCGCGCAAACCGCGAGCGCTAACGCTGCGCGCAGCTTTCGATCATCTCCATTGGAATGGCGCTGGGATTGAGCGTGACCATGCCTGCGCCCGGAACCGTTGCGGTAAGCGCGCGCGCGCCTGAAAGCGGGGCGAGCTTGCCTTCGGCAGCGCCGCGCGCTTCCACTTCGCCGCGCCAGATAATTGCGCCCGAAGTTTCAGCCGCTTCAACCTTGATCCGGGCGATATGGCCATTGCCCACCAAAGCCAGCAGCGCGCTTGCGCCTTCATCCGCCGGACTGATCCGCGAAACGCGCAGGCGTGCCGGCCCGTTGCCGGCCCCGTCTTCTGCGATGCAGGTGAGCGCCATCAAGGCAGGTTTGCCGGGCACGCCGTAAATAATCCGG
>JGI12109J20283_10153987_pt1 | contig 15420 bp, 14 predicted proteins | sample ElkSlonscriptome_12_FD_20283 | JGI IMG/M metagenome (IMG submission 20283) | reverse complement strand
GCGCGTAGCGCGTGGCGAAATCGAAGTTGAATTTGGTCTTCGATAAAAAACCACACCGCAGCCCGCGTGGCGAAATCGAAGTCGACTTTGATTTTCCCCGGTCGAGATCCGGTACTGCGGCGAACTCGCTTCAACCGCCCGAAAGGTCAAAAAAATTCAAAGTCGAGCGGATCGACGCTTTGATCATGGGAAAAAATCGTTCGGCGGAAACATCATCTGCTATGAGAGAAATTCAGACAGAACCACCGCAACAAGCCGTCAAATGCATCATGATCAAACCGATGAACGAATGCCCCAACCGACTCCGGAACGGCAATAAAAATCGGACCACGCCATGACTCCCGAACGCAAGCAACGGATCATCGACACCGCCGTACGGCGGCAACCCGACCTGACCGTGTTCATGGAGCGCGTTCACAAACCGCACAATCTCGCGGCCGTGCTCAGGACCTGCGACGCCGTCGGCGTCATGCACGCGCACGCGGTCCCCGGAGAGCACGGCCTGCCCGCGCTCAACAATACGGCCCAGGGCGCTCAGCGCTGGGTGGGTCTGAGCCGCCATGCCGACACGGTTTCCGGCCTTTCGGTGCTGCACGATCAAGGTTTTCACTGCGTTGCCGCCCATTTTTCCGATCGTGCCGTCGACTTCCGCGAGATCGACTACACCCAGCCGACCGCGCTGGTGTTGGGAACCGAGAAGTTCGGCATCAGCGACGAGGCGGCAGCGCAGTGTGATCGGCACGTCGTCATCCCGATGCACGGCATGACGCAATCGCTGAACGTATCGGTCGCCTGCGCGCTGATCCTGTATGAAGCCGAACGGCAGCGGCGCATTGCGGGTCGATACGACGGCCAGCACGAGGATCACGACCCGTGGCGCGCACTGATCGATCGATGGATTGCCCGCGATCTGGCGCGCAGGAAAACGCCGCTTTCTGACGACGAATGAACGTCACCTCACCGCGTGCGTCGACTGCGGCCTTGACGCAAGCCGGAACTTGAACCCAAACGAGCCGTGCCGGATTTCTAGGGGTACAGCATTCTCCGATCCCAACGATCGTCGCCGGCGGTATACAGAACGCGTTCGTGCAGCCGGTACTCACGGCCGTACCAGAACTCGATCCGGGTGGGATCGATGCGATACCCGGACCAGTGCGGCGGGCGCGGGACTTCTCGGTCGCGGTATTCGGCCTCCAGCTCTGCAATCCGATCGACCAGCGTTTCGCGGCGATCGAGCTCGCGCGACTGCTGGGACGCCCAGGCCCCGATCTGGCTACCGCGCGGACGCGTAGCGAAGTACGCGTCCGCTTCCTCGGCGGTGACTGGTGCGGCTCGTCCCTCGATCTGCACCTGCTGCTCGGTCTCGCGCCACCAGAACGTCAACGCGGCCTCGACATTGGCGGCAAGCTGCATGCCCTTGCGACTCTCGGTGTTGGTGTAGAACACGAAGCCGTCGGCGTCATAGCCCTTCATCAAAACGACCCGGACCGAGGGCCGGCCGGAGGCGTCCGCGGTGGCCAACGACATGCCGTTAGCCTCGGGGATGCCCGATTCGATCGCCTGCTCGAAACCGCTGCGGAATCGATCCAGGATTTCCTCATTCATGCGCATTGCAACAACTCCGAATAGCCCGCCCGGTAATCCGGGTACTGTAGCGCAAAGCCCGTCGAATACAGGCGGTCGGCACGCGCTCGCTTGCCCTGCCCCCCCGCTTCGTCCACGGCTTNCGGGCCCGGCACGCCAAGCTGGTCCGCCAGCCACTCGAGCACCTCCCAGCGCGGCGCAGGACAGCGATCGCTGGCGAGGTAAATCGACTCGGGCGACTCGAGCTCGACCAGGTGCGCCAGCGCACTGGCGCAATCTTCGGAATGAATCCGATTGGTCCACAGCGGCGGGCTGCGACGACAGCGAACGCCGCCGCCGCGGACCTTGCGGATCAGGTAATCGCGGCCCGGCCCGTAAATACCCGAAAACCGCACCGTAACACCGGCACGCTCCGCGACCAGCTGCTCGGCCTCGAGGAGAATCTCGCCGTTGAAGCGACTCGGCTCGGTGGGCGAGTCCTCATCGACCCACTCGCCGGCATCCTGTCCGTAGACGGCCGTACTCGAGACCATGATCCAGCGCGGGCTTTCGACCTGTGCCATCAGCGCGCGCAGTCCGTCGACGTAGGTCGAGCGGTAGGCCTCGTGCGTGAACTCGCCGGGCGTGGCCGTGTAGATCACCGCGTCCCAGAAGCCGGCCGCGACGCTCAGGCTGTCGGGCTGCGAGAGGTCGGCCGAAATCGGCTCGATCGGTTGGTCCAGCCTTGCGACGTTCCGTCGCAGCCCGAACAAACGCCAGCCTTTGAGATAGCGCGTCAGCCGCTGACCCAGATCGCCGCAGCCGGCGATCAGCACGCGCGGCGTCTGCCCGGAAGGCATCAGGCCTGCTGGGGTTCCGGCGTCGGTCCGGCGCCGTCATTCGGCGGGGTTCGATCCGGCGGCGGAAGGCGCCTCAACCAGATCAGCCAGACCACCAGCGCGTCGAGAATAATCAGCGCCTGCCACAGGTAGAGGTGGAACCACTCGAACCACACCATGTTCCACTGCCCCATGTAGAACAGGCTGATGATGCGCACCAGGTTCAGGGCCTGGATGGCGACGAAGCCGATCGCGAAGCCGATCAGCTTGGCCTTCAGCGACGCCGGAAAGGCGAACATGGCGGCGAACAGGATGATCAGCGCCTCGACGCCGTTGCAGCCCGGCTCGATCGAAACCGCGAAGCCGCTCTGGATATCGCGAATGACCTTGCCGGAAGAAATGACGCCGCTGTCGAAGAGCTCGATCAGGTTCACGCTGATCCAGGCCAGGCCTGCGGTGAACGGCAGGATGACGTGATCCTGAACCGGCTTGAGCACCTCGACGGTAAACAGCGAGACCAGTAAAACCATGAAAACGACGAAGAAACGGGCCATGGGCTTTCGGTGTACCGGAAAGATCAGAGGTCGCTATGGTACCCAAATCGAATCGTCGCATCCGTACCGGTGCGCTCACGCGTCGAAGGGGACTGCGCTGGCCCAGGTCGAGCGCTTCTGCTCGATCGTCAGCGACGCGTGCGCGGGACTTGTCGACGGCATGAGGACCCGTTCGAGGTCTCGCCAGCTCGCGGGCAGCGTCGGATCGACATGCCGAAACCAGGCCTGTTCAGCGGCGCGCCCGTTGAACACCACCCGCGTCAGCGAGGGACAGCGATCGAGAATCCAGCCGAAATCGTTGGCCACGATCGACGCCGGATCGATGCGTTGATCGAGGCTTCCCGGTCTGCGACAGCGCGCGATGACGTCCCACAGCGCGATCCGGTGGCGCATCAGCTGGTTCAGGCGCGCGTCGTAGTCTGATGCCGGGTCAAAGTCCAGCAGCGCTCCCATGATCGGCCAGAACGCGTTGCGCGGATGAGCGTAGTAGCGCTGAGCCTGAAGCGACCGGACGCCGGGCATGCTGCCCAGCACCAGGATCCGGGCCTGTTCATCGAACACCGGAGCAAAGCTCTTCGGCATGGCCTTGGAATCGGCATCGGCAACCATCCACCGAGTGTACTGTCTGGTACTTGATTGCGGATATCAACAATGAGTACCAGACAGTACATCTGAGCGTCGCGCTGGACCGGTGATGCAGGGTTCGCGCCGCATAACAACTGCAGCCAGCGATTCGCTCGCCGGCGCTGCCCTCGAGCGGCCAGCACCGGCCCCGGCTCGGCGATTTGCTGTAGCATCATGGCCACGGCCCAAGGACGCATCGTCCGTGGACAACATCATCCTGATCGGCCCGATGGGTTCGGGCAAGACAACGCTGGGCAGGCGCATCGCGCATCGATTCGGGCTCGATTTCATAGACGTCGACGAGGAGCTCGAGCGACGCTGCGGTGTCGAGGTCGCCGTGATCTTCGAGATCGAGGGAGAAGCGGGGTTCCGCGAACGCGAAAGCCGTCTACTCGCGGAAATCGCCGGCGGATCGGGCCAGCTGATTGCCACCGGCGGCGGCTCGGTGCTGGCTCCCGCCAATCGCGAGGTCATTCGCCAAAACGGGCTGGTCGTCTGGCTGAACGCGACCGTCGATCAGCAGATTCGAAGACTCGAGCGCGACAAGCGCAGACCGCTGCTGGCAGCGCCGGACCGCCGCCAGCGGCTCACGGCGCTGGCCGAGCAGCGCAATCCCGTCTACGCCTCGATCGCCGACGTCGTTTTCGACTCCAGCAATCGTTCGCTGCCCCGAATGGCCGACGCGCTCGAACGTACAATTCGCGATTCATTGAGCGCGGACTCGAATCTGAAATGCCCATCCTGGAACTGAAACACGCAGCCGGTCGCACGGCGATTCATGCCGAGCGCGGTTTGATCTCGGACGCAACAGTCTGGCGCGGCATGCTGTCCGGACGGGTGCTGATCGTCACCGACCGGACCGTCGCCGGTCATTACCTGCAGCCGCTGATCCAGACCACCGCCGACTGCCGACCCGCCGAGCTGATCCTGCCGCCGGGCGAGCAGTTCAAGACCGTCGAGCAATGGATGGCGATCATCGACAAACTCACCTCGATCGGTGCACAGCGAGATGCCACGGTCGTGGCGCTCGGCGGCGGCGTGATCGGCGACCTGGCCGGTTTCGCGGCGGCCAGCTACATGCGCGGAATCCGGGTCGTCCAGGCACCGACGACGCTACTGGCGCAAGTTGATGCGGCGATCGGCGGCAAGACCGGCTTCAACCTTCAGTCGGGCAAGAATCTGGTCGGCGCCTTCCACCAGCCGGCAGCGGTCATGATCGACGTCGAGACGCTGGCAACGCTGGACGAGCGAGACTACCGCGCCGGACTGGCCGAGGTCGTCAAGTACGGCGCCATACGCGATGTCGGGTTCATCGACTGGCTGGAAGCGCACCGCGAAGAATTGACGCAGCGGCGTGCCGACGTCCTCGAACAGACCGTTGCACGAGCCGTTCAGCACAAGATCGAAGTGGTGGAGGCCGATGAACGCGAATCGGGCCAGCGCGCGCTGCTGAACTTCGGCCATACTTTCGGCCACGCAATCGAAACCGCGACCGGGTACGAGCGTTTTCGCCACGGCGAGGCGGTCGCCATCGGCATGAGCCTCGCGGCTCGGCTCGGAGTGCGCCTCGGCGAGCTGGCCGAAGATCAGGCCGCACGCCTGGTAAACCTGCTCTGCGCGCTCGGCCTGCCCACCGAACTGCCGGACGGACTGGGCGCGGGAAGACTCGTCGAGCACATGCAGCTGGACAAGAAGAACCGTGCCGGCCGCATTCGCCTGGTCCTTCTCGATACACTCGGCCGCGCCCGCGTGCGCGACGACGTCGAAGCCAATCACCTGCTGGAGTTGTTCGAATCATGAATCAATCAATACGGGACAGTCTGTTCATGCGCGCACTTCGGCGCGAATCGGTCGAACGCACGCCGATCTGGCTGATGCGCCAGGCCGGACGATACCTGCCGGAGTATCTCGCCACGCGCGCGCAGGCCGGAGACTTCCTGACCCTGGCCGGCACGCCCGAGCTGGCCGCGGAAGTCACGCTGCAGCCGATTCGCCGCTACGGATTCGACGCATCGATCCTGTTTTCCGACATCCTCATCCTGCCGCATGTGATGGGGCTGGGGCTCGGCTTTACGCCGGGTGAGGGACCGAAATTCGAGCGCCCGCTGCGCGACCCGGCCGATATCGCGAAACTGCCGCGTCCGGACCCGAACGACGACACCGCCAGCGTCATGGAAGCGGTCCGACTGATTCGTCGCGACCTGCCTGGCGAAGTGCCGCTGATCGGCTTTGCCGGCAGCCCGTGGACGGTGGCCACCTACATGATCGAGGGCGGCAGTTCGCGCGACTTCAAGCGCGCCAAGAAGATGCTGCTCGAGCATCCCGAAGCGTCCGATCGACTGATCGCTCATCTGGCCGAGAGCACCGCCGATTACCTGATCGCCCAGATCGAGGCCGGAGCCGATGCGCTGATGGTGTTCGACAGCTGGGGCGGCGTGCTGACGCCGGCGATGTTCGAGCGGTTTTCGCTCGGCGGCATGCAGCGGATCGTCGATCGGGTCCGGAAAGCGCACCCCGAGGTGCCGATCATCCTGTTCGCGAAAGGCTGCGGCGGCATGCTCGAGGCGCTGGCAGACACCGGCTGCGACGGGCTGGGACTGGACTGGACCACCCGTCTGGGCGACGCAAGACGGCGCGTCGGAGACCGGGTCGCGCTGCAGGGCAACCTCGACCCGGTCGTGCTGACCACGACCCCGGACGTCATCCGCTCGTCAGTCGCCGAGGTGCTGGATGACTTCGGCAAGGGCGGCGGCCACATCTTCAACCTGGGCCACGGCATCACACCCGACGTACCGCCGGAGCACGTGCAGGTGCTGGTCGAGACGGTTCGGGATCTCAGTCGGCGCGGATAGCACCGAGGGCGCGGTCGACCAGCGCACCGATCAACCTCGACTCGGTCAGCGGCCGCCGCAGGTTCACCGAAAGCGGCGCGTTGTTGCCGGCCCGGGCACCCACACGCCAGCAGTCGACGCCGCCCGCTCGGAGTCGACTCAGCGTTTTTGCTTCTATTGCTCCGTCGCAATAGATCAGCACGTCGAACGGGTCGTGCATGCAGCGAAGGCGCCGAGCGTTGATCGACCAGCGCCGGGCAAGGCGAGCGACGAGGCGATGGTCCGCAGCGCTGAGCGCGGTCGCCAACCGCAGACGATCCAGCAGACGCGAGTTGAAAGGCCGCTGTCGTCGGAGGCCGCTGAGCGGCAGCCTGGCGGTGAACCGACTGCCGCTTCCGAGCCGGCTACTCAACTCGATTTCTCCATTCATCGCTTCGACCAGCCGGCGGGAAATCGCCAACCCCAGCCCGGTGCCGCTGTGGCGTCTGGTACTTCCGCCTTCGAGCTGGGTGAACGGCTCGAACAACTCGGACTGCACCGCGCGATCGATCCCGGGCCCGGAATCCGATACCGCGAGACAAAGACTCGACCCCTGATCCAGCCAGGCCGCCAGCTCCACGCTTCCCTCGCCGGTGAACTTGATCGCATTGCTGACCAGGTTGCCGACGACCTGGGCGATGCGATCCGGGTCGCCCCACGCCACCACCGGCAGATCGGAATCGATCCTGAGCCGAAGCTGCAGGCCGGCGGACTCGGCGCTCGAGGCGTGCAACTCGACGACGCGTTCGAGTAATTCGGGCAACTCGAAAGCCTGAATGTCGAGCTCGACTCGACCGGCCTCGATGCGAGAAAGATCGAGGATATCGTTGAGAATCCGCTCCAGTTGACGACCCGAAGCGCGCATCGTGCGCAGCGTATCCAGGCCGCCGGCGTCGAGCTCGGATCGCTCCATCAACTCCATCATGCCGAGCAATCCATGCAACGGCGTGCGGATTTCGTGGCTCATGGTCGCGAGAAAATCCGACTTGGCCTCGTTGGCCTCCAGCGCCTTCTCCGCCAGCGTGCGAACTTCGCTGAACAACCGGGCGTTCTCGAGCACCTGGCCGGCGACCTGAGCGAACAAATCCAGGCGAATTTCAACCGGGGCGCGACGCTGTGCATCCAGATCCGGCATCCAGACCAACGCCAGCCGGCGCTCGCTCCCGCCCAGATCGATCACGGTTCCCGGGCGTCCTTCGCGATAGGCCCGCTCGATGTGCTCCGAGGTCACTGGATGATCCGTTGGCCCAAACGACCGGGACCGACTCGGAAGACCGGGATCGACAAACGCGACGTGACAGGTCGGAACCTCGGCCAGATCGCGAACGGCGGCACCGAGCTCACCGATCAGAAGCTCGGGATCGAGGCTTCGGTTGAGGCGCTCCAGCAACGATCGCTGAAGATCGGCCAGCTGCCGGTCCGCGCGCATGCGGCGCGCAGAATCGCGGCGCCGACGGCGCGCGGTCAGAGAGCGCCAGCCCGCGCCGGTCGCGGCCAGCACGACAATTGCATAGAGGGTCCAGGCCGGTCCGGAAAACCAGGGCGGCGGCGCAATCCGGAAATCGACGGCATCACCGGAGGCGCTCCATGGTCCATTCATGCCGGCCGCTTGGACTTCAAAGCGATACCGACCGGACGGCAGGTTGCTGTAGAACCGCGCGGTCTGGCCGACGAGCTCACGCCAGTCGTCTTCCCAGCCGAGCAGCCGGACCCGCAACCGGTTCTGCGCCGGATCGATATACGACAGGGCCTGGAAATGAAACTCCAGCGAGTTGCGATCCCAATCGAAATCGGGCAGTGTCGATCTCTCAGGCGCCAGCGGCAGGAGTCGATCGCCTGCTCTCACGGCAGTCAGATAAACCGGCGGAGCGATTGTTACCGGATCGATCAAGGCCGGTTCGACAACCAGCAGGCCGTCATCGGTACCGGTGGCGAACCGCCCCTCCCCCAGCGCCACGGTCGTCCTCGGCTTGAACTGCGACTGCAGCAGCCCGTCGCGCGTCGAGAATACTCGAAACCGCTGTTCGCGAAACTCCAGCCGCGACAGTCCGATGCCGGTCAGTATCCACAGGCTTTGTGGTCCTGGAACCAGCGCGTGCATCTGTCCGGCCGGCAGCCCGTCGCCGGCAGTGAAACGGCGCTCCCGCTCGATGCCGTCCGGTGCGATCCGGATCCGCTCCAGCGTCGAATCAGAGGCCAGCCAGAGCGCGTCTCCGTCGAACGCCATGGTGGAAAAATCGCCTTCGCTCGTACGATGAACCTGGGCAAAGCGACCGGCCTCGTCCTGGCGATACAGCGCGCGGCTTCCCAGCAGCCACCATCGCCCGTCGGGTCCCTTTTCGATGTCTCGCAGATTGCGCTCGGCGAGCCGGCGCGGACCCTCGGCCTCGGCGTGCCACTCGTCGATCGTTGAACCCTGATTGTCGAGCCGCCGCAGGCGGCTCGAACCCTCGATCAGCCAGAAGCCGTTCGAAGACGCGGGCGCCATGAACTCGAACTGGTCCGGGCGGTTCGCCGGAATCTGCTCGAGCAGGGTCTTCTCACCGGTCTCGACCTCGAAACGGGTCAGGAACCGGCGCTGGAGAATCCAGATGAATCGATCGCCTGCAATCAGATCGATGATCTCACCGGAGGTATCCAGGTCGAGAACCGAGCGCGTGCGACCCGTCGCAAGCTCCAGTTGCACCACCGAGTTGTCCTGCCTGCCGATCCAGGTCACGCCGCCGCGCTCATCGACGGCGGTCGCGTTGGCCGAGCGTGGATCGCCGTCGGACAGCCAGTACGGACGGAACCCCCGCCACGCCGGCGGCAGCCGGGCCACGCCCGACCCGTTGGTGGCGACCCACACCTCGCCCTCGGACCCAGTCAGTACATCGGTGACCATCACGGAACCCAGCGGGCTGTCGACTGCGGCGCGGAACGCCTGCGCCGAACCGGAATCGAGGTCCAGCAGCATCAAGCCACCTCGCGAACCCAGCCAGAGTTGCCCGGATCCAGCCTCCCGGACCACGCTGGTGGCAGGCCCGACGCGCCAGTCCCTGGACGCGGAAGCGTCTCTGGCGTCGGCGCCGCCCAGCGCGACGTGCAGCACCCCGAAGGCCCCACCGAGAAAAGCCCGGTTTTCGTTTGCAAGTTCCATCGACAGGACCGGGCCGATACCCGCCTGACCCGCGTCCACGACCCGGTGAGCTGAATAGGGTTGCTCCGCACTGATCCGCCATAAGCCGTCGGTGCGCGCCAACCAGAGGCGACACTGCGGATCGACCGCGAGTTCGAGACCGAAACCGAGTTCGGGCAGTCCGATCGCCTCGGGTCGAAGATGCTCGGCCTGATGGGTCCGTGAATCGAAACGCACCAGGCCATCGGTCGCGTACACTCCCCAGACCGAGCCGTCGCAGGCCTCGGCCATCGACCAGACGTAATTGCCGCGAAGCACGCCTCCTCGCGCTTCGGGTGCCCAGCGTTGTGCGACCTGCAGCCCTTCTAGCCGAACCACGCCGTGTCCGGAAATACCCGCCCAGAGCGAACCGTCTCGAGTCGCGAGGAGCGACAGAACGTTGTTGCCGGGCAGCGAATCGCCGCGATCGGGATTGTGCCGCAGCACGGTCAGCTCGAGTCCTTCGTGACGGACAAGGCCACCCTGGGTTCCGATCCAGACATAGCCGTAGCGGTCCTGGGCCAGCGCTTCGATTCTGGAGTCCGGCAGCCCGTCGGCGGTCGTGATCCAGTTCAGCAACGCGGTCGGCGAAGATTCAGCTTTCGATTCGAACGCCGCCAGCAACGCGAGCAGGAACGTCGCGCCGATACCGGCACGAAGAAAAGAATCCGAAGATCCACTGCTCAAGCGCCCCACACGCATTCCTCGAGCATAGCCGATCCGTGCCCCGCTGCCAAACGCCGGACACGGGCAGCGTCCGCGCGCTTCTGGGTGTCAGGGGATCGACGTCTGCAAATGCCGGATCCGGCATCGCGCAGCAGCGACACGCCGATGCGACCGGTTCAGGTCCGATCTCGGGCGAATCGAAGGCGATCGGCGGGTATCGCCAACCGGTGGACCGCCTCAGGCCCTGAATCGATCGGCCAACCGGGTCACGTTGGCCGGCTCGGCCAGGCGGTCGAGCCCCGCACGGAGCGTCGCCTCGGCACCGCGGCGATTTTTCGGATCCGGGCACTGGACCGAAAAACTGGCTTGAATCGCCAGCGTCGTTCCTGGAAGCCGGGCCGGATTGGCCGCGAGGTGATCGCGCACGCGATCGCGCAGGCGCTTGGCGCCGGCCGCTTCGGTCGACATCAAAACCATGCTCAGAACATCTTTGGCGCTGCGGCCGACAGAGTCCTCGAGGCGAACCTCGCGCGCAACCACTCGCTCGACGTGACGCATCAGGGATTCGGCCCATTTTTCGCCGTGGCGAGACGAGACTGCAGCGTGGTTATCAACCCGCAGATGAATGATTGAGTAGGCTCTTGCGATCCGATCATGAAAGCTGGCGACCTGCTCGAGCGTGTCGATCAGCGCCGCGCGCGTCGGCCGCAGATTCGACGGCCGTGCCGGATGCATCATGCTTTCGACCGAACGCCTGAGGTACTCCCGGGTCGGTTCGATCAGGTCGGTATCGGAGAACGGCTTCGGCACCAGGTCGTTGGCTCCGGCATCCATGGCCAGGCTCCGGCCTCGATTCTCCTCCATGCTGGTCACGGCAAGAATCGGCAGGGTTCGGATCCGCTCGTCGGACGCGCAGCGGATCCGGTGGATCAACTCGACGCCGTCGACCTCGGGCATGATCAGATCGGTGATGACGGCGGCAATTTTCGGATCCTTGCGAAGCAGGTCCCAGGCCTGCAGGCCGTTTTCGGCCAACACCACCTCGAAAGCCGGCTGAAGAAAGCGACCGGCCGCGAACCGCATCAGCCTCGAATCGTCGACGAAAAGTACGCGTTCCATAACCCCGGTCCCCATGTTCGATTGAAACAAGCGCTCCGGCGTTCCGAAGAATCGCCAGACTGCCTGTGAAAACAGCCGTCTAGTAGTAATGCAATGCTTGTGCCGGAACGGAGAACCCCGGCACAAGTGCTTGTTTTTTGGGGGAGCGGAGAAACCAGACGAGGTGCTATTCCGGCCGAAATCTGCCGTTTTTGGTCAGGTTCGGCCGGTCGATGGACCCTGCGCTACTGCCGGATCGCTTCGAACTCGAAACGGAGAGCGACGTCGTCGCCGACCAGGCCGTTGGATACCGCGTAGTCCATGCCCCAGTCACTGCGCTGAATCGTGGTACTCGCCGAAATGCCCAGCGTTTCCTTGCCGTGACCGAACGGATATCGACCGCGCTTGTTGATTCGTACTTCCAGCACGACCTCTCTCGTTGTTCCAAGCAAGGTCAGATCGCCGGTCAGCGATCCCGCGTTATCTTCCGCCGGGGTGAATTGACGGGCAACGAAAACGATTTCGGGGTGAGCCGCCGCGTCGAGAAAATCGTCGTTCCTGATGTGTTCATCGCGTCGCTCGTGGGCCGTGAATACGCTCTCGGCCTGCACGGTAAAGCGACCCTCGAACAATTCGCTCGTTTCCGGATCGTATCGGAACGAGCCACCGGCTTCGGCGAACATCCCGATCTGGCGCTGATAGCCGATATGGTCGACGTCGAAGGCGACCGAGACGTGCTCTGAATCCACTTCCCAGTTCGCCGGTTCGGCGAGTAGACCTTGCGCAACAAGCAGCGCTGCGCCCAGAAACAGGAAATCGGTCCGTTTGTTCATTGATTATCTCCTTATGAGAAACGACTGGTTCGAGCGGTTTCGTTGTCTGCTTGCGCCATCGCTCGGTTCTGGTTCCGATTCCGGATCAGCCACAGCGCATCCCGTCCGAACGAATGGCCAAGCGCGGTCAGCGACAGCGCCAGGATGACCTGAGTGACCGGCGGCTGCAGCCAGGGCAGCAGCACTGCCGCCAGAATGACCCCCTGTGCGACGCACACGACCTTGCGCCAGCGGCTGGGCGGCAGCTCGCGCCGCCACCACGGAACGACGGCGCCGACCGCCACGAATACATACCGCATCAGGCCGATCGAAAGCACCCACCAGCCGCCGCGTCCGACCAGCACCACCGCGACGCTGAGCGCCAGGATCAGCAGCGCGTCGATTTCCATGTCGAATCGAGCGCCGAAATCGCTCACGCTGTCCGACAGGCGCGCGATCCAGCCGTCGACGCCATCGAGCGCGATGGCTGCCAGCGCGACGGTTGCCAGCAGGATACTGCCCCCGGAATCGATTCCGGGCAGCCCCAGTGCGCCGATGAACAAGGCCACCAACGCCGCCCGGGCCAGCGTCACCCGATTGGCCCAGCCAAATGCCCTGCGTCCCGGCCAGGTCCGGTAGACCACGACCGCGACGCCGAGATAAGCAGCAATCGCGCTAACCAGCGGCAGCACCGGCGCGCCGGCGAGATGTCTGTTGAGGAATGTCGCCCCACCCACGACAATCGCGAGACCGGCACCCAGGTCCAGGGCCAGCGGCGATCGTGAAGGAGGAAATTGCATCATTTCAGGGAAACTCCGTCGAGGGGAAAGGGGCGCGGCGTGCACACCCGCATGCAACGGTTCGTTGACAATAGTCGAGATGCGTGAACAGTTGCAAACATCAGCGAGAGCCTTCTGGTCGATCGCGCCCGGATGCGGCGAAATCCGAACCGAACCGCTGGCCGGCGTTGAGGCCGGGACGGCGCGGGTGGACACTCGCTACAGCGCCATCAGCCGCGGCAGCGAGTCATTGGTGTTCGGCGGTCACGTACCGCGCTCGGAATATCGTCGCATGCGCGCGCCGTATCAGCGAGGCGATTTCCCGTATCCGGTCTGCTACGGCTACGCATGCGTCGGTGAGGTCGTCGAAGGATCCCCCGATTGGATGGGGCAATCGGTTTTCTGCCTGCATCCGCACCAGGATCGATTCGTCGTCCCCACTGATGCGCTCATACCGCTGCCCGACGACGTTCCGCAGGCGCGCGCCGTGCTGGCCGCTAACCTGGAGACCGCGCTCAACGCAAGCTGGGACGGCGCAGCGGGACCGGGTGACCGGATCGCCGTCGTCGGCGGCGGCGTGGTCGGATTGTTGATCGGCGCGTTGAACGCCTCGCTGCCCGGCAGCCGCGTCGTGCTGGTAGACACCGAGCCGGGGCGTCGCGACGTCGCCGAAGCACTGGGCATGCAGTTCTGCGCGCCAGATGCCGCGCCGACCGACTGCGACCTGGTGTTCCACGCCAGCGGCAGCCCTGGCGGGCTGGCCACCGCGCTGGCCTGCGCCGGGCAGGAAGCCAGCGTGGTCGAAGTTTCCTGGTATGGCGATCGCAGCGTGTCGGTTCCGCTGGGCGAGGCGTTCCACGCCAGCCGCTTGACGCTGAAGTCCAGCCAGGTCGGGCGCATTCCGCCGATCCGCGCGCCCCGGTGGACGCCGCGGCGCCGACTGACAACGGCCGTCTCGATGCTGTCCGATCCCCGTTTCGATGTGCTGTTCAGCGGCGAAAGTCGATTCGACGAGTTGCCCCGGATCATGCCCGGAATCGCCGGCGGTGCCGGCCCGGTCCTTTGCCACCGAATCCGCTACTGATGATCGCCCGGAGAGGCCCATGTACTCATTGACCGTAAGAGATTCCTTCATGATCGCCCACAGTTTCCGGGGCGAACGTTTCGGCCCGGCCCAACGCCTGCACGGCGCGACCTACGTCGTCGATGCTACGTTTCTGCGCAAGGCGCTCGATGCCGACAACCTGGTTGTCGATATCGGGCAGGCCGGCGATGTGCTGGCCAGCATCCTCGCCGACTACGATTACCGCAACCTCGACGAAGTCGATGAGTTCTCCGGGGGCAACACCACGACCGAATTCATGGCCGGCGTCGTCCAGCAGCGCCTCGTCGACGCCGCGCGCTCGGGAGCGCTGGGCGAAGAAGGCAAGGGCCTGGCCCGCATCCACGTGCGGCTGGCCGAATCGCACAACGCCTGGGCCAGTTTCGAGGGCGACGTTTGAGCGCGAGCCCGAAAGACGCAAAATCATCGCCGGCGAACGCGGAGGCCGTGCTGATCGTTCCGGGCGACCCGGATCAGCCGACCGGTGGCTACCGCTACGACGCGCACATCGTCGAGGAGCTTCGTGCGCTGGGATGGTCGATCGACGTGGTCGGACTGCCCGGGCGCTTTCCCGAAGCCGATGATCCGGCACGCGAAGCGCTGGACCATGTGCTCGGCGCTCGGCGCGACGGCTCGATCGCGATCGTCGACGGTCTGGCACTGGGTGGGCTGCCCGAGGTTGCGGCCCGGCATGCCGGGCGACTGCACCTGGTCGGCCTGATTCACCACCCGCTGGCCGACGAGACCGGGCTCAGCGACTCAGCGCGTGATCGATTCGAACGCACCGAGCGCCAGGCGCTGGCTGCCTGCCGCCGCGTGGTGACCACCAGCCTGTTCACGGCGCGGCGGGTCGAGGCAATGGGTGTTGCGCGGCGCCGAATCGGCGTTGTCGAGCCCGGCGTGGAGACGGCCGAAGCGGCCGGAGACCCGGTCCGTGCAGCCGAGCGCCGACGCCAGCGCTTGCTGTGCGTGGGCAGCCTGACACCGCGCAAGGGACAGGACCTGCTGATCGAGGCGCTGGCGAGGTTGCTCGACGACGACTGGCGGCTGGAGCTGGTCGGCGACCCTGCGCGCGACCCCGATTTCTCCGCACGCCTGCAGCGCCGCGTCGCGGTCCTCGAGCTTTCCGACCGGATTCGCTTCAACGGCGCCTGCACAACGGTCGAGCTGGACCGGATCTACCGCAACGCCGACCTGGTCGTCGTGCCGTCGCATTACGAGGGTTACGGGATGGTCGTCACCGAGGCGCTTGCGCGCGGTCTGCCGTTGATCGCGACCACCGGCGGCGCGCTGGCCGACACGGTGCCGGAACAGGGCGCATGGCGAGTCGCACCGGGCGATACGGCGGCGCTGGCC
>JGI12109J20283_10030761_pt1 | contig 15420 bp, 10 predicted proteins | sample ElkSlonscriptome_12_FD_20283 | JGI IMG/M metagenome (IMG submission 20283) | reverse complement strand
TGTTGAAGTTGGTTGTCCCTCTGGTAGCGATGCTTGCCCCTAAACATAGCCAACTCAAGGATTTACCGGATTTGCTGGGGCTGGTGACCAGTGGCATCACCTATAAGATGGACAAAGCCCGTGATGTATTAGGGTGGACGGCATCGGTGGATTTACAGCAGGGCATAGACCGCTGTGTGCCGTATCTACGAGAAAAAGGGTTACTGCCGAATGCTTGAGGTTGTGGGAGTTGTGCTGTTGCTGGCTGCATTAGGCGGGTTGGCGTGGTGGCTGCTCATCGAAACGGAAGGCGTTTACCTGGGGCGGCGTGTGGTCATCTGGTTATACGATGTCTATGCCAGGCGTTACGATTCGATCAAAGATTTTCAGCCGGAATATGAATTTGTGTTGTTGGCCGTGCCGATTATGAGCGCGATTGATCCCCAACGTGACCCGATGGTATTGGATGTGGCTACCGGAACAGGTCGCTTGCCGCTGGCCTTGCTGCGTCATGCCCGTTTTGAGGGGCGGGTCGTCGGGGTTGACCTCAGCACGCAGATGTTACACATCGCTGCCGATAAGATGGCCGAGGATAACGCCTGGGTGGATTTGCTGTGTGCGCCAGCGGAAGAACTGCCGTTTCATGAGGCTGTGTTTGATGTGGTGACCTGCTTGGAGTCGCTGGAATTCATGCGTGATCAATCACAGGTGCTCGCGGAGATAGCGCGTGTGCTGCGTCCGGGTGGGGTGCTGTTAATCACCAATCGTATCAACACGCGCTGGATGCCAGGGCAAACCCTGAATGATACCACCCTGTCTGATCTGTTGCGGGAACATGGCTTTGTGGGAGTACAAATCGAACCGTGGCAGGAAGATTATAACCGGGTGTGGGCGCGTAAGGTGGGTGAGTCTCAACCGCACGGTGCAGTCTCGCTGTGGTCGGTTGTGAATCGTCCGTTGCATACTGTTTATGTGGATGATGCGGGTATCGTCCATATATAGGGCGCACAGCTCATAGATAGCGTCTTATCTTCAGGACAGAACGTGTTCGCTATCGGCATCGGGCAGGGTACCATCCATCTCATGCAGGAACGCCATCGCCTCAGCGTAGGATTGCACAATCCGAAAACGTGCGCGGAAAATACGCCCTAGCATATCCCCCATAAAGCGGATCAGTTGATTTTCCATATTGTAGGCTACCGTCCAGCCGATTTTGGGATGCGTAAAGCCGGAGCGCGTGGCTTTTACAATTTCGCCAACACGCCTGGGGATGCTGGTGACCCCGCCCGCATCATGGATCACATGTATGAGGTGGTCCGCTTGTTGGAGTTGATCCAACATTTGTGTGACCGTTTGATTGCTGATTTGGATGTCTGCTACGGTCACATCACCGTACAACCGAATGCCGATGATGCGATTTTGCAGTAACCAGTCTGTTTCGACAGGCATGAGCGGTAACTTTTCTTTAGCGTCAAGTATCCCCAGTATAAATGATTCGTGAGGTTGATGGATTAAGGCTTCAGTCAATATGATATTGTCTGTGATGCGGCTATTAACGTTATTCGCTGGATTTGATACAATCCGCTGCATTCTGAACCCAAAAACCAGGTACGAATGGAGACCCAACTGTGAAGCCACTGCCGACGGCCCATGCTGAACTGATCAACAGCGCGATTAATGCTGCCCAGCAAGCGGGCGATCTACCAGAATTTGACCCGCCTGATGTGCCGATTAAACCACCGAAAAATCCCGACCAAGGTGATTACGCTTACCCGGCAATGGCACTGGCAAAATCTGCGCGAAAAAAACCGCTAGATATTGCCCAGATTATTGTCAAACATCTGCCTGATGCTGATTTTGTCGCGTCAGTAGATGTCGCGCCACCGGGGTTTATCAACTTTAAACTCAGCCAGGGTTGGCTGCGTGCCCAGATTGATGCCATCATCACTGCCGGGGATGATTTTGCCCAGCTTGATTTGGGTGCGGGGAAAAAAGCGCAGGTGGAATTTCTCAGCGCGAACCCCACCGGGCCGATCACGATTGGCCGTTCACGCGGTGCCATCCTCGGTGATGGGACGGCCCGTGTGCTGGAAGCCGCAGGCTATGACGTGACTCGTGAGTATTACTTCAATAATGCCGGTGCGCAGATGGAAAAGCTGGGTAAATCCATGCAGATCCGCTATTTGCAGGCACTCGGCCAGAAGATTGACCTGCCTGAGGACTATTATCAGGGTGAGTATCTACAAGACTTTGCCAAAGAGTTGGTCGAAAAAGAAGGCGATGCGCTAAAAGACGCGGATTGGCAGCCGTTTAAAGACTTCGCCGAGCAAAAAATGTTCGAGTGGATCAAAGCGACGATGACCCGCGTCGGCATTGAGTTTGATGTCTTCTTCAATGAGAACGCGCTCTACGATAGCAATGCCATATGGGATGTGCTGGATAAGCTCAAAGCTGAAGACCATATCTATGTCGGCACTGTGCGTGAGACAGAGCCCGATGAGGTGAAGGCACAGAACGCACACCTCAAACCGGCGACATGGTTCCGCAGCACCAAATTTGGGGATGACGAGGATCGCGTGGTCGTCAAAAGTAATGAGGAACCGACGTATACGCTACCAGATATCGCCTACCATGTGGATAAAATCGAGCGTGGCTTTGACCTGATGGTAAATATCCTGGGTGCGGATCACTTCACCGAGGCGCAGGTGGTACGGCGCGGGTTGGTCGCGTTGGGCTATGATCCGTCTAATTTGTATGTCACCCATATGCAGATGGTGCGAGCGGTACAGGATGGCGAGGTCAAGAAGATGAGCACGCGGAAGGGCGTTTACGATACCCTGGATGATCTCATTGAGTTGACCAGCCGGGATGCTGTGCGTTATTTCTTGCTTCAGCGCAGCCCGGATAGCCAGCTTGATTTCGATATTGATCTGGCGACGAAAGCGAGTAACGAGAACCCGGTGTATTACATCCAGTATGCACATGTGCGCTGCGCCGGGATTTTCCGCGAAGCCGAGGCACGGGATTTCAGCGATGTGGGTGCCGATTTAAGCCTGCTTGATGAGGAAGCCCTCGCCTTCATCCGTAAAGGGTTGGAGTTAGCAGAGGTCATCGAGTTGGCGGCCAAAGAACTGACTCCCCACAAAATCGCGTATTATGCCCTGGAATTGGCGAACCAGTTTCACCCCATGTATGATCGGGTGCGCGTGTTCGGGGAAGGTGTAGACCCTGACGTTGCCAAGGCACGGCTGCGCTTCTACCGGGCGGCGCAGGTATTGTTCCGGCGGGTGCTGACCATTATGGGGATGACCACCCCGGAACGCATGTAGATCTGTGGTAATTATCGGCCAGGGCATCCGCTCTGGTCGTTTTAATTTGCACCGATTGTTGGATTGAGCGCGTATAGGCGTTAGTTGGTATCCATACAGTCTCCACAATTGGCTGGTATACTGATATTTGAATAAATTCCAAGATTTGAAAGGGTTTATATGGCTGCGAAGGACTTTGAACTGCTCCGTGAAGAGAAAATCATGGAGATTAATAGCAACGTGCGTTTGTTCCGGCATGTTAAAACGGGCGCACAGGTGCTATCCGTGGAAAATGAGGACGAAAACAAGGTGTTTGGCGCATCATTCCGTACCCCGCCGCCGGATGATACGGGTGTGCCGCATATTCTGGAACATTCGGTCCTCTCCGGCTCACGGAAGTACCCGGTAAAGGAACTGTTTGCGGAAATGGTTAAAGGCTCAATGGCGACATTCATCAACGCGATGACCATGCCAGAGCAGACCGTGTACCCGGTAGCTAGCCAGAACGAGCAGGACTTCTACAATCTGGTAGATGTGTACATGGATGTGGTGTTCTTCCCACGCTTGGAGCCGGAAACGCTGATGCAGGAAGGCTGGCACCACGAACTCGACGGCCTGGAAGAAGAAATGATCTACCGGGGGGTGGTGTTCAATGAGATGAAGGGTAATTATGCCGTACCGGAGATGATCCTCTACCTGGAACGGCTGCGTAAGCTCTACCCGGATACACCCTATGCCAACAATGAAGCCGGTGACCCCGCTGCCATCCCCGATTTGACTTACGAGCAGTGGAAGGGCTTCCATGAAGATTATTATCATCCGTCGAATGCACTGCTGTTCTTCTATGGGGATGATACACCGGAAAAGCGTCTGGAAAAGGCTGCTGAATATCTAAACGAGTTTGAACACCGTGAGATTGACTCCACCGTACCCGTGCCATCTGTTTTTAAAGCTCCGCAGGTCACGGAAATTCCCTACCCGGTGCAGGCCGATGATGATACCGATAAGATCTATGTAGACATCAGTTGGGGCTTGCCGCAGGCCGATGACGTGGAACAGACCTATGGCCTGATGGTGCTGGGTGAAGTGCTGATGGGCACGCAGGCCGCGCCGCTGCGTAAGGCATTGACTGAATCCGGGCTGGGCGAAAATGTAATGGGTGGTGATGTGGATACCGGACGGCGGCGGATGGTGTATACCGTCGGCATGAAGGGTGTGGCGCGTGATCAGGTCAGCGAGGTTGAGGCTCTGGTACAAACCACGCTGGAAAATCTGGTTGAAACCGGCATTGACCTGCTGACGATTCAAGCTGCCTTAAACACGGTAGAATTCCGCTTCCGTGAGCGTAATACCGGGAACTTCCCGCGTGGGTTGATGGCGATGTTCTTTGCCCTGAGCACATGGGCACATGATGGTGATCCGTTCTCGCCGCTGGCCTTTGAAGGCCCGATGAACGCGCTCAAAGCCAGGGTTGCAGAGGGTGGCTATTTTGAAGGGTTGATCCGTGAACATCTGCTGGATAACCCACATCGTTCGACGATTTTGCTGGTGCCGGATAAAGCATTGGTTGCGCGTGAACGAGAAGCGGAAAAACAGCGTATTGATGGTGAGCGGATGACGATGGATGAGCATCAAATCCGTGAGGTGCTCAAGCAAACCGAGGACCTGCGCGAACGGCAATCAACGCCCAATTCGGCGGAAGCCCTGGCAACGTTGCCGATGCTCAAAGTCAGTGACCTGGACGCCGAGATTAAGCCCATCCCACAGGACATTATCGACGTTAATGATGTGCCGATCTACTATCATGATCTCGCGACCAACGGCGTCTTTTACGTGGACCTGGGCTTTGATCTGGCTGCGTTACCCCAGGAATTGGTGCCATATGTGCCGTTGTTCAGCAGTGCGTTAACGCAGATGGGCACAACCAAAGAGAGCTTTGTGCAACTCCAGCAGCGCATTGGTAGCAAGACGGGCGGCGTCACTGCGGAGACAATGGCAGAAAGCCACTGGCCCGATGATGGCAGTAGCTTTGTGTTGTGGTTGCGTGGTAAATCCACGATGGATAACGTTGATGGTTTGATTGCCATCTTCAATGACTTGCTGACCAGCACCGATTTTGATGATAAAGACCGCTTCAAGCAAATTGTGACGCAGGCTGCCGCACAGCGTGGTTCGATGGTGATCCCGGCGGGGCATATAGTCACGTTGCGCCGTTTGGCTGGTAGCTATCATCTGCCGGGCTGGTTTGAAGAACAGACCAACGGCCTGGGGCAGTTGTTCTTCTTGCGTGATCTGCTGGCACGCATTGATAGTGATTGGGATGACATCCGTGCCACGCTGGAGCGTATGCGGGAGTTGCTGTTCTTCCGTTCCAACACAATCATCAATGTGACGGCGGAAGCCGCCCATTGGGCGCAGGCACAGGGGCAGGTCACCGCGTTTATCAACGATATGCGGCAGGCTGAAGTCAACGAACATGTGTGGACACCGACGCTTTCACCGGTTGCGGAAGGGCTTACAATCCCCGGCCAGATGAATTACGTTGGCAAGGCAGCCAATATCTACAAGTTGGGCTATGAATTGCATGGGTCTATCAATGTGATTAATCGCTTCCTGAGCATCGGTTATCTGTACAACAATATCCGGCAGAAGGGCGGTGCCTATGGCATGGTCAGTCAATTTGATATGCGGACGGGTGTCTTGCGGACCACCTCTTACCGTGACCCCAATCTGGTCAAGACGTTGGCAGTCTATGATGGGATTGCCGATCATTTGCGCAATATCAACCTGAGTGATACCGAATTGACGCAGGCTATTGTCGGCGGTATTGGGCAGGCGGATAATCACATGTTGCCAGATGCCAAGGGTGTAGCCGCCACGCGCAACACACTCACCGGCTACACCGATGAGGCCCGGCAGCGCATCCGCACGGAAATGCTAGAAACGACTACCGCGCACTTCCGGGCTTTAGGGGAAGCCATTGCCGAGTTTAAATCCGCTGGTGTGCCGGTCATTCTGGGTCCGTCGGAGAATATTGACGAGGCCGTTGCTGAACTGGGGCTGAAGCTACAGATACACAAGGTGCTGTAGCCGGACACCATAGAAGAGAATAAAACTATCCAGCGGCGCAGAGCACGATGAGCTTTGCGCCGTTTTTAGTGCCTATAGCCTCAGCAAACGCACATGCAACATGATACAATTCGTGTAATTCACGCTAACAGTATTATTTAAAGGATTGCCCTATGGCCCAAACATACGGTTTTGACCTGGTACAGGAACGCGATGTTGAGGAGATCAACAGCCATGTGCGCCTGTACCGGCACCGCAAGACGGGTGCGGAATTGCTATCCGTAGAAAACAACGACGAAAATAAGTGCTTTGCCATCAGCTTTGCCACCCCGCCGGATGCATCTGATGGGATCGCGCATATTCTGGAGCATTCGGTTCTGGCCGGGTCGCGCAAGTATCCTGTTAAGGACCCATTCGCTGAGTTACTGAAGGGGTCGATGGCGAGTTTTATCAACGCCTTCACCTTCCCAGATAAGACAATGTATCCGGTTGCCAGTACCAATCTCGCGGATTTTTATAATCTGGTGGATGTGTATCTGGATGCGGTGTTCTACCCGCTGATTTCGCCGGAAACGTTGCAGCAGGAAGGCTGGCACTATGAACTGGAAGGGGATGAGTTCTCACTGACTTATAAAGGTGTGGTCTTCAATGAGATGAAGGGCGCGTATTCCTCCCCGGATAGCGTATTAGGCCGTTTCTCGCAGCAATATCTGTTCCCGGATACGGCATACGGGTTTGATAGCGGCGGTGACCCGGCGGTTATCCCCACGTTGACCTACAAGAAGTTTAAGCACTTCCATTCCACCTATTACCATCCTTCCAATGCCCGTATTTACTTCTGGGGTGATGATGACCCCGGTGAGCGTCTACGGCTTATGGATGAATATCTGCGCGATTTTGAAGCGATTGACGTGGATTCGTCGGTGGCGTTGCAAACGTCATTTGATGAACCCCGGCGCGTGACGATGGGTTATGATGCCGGTGATGATGCCGACAAAAAAGGCATGATCTCCGTGGATTGGTTGCTGCCGGAAGGCGCGGATACCGAACTGACCACCGCTTTTAACATCCTGGAAACGGCGATATTGGGCAAGAGTGGTTCGCCGTTGCGTAAAGCGTTGATTGACTCCGGGCTGGGTGAGGACTTAGCCAATACGGGTTTCAGCAATGGGTTGCGGCAGATGACATTTTCTGTTGGCATGAAAGGTATTGATCCCGCAGATGCCGGTAAGGTCGAACAGTTGATTCTGGATACGCTACAACAACTCGCTGATGAGGGTATTGATCCGGCGGCGATTGAAGCGGCGGTGAACAGTACCGAATTCGCGATGCGGGAGTTGAATACGGGCGGCTTCCCGCGTGGGTTGGCGTTGAGCATCGGTGCGGTGACGCGCTGGTTACATGGGCGTGACCCGATTGACGCGCTAGCATTCAGTAAGCCGCTGGCGACGGTTAAGGCACGGCTGGAAAATGGTGAAAAGCTGCTCGAAAACCTCATCCGTGAGCATATCCTAAGTAACCCGCATCGCTCCACCCTGGTACTGGAACCGGATGCGACGGTCAAAGCACAGCGCGAAGCGGACGAACGCGGTCAACTGGATGCCGCCCGTGAACAGATGACAGCCGATGATCTTGAACAGATCAAGGTGTCGGCAGCTAAACTCCTTGAATTGCAAAACACTCCGGACTCACCTGAAAATCTGGCGAAGGTGCCGTCACTGGGCCTTGAGGATTTGAATGAGCAAATTCGTACTGTGGCACAAGCTGAGCAGACCGTCGCCGGGGTGACGACCTACACGCACGATCAACCGACGAATGGCATTGTCTACCTGGATGTGGGCTTTAACCTGAAGACGGTCCCGCAGGACTTGTTGTCGTATGTGTCCTTGTTCAGCCGCGCCCTGGTGGAGATGGGCACGCAGAAACAATCCTTTGTGGAGCTACAGCAGCGCATCGGTAGCAAAACGGGCGGGATTGGCCCCTCACGATTGAGTGCAAAAATGCGTGATCGTGAAGAGTCGATCTTCTGGCTGTTCTTGCGGGGCAAGGCGACGGTAGAAAACACCGGCGATCTACTGGATATCATGCGCGACATCGTATTGACGGCCAACTTCGATGATAAAGACCGCTTCAAACAGATTGTGATGCGGGCCAAGGCAGGTAAGGAAAGTGGCTTGATCCCTGGTGGGCATAGTGTGGTCATGTCTCGCCTGAACGCGCACTTCCACACGGAAGGCTGGTTTGACGAGATGCAGGGTGGGGTACAGTTCCTGTTTTTCCTGCGTGATCTGCTGGCACGGATTGAAACGGATTGGGATAGTGTGCTGGCTGCGCTGAATGGCATCCGTGAGCATCTGCTGACGAAAAACGGCTTGATCGTCAATGCCACGGTTGAGGCGGATAACTGGGGACAGGTAGAACCGGCCCTGGCTGATTTCATCGACTCCTTGCCTGTGGGGTCTGGTGCGCTGCAAACCTGGGAACCAACATTATTAAGCGGTGCTGAAGGACTCACGCTGCCAGCCCAGGTCAACTATGTGGGGCAGGGAGCAAACCTGTTCGACCTGGGCTATACGCTGCATGGGTCCGCCCATGTGATTGTTAAGTCACTTTCGCGGGGGTATCTGTGGAACCGGGTGCGCTTGCAAGGTGGGGCGTATGGTGCCTTTGCCCGCTTTAGCGCGACGACTGGCCTGTTCAAATTTGCCTCGTACCGTGATCCAAACCTGATGCGGACTTTAGAAGTCTATGCGGAGGCAGCCGAGCATCTGCGCACGCTGGAAATGGATCAGGTGGAGTTAACCAAAGCCATTGTCGGGATGATCGGCGATATGGACGCCTATAAACTGCCGGATGCCAAGGGCTGGGGCGCGTTTGTGCGGCATTTGACGGGCTACACCGACGAGAAACGCCAGCAAATTCGGGATGAGGTGTTGAGCACCACCGTCCAGCATTACCGCCAATTTGGTGAGGTGCTGACTGAGTTCAACGCCGCCGCCCGAACCGTGGTGCTGGGTGCCCCGGATGCGATCAGCGAGGCGAATGAAACGCTAACCGATAAGATGGCGATCACCCGCGTATTGTAGCCATCCCGCATTTCAAATAGATAGCGAAGACCGGGCACGCCTCTCGCCACACAGCGGGAGGCGTGTTTTTTGAGTACAATGGTGGCGATGATGATTACGGCAAAAGGGAGGTAACTTGTGGGCTTAAAACCCGATCATTGGATACGCAAAATGGCACAAGAACACGGTATGATTGAGCCATTTGTGGAAAAGCAAGCACGCGGCAACATCATCAGCTATGGGGTGTCATCTTATGGCTATGATATGCGTGTGGCGGACGAATTTAAAATCTTCACCAATGTGCGCTCGGCCATCGTGGACCCTAAAGCGTTCAGTGATGACTCTTTTGTGGATTTCCAGGGTGAGGTGTGCATTGTGCCGCCGAACTCGTTCGCGCTGGCGCGGTCTGTAGAATATTTTCGTATTCCGCGCAAAGTGCTGACGTTGTGCGTGGGAAAATCCACGTATGCACGTTGTGGTATTATTACGAATGTTACTCCCTTTGAGCCGGGGTGGGAAGGTTATGTCACGCTGGAGATCAGCAATACCACGCCGCTACCAGCGAAGATTTATGCCAACGAGGGTATTGCTCAGGTGTTGTTCTTCGAGGGGGATGAAGAATGTGAGGTCAGCTATGCGGATAAAAAGGGCAAATATCAGGGCCAGCAAGGGGTGACGCCGCCGCGCATGGGCTAAGCGGGCAAAAGTTCTGTATTGATTAACCGGCGGGGCTGTTGTACATTGATGTACATAACGGGTGGTTAGCTCAGTTGGTTAGAGCACGCCCCTTACAAGGGCGGGGTCACTGGTTCGAGTCCAGTACTACCCACTCTGCACAATGCGTGCAGCCCAACCCGCAAAAAGCCGGCCTTGTGCCGGTTTTTTGTTTTACGATGCTGATGGTGTTTAGACCCTGTATATAACGGTTGCAAAGGTAAATTTTTCAATACATTGACATACCATTGTCGTAATATTATTGCATAAATGTTAGGAATTTACGGATTTAGGGCAATTTTTCATGCGCGTCCGGGCGAAACATGGTATAACTGTATAAATGTTACAGATAAGTTAGATAGGGGTAAGCTTATGGTAATGGTACAGGACGAAACCCTGCAAATCCTGGTGGTAGAAGATGACGAGGATACGGCGGAGGTCGTCTGCACGCTATTGAAGGATGCCGGGTACGAGGCCAATGCCGTGGACCGTGGCGACGACGCCCTGCATTCCATTGCTGGGTCGCTGCCTGATTTGGTATTGCTTGACATCAAATTGCCGGATATGAATGGGTTGGATGTGCTGCGCGAGGTGCGTTCGCATTCCTTCCTGCCGATGATTGTGCTCAGTGGGTTTGGGACGGATCGTGATCGTGTGCAGGCGTTGGAAGCCGGGGCCGATGACTATATGGCAAAGCCGTTCTCTCCCGAAGAATTGATCGCCCGGGTGCGTGCCTTGCTACGGCGCGTAGAATGGACACCCAAACCGGAGACACGGCTGAAGGTCCGTAAGTTGGAGTTGGATATGCCGCGTCGTCAGGCGACAATTGCTGGCAAACGCCTGCATCTGACGCCGATTGAATATGGCATTTTAGTTACATTGATGCGCAACGCCGGTAAAATCGTCAGCCATGATGACCTGCTTAAGGCCGTCTGGGGTGATAACTACCGGGGCGACTATTCGGTATTGCGGGTGAATGTCTCCCGGTTGCGGCAAAAACTAGAAGACAATCCACGTCGCCCGACCTATATTGTGACGGTGCCGGGGCGCGGTTATTGGATGCCGGTAAGCCGCAACTAGGGCAATCCCAAAGAAATAACACTACTGTAAAGATGCTTTGCTCGTGGGATCGCTTGAGCTTTTCCAGTATATCGCATGGCATATGCGCAGATTTAAATTCTGGAAAAGCCTAGGGTCAGCTATCTGCTGTGTATGCGGGGTCATTTTGGCGGGATTGTAAAACTGTGCTACCCTTCTAGCTAATATGGTCCAATCCAACAGAAGGTAGCTACGCAGTGGATTACGCAGATCTTGCCCCTATATATAATCGCATCGGTTTGGCCGATTACACACGGGGTATAACGCCACGTTTATTGAACCTCGCACAACGGCGCGATTGGATGGGACGCCGTGTAATTGACCTCGGTGCGGGGACGGGTGCGGCGGCGATCTGGTTTGCGCAGAATGGTTACAACGCCATCGCTGTAGAACGTGACCCGGCAATGCTGGCGGTAGCGCGTGAGCATGCGCAGGCCGAAAGCTTGACGATCACGTTTGTTGAAGCAGACATCCACACCATAGACCGGACCGACCCGCCTGATCTGGCGGTTGCCCTGGACGTGATGAATACCTTTGATAGTTTGCGCCAACTTGAAGGGGCCTTTGCACACATTCATCAATTGTTACCGGCCAATCGTCTGCTGATATTTGACTTACACACCATCGAGGGTTTGGCGAAAAACAGCACCAATCAAGACTCGGTTGTCTATGATGCGGATGACCTGGCTGTGTTCTCTACCACGCTCTTTGATTACGAACGTCAAATACAAACGCTCTCTTATGATATATTTCGGCAACATGATGGTGATGTCTGGTCACGGCATCGGGCGGAAATTGTGCGGCGGGCTTTCCCCTTACAGGCGGTTGCACAGTTGCTAAAACGCCAGAAATTCGATGTGCAAACCGTTGTCACGCCGGATTTAAACACGTATGATTTTAGCAGTAGTGGCGCAGATCGTGTTATATTCCTGGCACGTAATATCACCTAACGCTACGAGTACATCACATGACCCATGATGTAAACACCGTTCAATCTACCCTGACACTACCCGCAGACCCTGAACCGACAAGCCTACGCCTTGCGTTGATTGGTATCTTATTTGGCGGCGTCGTCGTCGGCTATCTGTTGACTTTTGCGATTTTTCCGAATTCATCGGGCTGTAGCCCGCTCTCGCTGATTATCGGCATTGTTGTGGGCGCATTGCTTATGCAAGGGGCCGAAGCCTATCTCAAGCCGCGTTGGGATAGCAAAACAGCACTGGAACTCAGCCCACAGCAGCTCAATATCCGTAAGCGTGGCCGTGAACTTCAGGCCATTAACCCGGATAATCAGCCGCGTGTACACATGTGGCGGTTTGAGGTCAAGCGGTCCGGGCGGGTGCCTAAAGGCTGGTGGGTGGTCGGCCTGGCGGTAGAAGATAACGACATCTATTTGCCGGTATACACGCTGATGTCACCCGAACAGCTAGAGATTTTGCCGTATAGCGATCATTTTACTCAGTTGATCAGCCGAGATGAGATTAAGCGGGCTGATGGTGACATGATGCGGCTTTCCGGGGTACAGCGGCGTTTGCTCAAGGCGGAAGCCGCCCGTGACCTGCATGGTGTCGAGATTGAGCATGATTATCTGTTGGCGTATATCGACTGGGTGAAGGTCCACTTCCCGGAGTGGTTGCCGAATGATTAGCCCTGACGGTTACACAACGCTAACCTGACGCTGCCGGGCATATTTCCCCTAAATGGATACAATAGACTAAGTGCAGTCAAAAAAGTGCTGAGTGCTGGGTACCGAGTTTTTGCTCGGCAAAGTGTCTCATACGCATCACTTTCTATTTGATTGTACTTACGTATTTGGACAAGATGAGAATGACGGGTATTTTGTAGGGTCCAACCTCTGTTTGGAACCGCCAGGCGGACACATAGGTCCGCCCCTACACGTCAAATTAACATTGTCCGTGTACTAGTGACGTTCGCCGTGTGTGGTGTGCGTTTTGGTGACCGTTATGAGGGAAAAACGATGATCCGCAAAGGGATCACCATCATGCTATTGATCATCGTCGCCGGGGTGATGGGTACCAGGGTGTATGCTCAATCGGAGTTACGCATTGGTGAGGCGGTTGATGGTAACATCGCCAACCCTGGGGACCGTGAACAGTGGACATTTTTCGCATTACAGAATGATATATTTTCATTCCGCGTGGAAGCGGATGATAACTTTGATCCGATTCTGACGATCCTGGACCCGAACGGGGATGCGATCATCGTCACGGATGATTATAACTACCCGGATAGCCGTGATGCGTTGGCTGAAGCCATCACGATGCCGCGAACAGGCACCTATACCGTGATTGTGACCGGTTATGCAGGCACAACCGGCACCTTCACATTGACTGTGCTGCCAGGCTATGCTGACCTCGCATTCACCGCCGATTTCGGGGCGATTGGCGATTGGGCGCAGACGGGTGAGCTTATCGTTGATGCCAGTGCCGAGCAGGTATTCTTAGAATTGACGGGCATTCAAGAACGGGGAGCATTGGTTCAGCCGGAAGCCGGGCCATTTGCCGACTTTTTTATGGAGATGAACGTTGATACCGTGGGCGGGCGCAACGGCTGGACGGTGGGGGCTGTGCTGCGCTGGCAGTCAAACGGCAATCACACTGTTGTAGAAGTGCGCTCACAGGGATCATGGCGGTTGGTGCGCGTGGAAGGTGACCAAGTGCGCGTCATCCGTGATTGGACCACACATCCGGCTATTCAGGCGGGGCAAACCACATTTCGACTGGGCGTGCTAGCCGTTGGTGATGGCTTCGAGGTGTTTTATAACGGTCAGTTTGTCGGCCAGGTTGTTGATGCCGGGCCGCAATCCGGGCAGATTGGGGTGAGCCTGCTGACGGCTGATGCGTTTGGCAGCAGTACGTCTATAACAGTGGATAGCCTGCTCATCACCACACCGCTAGAAGGTGATGGCGTGGCAGTTTTCCCGGATCAGTTGGTGGTGGGTAATGCCACACAGACCATGCGCGAATTAGAACGGCGGCGGCTCATCCCGATGGGTGGCAGTCAGGCGTTGAACGTCAGCGAGAGCTTCTTAGAGCGGCGGTCTGATGGGGTGGATACGCTACCATTGGGGCGGGGTACAACCTTCGAGGCGTTTGCCATGAGCACCACCATCAACCTGGAATTGCAGGATATGGGTGTGGCCGCCTGCGGTTTGATGCTGCGCAATGTCGGGGAAAATGCGTACACCGTGGCTTTTGTCGATAACTTTGGCGGCTACGGTATCTCAGAGCGGCAAGGTGAGGTCTTCACAAATGGTTTTTACGACGAAAACCCGGCCTGGATCGGGGAAACCGGGCATAATTTGCTGGTCGTCGTAGCCGATGATCGGATGGATTACTTTGTGAATGGTCGCTACCTGGGCCGGGCGGATATTTCCACCGTTGAGGGGCAGGTCGGCAATGCCATCCTCAACTATGATCCTCTCACCTCTATCTGCCGTTTTGAAGATACCTGGTTGTGGCGGTGGGAGTAGATCAATCACTGCCTTCGGCCATGCGTTTGAGTTCATAGAGCTTGGTCAACGCCTCAATGGGACTCATCTCATCCACGCTGAGGCCCTTCAGCGCGGTGATAGCCGGGTTCGGTGGCGCGGCGAACATATCAAGCTGGGCCGGGCCGTCACCCTGGTGTTTGGCCCCTGAGCCGGGTAGGGTGAAATCGCTGCCCTGGGTTTCGAGCTGCTCTAGCAGTTCACGGGCGCGTTCCACCACCGGGCGCGGCATCCCGGCGAGTTGTGCCACATGCACACCATAGCTTTGATCCGCACCACCGGGTACAACCTTGTGCAAAAACACCACATCCTCACCGCGTTCGGTGACGGCGACGTTGTAATTTGACGAACGGGGCAGGATGTTCGGTAGTTCAGTGAGTTCATGGTAGTGTGTGGCGAATAGGGTGCGGCAATCCAGGCGTGGATTGTTGTGAATATACTCAATGACGGCGCGGGCGATTGCCAGCCCATCATAGGTGGATGTGCCGCGCCCCACCTCATCCAGAATCAGCAGGCTGCGGCGGGTGCTACCGCTGAGCAGTCGCGCTGTTTCCACCATCTCTACCATAAACGTGCTCTGCCCAGCGTGGATTTCATCCTGTGCGCCGATACGGGCAAAAATACGATCCACCAGGCCGATTGTGGCCTCATCTGCGGGGACGAAGCTACCAATTTG
>JGI12109J20283_11076608_pt1 | contig 15426 bp, 11 predicted proteins | sample ElkSlonscriptome_12_FD_20283 | JGI IMG/M metagenome (IMG submission 20283) | reverse complement strand
GTTCCGCCTGCCGATGGGCAAGATGTTCCTCTATCGCGATCAGGTGGCGAAGGTGTTCCCGGGGCTGAGCGTGGACCTGCCCGCGATCCTGTTCCACCACGGCTATGGCGAACCCGACGTGCTGGTTTCGAGTGCGGAGTTGAACGCCCTGCAACACCGCCGCCAGCTTATGGCGCTGCTTGCCGACCGGTTGGGCGAAGCGGACCGGCCTGGCTCGTAGGATTGCCGCCGGGCCGATCCAACGCGGGAATTTCCAAAAGATCGAGGGGGCATGAGTTTTGTCAACTTGCGCGCCGCGCATGCCGGCAGGTTCAATCGATGATCGCCTCGGCCTCGATCTCGACCTTCCAGTCGGGGTCGCAAAGCCAGGCCACTCCCGCCATGGTCGCCGCCGGTGGGTTGTCTTCGAAGAAGCGTGCATGAACCGCGCCCACTGCTTCTTGGTCGGCGGGGTCGGTCAGCAGCATCCGGGTGCGCACCACGTCCTTCGCCGAGCCGCCCAGCTCCTCGATCGCGGCGACGATGAGGGTGAGGCAGCGTTCGGCCTGAGCGGCGGCATCGCCCGGCGTCGTGGTCCCGTCGGGCTCGATCGGGCCGGTCCCGGCGACGGTGATCCTGTCTCCCACCCGCACTGCGCGGCAGAAGCCGAAGGTTCTTTCGTAAGGCGAGCCGGAGGAGGCTCTTTGCCGACTGCTCATCCGCAATAGATCGCGACGATTTCCATCGCGCGATCATGGACGACCCGCACGCGATTGGGGGCATAGTCCGTCGTTACCGGGCTGCCTTCGAGCACCCACTGGAACCTTGTCGCGCCAGTTGCTTCGATGATTGCCGCACCTTTTGTCGGTGTCGCCTTTTCACCGACGAGGTTCCGGGCCGGAGCGGCTTCGCAGACCTTTCGTCCGGTCTCCTGCGGAAACGTGGCGGGTGCGGCATCGTTCATCGCGCAGCCGCCCAGGGCGAGCGCAGCAGGCGCAGTGAACAGGGCGCGCATCGCAATCTCCTTCGGACGGGACATTGCCACAGCCTGCTTGGCCGCGGCAAGCAGGCCCGGGCCGGGATCACCCCATGGTCGGGATGACGAAAGCGTTCGATCCGTCGCCGCCGCCGTCGGGCCAGCGCTGGGTGACCTTCTTCTTCTTGGTCCAGAAGGCGAGGCCTTCGGTGCCGTACTGGTCGATGTCGCCAAAGCCCGAACGCTTCCACCCGCCGAAGGAGTGATAGGCGACCGGCACCGGGATCGGCACGTTGATGCCGACCATGCCGACATTGACCCTTTGCGTGAATTCGCGTGCGACGTGGCCGTTGCGGGTGAACAGCGCGACGCCGTTGCCGTATTGATGTTCGGACGGCAGGCGCAGCGCATCCTCGAAATCCTTCGCCCGCACGATCTGGAGAACGGGGCCGAAGATCTCCTCCTGGTAGCTTTTCATCTGCGGAGTGACGCGGTCGATCAGGGTCGGGCCCACGAAGAAGCCGTCCTCGTGACCCTGCAGGGTGAAGCCGCGCCCGTCGATGACGATTTCGGCGCCTTCCTTCTCCGCCACACCGACCCATTGCTCGATCCGGGCCTTGTGTTCGGGGGTGATGACGGGCCCGTAATTCGCGTCCGGGTCGCTCGAGACGCCGATCCTGAGGGCGTGGATCGCGGGGATCAGCTTTTCCCTCAATCGCTCGGCGGTTTCCTCGCCGACCGGGACCACGACCGGCAGCGCCATGCAGCGTTCGCCCGCCGAACCGAAGGCCGCCCCCGCAAGGTCGTTCACCACCTGGTCGAGATCCGCGTCGGGCATGACGATGCCGTGGTTCTTCGCGCCTCCGAAGGCCTGCACCCGTTTGCTGCGGGCATTGCCGTTCGAATAGATGTAATGCGCGATGTCGGACGATCCGACGAAACTGATCGCGGGAATGTCGGGATGCTCGATGATCGCATCGACCATTTCCTTGTCGCCGTGGACGACCTGCAACAGGCCCTCTGGCGCGCCCGCTTCGAGGAACAGTTCGGCAAGGCGCACCGGCACGCTCGGATCGCGCTCGGAGGGCTTGAGGATGAAGGCATTCCCGGCGGCGATCGCCATGCCGAACATCCACATCGGGATCATCGCGGGGAAATTGAACGGGGTGATGCCAGCGCCGATGCCCAATGGCTGGCGCATCGAATAGACATCGATCCCGGGGCCCGCCCCTTGCGTGTATTCGCCTTTCAGGATCTGCGGAATGCCGCAGGCATATTCGATCACCTCGAGCCCGCGCTGCACGTCGCCCTTGGCATCGTCCACGACCTTGCCGTGCTCGCTCGACAGCAGTTCGGCGAGGCTCTGCATGTTCGCCTCGACCAGTTCCTTGAACTTGAACATCACGCGTGCCCGTTTCTGCGGGTTGGTCGCCGCCCAGCCGGGCTGGACCTTCTTCGCGGCCTCGACCGCACGGTCCAGCAGCGCCGCATCGCCCAGCGCGACTTCGGCCTGGACCTCGCCGGTCGAAGGGTTCCACACCTTGTGCTTGCGTGCCGGGGCGGGGCTGTCGCCGACAATGAAATGGTCGATCTGGCGCATGGGCTATCGTCTCTCTCTTGTGTGCGTCTGTTGTTGGCTGCGCAAATGCAACCGCGCCGCCGCGCTGGCAAGGGCCAGAGGCCTTCTCAAAAGTGGGGAGGCGCCTTGCGCGCGACGGGGGGGTGAGACCAGGTCCGCGTGTTGCATTGTAACAATTGTTCATTAAGAAGAGATTCGAGGATTGATTTACTCGAAATGGAGCGCGCAGGGGAACGCGTACTTGTGCGCAAGATCTCTTCGGTGGGGGATAAGGGATGGGGATTTCAGGTTCCGTCAGGGCCTTGGGGGCTTCCCTTGCTGTGCTTCTTGCCGCCTGCGGCGCCGCGGTTCCGGGCGAACCGCCGCCGGTCCCGGTCCGGGTCCAGCAGGCCGCCGCGCAGGACAAGCCGCTTTTCGCCGAATACATCGCCGAAATTCGCGCCGGCAGCGAGGTCGCGGTTTATCCCCGCATCGGCGGCACGATCGTCGCGCGCAATTTCCGCGAGGGCTCGATGGTTCGCGCAGGACAGGTCCTGTTCGAGATCGACGCGCAGGAATTCGCCTCGTCGCGCGATGCCGCCCGCGCCCAGCTCGCCTCCGCCGAAGCGCAGGCAGCGCAGGCCAACGAGGACGTCGCACGTTACGAGCCTCTCGTTGCCGAGGACGCGATCGCGCGGCAGGTCTTTGACAATGCGCTCGCTACCGCGAAAGCGAGCGCGGCGCAGGTCAAGGCCGCCGAGGCCAGCCTCGCCAACGCAGAGCTGACGCTGTCCTATGGCAAGGTCCGCGCGCCGATCTCGGGCCGGATCGGCAAGGCCGGGGCAAGCGTCGGCCAGCTCATCGCGCCCGGCCAGGTCGAACTTGCCCGGATTTCCGATTCGTCATCGCTCGACGTCTATTTCAGCCCGAGCGAAGAGGAGATCCTCCGCTATGCCCGCATCAGCGAGGAGGAGCGCGGCAGCGCTGCGTCGGAAATTCGCCTGACTCTCGCCGACGGGACCGAATTGCCGCAGCTCGGCACGATCGATTTCGCCGATCGCGCGGTCGATCCCACCACAGGCAGCTACCGTCTGCGCGCGGTCTTTCCCAATCCCGGCGGCATGGTCCGCCCTGGCCAGTTCGGGCGCGTGCGCATTCGCGTCCAGACGCGAAAAGGAGCGGTGATCGTGCCCGATCGGGCGGTGACAGAGCAGTTCGGCACCTATTTCGTCATGGTCGTGGGCGAGGATCAGACTGTTGAACAACGCCGCGTCGAAGTCGGCGCGCAGACCGCGGGCGATTGGATCATCGAGGAGGGTCTCGAAGCGGGCGAGACGGTGATCGTCGAAGGGCTCGCCAAGGTTCGTCCCGGCGTGAAGATCCAGCCGGTCCCGTTGGGCGCGGAAATCCCGCTGCCCGGCGCGGGCGCCGCGAAGGAATAGCACCGCGCCATGGCCCGCATCTTCATCGACCGCCCGGTCTTCGCGATCGTCATTGCCCTCGTCCTTTCGCTCGGCGGCTACCTGTCGCTCGTCAGCCTGCCGGTCGCCCAGTTTCCCGAGATTGCCCCCCCGACAGTCCGCGTGTTCTCGGTCTATCCGGGGGCGAGCGCGTCGGTGGTCGAGGAAGGGGTCACCGCCCCGCTCGATTCGCAGATCAACGGGGTTACGGGGATGAAGTCGATGCGCGCCGTGTCGGGCGCGGACGGCACTTCGCTCATCACGGTCCAGTTCAGCCTGGAAACCGATGCCGACATTGCCGCGGTCGAAACGCAGAACCGCGTCTCGCAGGTCACTTCGCAGCTCCCTGCCGAGGTGCAGAATATCGGCGTGACGGTGAAGAAGGCATCGTCGGACACGCTGATGTATGCGGCGTTCTATTCGCCCGGCAACGCCTATGACCGGACTTTCATCTCGAACTATCTCGACAACATCATCGTCGACGAACTGAAGCGCGTGCCCGGCGTCGGCGACGTCTCGGTCTACGGCTCGCCCTTCGCCATGCGCGTGTGGCTGAAGCCCGACCGGCTGGCAGCGCTCGGCCTCACCCCGATGGACGTGGTCGCGGCGGTGCGCGAACAGAACGCGCAGGCCGCGCCCGGCGCGGTCGGCCAGCCGCCGAACGAGACCGCGAGCGGGTTCCAGTATTCGCTCGAACTGCAGGGGCGCCTCAACGAGGTCGGCCAGTTCGAGAACATCGTATTGCGGACCGGCGATGACGGTTCGCAGGTACGCTTACGCGACGTCGCGCGGGTCGAGCTCGGCGCAAAGGGCTATGCCATGGAGGCCAATCTCAATGGCCTGCCCGCCGCCGCCATCGGGGTCGCGCTCTCGCCCGGAGCCAATGCGATGGAGACGGCCGAGCAACTCAAGAGCCAGCTCGAGACGCTGAAAGGCGCCTTCCCGCCCGATTTCGATTACGAGATCGTCTACGATTCGAGCCTGTTCGTCGAGGAATCCATCGCCGAAGTCGCGAAGACTTTGCGCGACGCGCTGATCCTCGTGCTGCTCGTCGTCTTCCTGTTCCTGCAGAGCTGGCGCGCGACGCTCATCCCTATGCTCGCCGTGCCGGTTTCGCTGCTCGCGACCCTGATTGCCTATCAGGCGCTCGGCTTTTCGATCAATACGCTCTCGCTGTTCGGCATGGTGCTTGCCATCGGGATCGTGGTCGACGACGCGATCGTGGTGGTCGAGATGGTCGAACTCAAGATGGAGAAGCTCGGCCTTTCCCCGCGCGAAGCGACGCGGCAGGCGATGGACGAGGTCTCCGCCCCGATCGTCGCGACGACGCTGGTCGTGGCGGCGGTGTTCGTGCCGATGGCCTTCATCCCGGGGGTCAGCGGGCAACTCTACAAACAGTTCGCACTGACCATCGCGGTTTCGACACTGTTCTCCTCGCTGGTCGCCCTGACCCTTACCCCGGCGCTAAGCGCGCTGCTGCTAAAGCCGAAATCGGAGCACGGCGAAGGCGGGAACGTGCTCGATCGGTTCTTCGCCCGCTTCAATAGATGGTTCGACCGCCTGACCGCGCGCTACGAAGGTTTCGTCGGCCTGACCACCAGCAGCCTCAAGCGGGTCGCGATCTTCCTCGTACTCGTCATCGGTGGGATCCTCCTGCTGTTCCGGGCGACGCCGACCGGCTTCGTGCCCGACGAGGACGTGGGCGCCTTTTTCGTCCATGCGATGCTGCCCGACGCCTCGAACCCGCAGCGCACCAATGAGGTGCTGGGTGATTTCTCGGGCAAGCTGCGCCAGCTCGAAGGGGTCGAGGCGGTGCTGAGCATTTCGGGTTTCGACGTGCTTTCGGGCACTGCTGCGCCCAATTCCGGTCTGATGGTCGCCCAGCTCGACCCATGGCACGAACGCGGATCTAGCGAATCCGCCGCCGCCCTGATCCAGAATGCCAACATGCTCGGCTATGCGACGCCCGAGGCGCTGCTGTTCGGCTTCGGCCCGCCGGCACTGCCGGGCTTCGGCGCGTCCTCTGGCTTTTCCATGATGCTCCAGGCGCGTGCCGGGCAGGGCCCCAAGGAGCTTGCAGACGTGACGCAGGCCTTCATTGCCGAGGCGAGCCGTCAGCCCGAGATCGGGCGGATATCGACCACCTACAGCGCGGGTACGCCCAATTACCAGCTCATCGTCGACCGCGAGCGGGCCAAGGCGCTCGGCCTGCAACTGACCGATGTCTACCAGACGCTCGGCATCATGCTCGGCGGGGCGCAGGTCAACGACTTCACCCGCTATGGCAAGAATTACAAGGTGATGGTCCAGTCGGACGCAAACTACCGCGAGGAGATCGATGGGCTCGCGCTCGTCAATGTCCGCAGCCGGACGACCGGGCAGATGGTCCCGCTGTCCGCAGTGGTCCGGGTCGAGAAGGGCGCCTCGCCGCGTTTCACCGCGCGCTATAACCTTTACCGTTCGGCCGATCTTTCAGGAGCGCCAGCGCCGGGCTATTCCTCGGGCGATGCGGTGGCCGCGCTCGAACGGGTCGCGGCGGACGTGCTTCCCCCGGGCTATGGCTATGAATGGTCCGGGGTGACCGCGGAGGAGGTCGAGACCGGCAATTCCGCGACCATCGTCATGGCGCTGTCGGTGCTGGTCGTGTTCCTGTTCCTCGCCGCGCTCTATGAAAGCTGGTCGATCCCGGTCGCGGTGCTGCTTGCCGTGCCCTTCGGCGTGCTCGGCGCGCTGATCGCGCTGCAATTGCGCGGACTCGATTTCAACGTCTACGGCCAGATCGGTGTGGTCACCCTGGTCGGCCTGTCGGCGAAGAACGCGATCCTGATCGTCGAATTCGCCAAGCAGTTCCGCGAGGAGGGCAAGCCCATTGCCGAGGCCGCGCGCATGGCCGCAGTGCAGCGCCTGCGTCCGATTCTGATGACCTCCTTCGCCTTCATCATGGGGGTGATTCCCCTGCTCATCGCGAGCGGCGCGGGCGCGGCCTCGAAACAGTCGGTCGGCACCGTCGTGTTCGGCGGGATGCTGGCGGCGACGATCCTCGCCGTGTTGGTGGTCCCGGCGCTTTACGTGATCGTCCAGACCCTGACCGAGCGGTTCTTCGGCGGCGCGCGGGAAAATGGCGAGACGCCGCCGCCCGCGAACGATCCCGCCGACCCTATCCAGCCTCTTCCCGCAGGAGCGGCGGCGTGATGCGTGGCTCGGGGATTGCCGCGCTCACCGTGTTCGCCACGCTTCTGGGTGGCTGCGCGATCGTGGGTAAGGACTACGAACGGCCCGACCTCGCCCTGCCCGAAACCCACGCCGTCGCCCTCGCACGGGAAGATGCCCGCTCCGCCGCCAACACCGTGTGGTTCGAACTCTACGACGACCCCGAACTGCGACCGCTGATCGAGAAAGCGCTCGACGACAATCTCGATCTCCAGCAGGCCTTCGCGCGGATCGAGGAAGTCCGCGCCCGCCTGCTGGTCGCGCGCAGCGGCTTGTTCCCGCGCGTGGACGGTTCGCTTTCCACCGGCGCGCAGCCGCAGGCGAATTCGAATGACGGGGTGTTCACGCTCGGCCTCGTGCTCGGCTGGGAGATCGACCTGTTCGGGAAGATTCGCCGCCAGAACGAGGCCGCCCGGGCGCAATTGCTCGCAAGCGAGGCGAGCCGCGCGGCGATCGTGACGACGGTGGTGCAGCAGGTCGCCGCGACCTGGCTGACGATCCGCGAGATCCAGGCGGAAGAAGCGATCCTCGCGCGCAACATCGCGCTTCAGGAGCGGGCGCTCGATCTCGTCGAACTGCTTCACCGGCAGGGCGTGGTCTCCGACAGCGAGGTTCAGCAGGCCACCGCCCAGCTCGCCGGCACGCGTTCGCTGCTGCCGCAGGTTGTGCAGGCGCGGCTGGTGTCGGAAAACCTGCTGACCGTGCTGCTGGGTCGCTATCCTTCCGAGATAGAACTTTCCCCCTTCGATGCCGATCGGCAGGCGCGGGGAATCGGCGCCTACGACCTGCCGCTCGGCGTCCCGAGCGCGCTGCTTGCCCGCAGGCCCGACGTGATCGCCGCCGAACAGCAGCTGGCCGCCGCGACCGCCATCGAAGGCGTGGCGATCGCCAATCGCTTCCCCTTTCCGACCATCGGCCTCGGCAGTCTGCTCGGAAGGACCTCTACCGAACTCGGCTCGCTGTTCGACGACGGGGCGTCGTCTTCGCTCAATTCTTGGGGTCCCGAAGTGCGCCTGCCGATTCTCAATTTCGGGCGCGATCTCGGCAATGTGCGGGCCGCGCGGGCGCAGGTCGACCAGGCGCTGATCGGCTATCGCCGCGCGGTGCAGGGTGCGCTGTTCGACGTCAATGCGGCGGTCTATGCCTACCGTGCGGGTGAAGCGCAGATCGAGCCGCTCGCCGATCAGCTCGCCGCCGCCGAACGCACGCTGTTCCTGCAGAACCTGCGCTTTCGCGGGGGCGTGGTGAATTATCTCTCGGTCCTCGATGCGCAGCGTCTGGTTCTCTCGAGCGAGCTCGCGCTGGCACGCGCCCGGCTCCAGCGCGACCTTGCCTTCGTCGATCTCTACCGCGCGCTGGGTGGCGGCTGGTCGCCCGAGGACACGCCCGACATCGCGGTCGCCGCCGGCACCGAGGAGCCGCGCTGACGGATTTGCACGCGGCCCCGCTCGCGGCTACTCCGCATGGCTCTGGCGTCAGCCGCTGTCGGCGAAATCCATGTTGTCCAACCTGCCTCTTCCCCCGGAATCCTCGCTTCCCGACGTTCTCGCGTCGATCGGGCTGCTCGCCGTCCTGCTCAGCGCCTGGCTGATCACGGGGCGAGCGTTCAGGGCACGGGACAACCTGCCGCGGCTGGTCGCCCGGCGCTGGACCGCGAATGTCAGGAACGCGCTCCTGCTGATCGCGGTGGTCGGGCTGCTGATGATCTGGGCTCCGCAGCTGCGGACCTTCGCGCTTTCGCTGACTGCGGTCGCGGTCGCGATCGTGGTGGCGACCAAGGAGCTCATCCTGTGCCTTTCGGGCTCGGCCTTCCGCACTTTCACCCGCGCCTATTCGATCGGGGACATCATCGAGATCGGGGACCACCGCGGTGAGGTGATCGACATCAACCTGCTTTCGACCCGACTGTGCGAAATGGACCGGCGCGACGGCTCGATCCGTGAGCTAGGCCAAGGCGTGGTTGTTCCGCACAGCCTGCTTTTCACCCAGCCCGCCCGGGTGCTGGCGCGCGAGGGGCGGCGCCCGGTCCATGCCTTTGCGCTCGTCTTCGAAACCCGGACGGACCTGTTCGCGCGGCTCGAGGAGATCGAAAGCCGCGCGAACGACGCGCTGAGGCAGGCCGGCGGGGACGAGGAGCGGGCCACCCTGGCCATATCGACGAGCGATCTCGGGCGGTTGAGACTGGAATTCGAAGTCGCGGCCACGCCTGAGGAGGCTGCGGGACTGGAAAAGGCAATCACCGTCGCGGTCGGCTCCTTCGTGCTCTCTCTCGCGCCGCCGTCGGGCGAGTGAAGCCCTGCGCCGCGCACGGTATGGGCGCTGCGCAAAGCGATATTGACCGGGCGGGAATTATCGTGTCAAGGCGCGCTGCGCGTCGCGCCGTGCGGGTGTAGCTCAATGGTAGAGCAGAAGCTTCCCAAGCTTAAGACGAGGGTTCGATTCCCTTCACCCGCTCCACCGATCTTCCTGTTTCGCGGTTCGATTGACCAGCACCTTCCTCGTGATGGGCCGTCAGGTCCCGCTTCGTGAACGGGTTCGCCCGAGATGGCGCAACCCGCGTCTCGCGACGAAGGCGCGGCGGCATCTGGCTTGCCCGCGCGCGCAGCTTGCCTAAGACGGGAGCATGACCGCCCCTGATCCGATGCCCACGATGCGCGCGTTCGTGCTTTCAAACGGCAGCCCGCGCGAGCTCGCCCCCTCGGAAATCGCCGAATACAGGGGCAGCGACTTCGTATGGCTCCATGTCGATGGCGCTGGCAAGGCCGGCAGGAACGATCTTCCGCCCTTCGTTCCCGACCTCGCCGCCGGAGCCCTGCTGGCGAGCGAAACCCGGCCCCGCTGCGAGGGGATGGAGGGCGGTGCGCTGATCAACCTGCGCGGTACGGGCGTGCGGGTAACGACCGACAGCGACCGGCTGGTATCGGTCCGCGTCTGGGTCGAGGCGAAGCGGGTCACGTCGGTCACGCGCCACCCGCTTGCCGCGCTGGACCAGGTCGAGACGCAGATGCGAGAGGGCAGGTTCGCCGATGGCGGCGATTTCGTCGCGGCGCTGGCGCAGGCGATCAGCGCAGAGCTCGACCCGGAAGTGGCTGATCTCGGCGATGCGCTCGACCTTTGCGAAAGTGAGATCGACGATGCCGACCTCTACGAGCTGCGCCGCCGCATCACTGAACTGCGCTCGCAGGCGATCGCGCTGCGCCGGTTCGTCGCACCCGACCGCGATGCGATGCAGGCGATGGCGCGGCTCGAATATGACTGGATCAGCGAAGAGGACCGCCTGCACCTTCGCGATGCGGCGGACCGCTTTGCCCGCATGGCCGAGGAACTCGAAGCCGTGCGCGAGCGGGCGGCGCTGTTGCATGAACAGCTCACTGACCTGCGCGCCGAACTGGTCGATCGTCGCTCGCTCGCCATCGCCGTCGTCGCGTTCATTTTCCTGCCGCTGACCTTCGTCACCGGCCTGCTCGGGATGAATGTCGAGGGCATCCCGTTCGCCGGCCGCGGCTGGGCCTTCTGGGGCGTTGTCGCATTCTGCGGCGCGATTGCGCTCGCAGTGGCCGGGTGGTTCGCGATCCGCCATTGGCTTGACGACTGAACGGCGGCTCGCGCCCGCCCGGCCCTTCGAGAGCGGGTTTGGGGCGAAGGTTACCTGAGAGTCGCGTCCTTCGCCGGGTCGCCCGCGCGGAAGATCAGGGTCTCGACCTCGGTTCCGCTGCCGATATTCACCCGGTTTTCCTGCCGCGTCCAGACATCGGTCAGGATCAGCGAGCGGACCGCAAGGCGCGCGCCGGGGCCGGGCGAGGGGGCCTCCTCGTAGACGACCAGGCTGCCGCCGTCGATTTCGCTTCCGAGCAGGGTGAAGGCGATCGGCTCGCCGTTATGCGTGACGGTGAAGCGTTCGGCGATATAGCGCACGAAGGCGCGCCGATCGGGGATGTCGCCGATGATGTCGGGCGCGGCGATGCCCCGTCTTTTCAGCGCATGTTCGGCATCGTGAAGCGGCACGCGGTGGACCACTTCGAGCAGCCCCGTGCGTTCGTTGTGCGACAGGATCGAGATCGCGGTCTTCTGCTGGTGCGCCGCTGCCGGCAGCGCGACCAGCAGCGCCGCGCACAGTGCAAGCAGCCAGCGCATCAGTTCGAACCCTGGCTTTCGGCCATCAGGTCGCGGCCGGTGCGCGATGTCGCTTCGGGCGACTTGAACGCCTCGATGCGGCTTTCGATGATCCGGCGCGGATAGTGATTGTTCTCGATATCGGCATCGGCGGTTTCCCAATCGGGGTCGACGACGACGCTGGCAAGGCGCTTGTTCTTCGGGAAGACGAGCAGCTTGCTTACCTCCTTCGGATTGCGCCGCCAGATTTCCGCCGGGATCGTCATGCGCTGCGTGCCGCCGTCCTCGAAAGTGAGGCCGAGGATGATCGGCATGACGAGGCCCCCGCGGTTCGAGAAGCTGAGGACATAATAGTTCGCATCCTCCTTGAGTGCACGATCGAGGGTCTGCCGCTCCCACGGCTCGAGCCCATCGAGGAAGCCTTCATAGCTCTCGCGGTCCCGGGGGGTGACGGTGAACTGGTCGTTCTCGTCGTAGAAGTCCGTCACTCCCCGGTTTTCGAGCACCCAGATCGGCACGCCCTGTTCCTCGTTCAGGCGTACGCCCACCTTCTCGGGCTCGCCCAGCAATTCGTCGCGGCGGCGCTTGAGGTCGATGTCGGGGTTCTCGGTGTCGAGCCGCAGGCGGTGGATCGCGTCCAATGAGATGTCGACATGGTCGGTGGTGTAGAACCAGCCGCGCCAGAACCAGTCGAGGTCCGTGCCCGAGGCTTCCTCCATCGTGCGGAAGAAATCGGCCGGGGTCGGCCGCTTGAACTTCCAGCGGCGGGCATATTCCCTGAGCGCGAAATCGAACCGCTCGCGCCCGATAACCGTGTCGCGCAGGATGTGATAGGCAGCAGACGGCTTGCCATAGGCATTCGGGCCAAGGTTCAGCACGCTGTCCGACTGGGTCATGATCGGGACCTGGTCGCTCGAGGTCATGTAGGGGACGAGATCGCGCGGCAGGCTGCGGGTCCAGGGCAGGTCCGGGTCCCATTCATAGCCCGCGACGCTGTCGAGGAAGGAATTGATGCCTTCGTCCATCCAGGTCCATTGCCTTTCATCGGAATTGACCGTCATCGGGAAATAGATGTGCCCGATCTCGTGGATGACGACGCCGATCAGGTACACCTTTTCCGAAAGCGAATAGGTCCGCGTCCCGTCCTCGTTCAGCGTCGTGCGCGGCCCGTTGAAGGTGATCATGGGATATTCCATCCCGCCCACCGGGCCATTGACGCTCTGCGCGACCGGGTAGGGATAATCGAAGCTGAAGCGCGAATAGACCTTCATCGTGTGGACCACGGCGGCGGTCGAATATTTGCGCCACAATTCGCCGCCTTCCTTGGGCCAGAAGCTCATCGCCATGACGATTTCGTTCTCGGCCCCCGGCTGGCGGTGGCCCTGCGCGTCCCAGATGAACTTGCGGCTCGATCCCCAGGCGAAATCGCGCACGTTTGCAGCCGTGAAACGCCAGGTTTTCATCCCCGTAGGCCCGGTCCGCTCGTTCGCGGCGGCCTCTTCGGGCGTGACGATGAACACCGGGGCATCGGCATCGCGGGCGCTTTCGAGCCGCTGGCGCTGGGCGGCGGTGAGCACTTCGCCGGGGTTCGCAAGCACGCCCGTCGCCGAGACGACGTGGTCGTCCGGCACCGTCATTGTCACATCGTAGTCCCCGAATTCGAGCGTGAATTCACCGCGCCCGAGGAATTCCTTGTTGTGCCACCCTTCATAGTCCGAATAGGCGACGAGGCGCGGGAACCACTGGGCGAACAGGAAGATGTCGTTCCCGCCCTTACGCGGATCGTCCGGAAAATGTTCATAGCCCGAGCGCGCGAAGATCGTGTTCTCCTCCACGATGTTGAACGCCCATTCGATCTGGAATTCGACCGTCTCGCCGGGCGCGAGCGGGGCGGGCAGGTCGATCCTCATGAGCGTGCCGACGATCGCATGCGAAAGCGGCGTCCCGTCGGCGAGGGTCACGCGCTTGATGTCGTAACCGTATTCGTTGTCGGCCATGGCCTGCTGGCGGCGCAGTTCCTCAAGGCTGAGGCGGGCGGGTTCACCGCCGCTTGCCGCATCGATGCGCGGTCCGCGGCGGCCCGGCCCGCCGAAAGTCGTGGTCATCTCCGCCATGGAATCGGTGCGGAAGATGTTCTGGTCGAGCTGCATCCAGATCCACGGCAGCGTGTCGGGCGAATTGTTGACGTAGCGCACGGTCCCTTCCGCCTCGAGCCGGCGCTTGTCCTCGTCCAGTTCGGCGCGGATCACGTAGTCGGCCTGCTGCTGCCAGTACTGGTGCCCGGGCGCCCCGCTCGCATTGCGGTAGACATTGGGATCGGGCAGGACCTCGTCCAACTGGCGGAACTTGTCCTCGAAATCGCCCTTGGTCTGCTGGATGCCCTGTCCAAGAGCGGGTGCGGCGGCGGGGGCGGCGAGGAGGAAGGCGAGCAAAAGGGCAATCAGGCGCAAGTCGAGGTCCTTCGTTCGAATCGGGTCCGGTAGGGCGGGACGCAGGTCCCGCGAGGGAATCGTCCGCCGTCCGCGCGGGGCGGGAGCGCGAACCTCGCGCCCTGCGCTCAAATGTCAATCTCCTGTCGCAGCACGCCATCGCCCGCGCCGGAAACAAGGGCGCCCGGCGGTCCCTTGGGAAGACCGCCGGGCGCACCGCGCTTGCCTTGGGAGAGGTCAGGCGGCAGCGCGGAAAATGGCCTCGATCTCGTGCTGGTTGGCAGGGCGGGGATTGGTGAAGCCGCAGGCATCGTTCATCGCGTTCGCGGCGAGCGTCGCGATGTCGGCCTCCTTCATGCCGAGCTGGGCGAGCCCTGCGGGAATCCCGATATCGGCCGAAAGCTGGCGGATCGCCGCGATCGCCGCCTCGGCGCCCTGGCGTTCGTCCATGTTCGAGACATTGACCCCCATCGCCGAGGCGACATCGCGCAGGCGTCCGGCGGAAACCGCGGCATTGAACGTCTCGACATGCGGCAGCAGCACCGCGTTGCACACGCCGTGCGGCAGGTCGTAGAAGCCGCCCAATTGGTGCGCCATCGCGTGGACATAGCCCAGCGATGCGTTGTTGAACGCCATCCCGGCGAGGAACTGGGCATAGGCCATCGCCTCGCGCGCTTCGAGATTGGTCCCGTCGGCGACCGCATCGCGCAGGTTTTCGGCGATGAGCGACATCGCCTTCAGCGCGCAGCCATCGGTGATCGGGGTCGCCGCGGTCGAGACATAGGCCTCGATCGCATGGGTCAGCGCGTCCATGCCCGTGGCGGCGGTGAGCGCAGCGGGCTTGCCGACCATCATCGCCGGGTCGTTGACCGACAGGAAGGGCGTCACGTGCCTGTCGACGATCGCCATCTTCACGTGCCTCTCGACATCGGTGATGATGCAGAAGCGCGTCATTTCGGCGGCGGTGCCGGCAGTGGTGTTGATCGCCATCAGCGGCACCTGCGGCAGCGGCGAGCGGTCGATGCCTTCATAGTCGGCGATTTCCCCACCATTGGCAGCGACGAGAGCGATGCCTTTGGCGCAGTCATGGCTTGATCCGCCGCCCAGCGAGACGACGAGATCGCATTCATGGTCGCGCAGGAGTGCAAGCCCGTCCTCGACATTGCCGGTGGTCGGGTTTGGCTGCGCGCCGTCGAAGATCGCGGCCTTGATGCCCGCATCCTCGAGCACTTTCGCAACGTCATCTGCGACACCGAGCCGGGCGAGCCCTTCGTCGGTCACGATCAGGGCGCTGGCGAAGCCGCGTCCGGTGAGCGTTGCGGCGGCATCGGCGAGAGCGTTCTCGCCCATGATGTTCATGCTCGGCATAATGAAACTGGTAGACATGGTAATCCTCCTCCCGATTGCGGGTTGGCTGTTGTTGATGCCATGACCGGGCGTCGGTGCGACCCTCGAGAGGCGCCCGGTCATGACCGTTTCTTCCTCCTCAGAAGAAACCGAGCTTCTTCGGCTCGTAGGAAACCAGCATGTTCTTGGTCTGCTGGTAGTGGTCGAGCATCATGCGGTGCGTTTCGCGCCCGATGCCCGATTGCTTGTACCCGCCGAAAGCGGCGTGGGCCGGATAGGCGTGGTAGCAATTGGTCCAGACCCGCCCCGCCTCGATGGCGCGGCCCATCCGGTAGCAGCGATTGACGTCGCGGC
>JGI12109J20283_10774865_pt1 | contig 15447 bp, 12 predicted proteins | sample ElkSlonscriptome_12_FD_20283 | JGI IMG/M metagenome (IMG submission 20283) | reverse complement strand
CCCGCCGTGAGGCCCTCGAGTTGCAGGGCCAGGCCGAAGCCGAGGCCGCCCGCGTCTACGGTGAGTCCTACGGCCGCGATCCCGCGCTCTACGAATTCCTGCGAACCCTCGAGTCCTACGAGAAGACCCTCGACGTCGGCACGACGATCATCCTGCCGCGTGACATGCCCTACCTGGAGACGCTTCTCGATCCGGGCCTGCCGGCGCTGAAGACCGACGGACCGCGCGACGAGCGCGAGGAGTCGCGCCGGTGAGCTTCACGCGTCGTACCCTGGTGGGCGTCGGTCTCGGCGCACTCGTTCTCGTCTGGTTGGCGAGTGGCGTCTTCACCGTGACGTCGAACGAGCGGGCGCTCGTCTTCGCCTTCGGGCGGGTGGTCGACGAAACCGGCCCCGGCCTGGGATGGGCGCCGCCGTTCCCGATCGGCGACGTGCGGCGTGTCCCGGTGACCGAGGTGCGGCGGCTCGAGGTCGGCTTCCGCAGCCAGGGGAACCTTTACAACGAGGCCCGCCGGAGCGACATGCTGACCGGTGACGAGAACATCTTGAAGGTCATGATGGTCGTGCAGTACCGCGTGACCGACCTTCGCGCGTACCTACTTGGTACGATCGACCCGGACGGCATGATCGAGCGTGCGGTGGAAGCCGCATTGGCCGCGCGCATCGCGGGCATGCGCGTCGACGACGTGTTGACCACGGCGAAGGCCGAGATCGAAATCACCTCGATCGATCGCGCGCAGGAGATCCTCGACGCCTACGGCGTGGGCGTGCGCCTTCTCGGCGGCAACCTCCAGACGGTCTCGCCACCGGTGCCGGTGCTCGAGGCCTTCAACGACGTGACACGCGCCAAGAAGGACAACGAGCGGCTGATCGAAAACGCCCGGTCCTACGGCAACGGTGTGCTTCCCCGTGCGCGTGCGTCCGCGAACGAAGAGGTTTCCGGCGCACGAGCGGCGGCTGACGCGCGCATTCGCCAGGCTCGTGGTGAAGCCCAACGATTCGATGCACTCCGTGAAGAATTCGAGCGCGCTCCAGAACTCACGCGCCGCCGTTTGTACCTCGAGACACTGGAGCGCGTCTTCGAACGGGCCGAGGTCGTCGTGCTGGAAGACGGCACGCGGCTGAACTGGATCGAGTCGGAGCGTTGAGCGAAGTCTGCCCGAACTGTGAAGCCGCCCTTCCCGAGGGCGCGGAGTTCTGCCCGTCGTGCGGGCAGAAACGCATGGGTCTGCCGACGATGCGCGAGATCTTCGCGCAGTTCGTCGACGACGTCCTGTCGCTCGACTCGAAGTTTCTGCGGACCTACGGCGTGCTCCTCTCGCGTCCGGGAAAGATCACGCGGGAGTATCTGGAGGGGCGCCGGCAGCGCTACGTGCGTCCCCTGCGCCTCTACCTCGTGAACTCGCTCGTTTTCTTCCTCGTGGCGTCGTGGTCCGGAACGGAGACCGTGGTCTTGGGACCCGAGGGCAGTGCGGCCGAGGCCGAGCGTCGAGCCGCCATCGACGAGGTGGACGTTGCCGAAGCGCTGCGGGACGCGACATTCGAGAGCGGCGTCCGCGAGCGGCTCCGCGATGCCTTCGCCGAGGCGTCGCTGGATTCGTCGTGGGTCGCGGCCCTGGCCGCCGACGACGTCGATGACGGCTGGTTCTCCGGCGCGAAAGGCGTTCCGCTCATCGGTGAGCGCTTGGTGGCCCAGGGCCAGCGCCTGGATCGCATGTCGGGCGATCGGCTGAACGAAGAGCTCAATCGGAGCATGCTCCAGAACTTGCCGAAGGCGATCTTCGCCATGGTGCCGGTCTTCGCGGGCATTCTGGCACTCGTCTATCGCCGGAGAAGGCGCCGGTACGCCGAACACTTCGTCTTCGCGCTGCATGTCCACGCGCTCTTCTTCGCGTTGATGACCGTGATTGCCGTGATCGAGTTCGATCCGGTCGAGTACGTTCTGCTGGGCATTCTCCTCGTCCACGGTGTCTGGAGCCTTCGGACCGTCTATGCCCAGAGCTGGTTCAAGACTGTCGCCAAGTTCGTCCTGATCACGTTCACCTACACCCTCACCGTATCGGTCGGCGTGCTCATGGCCGGGCTCGTGTCGCTGCTCACGCTATGACCGTCGCAACCCGCGTCCCGATCGCACGTAGGAGCACTGCCGCCGATTCGCTACACTCGGCCGGCTCCTCCTCGCTACGAACGTTACTTCATCCCGGAGATCCCATGTTCCGCCTCGTCCATCGTCGAGTGCTCGCGTGCACGTTCTTCCTCTTCTCGGGCCTCGTCGCGGTGTCCGCGACGGCTCAGGTCGACCCCTCGCTCCTCGCCGGCATGCAGGCTCGGGCCATCGGTCCGGCCGGGATGAGCGGCCGCATCGGTGACGTCGCGGCCGTTCCGAGCGATCCGAACATCATGTACGTCGGGGCCTCGACGGGTGGTCTCTGGAAGTCGATCGACGGCGGCCTGACCTGGGACCCGATCTTCGACGACCAGCCCGTGGCCGCCATCGGTGCGGTGACGATCGACCCGAGCAACGACGACGTGATCTGGGTCGGGACCGGCGAGGGCAACCTGCGCAACAGCGTGTCGGTCGGCAACGGCATCTATCGAAGCCGCGACGCAGGGCGCACCTGGGAGTACCTCGGCCTGGAAGAGAGCGAGCGGATCCACCGGATCCACGTGAGCCCGCGTGATCCGGACACCGTGTTCGTCGCCGTCACCGGGAAACTCTGGGGCGACAGCGAACAGCGCGGCGTCTTCCGCACGCGTGATGGCGGCGAGACCTGGGAGAAGGTCCTCTACGTCGACGAACGGACCGGCTGCAGCGATCTCGAGATCGATCCGACCAACCCCGACAAGCTGATCGCGGCCATGCACGAGTTCCGGCGCACGCCGGACTTCTTCACGAGCGGTGGGCCGGGCAGCGGTGTCCACGTGACCGTCGACGGCGGCGACACGTGGGAGAAGATCACGCCCGAAGACGGGTTGCCCGAAGGAGACCTGGGCCGCATCGGTCTCGGCATCGCCCCGAGCGCGCCACACCTCGTCTATGCCTTCGTCGAAGCGACGGAGAACGGCTTCTACCGCAGCACCGACGGCGGCTTCACCTGGTCGAAGACGCGCGCGACGAGCAACTTCGGCAACCGCCCCTTCTACTACGCCGACGTGCGCGTCGATCCCGACTACCCGGATCGCGTCTACTCCTTGTGGAGTCTCGTGAGCGTCAGCGACGACGGCGGCGACAGCTTTCGCGTGCTCATGCCCTGGGACACCGCGCACCCCGACCACCACGCCATGTGGATCGACCCGACCGACGGTCGTCACATGATCAACGGCAACGACGGCGGTGTGTACATTTCGACCGATCGCGGCGAGACCTGGCGCTTCGTGTCCAATCTACCGGTGGCGCAGTTCTATCACATCGCCGTCGACCGGGAGACTCCCTACAACGTCTACGGCGGCATGCAGGACAACGGCTCGTGGAAGGGCCCCAGCGAAGTCTGGGAGAACGGCGGGATCCGTAACCATCACTGGCAGGAAGTCAGCTTCGGCGACGGCTTCGACACGATTCCCATGCCCGACGACCCCACGCGCGGCTACTCGATGAGCCAAGAGGGCTACCTGTACCGTTGGGATCGCAACACGGGTGAAGTGCGTTCGATCCGCCCCGCCGAGCCCGAGGGTGTCGAGAAGCTCCGCTTCAACTGGAACGCGGGCCTGGCGCAGGATCCTTTCGACAGCGACGTGATCTACTACGGCAGCCAGTTCGTGCACGAGTCGACCGACCGCGGCCTGAGCTGGGACGTGATCTCTCCCGACCTGACCACGGACAACGAGGAATGGCAGAAGCAGGACGAATCCGGCGGCCTGACCCTCGACGTGACCGGTGCGGAGAATTTCGTGTCGATCGTCACCATCGCGCCGAGCCCTCTCGAAGAGGGAACGATCTGGGTCGGAACGGACGACGGACGCATCCACGTGACGCGCGACGGCGGCACGACCTGGGAGAGCGTCGAGGACCGCGTGCGAGGCGTTCCCGAGAACACCTGGGTGCCGCACATCGCGCCGTCGCCGCACGACGCGGGAACAGCATTCGTCGTCTTCGACAACCACCGTCGCAGCGACATGGAGCCCTACGTTCAGCGCACGACCGAGTACGGCCGCCGCTGGGAGAACCTCGCGTCCGACGCCATCAGCGGCTACGCGCTCGCGATCGAACAGGACCTCGTCGATCCCGACTTGTTGTTCCTCGGGACCGAGTTCGGTCTCTATGTTTCGCTGAACGCCGGTGAGAGCTGGTTCAAGTGGACGCACGGCGTTCCCACCTGCTCGGTGATGGACCTCACGATCCAGCCCGACGAACATGACCTGGTTCTGGGAACGCACGGACGCAGTGCCTTCGTTCTCGACGACATCCGTCCGCTGCGCCGACTCGATGGCGAGATCATGCAGCAGGCCCTGCACGTGTTCGAGATCCCGCCCGCCCAGCAGTACTGGGTCGGCCAGACCGGAGGTGAGCGCTTCCCCGGCGCGACCGAATTCCGCGGCGAGAACGAGGCCTACGGTGCCATGATCAGCTTCGTCGTGAGTGGTGACCACCTGCCGCATCCCGACGACGAGGTCGAAGAGGATCGCAAGGAAGCCGAGCGTGCCGCGAAGGGCGGCGAGGAGATGCGGGACGAAGACAGCGACGAGAAGCCCGCCAAGAAGCCGACTCAGGTCGAGATCGAGATCCTCGACACCGCCGGCGAACGTGTGCGTCACTTCGAGCGCGACGTCACCCGAGGTCTGAACCGTGTGACGTGGAACCTTCGCAGCGATCCTTTCCGCAACGCGCCGTCGAGCAGCGAGGACGACGACTGGCTCGGCGTCGGGACGGGGCCGGAGGTCATGCCCGGAGATTACACCGTCGTCGTGCGTTTCGGTGACGAGGAGGTCCGTTCGGACGTGACCGTGGTCGCCGATCCTCGTGTGGGCTTCTCGACGGACGACCGCCAGGCGAACTGGGACGCGCGTCAGCGCGCCGGCGCGATGCAGGAAGTCCTCGCCGACGCCCTCGCCCGCATCGTCGATGCCCGGTCCGACGCCGCCGAGGTCATGACGCGCATCGAACGCGCACGCCGTGACGCCAAGGTCGACGGAGCGGAATGGGACGAGCCCGAACAGGCGCCGCTGCACGAACTCGCCGAGGCGGTGAAGGAGTTCCAGAAGGAACTCGACGGTCTCGAGACGACGATCCGGCCCGATCCCGACGGCAAGGGGATCCAGGGCGGGATCTATCCGTGGAACCTGGTCACCCAGACCAACTGGTTCATGGGATCGACCTGGGATCGACCCTCGCCCGAAGTGCTGGAGCATCTCGCCCGCGCGGAGCGCCTCGCACGGGAGGCGATCGCCGGCGTGAACACCTTCTTCGCCGAGGACTATCCGGCCTTCCGCGAACAGGTCACGGGAGCCGAAGGGCTCGACGAACGTCTCGGGGACGTCGACGCGCTGGAAATGCCCTGACCCACGGATCGCCCGTCGAGCGCCGCGGCCACGGGGTCGCGGCGCTCTTTCCGGGTCATCGAGAGCGTCGGGCGTGGACGAAAACGTCCTCGCCGGTGGGCGGCACCGACGCATCGGCGATCGATCCGCTCACCGCGACGTCCTGGAATCCCGCCGCACGCACCGCCTCCGCGAGTTCGTCGGGTGACCAGACGCGCAGTGTCGCGATCCGGTGGTCGATCATCGTCGAGCCCTCGACCTCGCGCCCGCCCAGGATCGTGAAGTGCATGTCGGCGCGACGCGGATCGTCGTGCGCGTCGAAGTCCATGAAGCGCACGAAGAACCACGTCTTTCCCTCGCGTGTGCGTCGGAGGAGTGGCAAGTAGGGATTGCCGGATTCCCGGCGGACGGCGAAGGCCTTCAGACCCAACAGCAACAGGCCGTCGTCGCGGAGCAGCCCGGCGAGGTTCTCCAGTGCGGCATCGCTCTGGCCGTCGTCGGCGAGCTGGGGCCAGACGTTGCCCAGCGCGAGGACGGCGTCGAAGGGCGCGATGTCGACGAGCGCGGCGGGGGCGGTCTCCTCGAGCCTCCAGGGGACGAATCGGGTGGGCGGTCCGACGTGCGCACGGGCCTGGTCGAGCATTGCGTCGGACGCGTCGCTGCCGAAGGCCTCGTAGCCCCGCTCGACCAGAGCGCCGACATGGCGGCCGGTTCCGCAGCCGACGTCGAGGATTCGTCGCGCCCCCGCGGCGCGCAGGCGCTCTTCGACGCCCGGCATCTCGCGTCCGAGTCGAGACGGCCAGTCCACGAAGACGTCGTAGAGATCGGCGATGCGTCCGTCGAAGTCGCGTTCGTCGTTCATGCTGCGGTCCTTTCGTCTGCGCCGACGGCGAGGAGTCCAGTAGGGTCGTGATCCTTGTCGCGCCCGGATTCCGTGTTCCACGGAAACGGCATGTACCGTTCCAGGACCCCAGAGTCCGATCCCATCGAAGGAGATCCGCCGTGCGCAAGTCTCTACCCATCTTGACGTCGTTGCTCGTCTTCGCCAGTAGTGCCGTTGCCGACGGGCCACGCGCCCGCGATCTCGGCATTCCTTTCGACGGGTCGCCGGGACCGCACAACGCAATCACCGACGTCGCCGGCGTGGAGGTCGGTTACGCGACGATCATCGAGGGCGAGGGCCCGCTCGTGATCGGCGAAGGTCCCGTGCGCACGGGAGTGACCGGGATCCTTCCGCGCGGTCGCGACGCGAAGCGCGGCGTGTTCGCCGCGTACTTCAACATGAACGGCAACGGGGAGATGACCGGCACGCACTGGATCGATCACTCCGGCATGCTGTGGGGGCCGGTTCTGATCACGAACACGATCAGCGTCGGGGACGTGCACGCGGCCGCGCTGGAGTGGATGTTCGTGCGTGGCTTCGAGGCGCGGACTGCACTTCCCGTCGTCGCCGAGACGTGGGACCTGGGTCTCAACGACATGTTCGGGCGCCACGTGAAGAAGGAGCACGTCTTCGCCGCGCTCGACGGCGCGCGCAACGGACCGCTCGACGAGGGCAACGTCGGCGGCGGCACCGCGATGAAGAGCCACGGATTCAAGGCCGGCACGGGAACGAGTTCGCGCAAGGTCGGGCCCTACACGGTCGGAGTTCTCGTGCAGGCCAACCACGGACTGCCTTGGCGACTGACGATCGCCGGCGTGCCCGTGGGTCGGATCCTGAATCCCGACACGACGAATCACTTCGGCGACGAGGCTCCCGACGGGAGTTCGATCATCGTCGTCGTCGCGACCGACGCGCCCTTGATCCCGAAGCAGCTCGAGCGCATCGCCATGCGACCCGCGCTCGGGATCGGCCGGGTCGGCGGCGTGGCCGAAGCCGGTTCGGGCGAGATCTTCCTCGCGTTCTCGACCGCGAACGATTCACCGGCGTTGGAGGGCGAGGTCGAGACCTTGCAGGCGCTGGGCCCGGGCGCGCAGTACACGCTCGACTACCTCTACGAGGGCGTGGTCCAAGCCACCGAAGAAGCGATCGTCAACGCCTTGGTCGCGGCCGAGACGATGGTCGGGGCGGACGGAACGACGGTCGAAGCCATCGATCACGAGCGGTTGCGGGAGATCCTGCGGGAACACGGGCGGCTCGACGACTGATTCGACGGGTTCGTCGAGAGTCGTCGACGCGGTCAGTCCTCCGTCGCGATCGACGGAACGTCGCCGGTGAGCGAAAAGATCTCCTCGACCGGTCGCCCGAAGTAGCGCGCGATCTTCAATGCGATCACCGTCGAGGGCACGAAGCGCCCGACCTCGATCGTGCTGATCGTCTTGCGCGAGACGCCGATCGCACGCGCCAGATCGGTCTGACTCATCCGGTGCTCCGCACGGAAGACGCGGATGCGATTGGTCAGCTCGTGTTCAGGCATCGTCGTCTCCGTCGTCTTCGTCTCCGGAGTCGCGCATCAACACGAAGAACTTCAGGCCGAAGACGCCCAGCAGGACCGCCAGCGCGACCTGGACGAAGAAGTCGGCGGACACGCGATCGGTGTCGTCGGCGAAGATCTCGAGCGTGATCAGGGCCAGAAAGGTCAGGTTCCACGACGAGATACGCGCCCGTTGGATCGCCTCGAAGACGAAGCTGTCGCGGTCGGCGAAATAGGCGTGGCGCTGCGAAGGCGTGAGCGCCCGCCGCTTCCAGACGAGAACGGCCAGGACGAGTCCCGCCCCTCCGAGGGCCAGGACGAGCTCCGCCTTGTCGAGGATTGCCGTCGTCGGGGCGTCGGTGAAGTGCATCGTCGCCGACACCGCGAACTTCAGCGCGACGAGCAGGACGGCAATGCCGAAGAGTGACGCATGGCGATCCGCGAGTTCAGCGGGGTGGCTCGAGGCGGTGTTCATGGCTTCGTCCCGGGTTCGTGGGGCAGGGCCGGATCCTCAGGCGTTCGTTTCTCGAGGGCTGGATCCGCAAGTCGCAAAGTGATACCTCAGGGTGTCACAATATAACCCACAGGTTGCGGCGTCAAGGGTCGATCCTCCGAGGAGCGAGCTCGAGCCTGCAGTTCCATGGGTTCCCGCGCCAGCTCGGTGCGGCGATGCCGGCGCTCGACGTGCACGCCGAGAGCGACGTCTTCGACCCGACGTTCCGGCTCTTCTCGATCGAGTCCCCGTTGAAGCGGAGCTCGCCGACGGGAGGTCAATCCTCCCGCAACGGGTCCGCGCGGGCCGAGAGATCGGCGGGACCGGAACAGGTGACGTCGGCGATCGGCGTGTCGAAGCCGAGGTGATCGGCGAAGGACGGATCGCGCACGAGATTCCAGCCGCAGAGGAAACCGGCCGCGGTCCAGGTCTGACGCAGGCGGGCCTGGCGCCCGACGAGCCGCCCGCGCGGCGTGTCGTAGTACTCGGGCCAATCGTCGGCCGCGATGCGACGTGCGGCGATCTCCAACGCACGGTGCAGCATGGACTCGCGGTTCCCGCGTGTCGCTGCCGCACCCAGTTGCCAGAGGAGACACGGCCAACTGCCGCCGTTGTGATAGGACCATGGCCGGTTCTTCGCGTCGTGTCCGGTCGTGCGTGCCCACTCCTCGTCTTCGAGAGCCGGCCACAGGAGTTTCATCGGCATGTTCCCGACGAGGTCGTCCCAGCGCTGGGCGATCAGATCGAGGAGCGCCTTGGCGTGCCCGTCGTCGGCGAGTCCGAAGACCAGGGACAGGAGATTCCCCTGCGCGAGGAAACGGAAGTCCTTGCGCCCGGGCCCGAGATTGGCCGCGTAGTAGCCGCCCTCGTCCGGAAGCCACGGCGCGAGCCATTCGGGGATCGACTCCGGGTAGACGTTGAAGTGATTGATCACGCCCTTGCCGTACTCCTCGACCGGATATCGGTAGAGCTCGTTCAACGCGGCGAAGTCGATCCAGTAGTAGGTGCGAAGATGATGTACGAGGTGTCCCAACCGATGCCTCGCGGCCTTTCCGGTCGGGTCGTCGTCGCCGAGCATCTCGTGCGCCGCGCGCAACGCGCCGACGAAGAGCACCTGGACGTCGAGTGGATGACCGTAGACACCCATCCGACGATCGATCATGAAGGCGCCGTCGGGGACGAGTATGGTCGGTAGGAGCTCCGCTTGCGCCCGCAAGGAGAACTCGACGACGAGACGGATCGCGTGCTGCGTCTCTTCCTGTTCCACGAGGGTGCGATCGCCCGTCGCGCGCGTGTAGACACGAAGCAGCCAGAGCCACCAGAATGCCGAGTCGATGGGCGTGACCCGCGCGATCGCGTGCTCGCCGAAGTCGACCTCGATCTCCTCGTCGCCGTCCACACGACGCACGAGAAAGCTCGCCGGGAGCAACCCTCGTCCGGGGTCGAAGCAGTTCAGGCTCTCCTTGCGGCTCTGCAGATCGACGATCAACGAGAGGAAGTTGCGGACGATCTCCGGCCTGCCTTCCTGCAGGAAGACGAGCGCCGAAACGACGAAGTCACGGACGAAGCAGTGGTGGTAGTTCACCGGCTCGTGTCTTCGGTCGCGCGCGGCGACGGTGCCGACCGGCTCGCCGCGATAGGTCATGATCGATTCGTCGAGGCAGGCGCGCGCCTCCTCGACGACGCCTTCGGGCAGGTCGAGTTCGCTGGGATCCATGGACTCGGGCCTTCGTAAGAGTGAGACGCGAGTCTAGCAGGATCGCGGCGCGTCTTCGACCGGGCTCCTGAAGCTTGCAATGCGACGCGTCCCCGGCCAATCTCGCTCGCGACCCGTCGACGAGGAGCAGGACATGAGCGACCGATCCGTGCACATCGGGATCGATCTCGGGGGAACGAGCATTCAGGCCGCAGCCGTGCGCGGTGGCGAAGTGCTGGCCTCCGACAAGACCAAGACACGTCCGGACGAGGGCGTCGACGCGGTGATCGATCGCATCGTCGGCGCGGCGAACGCGGTGCGTGACGACCTCGATGAACCCGAAGCGGTTGCCGGACTCTGCATCGGCGCTCCGGGGACCATCGACGTCGCGCGCGGTGTCGTGCGCACGGCTCCCAACCTGGGATGGACGGACGTTGCGCTCGGCGATCGGCTTTCCGGGGCCCTCGGCCTGCCCGTCGTTCTCGACAACGACGTGAACATCGGGGCGGTCGGCGAGCACGTCCACGGCGCGGGCCGTGGGGCGCTGGACATGGCCGCGATCTTCGTCGGGACCGGCATCGGGGGCGCTCTGATCGTGGACGGCCACTCGCATGCGGGCTTCCGCGGTGCGGCGGCGGAATTCGGACACATGGTCGCCGTTCAAGGCGGTCGTCCGTGCCCCTGCGGACGCGAAGGCTGCTTCGAGGCCTACGCGAGCAAGAAGGCCATGGAGTCGATCGTGCGCGAGAAGATCGAACAGGGACGCCAGAGCATCGTTCTCGAGATCATGGAGGACAAGGGCAAGGACCGCATGACGAGCAGCGTGATCGAGGCGGCCCTCGAGGCCGACGACGCGGTCATGATCGAGGTCGTCCACGAAGCGCGCATCCACCTCGGCTTCCTCACCGCCAACATCGTCAACGCCTTCGATCCACAGGTCGTGGTCTTCGGCGGTGGAGTGGTCGAACGGCTCGGCCACGACTTCGTCGATCCGATCGCGGTCGAAGCGCGGGGACATTTCCTCCAACGCAAGGGGGCGGAGGAAGTGAAGATCGTTCCGGCCGCCCTGGGCGACCACGCGGGGACGGTCGGAGCGGCCGTCGTGGCGCAGCGGGCCTTCTTCGGCGGTTGACCTCTGGCGCATCGGGGGCGCTGAAGTGATCCGGGGCTGACCGGATTCGGATTCCGAATCCGTTCTTTCCCCTGATCCCATCCTGTCGACCCCTCCTCGAGGCTTGCACCATGTCCCTGCGCCACGCGCCCTCGTCCCTGCTCGCGCTTCTCCTCGTCCTGGCCCTCGGCTGCGGCTCCGACGGCGGTGGCGACGGAGGAACCGGGCCGGAACCCGCATCCCTGGACGAGGTCGCTCCGTCGAGCACGACCCCGCGTACGCTCGAGCGCGTCGTCCTCACCGGTCTGCCGCCGGTCACGCGCACCACGACGCCCTACGAGGTCGAGTTCGTCGGCATCGACGTGGGGGCGACGATGCCGGTGGAGATCGATGGCGAGGGCGTCACCTACTTCCTCGCGCCCTTCCATCCGCTCACGCCGACCGTGGGTGGGTCGGTCGTCCTGCGGGTCATCGCCGGGGAAGCGCGGAGCCCGGAGTTCACGCTCGACCTCGCACCGCTCGACGACGCGCCGGGCGCCTTTGCTGCCCTCACCGCCGCCCTCGCCACGCACGTGGACGCCCACGCGCAACGTCGAGGCTCCAGTCTGGCCGAACTGCGTGCCCTGTCTTTCGACGACACACCTGCGCTCCTGCTTCCGCTCCGCTACGCGGTGAGCTGGATCGACGACCCGGCCAACGACAACGATCTCGCCGACGTCGCCGAGGGCACCTCTGACCTGCTCAGCTCCGAGGAGCGTACCCTTCTCGACCAGATCTGCGGCTCGACGGGATTCACCGATCTCGTGGGAATCGAAGTCGATGCCGTCGACGAACTCGACCCGCCCGATCCGGGCGGGAGCAATGCCCTGGCACGGCGCCGCACGTGCATCGAGGCCGGTCCCGCCATCTCGACGGCGAGCCAGTTGTCGGCCGCGATGTGGGAAGCGAAGTTCGCAGAGATCGCGATCAGTGGGGACGCAGGCAACACCCTTGCCGCGCTCAGCGGAACCCTCGCCGCCGGCGCTGCGATTCCCGGGTTCGGTCTCCCGTTCACCCTGGCCGGGGGTACGGTGGCTGCCTGGAGTGCGTCGCGCGGCGCGCTCGCGGGTCTGAACCCGAGTGAATTCGTCTCGATCACGGCGTCGGTGACCAAGCAGCGTTTCGACGAGGACACCGAAGTCGTCGGGCGCTGGTCCGACGTGAACGTCACGGTGCGTTCGAGAGGATGGTCGGCCGACCAGGCCGTCGTCGACGCGGTGATCACGGCCCTCGGGGTCTACGCGAGTACGGCTCAGGCGGCGCAGCTGACCACGGCTTCCTTTCTGCAGGACGCTGCGGTTGCGACCGTCAACACGAGCGCGAGCCAGTACGTCGGTAGCCGCGAAGGCGGTCTCATCGAATTCTGCGCGCAGCAGTGGACCGTCGACGTCTCCGATCCGCGATTCTCGATCGGTCGCGCGGTGATGAACCACTTTGCCGTGCTCAACGAAGCGAAGACCTACCGCCCGACCGCGGTCGAAGAAGACTTCCTGAACATCGCGGTTCGTCCGCAGATGTTCGGGCAGGAGAGCATCGACATCGACTACGCAATCGGGGTCGACGCGATCGAGGTCGTGCCCTCGCCGAGCCAGATCGTGTTGGAGACTCCGGGCGAAACCGTCGATCTGACCGTCACCCTGCGACACGCCGAGGACACGAGCCTGTTCTGGGATCCCGGCGCCGGGGAATGGGACGACGGTCTTCTCGAATTCACGAACGAACCGAAGCCTCGCCGACTGAAGACACCGCAGACGCGCGACGCCTATCCCTTCACCGTGACCATCGAGAGCATGTCGCGCAAAGGGCTCCGTGCTTCGGGCGAGCCGTCGCGCGAGGGCTTCGTCGTCGTGCGCCTCGACGATCCGATCGTGGTCACACCCGCGAACGCGTGCGTCGGGAACGGCGAAAGCGAGTCCTTCCAGGCTCTGCAGAGCGACGAGCCGGCGAGCGTCAACTGGTCGCTCGAAGGTCTCGGCGGTGGGCCCTCGAGCTTCGGCAACGTTTCGTCAGCTGGCGTCTACACCGCACCGGCCACTGGGACGGGGCAGGTCCTCGTGGTCGCCTCGAGCACCGACAATCCCGACAACCGGGGCGTGGCCGTCGTCGACGTCGGTTCGTGCACCTGCTTCTTCGCACTGTCGATCGGCGGCGGAGGCGCGTGGTCGGGTCAGTTCGCAGGCCACTTGTTCCCGTCCTTCGCCGGCAACTTCACGCTCGCCTGGGAAACGCCCGGCGGAGCCGGGGTCGGCAACGTACAGGCCTTCGTGGATACGCCCGGCCCGAACGAGACCGGCGTCTTCCTGCCCGACACCTTCGGCTTCCAGATCGGTTCGAGCTCGTGGGTCGCAACCGGATCGGATGTGGACGACGGCACGGACATCACGCTGGAGATCGTCGAGAACGATGGCGGGACGATCCAGGGCTCGCTCTACGGCACGGCCCTCAGGCCTGTGAATGGTGAGGCCGTCTTCGTCAGCTACGCGCTCAATTTCCGGAGCGCCAACCTGGCGAGCGGACCGGGGTGTGGGGACGACTAGGCTCCGTGGGCCGATAGGTCTCAGTCTTCGAGCCACTCTCGAAGGCGCTCCAACTGCTCGGATCGGGTCCCGCTGCGGTCGCCGTCGAGCAAGGCGTCTTCCCACGATCCGTACATCGGATTCGGGAGCATGAACCAACGTGTTCCCCACCAGTCGTTCGCTTGCGCAACGCGGGCGTCGCGAGCGGGGACCCCGAGACCGTCGACGGCAACGAAGTCTCCCAGGTTGTCGCCGAACATCATCACGATCCGATGCGTCGACGCGACGTGAGCGCGGCGCGTGGTCTTGTCCCGGGTCCATTCCGGTCGGGCACCGCGTGTGAGCACGTGGCCGTCGACGATCGGGAAGCCGAGCGCGCGCAGATTGTCGGCCGTCGCCGTCTCGACGTTCGCTTTGCGGTTCGTCACGTAGAAGATCGCAAAGCCCTTGGCGTCGGCGGTGCGCAGGAAGTCGAGCGCGCCGGGAACGGGCGTCGCGATGCGCTCCTCGCACCACGCCTTCCAGTTGTCCGATCCGTAGGTCTCACCGTCGAGGATCAGGCGTGACTGGAAGAGGACGTTGTCGAGCACGGTCTCGTCGACGTCGAGAACGATCGCCGGGGGCAGGTCTTCGTAGTCCGCGTCCAGTTGTTCGGTTGCCGCCGTGAAGTCCGTGTCCTCCAATGCCGCGTCCAGGAGCGCGGTTGCCATGCCGTAGGCGGTGCGGGTGGTGGCGGAGTACTCCGCGGCGTGCTGCACCCAGAGGGTGGACATCAGATTCTCGTGGCGGAGCCCGGTCGCGGCGGAGCCGTCGACGGTGCCGGAGACGAGGCTCAACACCAAGAGTGCTTCGATGGCGAACATGGAGTTCCTCACTCGGAATGATGGAGCCCGGGTCCACGACCCTACGAGGCCGGGCACCGAGGGTTCTACCGCGGCACGGCCGAAAAGCTCCAGAGGAATCCGCGGGCGGCAGCGTGGGCGGGGCACGCCGCGGATTCTAGCGGGATTCCACGTCCACGATCATCGGGCTCTGCCAGGTCGCGGGGACGGCGCGCAGCACCGTCGAAACGACCGTCGCCAGGGCCGGAGCATTCGCGACCGACGCCAGGGCGCCCGCGTGGCGCTGTCGGAACAGCGCGTCGTGTCGCAGTCGCTCGAAGCTCGAAGCCATCACGCCGGTGCGGAAGCGCGCGCGCAGCCCATGGCGCTTCGCGAGTCGACCGAGTCGCCCCGCCGTGACGAAGTTGAGGCCGTCCCAAAGGTCCCGATGCCGCTCGACGTGGCGTGCGAAGACGGTCCGCGTCGCGCGCGGCAGGCCGGGAACGAGCGGCATCGCGAGGTGGGGTTCGTAGGGAACGCGGTAGTTCGGGCAAGCGTGCAGCATGCGACCGGCCGGAGCGAGTGCGCTGGCCATGGCGTCGAAGGCGGCGTCGAGATCGAGAATGTGCTCGAGCACGTTCACCGAGTAGATCAGGTCGAAGCGTCCGTGGACCTCGGGGTCGAGTGCATCGGCGCCGATCGCGAACACCGGGAGCGCGACGTGGGTCTGGGCGGCGACGGCCTCGTCGAGGGCGCGCATGAACGAGAATCCAGCTTCGCTCGAAGGCTCCACCCCGGTCACGTCGAAGCCCTCGGCGCGGAGGTATCGGGCGAGAAAGCCGCCGCCACTCCCGATCTCGAGGAGACGGCCGGGGTCTTTCGC
>JGI12109J20283_10217827_pt1 | contig 15448 bp, 13 predicted proteins | sample ElkSlonscriptome_12_FD_20283 | JGI IMG/M metagenome (IMG submission 20283) | reverse complement strand
CACCGCCGTGCGGACGTGCTCGGGAGCATCGACGGTGGGACCGTCGAATCGCGGTTTCGGGGCGTGCGCTCCTCCGCGCTCCTGCAGCGTGAGCGTGCGGCGACCGCGCCGCCACGCCGCGTCCAGGAGTGTCCCCGGCTGACCCACGACGAGGTCGGCGACCGCGATCGCGTCGGCGCGTCGGCACGTCCCCAGAGCTTCGACCAGATGGATCCCGGGGCCGGTCAAGACGCGAGGCCACGATCCGCCATCGCCGGCGAGACAGAGCGCGTCCGACATGAGCACGACGAGGTCGGCCTCGGACCGCAGAGCCGCGAGCGACGCGGCCCACAGCGGATCAGGAATCGCATCGAGCAACACCAGGACCACCGGTCGCTCGCCTCGCAGGCCCAGCGCGTGACGCGCACGCGACGCGGCTCCGGCCTCGAAGGATGCGTCGAGCAGTGGATCACCGACCGCAGTCGCGTGCTCGGGATGAACGCCTTCGAGAACATCGTCAGTCGGCGCGGCAATGGCCGCGATCTCGGGCTGGGCAGCAGCTCGCGGTGGAGTCTGCAGACCGAGGTGCCACCGCGACCGGACTCCGGCTTCGTTCCACACGACCGTCCGCCCGCCGGGCGCCAGCCACGCGGCGACCGCCGACGGCGCAACACGCGTCGTGGTCAAAATCCGATCGAATTCCCGGGCCGCCCGCTCGCGCGGCATCCACCCACGCTGACGCAGGGCCTCGCGGACCAGGTCACGGCTGTCGCGCACGGCCGGCAGGAAGCGGCCCGGCGCGAGCAGAGCCTCGGCCCCACGGCAGCGCCGCAGAACGGGTTCGAAGCGTTCGACGTCTTCGGGAAGCGCAAAGAGAACGGCTCGCATGGCGACCTCGTGGGGCGATCGCCGGCTCGGAGGGGCCGGCGGTGAGGTCGCTTCCTTCAAGACGCGGGCCAGGGCGGTAGATCGTGCCGGGTCAGCCCCGCGACGCCATCACCCGCGCCGGTACGCCGGCGACGGTCGCCCCCGCGGCGACGTCCTTCGTGACCACCGCTCCGGCCCCGATCAGTGCGTCGTCGCCGATCGTGATCCCGCCCATGATCACCGCGCCCGATCCGATCGATACCCGATCGCCGATCTTCGTGCCGACGAAGCGATCGGCCCAGTCGGCCTCGGATTCGGGCGCACCCTCGGGCGTCACCGCGCGCGGATGCTTGTCGTTGATGAACATCACCCCGTGGCCGACGAAGCAGCCGTCGCCGATTTCGATTCCCTCGCAGATGAAGGTGTGGCTGCTGATCTTGCAGCGCTTGCCGATGGTCGCGCCCTTCTGGATCTCGACGAAGGTCCCGACGCGCGTGTGGTCACCGATCGTGCATCCGTAGAGATTCACGAATCGGTAGATCTTGACGTCCTCACCGAGCACGACGTCGTCGGAAATGCTGACGAACTCCACGAATTTCCTCCGGATGGGGTCGGGCGCCGCGGCGCGGCACGAAACGTCAATGCTGACGCAGCGACGGCCTCGCGGTCAACCGTCTCGAGCACTTCCGGTGCTGGCCGAAACGCCGAAGCCGGCTAAGCTGCTCCCCCATGAATGCTCAGCAACGCCAAGACCTGTTCCGCGACACCGTCGTGCTCGCCCCGCTCACCAAGGGCGGCAACCTGCCCTTCCGTCGGCTGACGGTCGAATGCGGCGCTCGGATGACCACCGGCGAGATGGCCGTCGCCCGCTTCGTCGTCAAACGCCGCCGCGGCGAGATGGCCCTTCTGCGCCGCGCGGACGACGAACCGGTATTCGGTGCGCAACTGGCCGGCCGCATTCCCGACGAGATGGCCGAGGCCGCGAAGATCGCGGTGGAAAAAGGGGCCGACTTCGTCGACCTCAACCTTGGCTGTCCGATCGACTACTTCTGCCGCAAGGGTCTCGGCGCGGCCCTGATGCGCAAACCCGGCAAGGTCGCGCAGGTCGTGTCGGCCATGCGCGAGGCGGTGGACGTGCCGCTCACCGTGAAAATGCGGCTGGGCTACGACGACCAGAAACCGAAGTTCCGCGAGGTGGCCGCCGCCTGTGTGGACTCCGGAGCCGACGCCATCACGTTGCACGGCCGTAGCCGAGCCCAACGGTACAGCCGGGCTGCCGACTGGGACGCCGTGGCCGAGCTCGTCCAGTCGCTGCCGATTCCCGTCATCGGCAACGGCGACATCCTCACGTGGCGCGATGCGAAAAAGCACCGTGAGCACACCGGCTGCGCGGGCGTCATGCTCGCGCGCGGTGCATTGATCAAGCCCTGGCTGTTCCGGGAGATCGCCGAGGAACGAGACATCGTGCTCGACTTCCACCAGCGCGCGAATCTGCTGCGTCGCTACCGCGCTCTCGCTCTCGCCCACTTCGGCGACGACGAACGCGGCCGACTCCGCGTCTCCGAGTTTCTCCACTGGCACCTGGACTTCTTCAATCGCTACCGCCCGGTGCGCAGTGAGGACGTCGATCCAGATGCCCATCCCTTGATCCAGACCCGAGACGCACGATTCGAAAGTAACGACGAATTCGAGCGGCTGATGTACTCGGGCAACCCGGACGATCGCCAGGCGCTCACCACCCGGCTCATGGCCGAACTCGACCAGGAACCCGAAGCCGCCGCGGCCTGGTCCTCCACGACCGCGTCCGCTATACTCGACGGGTCCGAGGGTGCCTCCGTCAGCCCCTGATCGCGCACCGAAGACGAAGTGAAAGCCGCTCCCTGCCAGGGGCGGCTTTCGCATGTCCACCTTCTGTTTGCTGAATTCAGGCTGATTCGCCGCGCAGCACGCGTTCGAGCCGCTCTCGCTTGGTCACCCGGGACGGCCGCCAGGCCACGCCCGCGCGCTCGAAGGCGCTCCTCAAGGCCTGTGAAGCCTCGGGTGCCCGCGCGACGTCGGGTACCTCGAGCTCGACCTCGAATCGCACGTCGCCGTTGGGATAGGTCGTCTCGTCCGCTTCCACCGTGAGATCGTCCTGGCCGGGCAGCGTGGCACGACGGCGCACGTTGCGCATCGATCCCACCGCGACGAGCGGAGCGGCGGCCAATGTGTCGGGGACGGTCGCGCCGTGGGCGTCCAGGAGCGCGCGCACGGCTTCGAGGAGGGCTTCACCGCCCTCGCGGAGTGCAACCGCGGCCTCGGGGTCCATCGAAGTCTCCCACTCGCCCCGCGCCACGAAATCGCCGGCGTCGGTTCCCTTCGTCTTGACCGTCAGGCGAACGACGTCGTTTTCGTCGCGCAGACGTACGGCGAAGCCGGCGGAACCCCAGACACCGTCCACGGCGTCGAAGTAGAGGTTGTCCTGGTGCTTTGTCGCGCGGGCCGGCCCGAGATGCGCGAGAACGGCATCGAGCGCGGCGCGGTCGTCGACCACGAGCTTCAGCTCGGTTTCCTGTGGAGGCGTTCCGGATCCGGTCATGGCTGGTGAGACGAAGGAGAGGAAGGGTGGGAGCGCGGGCGGGTCGTTCCGTCCGCGACATGTGATCGGCTGACCTGGTCCCGTGGCCTGGCCGATCGCCGCGCCGGTTGTTCGACCCGAGAGCCTTCACCACGCCCAGTGAAGTGCTCGATGGGTCGGCTCACGGCGCCCGTGTGTGAGCCCGACCCCAGTGGCAGGTCGAACGAACCACGGCCCGCGCTCCACATCGATGGGCACGTCACGCTCCGCATGCGTGCCCTTTCGTCGAATTGTCCAAAACCATGGCGCATCAAAATCGATCGGAGAGAGATCCGCAATGAAGCGATGTCACGGGTCGGCCGTGAGGAGGAACTGAATGACGTTCAGGGAAATCCCTTTCCAAACGACGCATATACGCACGAAGTCTCGGAAACGAGCCTCCCCAAGGGAGTTCTTCCACAAAATGAATGCCATTCAACCGGCGAGGCTGGGGCCGAGCAACAATCCGTTGAGCAGGAGACGGTGAAGCCCTTCCCACGTGCCCCGGAAGCCAGGGTCCTCGGCGAAGAGAATCACGCGACCCCGTCCGTGGGACTCCTCCACGAGGAAGGCCTTGTCCTTCAACGCCTCTTCCATGACCGGCCACATGAAACCCGAGCGACGCGGTCGCTCCGCATCGATGCGGGCGACGGTGCGTCCGGTTTTGGAGGGCGTGAGAATCCGATCGCTCAGCAGCGGCGCGTGGGCGAACCCACGCTCGCCGAGGGTCAGGTAGTGGGTGGGATCGAGTTCGAGACGGACGATCGCACCCGGCGTGTTCAGCGGGCGCCGCTCGGGCGGTAGGTGATCCAACGTCTCACCGGTGTGGTGAGAGCCGGTCCCCACCTCGAATTCGCCCAGCAGGCCCGCCTCGTCGCCGAGCTCGGCAAGATCGCGGATGCGTTCGACCGTCGTCCAGGGATTGGGATCCTCACCGTGCGGCTCGACGATCGCGGCTGCGCCCTCCCCAACCGCGACGAGTACGCCCCCGCTCTCGACCCATCGATCCAGGGCATCCAGCGGTAGCATGTGCGCGTCGTCCAGCGATGGGACGAGCACGGCATCGAACTCCGCGAGATCGATGCGACGCAGTGCAGACAACATGACCGTGGTGAACTCGACGCCGTAGCGATCCTCCAGCAACCAGTTCAGGCCCCCGACGCTCGCGGGTGACACGCCGGGTCCGGTCACCAGAGCGACCCGTGGCCGGTGCAGGACACGCGCACGACCACTGCCGAAGGAAGGTCCGGAATCGGTCCACGAAGTATTGACCGCGTGGAGCTCGACCCCGGTCGACGCCACGACGTCTCCGATCACGCCGTCGAGATCCTGAACTCCGGGATTCGAGGTCCGCTTGACGACGAAGCTCCCGCGCGGAAGCTCCATCCCGTCATGCACGAAGGCGTCGAGGATCGTCTCGACGACGATGCCCCGATTCCACAACGCGATGAGGGTCTCGAGTGCCGCGTTGTCCCGGTAGGGGACGACCCAGGCCAGGCGCGCACTCTGCGGTGCGGACGTGATAGCATTTCCGTCACCCACGGAGAAGCGCTCGCTCGGGACGTCCAGGCGACGTGACGACGTGTAGGCGTCCACGCCGTAGCTGAACACCAGCGACCACGCGGTCACGTCGTAGAAGCGATTGTGCAATCCGCGCTCGCGTCGCACGCGCTCCTGAGCGAGGAAGTCCTCGTCCATCGGCGTGTGGGGATCGAGCAGGCTGCGCACGAGCAGGTAGGACGCCTGGTCCATCGGAACGCGGAAACTCCCGGCCGGCAACTCGACGTCGACGCGCCCTTCGCCGTCGTAGGGAGTCATCTGCACGGTGCGAGGCGCAGTGGTCCGCATGACCTCGATTCCCTGACGGACCAACACGTCGGCGAGTCGCGTCGCCTCGGCCGACTTGGACGCAGCCGAGAATACGAGCTCCTCGCGAGGATCGTCTTTCGCCCTGAGCTGCGCTTCGTCGTGAAAGGCGACGTAGGCGTCGACGAGTTCACGCGATCGCGCCGCCGCGGTGCGGACCGTCGTGTGCGCGGCGACGAAGTGCTTCTCGACAGCTTCGTCGTAACCCACGATGCGGCCCCCGCGCTGGCGAAGCGCCCGTCCCCGCGTGGTGGCCTGCTCGTAGGTCATACCCACGGCACCCTGCAGGGTGGGCCAACTGTCACCGTAGCCCGGGTAGAAGAGGTCGAAATCCTCGCGGACGAAGTAGTCGAAACCTCGCGCATCGAAGGCATCGGCATTCGCCCGACCAAAGATCTCGAACCACTCGAGCGTTCCATCGGGGACGTTCGGGTTGATCGGATCGGCCGGCGGCGGAAAGTAGTAGCTCGATTCGCGTCCCATCTCGTGCAAATCGACGAAGACCTGTGGCCGCCAACGCAGGAACGACTCGACGTGGTGGCGGGTCTCCTGTTGCGTCAGGAAGGCCCAGTCACGATTCAGGTCGAAGTAGAAGTGATTCGTGCGACCGCCCGGCCATCCCTGCCAGTGCTCCGCGGCCCACGGCGACGGATCGGCTGGCATCGTCTGACGCCCGAAGTTGCGCACGTGGTTGAGGAAGCGACGGCGCCCGTCGGGATTGTGCGAAGGACCGATCAGCACGATCGACTCGCGCAGGATCTCGAGCGTCGCCTCGCTGCGATCCGCGGCCAAATGGTAGGCGAGGGCCAGACCGGCGTCAGAACCCGACGCCTCGTCCCCGTGGACGCTGCACGCCACCCAGGTCGCCGGACGGATCCCCTCGGCCGCGCGGCGCCGCGCATCGGCGTCGTGCTTCCATGGATCGCGCACGATCGCGAGGCGTTCGGTCCGTTCCTGCGGATCGAGGCCGACCGAAGGATCGGTGATGACGATCAGGAGCAACGGGTCGCCCTGCACGCTCCGACCCATCGACTCGACGCGCACGCGATCGCTCGCGGCGGCGAGCGCTTCGACGTAGCCGAAGATCTCGTCGACGGTCGTGTGACGCTCGGCGAAAGGACGGCCGAGCCACGTGTCGGGATCGGGAATCGACGGATCGTAGTCCGCACCCTCGGCCCAATTCCGCCACTCAGCCGCCGCGGGAGCGACCGACAGAACGACGAGAACGAATACGAGAGCACACCGCCACGCGGGGAGCGCACGGGAGCGAAGCAGGTTGTCGAGCAGCACGGGAGAACCAAGGGATGAGGGAACGGCAGAGCGCGGGGCAGCGAATCACGACGCCGAAGGGCGAAGGCGACGTGCGTTCAGCATAGCAGAAGCGGCGCGGGAATTCCCACGCCGCTTCCTGTGTTCCGTTCCTCGGTCCTGTCGTGAACCGATTCTCAGCGAGCGGCTGCCGCCGCCGGATTGGTCGCTTCCGCCCAGGCGTGCACCGCTTCGATCACGCGATCCTGGTCCTCGCGGACCATGTAGGCCGACAAAGGCAGCGAGATCACCGTATCGCAGAGTTCGCGGGTCACCGGTGCCGGCACCCGACGCGCGATCACGCGCTGCAGCGATTCCTGCGACTGCACCGGACGCGGGTAGTGCAATGCCGTCGGCACGCCCGCATCGCTCAGGTAGTCGCAGAAGTTCTCCCGCGTCGCCGCGTCGGCGAGACGGATCGTGTACTGCGCGTAGCTGCTGAAACGCCCGGGCGCCATCAACGGTGTTCTCACCACGTCGTCAAGCGCCCCGTCGTAGCGCGCCGCCAGTTCACGACGCAATTCGACCTCGCGCGGAAACTTGTCCAGCTTCACGAGCAGCGCAGCAGCCTGAAGAGCATCGAGCCGACTGTTCATGCCGAGAACCGAGTGCTCGTGTCGACCGACCTGTCCGTGTTCACGGATCAGCTTCATCCGCTCGGCGAGTTCTTCGTCGTCGGTGAAGACCATCCCGCCGTCACCGATTCCACCGAGCGGCTTGCTCGGGTAGAACGAGGTCCAACCCGCGGTGCCGAAGGAACAACTGTAGCGGTCGCCGAGACGCGCACCGAGCGACTGCGCCGCGTCTTCGATGCAGTGCACACCGAATTCCTCGGCGAGCGACTCGAAGACGTCCATGGCGGCGGGCTGTCCGAAGAGGCTGACCGGGGCGATCGCCTTGACCCGCGGCGTCATCGCGGCACGCGCGGCCGCCGGATCCATGGTGAAGGTGTGTGGATCGACGTCGACCATCACCGGCGTCGCGCCGACGTTGGCCACGGCTTCTGCCGTCGCGATGAACGTGAAATCGGGAACCAGCACCTCGTCGCCCGGACCGATGTCCAGCGCCATCAGGATGAGCTGCTGCGCGTCCGTGCCGGATCCGCAGGCGACGGCACGCTTCACACCGACGAAATCGGCGAGACGCTCTTCGAGTTCGAGTACCTTCGGACCGTTGATGAACATGCCGGAACGCACGACCTCGGCCAGCGCATTCTCGACTGCTTCACCGTGCACCTGCATCATCGCGGGTACGTCGACGAAGGGAACGGATCGACGTTCCAAAACCGTGCCTCCCCTTCCGGGAATCCTAGACGGTCGACAATTCGCGGCAGGTTAACACTACGCCGTGAATCCGGCTACACCTCGGCGTCTGCGGCCGGAGAGCCGACCGTCAATCGCGATTCTGTCCGGGGACCCAGAGCACGTCACCCGCACCGCCGTCGTTGGCGACTCGTCCCAGGACGAAGAGTAGGTCGCTGAGGCGATTGAGGTATTCCACGACGTGCGGGCCGACCGTTTCGCCCCGTGCGAGGTCCACGGCGCAGCGCTCCGCGCGTCGGCAGACGGTGCGAGCCTGATGGAGGAGACTGGCCAATTCCGTTCCACCCGGCAGGACGAAGCTCTCCAGGGGCTTCAGATCCGCGTTGTGCTCGTCGATCGCGCGTTCGATCGCCTCGACCTGGCCGGCAGTGATCCGCAGGCCCTCGCCATCGCCGGGAGTGGCGAGGTCGGCACCGAGATCGAAGAGATCGTGCTGCAGACGCTCGAGCAGGATCCCGATGGACGACGCTGAGGCCTGGTCCGCCCGTCCGGCCGCGACGACGCACGATCCCATGACGGCGTTGAGCTCGTCGACCGTGCCGTAACACTCCAGTCGGAGGTCACATTTGGGACGGCGGGAGCCGTCGACGAGGCCCGTGGTGCCGTCGTCCCCGGTGCGGGTGTAGATGCGGTTGAGTTTGACCATGCGGAAAAACTAGCTTCGCGATGCGGACCTTGCCATCACGGATTCGCAATCGCGGGCTGGTTCAGGCTCCCCCTCCGCGCGAGCGTCCGCGTAACAGCAACACGAGGAACGCCGGCCCCCCCAAGAGCGCCGTCAGGACGCCCACGGGGAGTTCACTGCCCCGTCCGAGCCAGGTGATCGACCGCGCGACGCCGTCGGCGACGACGAGGAAGGTCCCTCCCACGAGCATGCTTCCCGGCAGGAGCGCGCGGTGCCCCGCCCCGATCAACGCGCGCACCGCGTGCGGGGCCAACAGACCGACGAAGCCGATCGGCCCGGTGACCGCGACCACTCCAGCGGTGGCCAACGAGGCCGCGACGAGCACACGCCGCTGCACGCGCGGAACGTCCACGCCACGCGCCGCCGCGAGTTCTTCGCCCAGCGCGAGTTGATCGAGCGCCGGTGCCGCACGCAGCACGACGACCAGCGTCGGCACCAGGATCATCGGCAAAGCGGCCAGGTCACTCCACGATCCGACCTGAAGTCCGCCCATCATCCATCGGTCCATCGCGCGCAGCCGCAGCGGATCGGAAAGAAAGCGGATCAGAAGGATCGCCGCGCCGAAGACGAAGTTCAGCGTCACGCCGGCCAGGAGCAGTTCGTGCGCTCCGAGACCGACGCGTGTCCGCGCGAGACGCTCGAGCGCCAAAACGTTGATCGACGCGAAGATCAGTGCGAGCACGGTCACGCCGGACAACGGACCGAAGCCGATGGCCAGCGCAGGCACGCTCAACGCGAGGAAGGCACCGAAGGCGCCCGCGAAACTGATTCCGAGCGTATAGGGCGTCGCCAATGCGTTGCGCAGCAACGTCTGGAACGCCGCACCCGCGACGGCCAGCGTCGCCCCGGCCACGAAACCCGCCACGATGCGCGGCAGACGCAGCGATAGGATCCGCGTGTCGACGGTCGCCTCGCCGGCCCACCAGGCCCCGAATCCCTCGAAGGGATCGATTCCGATACGCCCCCACCACGGTGCGACGACGAGAACGACGACCGCCACCAGAGCGAAGAGCACGAGTCCACGCGCCGGCCGCAAACGATGCACCCGCGCATTCACGAGCGTTCGCCTTCCGGCCACGGGAGCACGCAGGGCTCGGCGGTCACCGGATGCGGCCCGATCCAGATTCCCTCGCCGAGGACGGAGCCCAGAACATCCCGGCGGATCACGACATCGGGTGTGCCCTGCGCGAGCACCCGTCCCCCATCGAGCAGGACGATGTGATCCGCGAAGGCAGCCGCCAGATTGAGATCGTGCGTCGCCAGGAGCACGCCGGTTCCGGCACGCGCCTGCGCGCGGAGCAGATCGAAGACCGCGATCTGATGCGGAAGATCGAGCGCGGCGGTCGGCTCGTCGAGGACGAGCATCTCGCCTCCCTGCGCGATCGCTCCTGCGATCAGCACGCGCTGCCGCTCGCCCCCACTCAACGTGTCGAAGGCGCGCGGCGCGAACGCGGTCACGTCGCATGCTTCCAGGGCGGCATCGATCGCGCGCGCATCCGATTCGGTCTCACCCGACCACGCCGACGTCCGATGAGGGTGCCGTCCCAGGGCGACGATCTCGCGCGCGGTCAGCGCGTGAACGGGGTGAACGCCCTGGGGGAGGAACGCCACCCGGCGCGCGCGTTCGCGGGCGTCGAGAGCGTGGACGAGGTCCTCGCCCAGCCGAACCGTTCCCGCGTCGGGCGCGCGCAGACCGGCGACCAGTCGCAGCAAGGTGCTCTTGCCACTGCCGTTCGCCCCGACCAGAGCAACGAGATCGCCAGGACCGACGTCGAGTTCGACCCCGTCGAGAACCCTGGATCCCCCCGGATAGGAGTAGTCCACGCTCCGAACGGCGAGACGCACGCTCATCGGGGATCTCCGTCCGGAACCGTCGCGCGCAACAACTGCGCGAGTTCCCGCGCGGTCCCGACGATCCCCGGCCCCGGCACGAGCGCGTCGGGATCGGTGAGCCGGACGACGTGGACCCCGTCGCCGAGCAGGTCCACCCACGGGGCTCGCCATCGTGCGGGATCGTCGCTGGCCCCCGCCGACTCGATCTCGAGCACGACGTCCGGCGGATTCGCCACCAGCTCCTCGAGCGACACGTCGAAGTAGCCGCGTCCACGCGTGGCGGACCAGCCACGCGCGCCCACGCGGCGCAGGAGGTCGTCCATGAAGGTGCCCTCGCCCGCCGTCATCAGGTTCCGCACCGTGTCCGGATCCCTCGTGATCACCAGGAGGATCGTCGGTGCCTCGTCCGGCATCGTGCGTCGCAGAGCGTCGAGCTCCGCTTCGAGCGAATCGGCGAGCGCGACGCCGCGCGTGGACTCCGGTCCCGCGAGCAGGCTGTCGATCCGCACGATCCCTCGCAGAACCGAGTCGACTCCTTCGTCCATCTTCACGTCGGCGACGCCGATTCCCTGAGCGCGCGCGAACGAACGCAGGACGTCGTTGCGGCCTTGCAGCACGAGAAGGTCGGGATTCGCAGCGGCGATCCCCTCGAGGTCGGGGTCGACCATTCCTCCCACGCGCGGAGGTTCCGGTCCGGATGCCGTCCAACGGCAGTAGTCGGTGATCGCCACGATGCGATCGGTGTGGCCCAGACGCACGGCCGTCTGCGTGAGATTCGGCCCGAAAAGGATCACGCGTTGGGGCAGCGCATCGGAAGCCGATTCCTCTTTCGGCCCGTCGCACGCGGCGACGCAGAGCACGACGAGAGGAAGCAGGAGGCGGCGCATGAAGACCCTGTTCGGTGGAAACGGTGGGCGCGAGGGCCTAAGCTTAAGTCAACCGAGGCCCGAAGGCGACGGACGGAACGATGCCCTCGGCAAGACCCCGTCTCGACCCGAACCCGGTCGAAACTCCCTGAGAGTCCCGTCAAAGGCGGTCCCGTGGTGCGTTGGGTGAGCGCGATCAGTGACGACATCGATCCGGTTCGCGCGCTCGACGCGGTGGCCACCGATCTCCAGAACGGCATGCAGGGCGACCCGATCGACCTGTTGCTCGTCTTCGCGAGCGAACATCATCTCTTCGATCTGGGTCGCGTCGTCCCCCGACTCCGCGACAGTTTCGGTCCCGTACCCGTCGTCATCGGGTGCTCGGCCGCCGCGACCATCGGCTCGCACTTCGAACTCGAGGAACGCCCGGGCATCGCGGTCATGGCCGCCCATCTGCCCGGTGTCGAAATGCGCTGTGTGCACGTGACCAACGCAGACCTGCCCGCGCTCGACGGCAGCCCCGCTCCCTGGCGCGCGCTCTTCGGCGTGGATCCACAATTGCGCCCTGACTTCGTGGTGATCGGCGATCCCTTCTCGATCGACGTCGACGGACTCCTGCCCGGCCTCGACTACGCCTATCCCGAGTCGACGGTCGTGGGCGGGCTCGCGAGCGGCTCGTCGGGACCGGGTGCGATCGGACTCTTCGGCGACGACGGCGTTCGACGTGGCGGGGCCTACGTCCTTGCCCTGTGGGGCAACGTGCGGATCGACCCGATCGTCGCGCAGGGATGCCGACCGATCGGCACGCCGGCGCGCATCACCGAGTGCGAAGGTCAGATCCTGAAAGGACTCGACGAACGCAAGCCCACCCAGGTTCTGCACGACGTCTTCGAGGCGCTCGACGACGCCGACCGCGAACTCGCTCAGAACGCGCTGCACCTCGGCGTGGTCGTCGACGAGATGCGCGAGGAACTCGGGCACGGTGACTTCCTCGTGCGCAACATCCTCGGCATGCACCGCGAGTCGGGGGTGATCGCGGTGGGATCGGAGTTGCGGCCTGGGCAGACGGTGCAATTCCACGTGCGCGACGGGCGAACCGCGGCCGCAGACCTCGAACACCTGCTCGGCGCCTACGTGAACGCACGTCCGGACACCGAACCAGCCGCCGTCCTGCAGTTCACCTGTCTGGGACGGGGCCAGAACCTCTTCGGCGCCCTCCACCACGACATCGCGCGCGTGCACGAAGCACTGGGACCGATGCCGGTGGTCGGCTTCTTCGCCAACGGGGAAATCGGACCCGTGGGCGGCAGCACGCACGTGCACGGCTATACGACGGCCCTGGGGATCGTGCGACCGCGCTCGGGTTGACCTAGACGGATTCGATCACGCGCTTCAGGCGATCGTTGACCTCGTCGGCCACCGGATCGAGTGCCTCGTTACCGACCACGCCGAGCATGGCGTGCGCGTCGATGGCCCCGATGATCGTCTTGCCGGACTCACCCTCGAAGACCACCGCGTTGCACGGCAGCAGCAGCCCGAGCTCTGCTTCCAACTCGAGAGCCTGGTGCGCGAAGTGTGGATTGCAGGCCCCGAGGATCTTGTAGGGCCGCCGGTCGACGTCGAGCTTCTTCTTCAAGGTCGCCTTGACGTCGATCTCGGTCAGCACGCCGAAGCCCTCTTTCGAAAGCTCTTCGGTGACGCGCTCGATCGCGGTGTCGAAGTCGAGATCGACTTCGCGCGTGATGCCGTACTTCATGGCGCTCCGTACCGTTTCTGAGAGGGCCCGAGAGCCCGTTCCGTCACTCGAGTTCGGTCGACGCGAGCACGGCGACCGCCGCCTCGGTGTCGATGAACTCCTCGAACAGATCCAGGATACGCGCCACGTAGGCGGCCCGCCGGTTCCGATCACTGAGCCCGGACAAGGCCAGCCGGCCACCCTGGCGAGCGGTCGATGTGTAGTAGGTGACCAGCCGTCCCAGACCGATCGAGTTCAACAGGTCGATCCCCGCCATGTCGAAGACGAAGCGCTTCTCACCCGCCTCGAGCCACTCCGTGTGGCTGGCGCGCAACGGATCGTCGTCGGGGCCGGAGGTCCAGGATCCACTGAGATGGACGACGCGCACACCGTCGACGAGTTCGTTCGTGGTCTTGATCGGCATCAGGCTGCTTCTCCGTCAAAGGATCCGGAGTCGTCGGCGACGCGCTCCGGGGTACCGTAGAGACTGGCCGGGAAGACGGTCGGTAGAACGCCCTGGACGAACTGACGCCGCTTGTACTCCCGGTGTGAAGTATACGCCTGACTGTGCACTGTCTGGAGAAAGGACTCCACCGTGAAGATCTGCGTCTCGACACTGAACAGGTAGGACCGTCCGGCATCCTGACTGCCCGGCCGGTAGAGAATGTCGACGTCTTCCTTGAACGTCTTGAAGTCCGGCGCGCTGAACCGGTTCATCAGTCCGTGGTCGGTCGGCCGCCGGAAGAGATCGACCTGGTTGCGGAAGAAGAAGGGACCGCCGAGAACATGGTGGAGCAATTCGGCCAGGCGTCGCACGTCGCGTTCGCTCTCGACGATGAACTTCGCGCCCAGCATGTCGGTGATACCGTTGGGATTGTTCAATCCCTTGCGCAGCATCTTCGAGAGGATCGAGGCCGACCGGTTACGCTTCATCTGCGCGTAGCGTGTGCGTTCGGCGACCCGGTACTCGGCATTCCCCGGACGGTAGTCGTATCCGGCGCTCTCGCGCTTGAAGCGGGTGTCGAAGTGATGGATGTCGACTTCGATCTCTCCGCCCGGGATTGCGCGCTTCACGCGACGCACACGGAAGTTCCAGGTCTCCATCGCGTCGCCACTGCGAACGTCCTGCTCGGGATCGATCGTGTAGGAGGCGACCTCGTCGCGCACCTCGGTCGTGAAGGCCCAGAGTTCCTTGTCGAGCAGCTCGATCAGGTAGCGCCGATGCCGCGGGCCGTCCTGGACCATGCGCGTGTGCTCGATCTGGATGAGTAGCTTCGTGAGGTAGAGCTTGCGCTGCGCCTCGAAACGAACGCGGCGCGCGCGTTCGGGTTCGCCCGGATCCCGATGGAAGAGCAGGCGGCCGAGTTCACGCAGGTCCGAACACGCCTCCACTTCGGGCAGCGGCTCGTAGCGGGCACGCTGGTCCTCGGGAAGCAGGTTGAGCAGCTCCGAGACGTAGCGGGAAGCATCGTCGAAGTAGCTGGCGAGCACGCGCTCGTCGACCTCGACCGACGAGGCCTCGCCCATCGGATGCAGCAGACGACTGAGGATGCGGGAGTACTGCCAGTCGTTCCGAAGACTGTCGCGGAACAACCGATGGAAGTAGCGCAGCGCGTGGCGATCGCGCCGGATGAGATCGGGATCCAGATAGGGATGGGCCGCGTAGTCGGGCACCTTCACCGCCTCGGACGGGACTTCGCGAAACTGCAGGCCGCGCGGCAAGTGCAGTGTGCGGACTGTGTTGGGACGGGACGCGCGTGGAACGGGAGCGGGGCTCGTCGTCGACGTCGGCGCCATGGGGTCGTCGACCTCCTCGGGAAGCGAGTCCAGAGCCGTGGAGCCGGTCACCCCATTGTTACGCGAGGTGCACGTCCGGGTTCCTGAATCGGACCCTAGATCCCGCCACACCGATGTGCAAGAGGCAGACCGTGCCGGGTCACACCACCGCCGGAGGGAGGCCCTCATGAGAGGCCCCTCCCCGACGTCGGATCACGAAATCACAATGGCCGAGCCGACGCTCAGCGACCGGCCGGCTGGTTTCCGAATGCGTTCTCGGCCGCGGTCCCGACCGGCGCGACCCAGCGCTCCAGATGCTCGGCATGCCGCCGGTAGAGGTCGTAGCGCGTCGTCTTCCCGGCCAGGGAGTGCGCCTTGTCCGGATAGATCATCAGATCGAAGGGTACTTGGGCGTCGACCAGGGCCGAGATCAGGCGATGGGAATTCTGGTCGTGGACGTTGTCGTCGCCGGTGCCGTGGATCAGCAGCAGGCGACCCTGCATGCCCTCGACCTCGTCGAGCCAGCTACCCTTCGCATAGCCCTCGGGATTGTCCTGCGGGCGGAGCATGTAGCGTTCGGTGTAGCCGGTGTCGTAGAAGCGCCAGTCGGTCACC
>JGI12109J20283_10780896_pt1 | contig 15450 bp, 12 predicted proteins | sample ElkSlonscriptome_12_FD_20283 | JGI IMG/M metagenome (IMG submission 20283) | reverse complement strand
GGCGACTCACGCTTTCGCGTGAACGTGCCCCTCACCCCCGTCGAGGAAAGCTGGGGGCCTTGACGATCGCGGCTGCCACAGGATGCCGATCACCGCGATCAGGATGAGTGCGCCTGCGAGGAGAATGCGCAGTGTGATCGGCTCGTCGGCGATCCACCAACCCGACGCCACCGCGACCACCGGGTTCACGAAGGCGTAGGTCCCGACCGCCGTCGCCGAAACCTTGCGCAGCAGGAACATGTAGGCGCTGAAGGCGATGATCGAACCGAAGGCGGTCAAGTAGATCCACGCGAGTCCGCTCCGCATCGTCACGGCAGCGGGATCGAAGCCGGCGAGTTCGCCGCGGAGTACTCCCGCGAGCACCATCACGGCGCGGCCGGTCAACATCTCGGCGCCGACGGCAAGGGTCGGATCGGCCGGTCGCACGAGCAGCGCGACCCCCGTGAAGCCCACTGCAAGTCCTCCCCATGCGCGAAGGCCCGGACGCGCTCCTCCGTAGAACGGCGCGTCGAGAAGCGTCATCCACATGGGCACCGTCGTGATCAGCAGAGCAGCGATCGACTACGGAACGTCCTTCTCGGCGATCGTGACGAGTCCGTTTCCTCCGACCAACATCAACACGCCGACGATCGAGGCCGACCGCCACTCGATCGCGCTGGGCAACACTTGCCCGCGCGCAATCAGCACGCTCAGCAGGATGACACCCGCCACGTCGAAGCGCATTCCTGCCATCACCAACGGTGGCAAGGTCTCGATCGCTATCCCGAGACAGGTCGAGCCCCAGATGATCCAGACGGCCACGAAAGCGGCAGCCAGGAGCAAGCGTTCACGCGAAGCGAGGGTCAAGGGGGCCTCCGGGAGCGGATGTGCGAGCGACATGGTCGCCGCCACGGCGTGCATGACAGATCCAGATTCTGGGAAAGTCGACCAGTACAGTTTAGACTGTAGCTCCCCCGTGCGGAAGAGGACCCGATGGCCCCGAAGCTTCCACTCGACGGCGCCGACATGGCACCGGACGAGCCTCTCTACCGCCAGGTCGCGCGCCGGATCGAGTCCATGATCGACGGCGGCACGTTCACGCCGGGTGAGCGTCTGCCCTCGGTGCGCAAGCTCAGTCGTCAGTTCTCGGTGAGCGTCACGACGGTGGTCGAGGCCTATCGTCTTCTCGAGGACCGGCAGCGACTGGAGGCCCGTCCCCAGTCCGGGCACTACGTGCGCACTCCTCCGCCTCGCGCCCCGATTCCGGCGCGGACGCCGAGCGCCGACGCCCCGGAGACCCCGGAGGTCAGCGACCTCGCGTTGCGCTTCCTGCACGCCGCCCAACAGCCCGACGTCCTTCCACTGGGCTCGGCGGTACCGCATCCCGATTTCCTGCCCGTCGCGCGGCTCAACCGGTTGCTCGTGCAGGCCGTCCGTCGGCATCCGTCCGGGAGCCAGTCCTACGATCACGTCGCAGGACTCGAGTCGTTGCGCGTGCAGGTCGGTCGCCGATCGCTCGACGCCGGCTGTTCCCTGTCGCCCGAGGAGATCGTCACCACGAGTGGCGCCCAGGCCGCCGTGCATCTGTGTCTGCGAGCGGTCACGCGCCCGGGCGACACGGTCGTCGTCGAAACGCCGACCTACTACGGGCTTCTGGAAGCCCTCGAGTCGCTGCACCTCGAGGCACTCGAGGTCGCGACCGATCCGCGCACGGGAATCCTTCTCGACGAGCTCGAGACCGTCCTCGACGAGCGCCCCGTGGCCGCTTGCGTCTTGTCGCCGAACTACGGAAATCCACTCGGCCACTGCATGCCCGACGAGAACAAGGAACGTCTGGTCGGTTTGCTGAGTGCCCGATCGATTCCCCTGATCGAAGACGACATCTACGGAGAACTGACCTTCGACCCTGTACGCCCGCGTGCCGCCAAAGCCTTCGACCGCGACGGCAACGTGCTCCTGTGCTCGAGCTTCTCCAAGAGTGTCGCCCCTGGCTATCGGATCGGCTGGACCTCGCCCGGCCGCTTCCGCACGCAGGTGCTGAAACTCAAGTTCAGCAGCTCGGTGGCAACGGCGACACCCACACAGATGGCCCTTGCGGCCTTCCTCGCCGACGGCGGCTTCGACCGGACCCTGCGCCGACTCCGACGCGAGTATCGCGACCTGATCGCGCGCACGGCCGCCGCCGTGGCCGCCTCGTTTCCGGCGGGAACGCGGATGAGCCAACCCGGCGGCGGCCACGTCCTCTGGGTCGAGATGCCTACCTCCATCGATTCCGTCGTCCTGCACGAGCGGGCGCTCGAGCACGGCGTGAGCATCGCCCCCGGGATCCTGTTCTCGGCGACCGGGCGCTATCGCAACTGCATCCGGCTCAACTGCGCGTTGCCGTGGACACCGGCGTTGGAGCAAGCCCTGGCCACCCTGGGGCGCTGCGCCCACGACGTCGCGAACGAGGGAGCCTGACGACTCAAGTCGACGAACGTTTCGACCGATATGCGGGAGTGGAACCGACCATTCAGAATCCGGTCCGTCCACGGGAGCCCCCCTCATGACCACCGCCAAGTCCGGAATCCAAGAGCCTCCGAGGAGCTCCACCGCGGGCGAAACGGAACACTGGATCGACGGGCAGATCCGCCGTATTGCACAACGAGCGGAGGTCTTCGAACGCATCCTGCACCGGAGTCCGGGAATCCTGCTCGTCATGCGCACGGGAGCGAACTGGCCGCTCGAGTACGTCTCGACCAATGTCGTGCGCCTGGGACTCGACGAACGGACGCTGCAGGAGACCAACGCAGGCTTCCTGGACCTCGTCCACGAAGACGATCGTGATCGGGTCGCCATGGAGACCGACTATTGGGTCGAGCACACGACCTGCGACGACTTCCGTGTGGAATTCCGGTGCAAGGACTCCGCGGACGATGTGCGCTGGATGGACACGCACCTCTGGCTGCGAAGGGACGTACACGGCAACGTCCGGCGCATGCAGGGCATCGCGTGGGACATCACCGAGCGCAAGCGTGCCGAGAGACTGCAGCGACTCGCTATCTCCGTCGTCGAACTCTTGAACTGCCCGGACGACATCTCGGAGATCATCCACAACATTCTCGAGATGATCCGCTTCTACACCCAGATGCAGTCGGCTGCGATCCACTTGATGGACGCCGACGGCAAGTTCGATTGCATCGAAAGCGGCTACGAGCGGCGAGCGCCGTTCGATCCGGAGCATTGCAGCCTGATCGCCAACGTGATCCAGACCGACGGCCTCAACACACGGTGTACGGATTGCCCCATGCCGACGGAGAACGACGACCTCACACCCGTCGGTATGACCCGCACCGACGGCGGTACGCTGTGGTCCTGCCGCATGCGCGAGATGGCGTGCGCAAGGCGGCCGGATTCGTGCGTCAACCTGGATCGCCAGGGTTCGCCCATCGGAGCACCGGGATCCCTCGGAATCATTCCCTTGCGCGCCGCTGGCGATGTCGTCGGTCTGCTCCAGGTATGCGACGACCGTGAGAGTCAGTGCGATCCCGAAACCATCGAAGCCCTCGAGGGATTGGGATTCAGCATCGGCATCGCGCTCGACCGCGAGCGAACGACCCATCGGCTCGGCCGCTCCGAAGAACGCTACCGCGCCCTCTTCGACACGAGTCTCGACGGCATCGCCATGCTCACGCTCGACCACCGGGTCGAGGCCGCGAACCACGCCCTGGAAACGATCACCGGGCGCACGCGCTTCGACATCGAGGACACCTCGATCTGGTCCTTGCTTCACGTAGGTTCGCTCAAGACCAGCGACGAGTGCATTCCCGGCCAGTTGCTGGGTGTCGGCTACTCCGAGGAATTCGAACGCCAAGTCGTCCGCCCGAACCGCGAGAAGGTCCGCGTCATGTGCCGCGCCTGGACCGTGCGCGACGACTCCGGACGCCCCAAGCGTACCCTCGTGATCCTACGCGACATCGAGAGCCAGCGCCGGACTGAACAGCAGGTCACTCGTCTGGTCACCGCGATCGAGCAATCGGCGGAGATCGTGGTCGTCACCGACTTCGACTCGAACATCGAGTACGTCAACCCGACATTCGAGTTCCGCACAGGCTACACCCGGGAAGAAGCCCTGGGCATGTCCATGGCCAAGATGCGCGACCCGGACGTTTCGGCCGACGAGTACGAACAGCTCCTCGACACGATCCGCAGCGGCGAGGTGTTCAAGGGACGCGTGGTCCAGATGGCGAAGGACGGTTCTCGGATCCATGTCGACCAAACGGTTTCGCCCGTACGCAACGAAACCGGGGAGATCATGAACTTCGTAGCCGTCCAACGGGACGTGACCGAACTCATGCAACTCGAAGCACAGCTTCTCCAGGCCCAGAAGCTGGAGTCGATCGGTCGTCTCGCGGCAGGCATTGCACACGAGATCAACACGCCCGCTCAGTACGTCGGTGACAACGTGCGCTTCCTCAAGGACGGCTTCGACGACTTCATGAAGGTCATGACGGTTGGCGCCGAGCTGACCGAAGCTGCGATGCGGCATCCGGAGTTGAAGGAGCAAGCGGCGAAGGTACGTGAGACCGTCGAATGCATCGACATGGAGTATCTGGCCGAAGAGATTCCGCGGGCCGTCGACCAGTCGCTCGATGGCCTGCGGCGCATCTCGAAGATCGTCGGCGCCATGAAATACTACTCGCACCCCGGCGCGAGTGACATCGCACCGGTCGACATCCACCAAGCGATCGAATCGACGGTGACCGTCGCGCGCAACGAGTGGAAGTACGACGCGGAGTTGGAGCTCGACTTCGATCCTTCCATGCCTCCGGTTCCGTGTCTGGCCAACGAACTCAACCAAGTCGTCCTGAACCTCGTGATCAACGCCGTACACGCGATCCAGGTGAAACGTGCCGAACACGGTCCGAAGGGACACATCACCGTCCGCACGCGCGTCGAGAATTCCTTCGCGTGTATCGAGATCGAAGACAGCGGCACTGGCATTCCCGATGAAATCGCCTCGAAGGTCTTCGACCCCTTCTTCACGACCAAGGACGTCGGCAGCGGCACCGGCCAGGGCCTGTCGATCGCACGCGACGTGATCGTCGGCAAACACAAGGGCGAAATCGATTTCCGGACCACGCCCGGCGAGGGAACCACCTTCGCCCTTCGCCTTCCGTTGCACCACACCAAGCCCCCCGGCCCGAAGCCCGGAGCGAGCGACTCATGAGACGAGTGATCTTCGTCGACGACGAGCCCATGGTTCTCGAGGGACTACGTCGCCAGTTGCGCTCGCTGCACAAGGAGTGGGAACTGACCTTCGCCGAGAGCGGCGTAGAGGCGCTCGAACGAATGGCCGAGTCCCACTTCGACGTGATCGTCTCGGACATGCGCATGCCGAACATGGACGGAGCCGAACTGCTCACGCGCTGCAAGGAAGAACACCCGGACACCGCTCGAGTGATCCTCAGTGGACACATGGAGCTCGAGCGGGCCTTGAAGTCCGTGCGTGTCGCCCACCAGTTCCTCACCAAGCCCTGCGCACCCGAAACACTGCGTCGCGTCCTCGCGCGGACGGTCGATCTGCAGAGTCTCCTCGGCGACCCAGCACTGCGGGCCAGCCTGAGCGCCGTCGACAGCGTGCCCCTGCAGCCGAAGACCTACATCCGGTTGACCGCCGCCCTCGACGATCCGGAGATCTCTCTCGAGGCCGTGGCAGACGTCGTCCAGACCAACCCGGTCCTCGCGGCGAAGCTGCTCCAGTTGGTCAACTCGGCCTTCGTCGGCCTACCGACTTCGGTCACGAGTCTGGAAGCCGCTGTGCACGCGATCGGGCTGAACATGCTGCGCAACCTGGTCATCTACGTCGAGATCGCACACGCCCTCGACGAGAAGAAGGCAAGTCCTCGCTTTCGGCCCGACGAGCACCAGAGACATTCGATGCTGGTGGCACGCATCGCATCCCGTGTCGTGCACGTCGACTCGATGCGCGAAGAAGCCTTCACCGCCGGCATGCTCCACGACCTCGGTGAGATGCTGATGGCAGTGTACCTCCCCGAAGTCTACGGAGACCTCGTGGACGTCGCGCGGGAAACGGGCCGCAATCGCAGTGAGGTCGAGACCGATCGTCTCGGGTTCAGCCACGCCGAGGTCGGGGCCTACATGCTCGGGCTGTGGGGACTGCCCCAGGTCATCACCGAAGCCGTCGCCCACCATCATCGACCCGACCGGGTTCGGGATGAGACCGTCGACGTCGTCACGGCCGTGCATGTCGCCGACGCATTGGCGCGGGAACTCGACCCGAACGCGGACCTCTACGGAGGCGATTCGCGTCTCGACGCCGACTACCTCGCCCGGATCGATGCGAGCGACCGCATCGACTCCTGGCGCGATCAGGCCAAACGTTTGCTCGGTGAGGTGGAAGCACATGTCTGATGACGACGGAACCAAGGTCAAGATCCTCTGCGTCGACGACGACGCGAACCTCCTGTCAGGACTCGAGCGTCAACTACGGAAGTACTACGACGTCCACACCGCCCTCGACGCGCCCACGGCGATCCGGAAGTTCATCTGTGAAGGTCCCTTCCCCCTGGTGATCAGCGATCAGCGCATGCCCCTCGTCGACGGCGTGTCCTTGCTGGCAAAGATCGCCGACCGCGCGCCGGACACGATCCGCATCCTGCTCACGGGATATGCCGACGTGGACGCTGCCGTGGGTGCGGTGAATCGGGGGCGGGTCTTCCGCTTCCTCACGAAGCCATGCAACCGCGACGACCTTCGGGACGCGATCGAGACGGGTCTCGAGCATTACGACGTCGTACGTGCCGAGCGAAAGATGATGGACGAGACGCTGCGCGGCAGCATCCGCGCGCTGACCGAGGTCATGAGCCTTGCCGCACCGTTGGCCTTCAGCCGCGCCGAACGCGCCCACCACACCGTGCGATGCATGTGCCAGGCGATGGAGATGGAAGAGACATGGGCGATCGAGGTCGCCACCCGTCTCTCGCAGATCGGCTACGTCACGCTCGAGGAAGACACGCTCCAACGAGTCCACAACGGCCTGGAGATCAGCTACGAAGAACAGGAAGCCCTCGCCAAGGTTCCCCTCGTCACCCGGCGTCTGCTCAAGCGCATTCCCCGGCTCGACCCTGCACTCGACATCCTGAAGTACCACCGCCAGGACTTCGCCGATCATGGCCGCGACGATGGACCGCACGGCCAGGACATCCCGATCGGCGCACGGATGCTCCGCGTCGCGCTGGACTTCGACGACCTGCAACAGCGCGGGTCGAAGGGTGCGCGCGCCGTCGCGATCCTGCGTGGACGCGAAGGATCCTACGATCCCGAGCTCCTCGACGCCTTCGAGGCCTCGAAGAACTTCGACGGCGAAGGTCGCGAGATCCGCGAATGTCGCCTTTGCGAATTGCAGGAGGGCTACGTCCTGGCGCAGGACGTCCTCGCACCCGGTGGCGCCCTGCTCGTCGCCCGTGGGCTGGAGATCGGACCGGGCCTGCTCCTGCGACTCAAGACCTTTGCCGAGAACGTCGGCGTGGCCGAACCGCTCGTGGTCGCGGTGCCGCAGCCCGACGTGGAGGAAGTCGACGAGACCGCACCGGTGTGACGGGTGGCCGGTGTCACGGGCCTTCTTATCCTGGGAGAACACCTTTTCAGACTCCCCCAAGTCGTCCCGGCCACCATGCACATGATTCTCCTGCCCATTCTCGCGGCGATCGCGTTCGTCGCTCCCTCCGCCTCTGCCCGGACCGAGCGCAGCGGAGCAGGGACCGAGGACGCGCCCTTCGTGATCGAGATTCCCGACTCGGCCCGCACCGTCTACACGTCGAGCTCCGACGAACCGTTGATGATGGAGGGCGTCGAGATCACCGCGCGCCGCATCGTCCGCGAGGCCGGCGCGGACCGGATCGAAGTCGGCACGTTGCTGCTCGACCAGCGCGACGGCGGATCGGTCTCCGACCTCGGAACACTGCTGCCGTCGACGCAACTCACGGTGAACTCGCGCGGCGAGGCGCTCTTCCTCGTGCGTGGTGCTCAGGAGCGACATCTACGCGTCGAGCTCGACGGCATCCCGCTCACCGTTCCGTGGGACGAGCGGACGGATCTCTCGCTGCTGCCCCTGATCGGCGTCGGCGGAGTCGTCGCCCACCGCGGCGTGAGCAGCGCGTTGGATCCACCGAACACCCTGGCCGGCCGGATCGAGATGACGACGCGGCGGCAGCGCATCGAAGGCCACATGACCCGTTTGCGGGCGATCGGTGGCGAAGCGGGTGAGCTGCAGACCAGCGTGCTGCACCAGCGACGCGACGGCAGCTGGACTTCGACCCTCGCCCTCGAACACCGACGTCGCGACGGATTCCTCCTGTCCGGCGACAGTGAACTCGCCTTCCACCAGGATCCCACGCGCCGTCTGCGACTGAACACCGACCTCGAACAATCCTCCGCGCTCGTGCATCTCGGCCTGGATCCGGACTCGACCGACGCACGGCTCAACATGCTGATCCAGGCCAGCACGGCCCAGAAGGGCATCGCCCCCGAGGCGCATCTCGACGATGCACGCTTCTGGCGCTACCCCGCGACCGAGCGACTTCTCTTCGGGCTCTCCGGTGATGCGAAGACCGGCGCCTGGAAGCACGAGGCGTCTCTCTCGCTCGATCTCTACCAACAGGAGGTCGAACGCTACACCGATGCGACCTACTCGACGATCGATCGCACCGAGACCAACGACGACCGCGCTCTTCTCGCCCGCGCTCGCACCGAGCACGCACTCACCGACCGCCTCGACGTCGCCGTCCGCGGCAGCGCGCGCAACGCCCACCACGAGGACGACCAGGGACTCGAGGAAGGTGGCGCACGCGGCGCGACGCGCGAGATGGAACAGAACCTCCTGGCCCTCGGAGCCGAGGCGACCTTCCGGGCGGATTCGGTGTGGACCCTGCGCGCGGGCGCCGGATACGAAGGCGCGACCACGCCGAAGACCGGTGACAAGCCGAGCCGCGACGGAGACCACGAAGCCGTCGTGCACGCGGCCGTCGAATTCGATCCCGACGCGTCGACCCAGTTCCACGCGAACGCCTCGCGTCGTCCGCGCTTCGTGTCGATGCGCGAGCTGTTCTCCGAGGCCCTCGGGCGTTTCGTCCCGAACCCCGACCTGGGACCGGAAATCCAGAATCTCTTCGAGGTCGGCGGTTCGCGCCGCGGCTCGACCTGGGAAGTGATGGCCAACGGCTTCTGGGCGCAGATCGAGGGCTCGATCGAACAGGCACAGGTCCCGGGCGGCCGCCAGCGCGTGAACCTCGAGGGCGACGTACGCAGCCTGGGCCTCGAGCTCGGCTTCGTATGGCGCCCGATCAACGGCCTGACCCTCGACGCCCAGTACACCGAGATGCGGACGCGTGCCGAGGTCGACGGTGACTTCGACGGGCGCCTCGCCGACCGACCCGACCGTCTCGCGACACTCGGTCTGCAGTACGTCAATGCTTCGGGCGCGCTGCTGCGCGGCGAAGTCGTGGGGGCCGGCGTGCGCTACTCCTTCGACGACACGGCCCCGGCGGACGATCCGCTCACAGCCCTGGATCCGTCGATCCGCATGAACCTGCGATTCGCCTGGCGTGACTTCGGAAGCAGCTGGTATCAAGGCAGCGAAGTCTTCGCGCGCGTCGACAACGTGCTCGACGCCGACACGAAATCGCAGATCGGTCTGCCGGAGAGCGGGCGCACCCTGCGTCTCGGCCTGCGCGTGGACCTCGGCAGCTGACGACCGGAGCTCTCCCGTGACCACATACGCCGTCGGCGACGTCCAGGGTTGTTTCGACACCCTGATGGCGCTGCTCGACGAGATCGAGTTCGATCCGACGCGCGATCGCCTGTGGCTGGCCGGCGACCTCGTGAACCGCGGACCGAAATCGGCCGAGGTTTTGCGTTGGGCGCGCGCGCACGAGGATACGGTCGTGTCGGTCCTGGGCAACCACGACCTGCACCTACTCACCCGCGCTCTGGTCGGCAACCGATCGAAGTCACGTGACACCATCCAGGACGTCCTCGACGCCGACGACCGCGTCGAACTGATCGACTGGCTCCGCCGCCGGCCGCTCCTGCACCACGACGGAACCTTCGCCATGGTCCACGCGGGCCTGCTCCCGATCTGGAGCGTCGACGACGTCCTTCCTCTCTCGCGCGCGATCGAGGACGAGCTCGGAAGTGGTGAGTGGCTGATCGAACGTCTCGCCGTGAAGCGGCCCGCCGTCTGGGACAAGAGTCTCGTCGGCCTCGATCGACTCGAGGCGGCCGCACGCATCCTGCTCAACCTGCGCTGCTGCGATCCGACCGGCCAGCCCGCCTTCGACTACACCGGCCCACCCTCGCAGGCACCGGACGACCGCATCCCGTGGTACGACTTCCCCGATCGCAAACCACTGGGAGCGACCGTCGTGTGCGGTCATTGGGCCGCCCAGGGCCTGGTGCTGCGCGACGACATGATCGCGCTCGACACCGGTGCGGTGTGGGGATCGTCGCTGACGGCGATCGATCTCGAGACGCGCCGCACGACGTCCGTGCCGTTGCAGGACGACGTCGACTAGGTCAGCGACTGCAAGCGCGCGACGGTGGCGTTGTTCACGTGGCCCTGCCGGTCGGTGTCCGCGTCGCGCAGCTTGTCGTGCGTGCGCAGTGGGAAGGACTCGAGGCTCGGATGCGGATTCTCGCTCATCGGGATTCCTCCGGATGCGTCAGGACGACGCCGAACTGTAGGCCCGCAGCGCCGTCCGCCACACCAGCAACACGACGCCGAAGAGACCGATCGTCACCAGGGCCATGTGCAGAGCAATCGGCCCGGCGCCGCCGTCGAGGAAAGCGCGCGTCGGGAAACTCGCCATCACGCCGAAGGGAAGCACCGTCACGAGAAGACGCCGGACCCAGCCGTGGAAGATCCCGTCCGGCCGCTCGGTGATGCGCGTCAGCAGAAAGTACACGGCGCCGAGCCCGCGCCCGGAGTGCATCCAGAACACGGGCAACAGCATCAACAGGTGCATGAGCGCGTAGATCACCGTGCCGTTCAAGACCAGCAGCAGGAACACCAGCGTCGTCCCGAAGCCCGGTGCCACGGGCAATCCGGCGACCGCCCACATCAGCACCCCACCGGCCATCAGCAGATTCACGAAGGAATTCGCGGCGAACTCCCTCAAGGTGAGGAAGAACAGCGGCGACACCGGACGCATCAGGTAGTAGTCCAGATCGCCCTTGTTCACGAGGATCGGCAGCCACCACATGTTGTTCGCCACCACCGTCATGTGCAGGGCGTCGACGACGAGATAGGCGCCGACGAAGACCATGACCTCTTGCAGGTCCCACCCGGCGAGTAACTCCGTGTGGCCGTAGAGCACGCGGTAGAAGCCGATGTTCACCGCGTAGTAGATCGCGTCCATCACCACGCGGAACCAGAAGTCCACGCGGAACTCGAAGGCCTTCGAGAACGAAAAACGCAGGAAATACAGGTAGAGGCGGAGGTAACGTGGCATCAGATCCCGACCCCCGTGTACCGCAGCGCCCCGCGCGCATGGATGCGCCGCGCCAACCACGCGAAGAACACCGTCCACGCGATCAACAGCAGCATCGCCCGCGCGTACTCCACCGGCCCGAGCTCACCGAGGATCGTCCGGATCGGAAACGACAACAGCGCCGCGAAGGGAAGGAACTCGAGCACCCCCTGCGCGGCGTCCGGAAACAGCGTCAGCGGGATCATCCCACCGCCCAGCAGACGGATCCCGAAGCGCAACATGACCAGAAGACTCCACACGTTGTCCGCCCAGTACGCGACCATCTCAAGACACGCGGCCATGTGGAAGTAGAGCGCACTCGCGACCAGCGCGGCCAGCATCCCGAAGGCGAAGGACGTCCACGTGATCGTGAAGGGCTCCGGCACGCCCACTCCCACGACGAAGATCCCCAGCGCGATGAGCATCTGAACGAAGGCGATCGAGGACACGGCCAGGTGCAGGACGTACTTGTATCCGAACAGCGGCACGGGATAGACGAGGTAGCGCGTCAGCGTCCCGTCGTAGATCTCGGCCGACAGGAAGCCCATCTCGTGCCCACGGGTGATCTTCTCGACGAGCGGTACGAGCAGGTAGTAGAGCACGAGCGCCTGGAGCCCGAGTCCACCGACGGTGTCGGTCCCGCGCGCTTCGAGCACGGCATTCCACAGGAACCACGCCAACGCGATCTGCACGACGAGCGAACCCGCGAACTCCAGCCAGAAGTCCACGCGATAGCTCAGAAGCTTGCGCACCTCCGACGACCACGCCGGCAGCACCCACGCGAAACGGTTCGCGCGCGCCCCGCTCATCCACGCCCCTGCTGCAAGGCCTCGATGATCGTGCCGATCTCGGGCTCCTCGATGCTCAGGTCACGCACGGGCAGGTTGGCCAGGACGTGTGCCGCCACACCGGTGACGTCGTCACGGCCGACACGGACGCGCAGGGTCTCGCCGTCCTGCGTGACGCCGTGGATCCCCGGGCCTTCGAGATGCGATGCGAAGTCGGCATCCGCATGATCGTGCTGAAGGTGCGCGACGACGACCTTCTCGCGGGCATAGTCACGCATGAGCTTGTCGCGTGATCCGTCGTAGACGACTTCGCCCTCGCGCAGGATCACGATCCGCGGGCACAACGATTCGATGTCCTCCATGTAGTGCGAGGTGAGGATCATCGCGGTGTCGTGCTCGGTCTGGTACTCGAGGATGAACTCGCGCATCGCCCGCTGCGCCGTGAGGTCCAGGCCGATCGTCGGTTCGTCGAGGAAGAGGACGTCGGGCTCGTGCAGCAACGCGGCGATCAGTTCCATCTTCATGCGCTCGCCCAGGCTCAGGCGGCGCACCTGCACGTGGAGCAGATCCTTCACGTCGAGCGCCACCGCCAGGCGTTCCAGGTTCTCGGCGTGACGCGCGGGATCGACGCGGTAGATCTCGCGCAGCAGCAGGAAGCCGTCGGCGGCGGGGAGGTCCCACCACAGCTGGGCCTTCTGTCCCATGATCAATGCGATGCGGCGGCGGTAGTCGTCGTCACGCTTCCAGGGATCGTGGCCGAGAACGCGGACGTGACCGCCGCTCGGGTGCAGGATCCCGGTCAGCACCTTCACGAGCGTGGTCTTGCCCGCCCCGTTCGAGCCGACGAGGCCAACGATCTCACCGGTCTCGACGCGGAGATCGACACCGCGCAGCGCGTGCTTGTCGACGTGCTCGCGCACGAAGAGCGCGCGCATCGAGGCCTTCAGGCCCGGCGCCTTGCGGTGCACGCGGTAGGTCTTGGTCAGACCACGGACCTCGATCACGGAGTTCTCCCCGGGGTGGTGGGCGGTCGATCGAAGAAACACGAGACGCGAGCATGCGCAAAGGCCTGCGCGTCATCCGTTGTTCCCACGCCCGGTCGGGGACTGTAGTCTCTTCCGATGAACTCGTGCCATCAGTGTTCGAAACCGGTCGCGCCGACCGACGCCACGTGCCCTTCCTGCGGCGCGGATCTCGGTGCGCTCGACGCCACCCGCGTGTCAAACTCGGGAGCCTACGACGCGACCCGTGCGAGCGGAGATCCGACGCATTTCGTCTCGCATCCGTCCGCGCCGGCCGCTGGCGAGCGCTTCGCACCCGGCACGGTCATCCGCGAGCGCTACCGCATCGTCGGAATGCTCGGCCGCGGCGGCATGGGCGAGGTCTACCGCGCCGACGACCTCAAACTCGGCCACTCGGTCGCCTTGAAGTTCCTCCCGGCTGGCCTCGAGAGTGACCCCGATCGGCTGCGTCGCTTCCTCGACGAGGTCCGCACCGCACGCCAGGTGACGCACGCACACGTCTGTCGCGTCCACGACGTCGACGAAGTCGGCGGCCACCACTTCCTGAGCATGGAGTACGTCGACGGTGAGGATCTCGCGTCGTCGCTGCGCCGCGTCGGGCGGCTGCCCGAAGAACGTGCGGTCGACGTCGCGCGGCAGATCTGCGCCGGACTCGCTGCCGCTCACGAAGCCGGTGTACTCCACCGCGACCTCAAGCCGGCGAACGTCATGCTCGACGGGCGCGGCCAGGTCAAGCTGACCGACTTCGGCCTGGCGAGCCTGGCCGAGGACCTGTCCGACGAGGACATCCGCGCCGGCACGCCGGCGTACATGGCGCCGGAGCAACTCTCCGGCACCGAGTCGACGCGCGCGAGTGACATCTACGCGCTGGGGCTGGTGCTCTTCGAGCTCTTCACCGGGCGACCGGTCTTCCAGGCCGAAACGTTGGCCGAGCTGACGTCCTTGCACGCGACCGGCGTGCCGTCACGCCCGACCGATCACGTGGGAACGCTCGACCCCGCCGTCGAAGCCATCGTGATGCGCTGCCTGGAAAAGGAACCGTCACGGCGCCCGCCGTCGGCCCTGGCCGTCGCAGCCGGACTCCCGGGAGGCGATCCGCTGGCCGCAGCTCTGGCCGCCGGTGAGACGCCGTCGCCGGAGTTGCTAGCCGAAGTCGGCGAACGCGAGGCCTTGCGCCCGATCGCGGCGATGGCCCTCGGCGCCCTCGCTCTCCTGCTCACTCTCGGCGGATCGTGGTGGGCCGCGCAGCAGAGCCTGATCGCGGTCATGCCCTTCGAGAAGCACCCCGCCGTGTTGGAGGATCAGGCCCTCGAACTGATCAACGAACTCGACTACACCGAGGACGCCTACAGCGATCCCGTCGACACCGCCTGGGGCTGGCTCCTGTGGAACGATGTCCTGCGGGCAGTTGACGAGAACGACTCGATCACCACTGACGCGCGATGGGAACTCGTCCGAGACCGACCGGACGCGGGCGGATACTGGTATCGTCAGTCCCCGTTGCCCTACATGCCCGCGCACCGAACGGATGCGGTGGTGATCCGCGGATCGGTCACCCTGACCAATCCGCCGCAGACCGTACCGGGCGAACTCAGCGTGCTCTTCGATCTCGACGGAAGCCTGCGGCGATTCGAAACGATGCCACGCCGCTTCACGTCCGAACCCGCCGCCGAACCCGACTGGAATCCCCTGTTCGAGGCCGCCGAGCTCGACACGGCGCGTTTCCGCCCGGTCCCGCCTCGCTACTCCAGATACATGCAATCAGACCTGAGAAGGGCCTGGGTCGGCACGATCGAAGGCCAGCCCGGTGTGGAGTACCGCGTCGACGCCGGCGCATCGGAGGGTCGCGCCATCCTCTTCAACGTGTCCGAAGCGACTTCACTCGAGGATCTGGGGACCCCGCCCGCTCCGCGGCGCCTGCCCGTGACAGAAGTCGCGCTCAACCAGTTGCCGCCCGTTTTGATCCTGGTGATCGTCGTGTTGGTGATCGGCCTCACCCGCCGGAACGCCAGCCGCGGTCGCGTCGATTTGCGCGGAGCCGTGCGCTTCGGCACGGCAGTCTTCACGACCTTCCTGGTGTCGAATCTCCTGCGTTCGCACTCGGTTTTCGGGCCGGAATTCGGCGGCGAGTCC
>JGI12109J20283_11231730_pt1 | contig 15451 bp, 12 predicted proteins | sample ElkSlonscriptome_12_FD_20283 | JGI IMG/M metagenome (IMG submission 20283) | reverse complement strand
GGCGGTGGGAGGGGCGCGAGCCGATGTTCAGCTGGCCGATCTCGGTGACCGGGGTGGCCTCGTAGAAGTAGTCGATGAACTCGGGGGTGCGGTCGGTGAGATCGCGGTACATGGCCTCGCCGTGGGCGGTCAGCCGGTCCATCAACTCGACGCCCTCCGGCGGCTCGCCGTGGCCGTCCAGCATCGTGCTGCTGCTGGCCTTGAAAAGGCCGGTGATGCCCTGGGTCAACTCGAATACCGCGGTCTCGGGATTATTGTACTTGGCAGCCAGCACCTCGCCCTGCTCGGTCACCTTCACCTGCCCCTGCACGGTGCCTGGCGGTTGCGCCACCAGCGCGTCGTGGGTGGGGCCGCCGCCGCGGCCCACGGTGCCGCCCCGGCCGTGGAACAGGCGCACCTGTAGGCCATGGCGGGCGGCCACTTCGGTGATGCGCCGCTGGGCCCGGTACAGGCCCCAGCCCGAGGCCAGAATGCCACCGTCCTTGCAGGAATCCGAGTAGCCCACCATCACCTCCTGGAGGTTGCCGCAGGCCCGCACCAGGGATCGGTAGGAGGCGCAACCGAACAACTGCTCCAGCACCGGCTCGATGCGGCGCAGATCGTCCACGGTCTCGAACAGCGGCGAGACGGGCAGACGGCAGAACCAGTCATCGCCCCGGCGTCCGGCCAGCCCCGCGAAGCGGGCCAGGAACATCACCTCCATGATGTGGCTGGCAGCGTGGGTCATGGAGATCACGTAGTTGTTGAAGGCCCGGGGACTCACCTCCTCGCGAAGCTCCGCCACCACCCGGAATACCGCCAGGGTCTGGCGGGTGGGCTCGCTCAGGGATTCACTGAACAGCAGTGGGGTGCCCGGATGGGCCAGCAACTCGTCCAGCACCCGCAGCCGCCCTGCCTCGTCCAGCGCCCGGTAGTCCGGCAGGTTGGGGGCCTGCTCGAACAGCTCGGCCACCGCCTCGGTGTGACGGCCGGATTCCTGGCGGATGTCCAGCGCCGCCAGGAAAAACCCGAAGGTCTCGGCCAGCCGGATGGTGTCCTTCAATTCGGCGTCGGCGATCTCGGCGTCGTCGTGGCTCAGCAGGGAGTCGCGGATCAGGTAAAGATCGTCCAAAAACTCCTGCTCATGGGCGTAACCGAAATAGGCTTCGTTGTCCAGATGGTCCCCCAACCGGGCCACGGTGCGGCGCAGGTTGTGCTGGAGGCGCTGGTACATGATGTAGAGCTTGCGCCGGTAGGGCTCCTGGTCGAAGCGCTGGGGATTATCCGTGAAGAATGCCTGGATCAGCGCGGGATCGGCCGCCAGGCTGGCGCTGAACTCGGGCGTCGGGGTGATCAGCTCGCTGGAGTGGGTGAGCAGATGGCGTAGCGCCTCCACCTGCCGGCAGTACTCCCGGAGAATCTCCGCCGATTGCAGGCGCAGGGCAAAGGCCGTGGTCTCCGGGGTGACGAAGGGGTTGCCGTCCCGATCACCGCCCCGCCAGGAGCCGAAATGCACGAAGGTGGGCACCGGGATGCTGGCGATGCCGCCCTCCTCGGCGTAGACCCGGTTCACCGCCCGCTCCAGGTTGCGATACATGGTGGGCAGGGCGGCGAAGATCGATTCGCGGAAAAAATACGTGCCGAGCTTCACCTCGTCCTGCACCCGGGGCTTGTGGGCGCGCACCTCGTCGGTCTTCCAGAGGGTCTGAATCTGATTGCGCAGGCGCTGCGCCAGCTCCGCCCGCTGGCCCTCGCCCAACGCAGGGTTGGCCAGTTGCTCGCCGATCAGGAAGATGCGCCGCAACGCCTCCAGGGTGGTGCGCCGCCGGGCCTCGGTGGGGTGGGCGGTGAACACCGGGATGAAGCGCAACCGGGAGAACAGTTCGCGCAACTGCTCGGCGCCCAGGCCCCGGGCTTTCAGTTCCCGCAGGGTGAGATCGAAGGAGCCCGGCCAGAGGGGCTGGTCGCTCTGCCTCTGCGCCCGGCGCCGGTGGTGCTGGAACTCCTCCTCCACCGTGTTGGCCAGACTGAAGTAGATGCTGAAGACCCGCACCACGTGGGTCAGCATGGGGGCATCCAGGCTGTCGATATAGGCCAGCAGGTGCTCCTGTTTGGCCGGTTCCAGTTCGGTACCGTGATGAATGAAGCCCTCGCGCAGGGTTTCCACGGCTTCCAGGAGGCGCCCTTCATCCTGGCGCTGGAGAACCTCCCCCAGCAGCCGGCTGTAAAGCTTGACCCGGTCTCGCAAAGCATCGTCGGTGGTGGACATGATGGAGCCTCCTTCCGCGGGTGGGGACACAACTCCAGCATAGCACTGGGATTCCGGAATTGAACTTGATAACGAGTTTTATTTCCAGTTCAAAGGGGAAAAAACACCGGCACCGCCAGTAGGGTGACGATCAGCGAAAGACACTGCAACGGGACTCCCACCTTGACGAAATCGTTGAAGCGATACCCCCCCGGCCCCAGCACCAGGGTGTTCACCGGCGAGGCCACCGGGGTGGCAAACGCCGTGGAGGCGGCGATGGCCACGGTCATCATGAAGGGATAGGGCGACAGCGCCAGGCCCTGGGCGGCGCCGATGGCGATGGGCGCCACCAGCACGGTGGTGGCGGTGTTGGAGATGAACTGGCTGAACACCGAGGTGAGCAAGAATAATCCCGCCATCAGCGCGGTGGGTCCCAGCGCGCCGATGCTGCCCACCAGCCCGTCGACGATCAACGTCACCGCGCCGGTCTTCTCCAGCGCCGTGGCCATGGGCAGCATGCCGGCGATCAGCACCAGGCTCTGCCAGTTGATGGCGCCGTAGGCCCGGTTCATGCTCAGGCAGCCGGCCAGCACCATGGCCAGCGCCGCCAGCAGCACCGCACTGACCGCGGGCAGCAGGTTCAGGCCCATGACCACCAGCAGCCCCGCCAGGATCAGCAAGGCCCGGGGCGCATGGCGGCGGTTGGGGGCGATCTCGTCCAGTTCCCGGGGCAGGCTCAGCACCAGGAAATCGTCCTGGCTCTGCTGAAGCTGGCGGATCTGGCGCCAGCCGCCCCCCAGCAGCAGGCAATCCCCGGGGGCAAGGCGGATCTCGTTCAGGGTATCGTCCACGGTCTCGCCCCGGCGCAGCAGACCCAGCACGTTGAGATTGTAGTTGTCGCGAAACCGGGCCTCTTTCAGGGTGCGATTGACGAGCGGCGAGCGCGGCCCCACCAGCACCTCCACCAGCCCGAATTCCTGGGCCGCCTGCTGCAACTGGTGGGCGTCGAGCCTCGCCCGCTCCAGCCCCTCGGCCTCGGCCAGCCGCTGGATGTCCAGGGGGCGGCCCATCACGTAGAGGAGGTCGTCTTCCCGGTAGCGACTGCCGGCCAGCGCCGGGGTGAGGTTCAGATGGCCCCGGTGGCGGCGCTCCAGCCCCAGCACCGTGACCCCGTAACGGCTACGCAGCAGCGCCTCGGCCACGGTCTGGCCCCGGAGCACGGCATGGGCGGGAATCCGCAGGCCGTGCAGCCGATCCTCCTGATGATAGGCATGGATCAGATCCTCGATGGACAACCGGCGCTGTCCGGCCTGCTGCGCGCCGCGGCCGGTGGGCAGCAGGCGCTGGCCGATGGTCAGCAGATACACCACCCCCACCGCCAGTACCAGCAAACCGATGGGAGTGAAGGAGAAGAAATTGAACGGCGCCAGACCGTACTGGTTCAACTGGGTGCTCACCACCAGATTGGGCGGTGTGCCGATGAGGGTCAACATGCCGCCGATGAGCGAGGCATAGGCCATGGGCAGCAGCAGCCGCGAGGGGTTGATGCCGGCCCGGGCCGCCAGGTTCAGGGCCACCGGAATGAAGATCGCCACCGCCCCGGTGGAACTCATGAACGCCGACAAGCCGGCCACCACCAGCATCAGCAGCACCAGCAGGCGGGTCTCGCCGGTGCCGGCCACCCGGCTCATCCAGTTGCCCAGGGCAAAGGCGATACCGGTGCGAAACAGGCCCTCGCCCACCACGAACAGCCCGGCGATGAGCAATACCACGGTGTTGCCGAAACCCGCCACCGCCTCGGCGGGGGTGAGAATGCCGCTCAGGCTCAGCGCCAGGATCACCATCACCGCGATCACGTCCAGCCGCAAGCGGTCGCTGACGAACAGCACGATGGTGATCAGCAGCAGGGCGAGGACGAACAGAATCTCGCCGGTCATGGGCTTCTCCCTGGGTTGTTTGTGGTGAGGTGTTGTGCCAGGGAAAAGGATAGGCGAACTCGCCGGATGCGTCCGGCGCGGTGCCGGACCGGGCAAGTGGCATACCCCAGGATGGTGGGAGGCTCGTTACCGACTGGTGATCTTCAACTCGATGCGCCGGTTACGCCGCAACGCCTCGGGCTCGTCGCCCGCCTCGATGGGGTGGTACTCGCCCATGCCCACCGCCGCCAGCCGCTCCGGCGGGATGCCCCGGTCAATGAGATAATCCACCACGTTCAGCGCCCGGGCGGCGGACAGTTCCCAGTTGGACTCGAAGCGCCCCCCGCTCACCGGCACCTTGTCGGTGTGGCCCTGTACCTCGATGATCACCGGCACGTCCTCGGGCAGGGCATCGGCCAGTTGCTGATAAACATCCACGAATTTGTCCAGATCGCCCTCACCGCCACCGGACAGATCCGCCTCGCCGGAGGAAAACAGCACCTCGGACTGGAACACGAAGCGATCGCCCACGATCTTGATGTCCGGGTTGTCGGCGAACACGTCCCGCAGCCGTCGCAGAAAATCGCTGGTGTATTTTTCCAGTTCCTCCACCCGATCCAGCAGCCGTTCCTTGATGAGCCCGTCCAGTTCCTCCAGACGCCCGCTCTGCTCGGCGATCAGGGCGTCGCGGGTAGCCAGTTCCTCCTCGGTGCTGCCCAGCGCCCGGTTCAGGCGGCGAAGCTCGGTGGTCATCTCTTCGGTGCGCCGGGTCAGGGTGCTGATCCGCGCCTCCATCCGCGCCTGTTCGTCGGCGGCGCTCGCCCGGGTGTCGGTCAGGGTCGCCTGCAGGGCCTCGCGTTCGGCCTCGGTGGCCTGCAGGGTACTGCGGAGCTCGGCCACCCGGGTGGTCAACTGGGTGTTCTCGTCGGTGGCCAGACCCAGATCGGTGAACAGTTCATCCACCACCTGTTCCAGCTGTTCCACGCCGCTGCCCTGGCGGGCCACCTCGCGGCCGATCAGCACCTCGCTGATCACGAATATGGTGATGAGAAACACCAGCACCACCACCAGCCCGCCCAGCACATCGGTGAAGGCGGGCCAGACGTTGAAATCTCCGGGACTTTCGCGTCTACGGCGCATGGCTGGTCTGGGGCTCGGCCTGGGTGGGCAGTTCCACGGGACGCTGGAGGTTGGCCAGCACCCGCAACTCGTGGCGAAGCTCGGCGGTGCGATCCCGCTCCACCCCCTCCAGGGTGTCGCGCAGGCTATCCAGCCGCTCGTTCAGGGCACCCAGGTGCTCGGCCACCCGCGCTCCGCTGTCGCGGGACTGGGCGACGGATTCCATGGTGGCGGCCACCCGGTCCAGACGCTCCACCACCGCCTGCAACAGCGCCACCTGATAGCGGGGATCGGCGGTCTGGCCGGTACCGGTGGGCAGAATCGGCCGCGGCCCGCCCTGCTGCCAGAGGGGCATGATCTCGCTCACCACCAGGGTCTCCAGACGGCTCTGCACGTTGTTCTGGGCGTGGAACAGTTGCAGTTCCAGAAAGGCCATGATGAGCGAACCCAGCAGGCCGTACAGCGAGGTGGAAAACGCCGTGCTCATGCCCGTCAGCGGGACGGCCAGCTGCTCCTTGAGGCCGGCCAGCAGGGTCACGGTGTCGGCCCCGGCATCCGCCGAGAAGCCGCCGATCACGTCGCGCACCCCACCGATGGTGATCAGCAACCCGTAGAAGGTGCCGATCAGTCCCAGCATCACCAGCGCCCCGGTGAGGTAGCGCACCAGCGCCCGACGATCCTCGCCGCGGCTGGCGATGGCGTCCAGTAGATAAGGCAGGGTGGTAGCGCTATCGCGCTGGGAGGACAGCCGGTGCAGGCTGTTCAGCAACTCGCTGAGGCGACTGTTGGGATTCAGGATCACCTCGTTGAACTGCTTGACGGGGCGATTATCGCGGCGGGCGTTGCGGGTCAGTTCCTGGGCCCAGGTCACCGCCCGGGAGTCGCTATAGGCATCCAGCAACGCTTTCAGGGCATACAGGGCCCCCAGCACGAACAGGCCCAGAATCGTGCCGTTGAGGTAGATGTTGGCCTCGAAGTGGACCGCCAACTGCTCGCGGAACAAAAACCCAAGGGCACCCAGCAGCGCCAGAAACAGCAGCGAGCGCAATAAATAATGACCCGCACCCTGTTGTCGGGATGGGGAGGATTTGGTGGGCATCGGCTTGGTACTCTGAACAGTCTCTGGAAGCGTATGGGGAAGACCCCGGAAGGTCCGGATCATGTCACCGGGCGGCACGGGTCGATGCGAACAAAACCATTCCGAGGGGCTTCGGCGATAGCGGCAAGTATACCGAATCGAGCGGGATTTGATCTTGAACTAACAGTCCGGTAATGAGCAAGCCCCGCAATCCAGCGGTCTCGGTTATAGTGGATCGCTTTGCTCGACCACGTCATCGATGCTTTCAGGGAGAACCGACTACCATGGCACGCGGGGTGTTACTGGTGATGGATTCGGTGGGTATCGGCGGTGCGCCGGATGCCCACCACTACGGCGATACGGGCGCCGATACGCTGGGCCATATCGCCGAGCACTGCGCCCGCAACCTGTGCGACACCGCCAGCCGCCATGGACCGTTGCGGCTGCCCCACCTGGGTGCGCTGGGTCTCGGGCTCACCGCCGCCGGGGCCAGCGGCCGACTGCCGCCGGGGCTGGAACCGCCGCCGACCCTGGCGGGCGCTTACGGGCATGCCCGGGAGATCAGCCACGGCAAGGATACCCCCAGCGGCCACTGGGAACTGGCCGGGGTGCCGGTGACCAGCGACTGGGGCTATTTCCCCGATACCCACCCGTGTTTTCCCCCGGCGCTGATGGCGGCGCTGGTGACGCGGGGTGAGTTGCCGGGGATTCTGGGCGATCGCCACGCCTCCGGCACCACGATCATCGCAGAGCTCGGCGAGGAGCACTGCCGTACCGGCAAGCCCATCGTCTATACCTCGGCCGACAGCGTGTTGCAGATCGCCGCCCACGAGACCCACTTCGGGCTGGAACGGTTGTACCGGCTCTGCGAGATTGCCCGACAACTGGTGGACGACTGGAACATCGGCCGGGTCATCGCCCGACCCTTCGTGGGGGAGCACGGCGCGGATTTCCGGCGTACCGCCCGGCGCCGCGACTACGCCACCCCGCCACCCGCCCCCACCCTGCTGGAGCGGGCGGTGGCTGCGGGCCGGCGCGTCTACGCGGTGGGCAAGATCGCCGATATCTTCGCCCACCGGGGCATCAGCGAGAGCCTCAAGGCCGACGGTCTGGACGATCTGCTGGATCGTACCCTGGAGGCGCTGGACCGGGCCGGGGACGGGGATCTGGTGGTGAGTAATCTGGTGGATTTCGACATGCTCTACGGCCACCGCCGGGATGTGGCCGGTTACGCGGCGGCGCTGGAGCATTTCGACCGGCGCCTGCCGGCACTGCGGGCCTGTCTGCAAGCCGGTGATCGGGTGATCATCACCGCCGATCACGGCAACGATCCCACCTGGAAGGGCACCGATCACACCCGGGAGCAGGTGCCGGTGTTACTGTTCGGCCCGGGGCAGCCCGCAGTGGCGCTGGGTCAGCGGGAGAGTTTCGCCGATGTGGGGCAGACCCTGGCCCGGCATCTGGGGCTCGATCCCTTGCCGGTGGGCGAGAGCCTGCCCCTGTGAGGGCTCAGGCGAGTCTGGCGTTGTTGCCGGAGGTCGCGGTGGCGCGTTGCTGGGACTGCCCGTTGACGGGTTTGGAGGTTTTTTCCGTGCTGGGCATCAGGCTCAGGTTGGCGAGAGACTGGTGCAACACCGTTTCCAGTTCCTCGAACACCTGCTGGGTCTGCGAGTCCCACTGATCACCCTGGAAATCGCGGGTCACCTCCGCCCACGCATGCAGGAATCGTCGATTGGCCTCGGCCTGTTGCTCCAGGAGTCGGCGATTCCATTCGATCATGCCGGCGACGATACCCTGATCCTTTTTCAGGCTATCTTTCCACAGATCCAGCCAGGCCTGATGAATATTGTCGGCATCCTGCACCGCGGCGCGGGCTTCTTGCACCTGGGTATCCAGGAACTTGAAGGAGGAGGACCACCAGGCATTTTCCGGGGATGAGAGCATTTCGAAGCGGCTGGCGATATCCATCCAGCGCTTCCACAACCGCTGTTGGGCATCGGCATAGGCTTGAATCAGTTCATCGGTCGCCATGGTGGTGTCTTGCCTCGCAGAAAGTGGTGTGGGTGATTTGATTGTATTCGAATACCGGAAAAATGATACGGTGACCCCAGAATGTTCTTTCAAGTCCCTGTTAATCGGTTCGATTTTTTGATCCGATAAATTTTAATACCATGATAGAATTAATGAATGCATCTCATCAAACACATGACCCATGTCAGTGAGCGAGGCAAGGAAAACTGGGTGGGTCCACGCTTCTGCGCACTGTATTTTTCCAGCAACCCCTGGGTGGTGGTGGAACGCCCCCTGACCCAGGCAGAGCGCATCGTCTCCTGCCATGCCACCTACGAGGAGGCCAAGCTGGCACTGCTACAACTGGAAGGACCGTCCCGTTTAAAGCGTTCCCATCTGCCCTCTTCCCAGTATTCGTCCTAAACTGTCGGTAATCACTCACCCGATCCGCGCCCTAGCCCGCGGGTTTCCGGCAACCATAGGCCCGGCTGCATGAACCGATTACAGACCCCCCTCACCCAACGACTCGGTATTCGCTTTCCCCTGATCCAGGCGCCCATGGCGGGCGGTATCACCACCCCCGAACTGGTGGCGGCGGTCTCCAACAGTGGCGGTCTCGGCTCGCTGGGCGCGGGCTACATGACGCCCGAGGATCTGCGCCGGGCCATCAATGCCATCCGCGAACGCACCGGGGCGCCGTTCGCGGTGAACCTGTTCATTCCCGAACCGGTGCCGGTGAACGCCGAGCGCATCGCCCAGGCCAATGCCCTGCTCCATCCCTATCGCCAGGAACTGGGTCTGTCCACCCAGAGTCCGCCGATCGATAATCTGCCGGATTTCACCGAGCAACTGGCGGTGATCCTGGAGGAGCGGGTGCCGGTATTGAGTTTCACCTTCGGGGTGTTGAAGGGCGAGGCGCTGGAGGCGGTGAAGCAACAGGGTATCGTCACCATCGGCACTGCCACCCATCTGCTGGAGGCGATCATTCTGGAGGAGAGCGGCATCGACGTGGTGGTGGCCCAGGGGCTGGAGGCGGGTGGCCACCGGGGCACTTTCCTCGGCGCCCAGGAACAGGGGCTGGTGGGCACCATGGCGCTGCTGCCACTACTGGCCAATCATATCCGCATTCCCTTCGTGGCCGCTGGCGGCATCATGGACGGCCGCGGCATCGCTGCGGCACTGGCCCTGGGCGCGGCCGGCGCGCAGATGGGCACGGCATTCCTGGCTTGCCCGGAAAGCGGCGCCCACGCTAAATACAAGGAGATTCTCTGCGAGGGTACCGAGATCACCACGGTGCTCACCCGGGCCTTCTCCGGCAAGCTGGCGCGGGGCCTGAAGAACCGCTTCACCCAGGAAATGGCGGGCCACGATGCGGAACTGCCACTCTACCCCATCCAGCACGCCCTCACCCTGGGCCTACGCCAGGCGGCGGCGCGCCAGGAGCGCACCGAGTTCATGGCGCTGTGGGCCGGGCAGGGTTGTCCGCTATGCACCGGTCGGTCGGCGGCGGAACTGGTGGGCGAGTGGGCGATGCAGGCCGCCACCACCCTCGGTGGAAATCCCGCGCCCGTGCTTCAAAAATCCAACGGTTGATCCAGCAGGCGGCGCAATTCCGCCCAGTTGAATACTGGCCCCGGATCGGTCTTGCGCCCCGGGGCGATGTCGGCGTGGCCGACGATGGCATCAGGCTGGATGTCGGGATAGTGCCGGCGTAGCACCCGGATCACCCGCGCAAGCTCCCGGTATTGCGGGTCGGCATAGGGAATCTGGTCGGTGCCTTCCAGTTCGATGCCGATGGAGAAATCGTTGCAGCGTTCCTGTCCCCGATAACTGGAACGCCCGGCATGCCAGGCCCTTCGGGAAAAGGCGACGTACTGTAGCCGCTCGCCGTCGCGGCGGATCAACAGGTGCGCCGATACCTGCAAGTCACGGATCTCCTCGAAGAATGGATGGATCCGGGGGTCCAGGCGATTGAGAAACAGATCGTCGATCCAGTCCCCGCCGAATTGCCCCGGCGGCAGGCTGATACCGTGGACCACGATGAGGGCGGGTTCGCAATCGGCGGGGCGGGCATCCTGATTGGGCGAGGGGCAGCGGCGGGTATCGCTCAGCCAGCCCCCTTCCAGGACCCGCAACTCCCGCTGGCTCAATGCACCTTGCCCTCGAAGTCGTAGCTCATCTCCCCCTGGGGACGCTGGAGAAAATAACCCTGCACATAGGTGATGCCACAGGACCAGAGGGCATAAAGGGTGGGCAGATCCTCGATGGATCCCATGATGGTGATGATGGAATGATCGGCGAGACTGGTGGCCAGAATGCGCAGCCTGTCCTGCTTGGCGGTGTCGTTCACCAGCCCGCTGGCGAACGCGGGGTCCAGCTTCACGTAGTCGATGGGCAGCTTCTCCAGCAGCGCCAGGGATTCCTCCTGGCCGCCGAAACGATCCAGGGACAACCCGCAACCCAGTAGCCGGACCCGTTCCAAGAAGCGATGATACTGGGCCAGGTGTCGCCGGGCGGTGGCCTCGCTGATCTCGAATACCAGACACTCGGGGCGCACCCCGGTCTTCTGGAAGCCCTCCCGCAGCCAGTCGGCGAACTCGCTGTCCTGGAAAATCGTCGGCGAGACGTTGATGAACAGCACCGGTTGGTGATTGCGACCACGGCGCTCGCGCAGTTCCCGGATGGCGTGAGCCACCACCCAGCGATCCAGCACCATCCCCAGTCGGCGCTGCCGGCGGGCCAATCCGAACACCGTCTCGGGGAGCAGTTCCCGGCCCTCCTGGTTGCGCATCCTCAGCAGCACCTCATAGCGCTCGGTGCGATCCCCCCGCAGGTTCACCACCGGCTGGTACACCAGGCTCATGCGCTGTTGCTCCACCGCCTCCTGCACTTCCGCCAGCAGGCGCTGCTCGTGGGATTCCTCCAGTTGCCGGTCGGCCTGGGGATGGTAGATATGGATCGTCTCGCCACCGCCCCGGCGGGCCACGTTACAGGCCAGATCCGCCTGCTGGATCAGGGTGGGTACGTCCTGCTGGCCGGTGTGGGCGACGCTGATGCCGATGCTGGTGTAGAGTTGCACGGTGTCCTTGCCGGCGTCGTAGACCTCGGTCTCCAGTACCGCGCGGATCTCCCGGGCGATGTTCAGGAGTTTTTCGCCGTCGGCGCTGGCCACCAGTACCGCGAAGGTGGCGTCGCCGAAGCGGGATGCCCGCAGATCCGCCGCCAGCGCGCGTTGCAGGCGTCGGGCCGCCCACTCCACCACCTCCTCGGCGGCGATCACGTCGCTGGCCTCCAGTGCCCGGAGGTTGTCCAGGCTCACCAGCATCACCGCCAGCCCCTCGGGGCGGGCGTCGGCCATGCGAAACTCCAGTTGATCCAGGAAAAAACGCCGGTTGTAGAGACCGGTGGCGGTGTCCTTCTGGTTCAGCGTGCTGAGTTTCTGGTGCAGCGTGTCACCGTGACGCAGCCGGTAGGTGATGGCCGCGGCCAGATGCTCGCCGTGCAGGGGTTTCAGCAGGATATCGCCGCTCTCGGGTCCGAGACCCCGCAGGTGTTGCGAGAGACTACCCGCCTCGGTGAGCAGCACCAGCGACAGGCCCACGCAGGCCTCGTGCTGGCGAATCACCTTGGCCAGATCGGTGCCTTTCACCTCGCCGTCCATATCCAGATCCACGATCAGCAGATTGGGCTGGAACCGATGGATGGCCTGGATGATACGCCGGGGCTGGGTGATGACCTGGGTGGTAATGCCACGGGTCTCCAGGGCCCGGGCGATGCCGCCGGCCTCCGAGGGCTTATCGTTGAGGATGATCACCCGGAAACCCCGGCCATCCCCCAGCAGCAACCGTTCGTTGAGGCGATCCAGCAATAGTGGCAGATTCAAGGGTTTGGTGAAATAACCGCTACCCCCGGCCAGCACCGCGTCCAGCCGCGCCGCCAGATCGCCCCGCTCGGCGATGAAGAACACCGGCGGCATCAGGCCGATCCGATTGCGAATGCGCTGAATCAGGGTAAAGCTGTCGGCGGGCTCGCCGTCGCTGTCCAGGTCGATGATCACCGCCTGGGGCGAGGTTTTCAGGAGCTGGAGCTGTAGTTCCTCCAGCTTGTTGAGAGTGGTGACCTGAAAACCCGAACTGTGCAGCTTGTGCTCCAGTTGCGCAGCCACGCCGGGGGCCATCAACAGCACCTCGCCAGCCGGCAGCGCGGTCCTCGAACGTCCTTGCCGTTGCCTATCCTCCTGGCGCAGCCAGAGATTCTGGAGGCTGTCCAGTAGCACCATCAAATGGTTCCGGTCCTTGCCCTGGGGCAGCTTACCGTCTTGCAGGCAACGACTCAGATGCTCTTCTATTTCCAGCAGCAGCGTGGATAACTGCTCGTGGCTGGACCGGTCCAGCAACTCCTGCCGGGTGTCCTGAATGATTCTCAGCAGTAAAACGAACGAATCCTGACCCCACTTGACGTGAACGAGTTTGGTACGTAGATCCTCCACCATCCGTAGCTTGCTGATAACAATATCCTGTAAGCCGTCATCTCTGCCGTCCACGGCCGTCCTCTGCTATGTTTATTTCGGGTTGATCGGGGTCGAGTTCAGGTTACTGGAAACTTCCCTGAATCAGTAACCAGATTTTAAGCCAACTCGACCCTGTTCCGCTGATCGCGGTGGGGGGGGGGAAGCCGAGAAATAGGCATAGCCGCAAAAAAACTCCCCCAGGCGGGGGAGTTTCTGGAAGATGGATAAGGACGAGGTTCAGGTGGAACGGGTGGTGGCGCCGGTGGGAGGCGGTGAGGCGTCGGCGCGGGAGGCGGGCTCCAGCGTGACACCCTTCTCCAGCAACCCCTCGTACCAGAGGTCGTGGTGCTGCTTGGCCCAGTTGGTATCCACCCGGCCCGTCACCATACCCTCCAATGAACCCTCGCTGCCGATGGTACCGATGTAGATATGGCCCAGCGCCACCGCCGTCACCACCATGCCGGCGGCCACATGGATCAGATGGGCGAACTGCATGGTCTCCCGGGTCTGACCGTAGTTGGGGAAGTTCAGCACGAAGCCGGCCACCACCATGGCCACCCCGAAGCTGCAGAGAATCCAGAACCAGAGTTTCTCGCCGCCGTTCATGCGCCCGGCATGGGGATGGCCGTTGCCGACGATGCCGCCGCCCTTGGCGAACCACTCGAAATCCTCCTTCTTCGGGAAATTGAAGCGGATCCACATGAGGATCTCGATGGTCAGCCCCAGCGCGAAGAACGGGCCGAGGTAGTTGTGCAGACTCTTGGCAAAGGTGGCATAGGCCGAGAAAGCGTCCTTGCCGATCACTGGGATCAGCGCATAGCGCCCGAACAGCAGACTCAGGCCCGTCACCATCATGATCAGGAACAGGCTGGCGGTGTACCAGTGAATGGTGCGCTCGAACACGCTCCAGCGCTCCACCGTGAGCCCTGAGCGACCGCCATGGATTCTCGCGCCACCCTTGATGGCGTGGTAACCGAGGATGGTCACCAGCATCACGATGAGCAAAATGGAGCCGTAGAACTTCACCGGCCCGTTGCGTAGCGAGCGCCAGTTCTCGCCGCCGTTCTGGATCAGCACGTTGGTCTCCTGACCCTGCACCGCCGTGTAGCCGGCGTTGCCCTGGCGTACCGCCCGCCAGAAATTGGCCCGCTGGTTCTCGCCCTCGTCCACCTGCGCCTGGGCCGGTTCGCCCATCAGCAGCAGGCCCGACAACGGCGCCAGCGGCACCGCCAGCACCATGGCCAGCAGGATCCAGACGGCCACACGGCGACGCCGGGATCGCGTGGTATCACTCATGCGTTTGCCTCCCTAGCGATCGGTCTGGACCATCATGAAGCGGTCCCGGAGTCGGTCGTTGAATGCCTCGGTGCCGGAGATCTCCAGCAACGGATCGGGTGTGCCCGAGTAGTCGCCGGGCTCGTGCAGTTCCACCTGGGGTTCACCGCAGCCCGCCAGCCAGAGCAGGGCGGCGCCCATCAGGCATAGTCGGATAGTCATGCTTGTTCTCTCCTCCTGGCATGGGGGCCGCGGCCCCCATGCCGGTTACTGTCGGCCTCAGACCGCCGAGCCGTAGGCTTTCTCCCAGCCCCAGGTCTGGGGCCGGCCGCCCCGGCGCAGGGTGCGCTGGCGGTAGATGTCGGCGACGATGTCGCCGTCGCCGGCCAGCAACGCCTTGGTGGAGCACATCTCGGCACACAGCGGCAGCTTGCCCTGGGCTACCCGGTTGGCGCCGTATTTTTCATACTCGGCCAGCGAGTTGTCACCCTCCGGGCCACCGGCGCAGAAGGTGCATTTGTCCATCTTGCCGCGCACCCCGAAGGCCTCCTTCTGGGGATACTGGGGCGCCCCGAAGGGACAGGCGTAGAAGCAGTAGCCGCAGCCGATGCACTGGTCCTTGTCGTGCAGGACGATGCCGTCGGCGGTGGTGTAGAAGCAATCCACCGGGCACACCGCTGCGCAGGGGGCGTCGGTGCAGTGCATGCAGGCCACCGAGATGGACTTCTCGCCGGGTTCGCCATCGCCCAGGGTGATCACCCGGCGGCGATTCACCCCCCAGGGCACCTCGTGCTCGTTCTTGCAGGCGGTGACACAGGCGTTACACTCGATGCAGCGTTCGGCATCGCAGAGAAATTTCATTCGAGCCATGGTTGTCGATCTCCGTGATCAGGCCGGGGTGATTCTGCACAGGGAGCACTTGGTCTCCTGCATCTGCGTCACCGAGTCGTAGCCGTAGGTGAAGGCCGTATTGTTGGCCTCGCCCAGCACGTAGGGGTCGGCACCCTCCGGATACTTGCTCCGGAGGTCCTCGCCCTGGAAGTGACCACCGAAGTGGAAGGGGGTGAACACCACCCCGGGTTCCACCCGCCGGGTCACCATGGCCTTGATCCTGATGCGTCCGCCCTCGGGGCCTTCCAGCCAGACCATCTGACCGTCGCGCACCCCCGCATTGTTGGCATCCGTGGGGTTGATCTCCACGAACATATCCTGCTGGAGTTCGGCCAGCCACGGGTTGGAGCGGGTCTCGTCGCCGCCACCCTCGTATTCCACCAACCGGCCGCTGGTGTGGATCAGCGGATACTCGCCCGAGTAGT
>JGI12109J20283_10812139_pt1 | contig 15463 bp, 15 predicted proteins | sample ElkSlonscriptome_12_FD_20283 | JGI IMG/M metagenome (IMG submission 20283) | reverse complement strand
GAAAAAGGCGCAGGAAAAAGAGCCGGGCAATGATCTGATTTCAATGATGATCCATTCCGACGCGATGAACCAGATGAACCCGATGGAATTCATGGGCAATCTGGTGCTGCTGATCGTGGGCGGCAACGATACGACCCGCAATACGATGAGCGGGATTATCCACTCGCTCGACCAGTTCCCCGATCAGCGCAAGAAGTTCGAGGAAAACCCGGACCTTATCCCGAATGCGGTGCAGGAATGCCTGCGCTACCAGACCCCGCTCGCCCATATGCGCCGGACCTGCACCGAAGACACCGAGGTGTTTGGCAAGACCATCAAAAAGGGTGACAAGGTCGTGCTGTGGTATCTGGGTGCAAACCGCGAAGAGACCATGTTCGAAGACCCGCACAAACTGGATATCGAACGTGAGAATGCGCGCCGCCACATCGCCTTTGGCTATGGCATTCACCGCTGTGTGGGCGCGCGCCTTGCCGAGTTGCAATTGCGCGTCCTTCTGGAAGAAATGCACAAACGCCGGATGCGGGTGCATGTCGCGGGCGACGTGGAACGGGTGCGGGCGAACTTCGTCCATGGCTTCCGCAAGCTTGAAGTCGAAATCACCGAGTTCTGAGCCGCTTGAGCGCGGAGGGGCGGGAGTGAAACTTTTTGGCCGTTTGTAACGTACAACACAGGGACAGGCCTGCTGAATTGCGGCCAGAATTATGGACCCTGGATTATGACGAAACTGCCCGACACCCGCCGTTCCTTTCTGGGAACCGCTGTAACTGTGGCCGCTCTGCCATTGCTGGCAGGATGCGGATCATCACCGGCGCAGGCGAAGAGTTTTCCCATCTCAAAGACCCCGGCGCAATGGCGGCAAAAGCTGACCACAGCAGAGTATTACGTGCTGCGTGATGCGGGGACAGAGCGGGCCTACACCTCGCCCCTCGACTCAGAAAAACGCAAAGGCACCTTCGTGTGTGCGGGCTGTGGCAACCGCCTGTATTCCTCGGCCCATAAGTATGACAGCGGCACAGGCTGGCCCAGCTTTTACAAGGCTGTAGGAAAAGGCGCAGTCGGAACCTCTACCGATTACAAGATCGGCTATCCGCGCACCGAAGTGCACTGTGCGGATTGCGGCGGACATCTGGGCCATATCTTTGGTGACGGACCCAAGCCAACGGGCAAACGCCATTGTATCAACGGCGTCGCGATGGATTTTATTCTAGCCTAAAGTCGGAGAGGAACCTCATTCCGGCAAGACTCGCCAGAGCTTGAAAGAGGTGTTTTCAGCAGTCGCGACAGGCTGCAGCCAATCTGGTGTCCGCCCTTCTCTCAAATCGGCTGCGAAGCCGTCCTTTGCATGGAACGCGTAATTCTGCGGCTCGACAAGGTCAGGGCAAATCGCCACGTAACGGCTGCCGCGTTCGAGCAAAGCGGCGCGTGCGTCGTCAGAGGATCCCAACGCCGTCGCAATGACAAGGCGCATCGTCCCGTTGCCCCGGTGGTGCCCTGTTGCGGGAACCGAGTGGTGCGTCAAAAACAGCAATTTTGGCGCAATATCGAGCGGGGCATATATCTCCCCCGGCTTCAGCGCGTTCAGGATATCGGATGATGCCTCAATCCGGCAGTCCGACATCTTGAGCTGGACAACATGTTGTAAAGGACTTGCCGCTTCGCTCGCTCTGGCTGGCATGATCAACCCGGCAAGGGCCAGCGGAAGTGTGGGCAGCAATGCGCAGGCAACCGCCAGCATCGCCCCGACGCGCGGCAACGGACGCTCAATCGTGCGGATGCCGCGTAACCACTGGTTAAGCTGCCAAGCGAGTGGGGGAGCGGCAAGCAGACATGCAACAGCACCCGCGCGTGCCACCAGCAGCGAAACAAGGATCGCCGCACCCAGCACCATCGCATAATCGCGCCAGAATGCGCGCAGCCAGTCTTGCGAGCGCGCGGCCAGCTGGATTGCTGCAAACAGCCCGATCAGCGGGGTAATGGCATATTGCAGCGCGACCTTAAGGGACTGGTGCCAGACCGGCATCCCCTCACGCACGTCTATATACCAAAAATCATGGACGAGCGGGTCAAGCTCGGAAAAGCCGCCGCCGGTTACGCATTGCGGCGCAGCATAAAGCATCAGCGCAAGCGCACCGCCGCCGGCCAGCCCAAACCCGCCGATCAGCATCGCAAGCGGGATCGGCTCAAACCTGCCAAGGATGGTCAAAACCACTGCGCCAAAGGCGAACATCGCAACATGCAGCGGGCTGACCGCGTCGCAATAGGTCGCCAGATCGCCAAATCCGCGCGTCGCCAGGAACAGGGTCGCGCTCGTCAGCGCGAGCGATTGAATCGCGCTGACCAGCAGGACCCGCTCGCGCCGATCACGCAGCCAGCGCAGCGCCAGGACGGCAAAGACAACAGCGGCCAGCGGGAGTCCCTCGATGGAAATCGCCAGCCATGTCGCAAGGCTAGCCCCGATAACCCGTCCGCCGGTGACGCCGGAACGCGCCATCAACCCGTTCACGGCGGCCAAGGCGCAGACGAGCTGCCAGCCATGGTGATCAATCCGCATCGGGCCCAGCTGAAACACAACTGGCACACACAGCGCCACAATCAGAGCTGTAAACGTCGTCTCCTGATCACCAAGCAAGCGCCATGCGATGCGCGCAGCCAGGATCATCGCCGCGGCCAAAGTGATGAGCGGAACGATCACCAGCGCAGCGGCCTCAGCCGACGCTGTGCCAAGAAACGGGGTGAGCGCAAGAATGACTAGGGCAAGCGGCAAATCGACAATGCGCGACCAATGCATCGGTACCCCACCGCCCAGGGCATCGGCGCGGTATTGCGTCACATCAAACCAGCTTTGCCCGGCCAACAAATCGCGCACCTGTATCAGACGCATCGTGTCATCGGGATCGGGAAAGCGCCACGTCGTAATCGCGCCCCAGTTCACCAAAATCAACAGCGCGCTGATGATCGCCCAAGCGACCCCAACCCGCGTCAGAAACGCCGTTGGAAAAGCAGTTCGGCGTCTCTCAACCAGCATGACCTTCAGGCCTCTTCGCGAAAGACAATTTTGCTGCGCAGCAACCATGTGGCGGTAAAGGCGACAAAGATGGCCACGCCCTTGGCAAGTCGCGGATCGCTGCCGTTCCAGTCAGCCAGACCGACTATCGCTGTGGTCAGCCCCAGACCAACCAGTGCGGAAATCACGAACAAAGCCTTTTGCCGCGAGCGCGCCATTCCGCTTTGCGCAACGGTATCCTGAAACACCGCGCGGCTGGACATCAGCCAGTGCGCCAGAATGCCCAGAGAATACCCCATTGCCGATGCAGGCGCGGCGGCAATGCCCACCACCATGAACGCAAGGAAGCTGCCGACATCAACGGCAAGCGCCCCGACGCTGGCGAGAATATACCGCACCAGACGCACATCACGCAGGCGCGTGACAATCGCAGAAAGCTCCTGTGCCATCGGTCAGCTTTGCTCCTCGGCAAAAACAAACAGCAACCGCACCAGCCACACGCTGGCAAACGCTGCACACATCGCGGAAACCTTAGCCGACGTAGGCGCAAACCCCGCCTGTGTACCGAGTTCGACAATGCAATACGTCAAAACCACCCCGAGCAAGGCCGAGGAAAAAAACAGGGATTGCTGGCGACCACGCCCGCCTTTTTGCGGGGCGAGCCGGTCTGCAAAGACGAAGCGGCTGGAAACCTGCCAGTGCCACATTGTGCCAAGCGTATAGCCGCACATCGCCGCCAGGCCTGCTCCGACTCCGCCGGCCAGCATTAACCCGAAAGCCGCCAGATCGACCACGGTCCCGCTGGCGCTGGCAAAGCCGTAACGCACGAACCGGCCAGTCCGGGTGCGAGGAGCCAACAGGCTCCTTACAACTCTGGCCGCAAGCCCCGTCGTACACTGGGATGACCGTGCGGTCTCCAGCATCAGGCGCGCTTTCTGGTCTCTACTGCAGATGCGTTGTTGTCTTCAGATGCATCCGCCTTGATCCGCTCGGGCACCCCGCGAAGAGAGGTGAGAGCCGCGACCTGGTCCTCATTCAAAGGCTTGGTCTCGCTCTGGGTCTCTTCGGATGGCGTGCGCGCCGCGATTCTAGCTTCGTCGCCTTCATCGCCCGCTTCGTGATATTCGGCATCTTCGTTCACGCACCAGGTGTCATAGACGCGCTTGCCAGCGAGAATGTTCTCAACCGTCAGCATCGCGGTCATCATCGCGTGATCCTGATTGTTGTAGCGATGCATGCCGTTGCGTCCGACAAGATGCAGGCTGGGGTGATTTTCCTCCAGTTCAGCGCGCATCGCCTGAACATTGGCTTCGTAGTCGTCGTCATAGACCGGATAGGCCTTTTCCTGGCGCACAACCGCGCCGCGCATCACTTGCTTGGGATCACACAGCCCGAGAATTTCCATTTCCCTGGTCGCTTGCGCCACCAGATCATCATCGGAGGAGGACCACAGGCCGTCCCCCTCAAAACAGAAATATTCAAGTCCGACACAGGCCATATCCTCATCCGGTACCATTTCGGGTGACCAGCTGCGGAAGTTCTGCACGCGGCCAACCTGAACCCGGTCGTCATGGATATAAATCCAGTTGTCGGGGAAGAGGTCTTCGGACTTCACCATCAGCGCCACCGTCAGGAAGTCGCGATAGCGCAGCTTGCTGGCGTCAATCGAGCTCTGCGGCAGCGGGTGAACACGCTTGGATAGTTCGCGCATCGGAGCAGAACTGATCGTATCCTTGGCGCGAATCTGGACTTTGCCGTGTTTGGCGCTCGCCGTCATCGACCAGTTATAGCCTTCATCATTGGGGCCGATGGCGGCCAGCTGATCAAGCGCGTGGCCCATCAGTACCCGGCCCTTGCCCGTCGCGATGATCTTGTCGCGGGCGGCATCCCACATCATGCCCGGCCCAAGGCGCGGATAGCGGAAGGTTTCGAGAAGCGTCTTGGTTTCCATGCCGTCATTGGGCTTTTTGTTGAGGCCCAGCGAACGCTTCAGGCCATCGGTCACGGCGCTCCACAGCGACAGACCCTTGATCCGTTGAGCGGCCCAGTCGGCGCTCATCTCGTCGCATGGCATACCCCACACCTTTTCGGTGTAGGTCTTGAAGAAAATCGAATAGAGCTTCTTGCCGAACTGGTTCGTAGTCCAGTCTTCAAAGCTGCGCACGTCCTTGATCGGAAACAGCTTGTACCGCAGATAGCTCACCATGCAGGCGGTTGAGCGCAGGATCCCCAGATTGCCCAGCGCTTCGAAGGCGCGCAGCGGATAGCTGTAGAATTTGCCCTCGTAATAGATGCGGCTCATCCGCGGGCGTTGAATGAAATCGTCCGGCAGGATCTCGTTCCACAAATCAACAACCTGCTGCGACTTCGAGAAAAAGCGGTGCCCGCCAATATCGAAACGGTATCCTTCGTGCTCCACCGTACGGCTGATACCGCCGACATAGGTCTCGTCTTTTTCGATTATAGCGACCGACTTGCCCTGTTTGGTCAGCAGATATCCCGCGGTCAGGCCAGCCGGTCCTGCACCAATGATGGCAACATCCACGTCGATGATTCCTGGCTTGGTATTATCAGTCATTAATGCCCCCGTTGGATGGCCGATCGCCTACGGGGCGACCGCGTCGAACAGGGAAGTGAAGGAAATTGGTTAGCGACCGGTAAACGCAACCCCTTAATGCCCTTAATTCTGGGAAGAAATTTCCGGCGGGCTGCGCGAAAACCCCTAATCGGTCCCATTTGCGGTCATTCCGCCAACAGGCCGGGCGACTGCAGGCGTGCTGCGAGCCGCGCAAAATCGCCTAGCGTGAAAGTGTCATCAAAAACGACGCCAAAATCGCTGCCTTTGCGCCAGCGAACTTTGGCGCGCACTTCGGAGAATTCTGGCACCACGGCGGTCGTTCCGATCCGCACATTCTGGTCAATCGCAAATGAACCGTCGCATTCGAACCTCGCGCCCTGCTGGGAAAGGTTTGCCACCAGACCCTCGGAGCGCTGTGTAAGAGATGAAATGCGGATCGGGAAACAGACCTGCAACCGCAAGCCCCGCTTGGGGTATTCACTCGCTTCGCTGATCAGCCGGGCCACATCAATTGCTTTGGTAAATTCAAACCCGGCCTCGTTGCCCCGCTCCCAGACTGGCGACATTTCATACGATTCTCCGTTTGGCATGTGCAGTTCGATGTCTGTGCCGGAAGGGAGCTTGTGAAACAGCCGGACACTCACGCCGGTCTCCGATACATCGCGGATGACGCACACAAATTCGCCATTGGGGGAAATCAGCTTGGCCGCACGAATCAGCAGTGTAAATCGCGGCGCAGCGCGATCGTCTTCGGCGCTGGCCTCGACAGCGTCCGGGTCTGCGTCCGGGCCTATGCCATCCACGATGACCTCCGGCGGGGAAAGGGCTGCTTCATCCATGCTCATAAAAGTCGTCGGTGCTGCCCGTTATGTGCTCTGCAAAAGAACAGGGCCGAGCGTCCATTTTTCCCTAATAATCTAGCCCGGGACATAACGGCCCACAGGTTAAAGGCGAGATAACGGATTATCAGGAAAAAAACGGGTGCGTGACCGCCCGGCTTTCGAACGGCTTTAACAATCGGATGCCCGGCAGATAGCCCCACTAGACTTTGGGGGTAAGCAAGCGCGACTGTGCGGCCGCAGCCGCCGCGCGACATCGCGGCATCGCGGCATCGCGGCATCGCGGAGATAGTAGCGGCGAGGATCAGGAAAAGAATGGTGCTGCTGGAGAAGATTGAACTTGTTTGGCAGGCCAATTTATCCATGGAAAACAGTGGCTTGTGAAAGCCTACTAAGGGCGCTGTAACAGCGGGTGTCAAGAACCTTCAAAATCACCCCGCCGACAAATGTACTTTAACCTTCAAGGCCAGCGCACATTTCTTTGTCAGCGTCATTCGCCTCGGTCACGTAGTGGTAGATAAAGCTGCGTCCCAAAACCGTTGCCTTTTCGAGCGTAGTGATCTCATCGAGCTGGTGCGGCGCACTCGCATTCATTTCGCTGCCTCTGCTGATGTTTCGTCAAGCTTTTTCTGCAACTTCTTGGCCGCTTCACCCATCCTCGCCACAGAACTGGCCAGCGCTTCCAGTCTCAGGCGGCACCCCTCATACTCCTCCATTAGGCGGAACAACCCTTCTCCAGACGTGGCAGCCTTAAATTTCGCCTCGTCGCCCAAAAGGTTAGGACAGGGTTCCATAAAGTTTACCGGCATATCCCAGCGAGGAACTATGTATCGGTTGATGTAAACCGCTGGGCTTTCGAGCTCCTCTCTCACCTCGTCACCGAATGGGATGGGGGAGAACTCAGCGAGAACATCGACTGACCACTTCCTTAGCTCGGGGCTCGCATCATCCTTTTGCAGTGTTGTGATCGCAAAGCCCACATAGTCTTCGCTCACTGCTTCCTCACCGCTCCGGTAACCGAGGACCCCAGCCGTCAAGGTAGCCAAGATGCCAGCGACACCGATTCCACCGGTTACCCAGGGATTTGCGTTGCTCATCTCCCGTGTTTCAATGGAAATACGCAGTCAGCGAATTGCGGATGACTTGCCGCGATACGTGACACCGCGCAACCGCGACCTGAAAATGGCACGCTTGTGCGAGGCCCGACCTCCAATGATATATGGCACGACCTTCCCCATGCCCCCTCCTCGGCTGGCCCCGCAGGAAAATGCTACAAGAACCTTGCCCCTACTCCCGAGCGGCTAGTCTGGAATTGGGAGCGGGTCAGCCTCTTTGACTGCTATCAGCTCTGCCCACGCCAGATAGATGTTACTCCTATTCATTGTCTTGGCGCAAATCACGCCCTCTAGCGTCACGCCCATACCTATCGCCGCAGCTCGCCTCTGGACCAACCAGTTTGTCAACAAGACCTAGTTCAGCGGCGAACGCCGCCGGGGTTTCGTAGCCAAGGGATGCCCGACGCCATCTGGTCATGGACGAAGTCCAGGCTCTAGCGCTGGTTCGGCAGAGCCATCACCGGAGCAGGTGCCCTCGTGCCGACAGCACGCTTGCGGCTGCGTCGTCGCCTCACCGCCAGCCCTTCCTCACGATAGAGCCGCTGGGTCTTCTTCCGGTTGATCATCACGCCCTCCCGGCGCAGCAGGATATGCAAACGACGATACCCAAACCGGCGACGCTGGTTGGCCAGTTCGCGCAGCTTCCCGCGCAGCACCGCATCATCGTCCCGGACGGAACGGTAGCGCACGCTCTTGCGATCGGCATCGATGACACGGCATGCCCGCCGTTCGCTCATCCCGCGGCACGCCTGAAGATGAGCAACCGCTTCCCGCTGCGCGGCGGGCCTCAGAACCTTTTTGCCAGAAGATCGTTGGCTTCGCCGTCCTTCGGGTCAACGCCGCCTGATCCAGCATCGCATCGGCCAGAAGCCGCTTGAGCTTCGCGTTCTCGCTCCCCAACTCCTTCAGTCGCCGAGCCTCGGATACCTCCAGCCCGCCATAGTTGGCCTTCGAGTTGTAGATCGTCGCTTCAGACACCCCAATGATCGGCTTTTCGGTAAACCTCGTTCTTTTCATCTCGTCCGTCCTTCTGTCAGGGCCGGACTCTAATCCAACTTGGAGGAAAATCAGGGGGTCACATCAAGGGGCAAGTAGGTTCCAAAAATTCGTCTCGCCAGTAAACACCAGCGCTCTTGCCGTCTTAGTCGCTGTGGCGGCAATGCCTGACTAAAGCTTGAGAACACCGTTTGTTCAGGCGCTATTCTCCATGCATCGCTTCATCCGTCGAACAACATACTGACAGGGGATTGAAGAGAAACAAATTGGGAATAACCGACATCCAGGTGACGAGATGTGCTTCACAGGCGACGAGTTCCCTTTACGTCACCGCGTTGAACAGATTAAGCAAGCTGATCAGGGACGCGTCAGGCAGGCAGGAGCAATCTCATCCCATGTCGGGCCAAAGTCGGTTTCTGAATGCCACCGTTTTCGCGGACGGACGCGGCTCCAGGCGTTTCATCGTCCAGTTGGCCACATCGGTCGAAGCGGCTTTGGATCGAAAACGAGCTCGCATCCATGACCTATCGGAAACGGGGCTCAAGCTCGAAATACCCAATGGCTTTGGCCAAGTAGAAACCTTGATTGTGGAACTGCCGTATCTTGGGCTAGTTGAAGCCAAGACCATCTGGAGTGATGGCGACTTCTACGGAGTGGAATTCTTGCAACCCATTAAAAGAGCAGCCGTTAGCGCCTCGCTTCTTCAATCGCGACCCATCTCGCCGATCCCTCATGATGCATCCGACATAGCAGAGATGGACTTGGGCAGCGACCCGTCTATCGAACAGATAATTGCCCTAGCCGTCGAACTTGAAGGCAGCAAAAGCTCGCCCGGGAATCAGCTCGTCGGTTTCCGAAAATCACCCAGCGGCAGAATCAAGGCACTCGTGCTGAAGGCCAACTGATCGGTGTGGTCACTCGGCGCCATCCGCCTTCCGGAATGCACTAGCAGCAGCGACGAACTTAACGCCGCTTGCATCCGAAAAATTACGCGGTTGTCTTCCCAGACGCTGCGTATGCAGGGTAGTCAACGTGCCGAGAAGCTTCTCGGCTGGCCGTCAATCTCTGCGGTACCTCCCTCATTGGCGGCAACTAATTCTGCCTGATTGAGTTCGATCCCGTTATTGACGGCCCAAATCGCAGCTTGAGTGCGGTTTTGAGCACCCAATTTGCGCAAGATCGCCTTAACATGCACTTTTACGGTCGCTTCGCTTATATTGAGTTGGCCGGCGATGACCTTGTTGGGAGAACCTAGGATCAAGTACCGAAGCGTTTCGATTTCACGCTCGGACAGAAGCGAAATCGCCTCGCGGTTGGGCATGGTTGGCAAAACCCGACCCGTCCAGCGCGCCGGAAAACCACTTGCGAGTTCGCTCGGCATGACCTTCTCGCCGAGATGTACGAGCTGCAGCGATCCGATCAGAGCTGCGCAGTCGACGCGCTTGACGATGTAAGCGTCCACCCCTGTCTTGAATGCTTCGAGCATCAGATCGAAATTGAAGTCGTTGCTGAGAACAACGACCTTCGCATCCGGAAGGGCGCATAGGCATGCTTCGACTTCATCGGTCGCGGCTTCCACGTCACCGATATCGAGTATCGCTATATCGGGCGAGACTTGAGTATCGTTGCATCCGGCCAATTCTTTGCACGAAGAATGTGACCCAACCACGGAGAAGTCAGCATCTTCGAGGATGCGCCTCAGCCCCTCGCGAGCGAGAGCATTGTCGCTAACCACGGAGACGGTCACGCGAGATAAGTTCTTCATTTAAACATTCCCCCTTTTGAGTGATTGCACGACGACCCAAAAAGTTGCGCCCGCCTAACCATAGGGATCACATTTGTGACCCTATCGACCCACGCACTTGCGAATGTTTTCATCTTTTTGCATTTTGAAGATAAACGCACGTGCACAGTGTTGTCGAGTCCCAAAACGGGAAACTCATCAATCAAACCCTTGGCCCGCGATTCCTTCGGCTAACAGATCTCTCGAAGGAGCATGAAACCTTCCGCCGAAGAGAGGTAAACCGTTGATCCTCTTACCGTAGCGAGCGCCTCAACGGTCTTGAACGACCTCTCATCGGGAAACGGCTTAACCTGGCTCTCAAAGCAACCGAAGGCGCGCAGCTTGCGCTCAAGAGTATCGCTGACATCAAAAAAAACGTTCGGCACAAATGCTTCGGTCACGCCCGGAGCGGCCCAATTCGTCTCCGAAAGCGTTTCGTAGGCATAGATTCGTCGCGGCACTTCGGGTCTCCTGGGCCGTGCAGCGACGAGGCTCGCCGTAAAGACGAGTTGGTGATCCCGATGGATATCACCGAGGAACGGCAAGAACAGGGATTTCGGCGCAATTTCCTGCACCAGTCTGGTGATCGCAGCATTTAGGTCCGCTCCCGCAATCGTATCGAGGGCCGCTGCGGGCATATCGAGAAAGTGACATTGCGTCACACCGAGAACCTTGTGTGCTTCGAAAAGTTCTGCCCGGACCTGCTCTACCGACTCGCCTGAGAATGCCGGTTCGTAACCCCTCGTGACAATCCCGACATGGACTTCCTGACCGCAGTCTGCCAGCCGCGCCATCGTCCCACCGCATCCGAGCACTTCGTCATCAGGATGGGGCGCGATGATCAGGGTTTTGCCAAGGTGGCTCAGATCATCTTTCATTTCTGCCCCAATACTGTGTGATTCCGGAGCGAGGAAATCCCTTCTCCCTCCCAGTCGATAACATGGAGCAAGCCGTCACCGGTGATGACATCAAAGCCTTCGGAGCTGACTCTGACGATCTGCCCGACGAGTCCGTGGTAATCATGGTCAATTGTGAAATCCGCGCTCCAGATCACCAGCCGCTTATCACCGTATGTGGTGAACGCGCCGGGATATGGTCTTCCAATCGCACGCACTAGGCGGTCAATGTCTTTCGCGGGCGCCGCCCAACTGATCCTACCGTCCTCTGGCCGACGCCTTGCCGCATAAGTGGCACAGGCTTCGTCCTGCTTGCGGCGCGGTGACAAGCCGCTTGTCAAGCCGACCAGGCTGGCCCGGATCATCGAGTCGAGGGCAGCCATATGTTTGTCATAGAGCGTGCGCGCGGTTTCGCGCGGCGAGACATGGAAGAAACGCTGCTCGAGAATATCGCCCGTATCCACCCCGTCATCGACCCAAAACAAGCTGCCGCCCGTAATTTTCTCGTCGTTCAGGATTGTCCACGGCAGCACTGCACGCCCTCTCATCCGAGGCAGGGCGGTCGGGTGATATCCGATAGCGCGACCGGGGGCGAGTTGCATGAAGTCGGAACCACAGATCTGAGACCAGCCGACTATGTAGATGAAATCCGGAGCCTCAGCACGCACCGCAGCGACCGATTCCGGATCGTTGATGTTGCGGACCCGCACGACTGTGATCCCATGCTCCGCGGCAAGCGGCCCCAGATCGACGAAATCCGAATGCCTTTTCGAAAGTTCCTCTAGCAGGGTCACTACCACGACCGGGGGGTGGCCCTCGTCGATCATCGCGCGCAACGCCCAAAGCGACCCCTCAACCGCACCCACTAAAGCAATCCGCACGACTCACACTGCCCTTTTCGGTTGGGTTGGCTGTTCAGCGGCATCCTCGGCACCGGTGGAATGGACGACCGCTCGGCTCTGGCCCGCATCCAGCAACTCCATCTCCTTCATCAGTAGAGCGTTGACTTTCCGCACGTCGTAGACCTCTTCGGCCAGAGCGCGCGAGCGTGCGCCCATCTGCCTAACGAGCTGACTGTCCATGATCAGTTTCTCCATCGCCTCCACCAGTTTTTCCGTATTGCGAGGGGCGACAAGAAAACCGTTCTCCCCATCTGATATGGCATCGCGGCAGCCCGGAGTGTTGGTGGCGATGACGGCCCGACCGACGCCGAGAGCCTCGAGTATCGTTCGCGGCAATCCTTCCCGGTAATAGGTCGGCAGGACGAAGACATGGCAGTCTGCGACGAACGCAGGGATGTCGTCTGTCTCACTGATGATCTCGACGGGCGTTTCGTGCTCGAGCCGGGCAACGTCAGAATCCTGAAGGCCTGTCGGATTGCTGTGCTCGACACGTCCGATCAGACTGAAGCGAACCTCGGGATGGCGCGACGCGATCAGCCGGGCCGCTTCAGCGTATTCCCATACGCCTTTGTCCCGCATGAGGCGCCCGATCATAAGGAAACGCAGCGGCCATTCCGGTAAGGGAGCATGAGAGAACCGTTCGAGATCTACGCCTGAACCAGGGACTTCTACGACAGGAGCGGATTCGTCAACGATCCCGGCAGCGATCATGTCGGCACGATCATCCGAATTGAACACGAAGACGCGTTTGGCGCGCTTCAAACCCGAACGATACAGCAGGCAGAACACGCGCCTTACAATCCGCCGTTTTGCAGCCGCCTCGCTGAACAGATAACCTAGACCCGACATCAGCGCGTAAAAGCGGGACACGCCGACAATGCGGCAAGCGATGCCGCCGTAGATGATGGGCTTCTGGGTATATGCGATCACCGCGTCCGGGCGCTCTTCGCGGATCAATTTCACGTAATCGCGAATTGTGCCGAGATCCGAAATGGGGTTCATGCCTGTCCGGGCCATCGCAACGATGCGGAAGCTGACTCCCATTTCTTGCAACCTTTCACGAACCCTCGGGTCGTCGTCCGGCGCGACAGCGATCACTTTGTGGCCCGCCTTGCGCATTTCCTCCAGCAACCTGCCGCGGAAATTGATGAGCGAGAACGCAAGGCTGGAGAGAACAAGAATTTTCAAATTCGCGCCCCTGTCGCTGCTGTCCATTAACGTCCCTAGCCCGTTTGGGAGAGATATCCGAAACAGTTTTTCGTCGATTAGTCGAAAGGCTAAACGGTTCAAAATTTAGGGGGGTGCGGTGAGTGGGCCTAGTTAGTTTCCCACTCTTCTGAGAGCTTCACTCCTATCCCTTTGGTGGAATCGCAATCTCCGGTTGGAGAGCGAAAATCGCGCCCAGGCCCTTATGGCTGATGCTTCTATGCGCAAGTGCGCGCGCGTTCCAAGGCCGCTAACTTGAGACTGACGAAGTGGACTTCTGCCTGCCAAGGGGAGACGGCTCGAAAATGCAGCAAACAAGCACAGATGCGGCTAAGTCTGATGGTGTCGCCGGAGATGGGATCGGCGTTAATCAGGACCGCCGCGGTGTCGGAACCGACGATGCTGGTCGTTTGACAAAGCTTTCGAGCTTCATAGCCGCGCGCTCGGGCTTCGGCTCTACATTTCTCTGGAGAAAGGCAATCCGCTTGGTAGGCGTGATGGCGCTCGACTTCACCGCGATTCTCAGCGCTGTCATCTGGCTGTTGCCGCTCCTCACGCTCGATGCTGACAGCGAACTGGGCCCGATTGCGAGTCCCGTTTTCGCGATTTCGGGGAGTGCGTGCGTTGTCCTGCTCTTGTTTCTGAGCGGCCTTTACCGGCGCAACTGGCGCTTTACCTCGATAGCGGACTGTTTGGTTCTCGGAGCGAACATCGCTATCGCTATCGGACTGCTCTGGGCCGCTGTCTGGCTATTCTTCAAACCTTCCGACACCGGGCAATTCCTGCGCTTTGCGGTCCTCCATTTCGCACTCGCCTTCCTTACCATGCAGGTCGCGCGCCTATTGCGCCGTGCCTTGGTCCGCTCTCACTTTCTCACCCCCTCCTACCGTCGCTCGCCATCCCTCGCGGAAAGCGACCTGGAGAGAATCCTGCTAGTTGGCCGAGGCGATTGGGCCGAATCCGTCGTCAGGATCACTCGTGCAGACCGAAACTCTCCCCTGACGGTTGTCGGCGTCCTTCTGCCCGAAGTCGAGGGGCCGATCCTGAAAATTCGCGGCGTTCCCGTACTTGGTTTTCCGGAGAACCTCTTGTCTGCGGTCGTTTCTCTGGAGGAACGCAACCAGCGTCCGGATATCATTCTCCTTTGCGATGATGCAATCAATCTGAGCCCGCGCGATGTCGCATCGATCACCCGCCGAACCCGCGAGCTCGGTATCGACATCGTCAGGGTAGGCGACGACTGGGGGCATCTGCTAGGGCGAACAAGCCAGTTGAAGGCGGACCGGCTCACGCCTTCGGAGCTGCTCGGCAGAAGCGAGTTCGAGCTTCGCGATGTCGCGATTTCCAAGCAGGTCGCAGGGGAACCAATCCTCGTAACCGGGGCCGGGGGCACGATCGGGTCAGAGCTGGCAAGGCAACTTGCAGCCTTCAGTCCCAGCAAGCTCGTCCTTCTCGATAACAGCGAATTCAATCTGTACACGATCGAGAGGCAGATACGCGAGACCTACCCCCAGTTGCCGGTCGCCATCGCGCTGAGCGACATCCGCGACTTTGCCGAAATCCGGCGGGTCTTCAAGCGCCACAAGCCCGCAATCGTCTACCATGCAGCGGCAATCAAGCATGTGCCGATCGCAGAAGCCAACCCTTGTGCCGGCGCACATACGAACATCATCGGGACGAAGAACATCGCTGACGCCGTGTGCGAATTCAACGCACGCGCCATGATACAGATCAGCACTGACAAAGCCGTGAACCCGGTCGGCATCATGGGCGCGACCAAACGAGTAGGAGAGCTGTACGCGCAGTCGCTTGACCTTTGCGGTGTCGACGATCCGGATGCGCCCCGGTTCATGACCACGCGCTTCGGTAATGTCCTGGGTTCATCGGGCTCGGTCGTGCCTCTCTTCAAGGCCCAATTGCTCGCCGGCGGCCCGCTGACGGTGACCCATCCCGAGATCAATCGTTTCTTTATGACCGTACGCGAAGCTGTTCAGTTGATCCTTCAAAGCAGCTCGCGAGCGCTTCAGGACGGGACACCGCGGGGGCGGATCATGGTTCTCGACATGGGCGAACCTGTTAAAATCGTCGACTTGGCGAAGCGCATGATCCGGCTTCACGGTCTCGAGCCCGATGTGGATATCGAG
>JGI12109J20283_10540357_pt1 | contig 15470 bp, 9 predicted proteins | sample ElkSlonscriptome_12_FD_20283 | JGI IMG/M metagenome (IMG submission 20283) | reverse complement strand
GGCCGCCGTGCTGGAGGACACCCGCGTGGCCCTGGAGCAGGGCGAGGACGGCCTGGTCAACCGCACCCGGCGCTTCAGCCTGCTGATCGACGGCATCATGGCCCAGATCACCCTGAACCCGGCCCGTCCCGATGCCCGCATCATCAGCCGGCGTCTGGACATGATCCTGGCCCACCGTACCCTGGGGCTGCCCATCTTCCTGGCCATCATGTACGGCGTCTTCTGGATGACCTTCACCCTGGGCGAGGCGCCCATGGGCTGGATCGAGACGGCCGTGGATTGGGCCAGCGGCATGGTCACCAGCAACTGGCCCGGCGCGTCGGATTCCTTCCTGCTTTCGCTCATCGTGGACGGTATCCTGGCCGGGGTGGGGGGCGTGCTGGTCTTCCTGCCCAACATCGTGCTGCTCTTCCTGGGGCTCAGTTTCCTGGAGGACACAGGCTACATGGCCCGGGCGGCCTACCTGATGGATCGTTTCCTGAACCGGGTCGGCCTGCATGGCAAGAGCTTCCTGCCCCTGGTCACGGGGTTCGGCTGCTCCATCCCGGGCATCATGGCCACGCGCACCATCGAGAACGAACGCGACCGTCTGGCCACCATGTTCGTGCTGCCGCTGATGAGCTGCGGGGCGCGCCTGCCCATCTGGATGCTGCTGATCCCCGCCCTGTTCGCGCCGCATCTTCGCGCGCCGATGATCTGGAGCGTGTACATCTTCGGCATCCTGCTGGCCATGGGCCTGAGCCTGATGTTGCGCGGCACCCTGCTCAAGGGCGACGCGGCCCCCTTCGTCCTGGAGATGCCGCCTTACCGCCTGCCCACCTCCAAGGCGGTCCTGGGCCGCATGGCCGAGCGCAGCGGCGCCTACCTGCGCAAGGCGGGCACCGTGATCCTGGGCATATCCATCCTGCTGTGGCTGGTGACCACCTTCCCTCAACCTTCCCGCTACCAGGTGGATCAGGAGGTGGCGGGCGGCCTGCAACTGACCGAGCAGCAGATCCAGGGCCGCCGCGCCGCCGAGGATCTGCAGCACTCCCTGGCCGGCCGCCTGGGCACGACCCTCGAGCCGGTCTTCCGGCCCCTGGGTTTCGACTGGCGCATCGTGACCGCTTCCATCGGGGCCTTCGCCGCGAAAGAGGTCTTCGTCAGCCAGATGAGCATTGTCTACGCCCTGGGCGACGACGGTGCCGAGACCGATCTGCGGCAGCGCATCAGTCGCGACTATTCCCCGCGGACCGGGATCGCTCTCATCCTCTTCCTGCTCATCGGTACCCCGTGCATGGCCACCGTGGCGGTGGTACGCCGGGAATCCGGCAGCTGGAAGTGGGCCTGGGGGCAGTTCTTCGGTCTGACCATGCTGGCCTACCTGGTGGCCCTGACGGCGTACCAGGTGGGTGGACTCTTCACCTAGAAGGGACTTGAACCATGTTGCGAAGCATCCTGACAGTCGGTGTGATGATGGTGTTGGCCTCGGTCGCGGGGGCGGCCGATACCCTGGAGGTCTGGGACGCGGGGACGGGAAACTTCGAGATGTACTCGGGCTTCGGCGGGGTGGGAGCCACCACCGCGGAGCAGAGTATCGGCAGCTCCATGCTGCTGGGCTGGGGAGTGGCGCGGGGCTTTTCCGCCTACGTCAGCACCGCCCTGTCCGCCGACGGGAACTTCGACCAGACGGAGACCGAGCTGGATCTGGGAGCCTTTGGGACGGTCCTCGATACGGACCACCTGGATCTGGACCTGGGGCTGGACATGGTGGCCTACGGGCCGGGCATGTCCCGGATGGCCGTGGTTCCCGCTTTCGAGGTCAACCTCGATCACGGACCGGACCTGGTCTCCTATGGCGGTTTTGTGCGCGGGGCGGCCCGCATGGCCGGCCGCGAGGTGGGGGGCGACGAGGTGCGCCGCCACACGGACTTCAACCTGACGCTGGGTACCTACCTGACACTCAGCCCGCGCCGGCAGCTGGTGCTGGAATACGACATGACCTTCCACAACAAACCCGAACCCGGCACGCCGCGGGTGCAGCGAGGGGCTGTGGCCCTGGGATATAACGTTCTGCTCTCGCAGCGGCTGGAGCTCATCTCCGAGGCCCGCTTCCAGGTGCCCCAGGAGGATCGGGATGGCGATCTGGGGCTGCTGGTGGGAGTGATCGCGGCCCTGGAATGATTTGTGCCCGAATCGTGATCAATTTCCTCGATCGGTGTAAATATCTGATATCAAAACAGTATTCTCTGGTGAAAAAATACCGAGGAATAGTAAGCCTTCCTGGATCATTGCCATGATGATATGTTATAATTGTTTACGACATTTTGGTGCGTCGTTTTCGACTCGGGTGGAAAATCGGCGCCAAAGTCCTGTTCCCCGAAAACGATCCGGAAGGATAACAACGATGCTGGGATTCAAAGGAACCTCCCGGCGGTGGGCCCTCGCGACCCTGACCGCCCTCATGCTGGCCGCATTCGCGGTGCCCGCCTTGGCCGCGGACACGCCGACCATTCCCCTGGACGAGAACGGTCTGCCCGCCTGGGCTATCGCCGAGTGGAACGACTTCCCCGTGGAACTGGAGCTGCCCGACCACGAGAGCCTGGAGCGCCTGCTGGCCGGGGTGCCCATCGCCTCCTTCAGCCGGGACCAGGTCGCCATCCAGTTCGATGATCCCAAGCATTACCACATCGTCTTCCAGCCCCGCGTGACCGAAGAGGAAGCCGCCGCCCTCGAGGCCGCCGGCTACACCTTCGAGCGCATCTTCGATGCGGAGCGCGCCGGGCGCGAGGCCGCCGAGGCCGCCTGGGCCAAGTACTACCCCCGGCCCATGGACGAGCTGCGAAAGGGTGTGCGCGAGTTCACCTACTGGCCCGCCGAGCCCGAGATCGGCACCTTTCTGCAGGGCCTGGCGAGTGACTATCCGGACATCGCCCGGCACTTCACCTACGGCACCTCCATCCAGGGCCGGGATCAGGAAGGCCTCGTCATCAGCGACGACGTCTACAACACCGAGGCCGAACCCGAGGTGCGCCTGGCCAGCAACATCCACGGCGACGAGCCGCCCGGAATGATCGTCCTGCTGAACTTCGCCGAGTACCTGCTGAGCAACTACGGTCAGCCCGGCTACGAGGAAGTCACCAACCTGGTGGACAACTACGAGATCCACATCATGCCCATGCACAACCCCGACGGGTACGTGCTGGATCAGCGCTACAACGCCAACGGCATCGACCTGAACCGGAACTTTCCGGAGCCGGACGGCACCTACGACGTCCAGGAGCAGGAAAACGTCAACTTCATGAACCATGCCCGCAGCAACCACTTCGTCATCAGCATCATGGGCCACAGCGGCGCCCTGGTGATGAACTACCCCTGGGACTACACCTACACCCTGCATCCGGATGATGAGGCCCTGCAGTTGCTGAGCCTGGAGTGGAGCACGTACAATCTGCCCATGTACAACGGCTCCTTCGATCAGGGTATCACCAACGGAGCGGCCTGGTACGTGATCACCGGCTCCCTGCAGGACTGGGTCACCGACCAGACGGACTGCCTGGACGTCACCACCGAGCTGCACAATACCAAGTGGCCCAGTGCTTCGCAGATCGCGACCATCTGGAACAACAACCGTGAGAGCGTCATGCACTATACGAAGGCCGCACGCTACGGCGTCAACGGCGTGGTGACAGGTTCGGACACGGGCCTGCCCCTGGATGCGACCGTTACCGTCACGGGAATCGACCGGCCCGTGCACACCGACCCGGAGCACGGCGACTACTACAAGCTGCTGCACACCGGCACCTTCGACATCACCTTCGCGGCCGACGGCTACATCACGCGCACCATCCAGGACGTGAGCACCACCTGGGGCACGCCCACCGTACTGGACGTCGTACTGGATCCCGTGGCCCACGGGGATATCGCCGGCACCGTGACCGATACCCAGGGCGAGGGCCTGACCGCCAGCGTCAACTTCTACTCCTACCCCGTGGGTGATTACGTGACCACCGCATCGGCCAGCGCCGGCAGCGGCGGCGCCTACAGCGCCCACCTGGTCTACGGCGACTACACCGTCGAGGCCGTGGCGGTTGGTTACGTGACGCAGACCGCCGTCCTCACCATCGGCGAGACGCCGGTGACGCAGGACTTCGTCTTGGGCGCCGCCCAGGACGTGGTGCTGGTCAGCGACGACTTCGAGTCCGGTATGAGCCTGTGGACGGGCGGCTGGGGTCTGAGCGATCCGGCCGAGGGATACAACTCCGCCAACAGCATGAACGACAGCCCCGGCACCACCTACCCGGATAACTCCACCAATACCATGACCCTGGCCGAGAGCCTGGATCTGAGCGGCGCCATGAGCGGCACTGTTTCCTTCATGGCCAAGTGGAACATCGAGGACAACTGGGACGGCTGCTTCTTCGAGATCAGCACCGACGGCGGCTCCGCCTGGACACCCCTGGCCACCGGCTTCACCAGCAACGCCAGTGGCATGGGTGGCCAGACGCCCGGTTCAGCGCCCGTCTTCGAGGGCGAGCAGGCCAACTGGGTGGCCAACGAGGTGGACCTGGCCCCGTACCTGAACGATGAGAACGTGCTGCTGCGGTTCCGCCTGTCCAGCGATACCAGCGTCCACCACAGCGGCTTCTTCGTGGACGATTTCGAGGTCATGGTCGTGCGCGCTGAGGACCCCCTGTCGCACGTTCCCGGCGCCGAGGTCCTGACGGCCGCGGTGAAGGCCTGGCCGAACCCCTTCAACCCCCAGACCACCGTCAAGTTCACCAACCCGCAGGAAGGCCCCGTCAGCGTCGGGATCTACGATCTGCAGGGGCACCTGGTGCGCACCCTGGTGCAGGAGAACCTGGCCGCCGGCGACCACAGCCGCGTCTGGGACGGCCTCACCGACAACGGTGGCCGCACCGCCAGCGGCGTCTACTTCGCCCGCATGCTTTCCGGCGAGGACATGGCCACGACCAAGCTTCTGCTGGTCAAGTAGCCGCCTGCCCGCCCCGGCGAAAGTCAACAAAAAGGAGCCCCCACCGCATGCGGAGGGGCTCCTTTTGTGTGGCCAGGCCTCGGGAAAGACCGGGGCAACCCGGAACCGGAAGGGGGGCCGGATCTGTCCGGTGTCAGCTGTCCGCCAGCCGCCGCAGGCGCTGTTCGGCCCGCAATCCCGCCCGGTGCGGATCCACTGTCAGGGCCAGCCGGTACTGTTCCCGGGCCGCCTCTGTCTGGCCTTGCCGGACCAGGACATCACCGCGCAGGATGAAAACCCGGCCATCGTCGGGCGCCAGGGTCTCGAACAGCTCCAGGGTCTCGAGGGCTCCTTCCGGATCGTTGGCGATGATGCGGGCCTGCGCCAGGCTGCGGACCAGGAAGAGATCGCCGGTACGGTCCACGGCTTCCTGCAGGATGGCCACCCCTTCGGCGGCCTGGTTGTCACTCTGCCCCAGCAGGGCTGTCAGGTATTCTTCCAGGGTCCGGGCCTCCTCACGCCGACGGTCGTGGAGGTTGTTCAGCTCGTCGGGGTCCTGCTGCAGATCGTAGTGCTCGGGCAGGGGGGCCTGGATGAACTTGTCCCCGCGCGTGTAGCCCGTACAGGGGGCTGCAGCCGGCCATGTTCCGGGGGCTCTCGGTTTCCAGGTAGATGCGGCGGTCGGCCGGGACGGGGTCCAGGAGGCTGAGGCCGTCCTGCTCCGCGGTGGGGGGCACGCCCACCAGGGCGCCCAGGGTGGCGCGCACATCGACCAGGCCGGTCAGCACATCCCGCACCGCCACGTGTTCGGCAAGCAGGCCGGGGCGTTGAGGATCATGGGCACCTTCATGGTGCTGTTGTAGATGAACATGCCGTGGGTGGCTTCCTCGTGTTCGCCCAGGCTCTCGCCGTGGTCGCTGACCACCAGGATGATGGTCTTCTCCCGCTGCCCCGTTCTGTCCAGCCACTGCACCAGCCGTCCCAGCTGACCGTCCGCAAAGGCGATCTCCGCATCGTATCCCCGGTTCCGGAAAATGGGCTGATCACCCAGCGGCGAGGTGTAGGGCAGGTGAGGGTCGAAGAAATGCACCCAGGTGAAGAAGGGCTGCTCCGGATTCTGCTCCCGGTGCTCTTCCAGCCAGCCGATGGTGGCGGCGACGAACCTCGTTGGCGGGCCGTTCGTTGCAGTCGGTCATCTGGGGGCGGTAGCCGGCGGCCTCCAGATCCTCGGTCAGGGTGCTGGGTTCCGGGCCCAGGACATACAGGCCGTTGTCCCGCACGCCGTGGCGGCGTGGGTCCTGGCCCGTCAGCAGGGTGGCGTGGGAAGGAAGTGTGAGCGGGCGCTGGCCACCGCGTCAAAGAATTGCGCTCCACAGCCGGAAATCAGCAGCAGGGGCAAGAACAGAGGCAGAGCAAGGCCAGGGACGCGTTTCATGGATTCTCCCGGAGGGTCTTCTCCGCCCGGCGGATCACTCCCGTGCCTTGCGGAACTGTTCTTCGGCTTCCTGGTTGCGGCCCACCATCTGCAGGGCGTAACCCAGATTCATGCGGAAGGCCGAATTAGCGGGCGCCAGCTCGACGGCGCGGCGCAAGCTGGTCAGACCGGCCTCGTGCCGACCGGATTGCATCTGCATGGCGCCCAGCTGGGCATGGGCATCGGCCATGTCGGGGGCCATCTTGACCAGATCTTCGAAGGTGCCTATGGCCTTGTCAAGATCTCCGCCCATGGCTTGGGCCATGCCCAGATTGCCCAAGATACCGCGATCTCCGGGGTTCAGCTTGTGGGCCTCACGCAGACTTTCCCGGGCCTCGGCGGTCTTGCCTCCCTGAAGCTGGGCGGCCCCCAGGGCCCCCAGAAGATGGGCCCGATCGGCGCCCTTCGCCAGGGCCTGCTTCAATACGCGCTCGGCCGCGTCGAACTGACCCGCCCCGCACTGGACATCGGCCAGGGCGGCGGCGGCGTGATAATCGGTGGGTTCCAGCTGAAGCGCCTTGCGGAAACTGGCCATGGCGCCCTGCTGGTCCCCCGTATTCCGCAGCACCTGACCCAGGTTCCAGTGCACCTTCGGATCGCTGGGGTCCCGGCGGCGGGCCTCTTCCAGCATGCGGCGCCCTTCTGCCGGTCGGCCCAGGTGGGCCAGGCAGAGCCCCCGGCCGGCGAGACCGCGCACCCAGTCCGGATCCTCATCCAGGCCCGCGGCATAGACCTGATCCGCGCGCTGGAAATCCCCGGTCAGGCGCAAACTCATGCCGTAATCCTCCCGGACTTCCTTCCGGTCGGGGTAATCCTCCAGCAGGATCTCGTAGATGCTGTCGCTGGCGGCCTTGCGCCCGTCACGGGCCAGGGCCTGGGCCAGATTGAGGGAGACCTCGTAAACGCCGGGGTGCTGCTGCCCCAGATCCGTGAGCAGTTGAACGGCCTCGCCGGTGCGTCCCTGGTTCATCAGGACCACGGCCAGGTTGACGGCCTGCTCGGTGGTGCCGGCCTCGACGGTTTCGCCGCCGCCCTCGGCTCCGGCGATATAACCCAGGCTGCGCAGCATCTTTTCCAGGTCTTCTCCACCCCGGCCGTCGGCGGCCACGCTGGATCCGCGGTCCCATGCGCCGGTTTCATGGGTGGCGACCCACTGGACGGGATGGCTGCGCAGGGTTTCATCCTGCAGGGCGTCGGTCAGGGGGTGGCCGGCCATGTCCCGGCCCACGGGCAGGTCCAGCAGATACAGGATGGTGGGGGTCACGTCGTAGATGTCGGCGCCCTCGATGCGCGCCCCGGTTTTCACCCCGGGGCCGTTGAGGATGACGACGCCGTCCGGCTGATGGTCGTTGTCGGCGGTCTCGATTTGGAAGTGGTCCTCCTTGCGCCTTTCGGCGCCCCGCCGGAACCCATGGTCACTGATGACCAGGATGGTGGTTTCCGGGCCACGTTCGGCCAGCAACTCGCCCAGCAACTCGTCCTGCCAGCGCCAGTACTCGTCCACCACGTCCTTGTAGGCCTGGAAATCGGCTTCCGGGACCCAGGACAGGCGCGGCTCCTGGAAACGGCCGAAGAGGTGGGTGACGGCATCGGTGCCCTCGTAGTACACGCTCATCACCCGGGGGCGTTCCTTGTCCAGCCGGGCCAGGGTCAGGTCCGTGAAACCGCGGCTGGTGGCCAGGGCCTGGCGCAGGTGGTTGATGGGGTTCTCGTAGGTGCCGGAATCGGGATCGTAACGCAGGGCCGCGGCCGGCTTGTGGATCAGGCGGGTCATCAGGTCATCCCCGAAGACGGCGGGATCGGGCATCAGGGGCTCGATCTCGGTGACCAGTTCCCAGGGCCAGGTCTTGCCCTCGGAGGGGTGGCTGCGGCCGCTGACGCCGAAGCTGTGCCAGGCGACGGCATCGCTGATCAGGTAGCCGTTGAGGGGCTCGGCGGGCCAGGTGGCCCACCAGCCGGTGATGCCGCAGGTCATGCCGGCTTCCGAGGCGATGTTCCAGAATGCCCGGACCTTCCGCTCCTCGCTGCTGATGGGGACCTTCGCGCCGTCGGGCGCGTCGGTCATGAACCAGGTGACCCCGTGCTGGTCCGGCGTCTTGCCGGTGGCGATGCTGGTCCACAGGATGGGGGAGATCATGGGCTTGTCGCTCAGCAGGATCCCGCTGGCGCCACCATCCCGCAGCGCCGCGATGTTGGGCAGTTCACCCCGGGCGATCATGGGATCCAGCTGATCCCAGTCCGCGCCGTCCAGCCCGATGACCCACAATTCGGGACCCGGGTCGGACCCGGAACAGCCACCGATCAGGCCGGAGAGAAGGAGCACGAACAGGCAGGAAATCGCGAGTGGGCAAACTCTGACGGACCGCATGGGGTTGACTCCTCCGAATGAACAAAGACAGGGTCGCTTGAGCGGGCAATACATCCAGGCTCCAGCTTACCGGAAATAGGAAGCGCAGTTGACGTCGATCACGGCTCCGGTGAGGGCATCCGCCCGCCCACAAACCGCCATTTCCACGACCTCGGCGATCTCATCCACGGTGGCCGTCCGGTTCAGCGGACTCTGACTGCGGATGGCCTGCCCGCCGCTTCCGGCCAGGAACTCCTCCGTCATGTCCGTTTGTACCCAGCCCGGCGCCACGGCCACGGCGTGGATCTTCAGGGGAGCCAGCTTGAGGGCCAGGCTCTGGGTCAGGCTGTTGAGGCCCGCCTTGGCGGCCCCGTAGGCGGGGGCTTCGGGCTCGCCCCGGAAGGCGCCCCGGCTGGTGATGTTCACGATGTGCCCGCCGCCGGCCCGCTCCAGGTGCTCCACCGCGGACTTGAGGATCACCGCCGGGGCCGTCAGGTTGACGGCGATGGTCCGGTCCCAGGTCTCGCGCCAGGCATCTTCACCGGCGGTCGTATCGTGGGGCACGAAGATGCCAGCGTTGTTGACGACGATGTCCAGGCCACCGAGGGCCTCGGCGGCGCGGTGGGGCAGGTCGGCGGCGCTGTCGCTGTCCTCGAGGTTGGCGCGCAGGGTGGTGTGCCCTTCCCCGGCCAGGCTGTCGCACACGGCGCGGGCATCGTCCTCGGCGGATCCGAAGTGCACCGCGACCCGGGCACCGGAGGCGGCGAGGTGCCGGGCGATGGCGGCGCCGATGCCGCGGCTGGCGCCGGTGACCAGGGCCTTGCGATTATGCAGGGGCAATCTGCTCATGGGATTCTATCTCCTGGGTTCAGGGTTCAAGACTCTTCAATCGACGCCGCAGAAGCAGGACCTGCCGCAGATCATCCTGGATGCGGGGGCTGTCCGGCCGCTTTTCAAGGTAGTGCCGCAGATCCGCTTCCGCACGGGCCAGCAGGGCATCGCAGGCGGTGGGGTCGTCCTGGCGCTCCCGGGCCACGGCGATGGCGGCGGCGGCCCTCAACTGGTAGTGGCGCGGGTTGTGCGGATCGGCCTCGACGGCGCCCTCGTACATCTCCAGGGCGCCCGGCATGTCGCCGTCCCGGCGCAGGAGCAGGGCGGCATCGGCATACAGATGGGCCCGGGCGGCGGGCCGCTGATCGCGGGAGGCCTCCAGCAGCCACCGGCGGCCGCCGTCAGGATGATGATTCGTGACCACCCAGGGCACCGCCGTCAGCAGACCCAGCGCCACCACGGCCCGGCTCTGCCAGCCGTTCCCGGGGAGCAGCAGAGTGGCCAGAAGCAGCAACCCGCCGCTGTGGGCGGCCAGCAGATCCCAGTCCCGGGGCAGGCCCAGCTTGGGATCCAGAAAGAGGTACAGGAGGGCCAGCCCCAGCACCTGCGCCGCCAGGAAGGTGTGCGCCGGGGAGGCGAACCAGTGCCGGACCCTCAGCAGCACCAGCAGCAGGGGAAACGGGGCCATGAAGAGGACCAACCCACCCAGGCCCTGCAGGTGATTCGCAGACAAGGGGTTCGGGTGCCAGGGGCTGAGGGCGTGGGCGCCGCTGCGGAAGTCCCGGGCGAACCATGCCCCGTCATAGCCGAGCCCCACCTGGACCAATAGACTGATAGCCAGGATGAGCAGGGCGGGCGCCAGTCCATCACGCAACCGATGGCCAAGGGGAGTCGCGGACGGCAATAGAAGCAGGGCCAACAAAGCGGGGAAGCTGAAAAGCGCCGTCAGGTGCAGGGCGAGGGCCAGACCGAAGAGGACCGAAACCCACACCAATGAGAGCCGGCGCTGCAGGAACGCCAGCCCGCCGACAAGGAAGAGGGTCACGGTCAGATACAGCCAGGTGTAGCTTTCCACGTATCCGAAAAATAGGAGCACCGGGGCGGTGGTCAGCATCAACCCCAGGTACACCACCCGCCGCCAGCGGGCCCAGTCCAGGCGGTTCAACAGCATCCCTACCAGGGGTATCAGCAGGAAGCCGGCGGCAGTGGAAAGGGCGCGGTACACCCGGGCGGCAGGCCAGCCCGTCAACTCGGCCAGGGCGCGGTGGGCCTGGTAGTCCAGGTTGTCGATGAAGCGGAAGGGAACACCCTTGTCGATCAGATCGGTGATCAGCAGCCCGTCACCCAGCAGGATATTGCGCGCCGGGAAAAGCAGGCAGAGACTTCCGAAAAGAGCCCCGGCCAGCCAGAGGATCCGGGCGGGAATCGGCGCGGGGGACTCCGACAAAAGGGTGTCAGGGAAGGGCTTGATCGGGTGACCTCCTTTCGGGTAATGGGGCGATCGCAATATAACCTAGCCGGGCCGGGTCTGTCTTGGGTTTCTCCCCGGCATCCCGCCGCGGCCTTCGCCTCAAAAAAAAGATCCAAAAAGTCGCCTATTGTGGCTTATACTCTCAGAACCATGAATCGAGGGAGTTTTGCCATGAGAATTATTCTATTGATCCTGATCTTGATCATCGTCCAACCCGTCCTGGCGGACGAGGCTCCGGAACTGCTCTGGTTCCAGTCCTGGGACGGCCTGGACAATCGCACCGACCAGGCCCGGCTGGTGGCCATGGATGTCGACGGTTCGGTGGTGGTCCTGGGATACGCCTACGAGCCGAACGTGGGCCACAGGATCGTCCTGCAGAGGTATGACGCGGATGGGCTCCTCCAGTGGTCCCGCATCTATCCCGACCTTCTGGGTCACATGATTCGTGATCTCCACCTGGAGCCCGATGGATCCGCCGTCTTCACCAGCCCGGGGCGCGATGACGAGCAGGAACTCTTTCTGGGGGTGACCAAGGTGGACGCCCAGGGGGAATTGATATGGCAACACCGCACCTTCACGAACCTCACCGGCTTCGGGGTGACCCTTCCCGGCCTGGACCGCGATAGTGACGGGAACTGGTGCGCCTACGGCAACCTCTCGGACCACAGGACCCTGCTGGTGAAGCTGGATCCCGAGGGGGAATTCCTCTGGGAAAACACCATTCTTCCCGGCGAGGAGTTTGAGTACACCACCGACCTGGTCTTCGGCACCGATGGTGGTGTTTTCGTGGCCGGGGCCCAGCTCTGGGATTTCAACAAGATCACCCGCTTCTCCGCCGCGGGCGATTCCCTCTGGACCGGGCTGGTCCCGGCGGAGGTCTTTCCGAGCAACATCCTGGCGGCGGCCATGCCCGACGGGGGGGCCGTCTTCACCGACAACTCCGAGATGGAAGTGCTCGGCATCCCCGCGACCTTCACCTGGCGCATGGATGTGGACGGCAACATCCTCTGGCAAGGGCGTTACCCGGAACCCCTGGTCAACTATTCCGTGGAGGTGGCCGAAATGCTGGTCACCGGGGATGAGAGGACCATCGTCCTGGGCACCGCGGGCAGCACCGATCCCAATTTCCATGCCCAGTGTTTCGATGCCCAGGGGCAGGAGTTGTGGGTGACCACCCTCGGCGACGAGGAAATCTCCTACAACATGGTGGCGGCGGATCTGGGGCCCGGGGACCTGGCCGTGGCCGGGGGCCGCGAAAGCCATGGACCGGCACCCGACGTTTTCTTCCTGGCCGGATTCGACCGGGAAGGGGATGTGGCCTGGACCACCACCTGGAACCGCCAGCCGGGGATGGCGGATCGCCTGACGGATGTGGCCGTGGGGCCGGACGGCAGCATCGCCGCGGTGGGCTACAGCTGGACGGGGGCGGGCAACGGGGGAGACCAGTGGTCGGTCCTCAAGTTTGCCTCGCCCCTGAGCGCCGCCGGGGATGTCCCTCGCCCGCAGGCCGCGACGATCCAGGCCTATCCCAACCCCTTCAACCCCATGACCCGCATCCGCTACACGGTGGCGGAGAACGGCCCGGTGCGCCTGGCCGTGTACGACGCGGCCGGCCGCCTGGTGCGCACCCTGGTTGAGCGCGACCACGTGGCCGGGCAGCACGAGCTGGTCTGGTACGGTCGCGACGATGCGGGCCGCGCCCAGGCCAGCGGCACCTATCTGCTGCGCCTGGAGACGGCCGCAGGGGCGGGCTCCAGCCGCATCACCCTGGTCCGCTAGCCAGAGGGAGCAGGCTGGGCAACGGGTTATGTTGGGAGGGCAACAAAACAAAAATCGACGGCCCCCGACACATGCGGGGGCCGTCGCCTGTTCCAGGAATACCCGCCGGCGGGTATCACCCCACCATCCAGCCTTCCTTTTCGATGACCTTTTCCGCGATGGCATCATGCAGCTTCGCCCGGTTCACCGGATCGTGCTTGGTCAGGCGCCTGAGGCCGGCCGCGTAGGTGCGCAGCTCGTCGCCCTCGACGGTGCCCGCCAGCACGTGGCGGGCGAAGGTCGCCACCCGATCCATGCTGTCGTGCACACCCAGGGTGCACATGTTGGCCATGTGGGCGGCGGCTTCCTCGCCGTCCTTCGATGCCTTCTTCATGGCGCGCAGCACGGCGCTCTCGCAGGCGTAGGCTTCCATGCAGATGTCCGCCACGTCCGACAGCACCTCCTGCTGGTCCTTGAGCGCCATGCCGAACTTCTGGGCGGCCAGACCCAGACCCGCCAGGACGGTCTTCTTCATGTTCTGGACCAGCTTCATCTCCTCCTCGAGGAAGGCGGGCTCGCCCGGCTCCTCGAACGAAGGCAGGCCGGTCAGCTCCTCGGCCACGGCCTGGGCAGCCGGCAGGAAGGGCAGCTCGCCCTTCATGGCCTTCTTCATGATCATGCCCGGCACCAGCATGCGGTTGATCTCGTTGGTGCCCTCGAAGATGCGGTTGATGCGCTCGTCGCGGTAGTAGCGCTCCAGGGGGTACTCGCTGCAGAAACCGTAGCCGCCCAGCATCTGCACGCCTTCCTCGGCGGCCAGGGCCATGGCCTCGCTGGCGAAGACCTTGATCATGGAGCACTCGATGCTGAACTCCTCGACCTTGCGGATGCCCTGCAGATCGTAGTCCGGCGCGCTCTTGTCCAGGGTATTGATGGCCGCGTCCAGCAGGCCGGCCGTGCGGTAGACCATGCTCTCGGCCAGAAAGCCGCGGGTCTGGATGTCGGCGATCTTGGCGCGGATCAGCCCGAAGCTGCACAGGGGCTGGCCGAACTGCTCGCGCTGCTTGGTGTAGGGCACGGCGTCGCGCAGCGTCATCTTGATGCCGCCGGTGGTGCTGGCGCCCAGCTTGAAACGGCCCACGTTCAGGATGTTGAAGGCGATGTGGTGGCCCTTGCCGATCTCGCCCAGCACGTTCTCCACGGGCACCTTCACGTCCTCGAGGGTGATGGCGCAGGTGCTGCTGCCCTTGATGCCCATCTTCTTCTCCTCGGCGCCGATGGTCACGCCGTCGGCGTGCAGATCCACGATGAAAGCCGTGAACTGCTCGCCGTCGATCTTGGCGAAGAGGATGCAGATGTCGCTGTAGCTGGCGTTGGTGATGTACTGCTTGCTGCCGTTCAGCAGGTAGTTCTTGCCGTCCTCGCTGAGTTTGGCCGTGGTGGCGGCGGCGAGGGCGTCGCTGCCGCTACCGGGTTCGGTCAGGGCGTAGCAGGTCAGGATCTCGCCCGTGGCGATGCCGGGCAGGTACTTCTGCTTCTGCTCTTCGGTACCGAAGTAGACGATGGGCAGGGTGCCGATGCCCGACTGCGCGCCGTGGGTGACGGCGAAGCTGCCGGCGTCGGCCATGCGCTCGCTGACGAGCATGATGGTGGCCTTGTCGCTGCCCATGCCGCCGTAGACCTCGGGGATGTCCACCATCAGCAGGCCCATCTCGGCGGCCTTCTTCAGCAGGGGCTTGCCCAGCTCGACCTTGCCGTGGTGCTCGAGATCCTCGCGCACCGGGACGATATCCTGCTGCACGAAGCCGTCGACGGTGGAGGAGAACATGCGCTGGTTCTCGTCGAAGTCCTCGGGCGTGAAGATGTTCTCCGGGGCCGTTTCCTTCAGCAGGAACTCGCCGCCGGTGGGATATTTCTGTTCGCTCATTGCTTCTCCTTTTAAGACGGGCGGTTCCTACAGGCGTTCGAAGACCCCGGCGGCGCCCATGCCGGTGCCGATGCACATGGTCACCAGGGCGTACTTGCCGCCTCGTCGTTTGAGCTCGTGCAGGGCGGTGGCCGTCAGCTTGGCGCCGGTGCAGCCCAGGGGGTGGCCCAGGGCCAGGGCCCCGCCGTTGGCGTTCAACCTCTCATCCTTCGGGTCCAGACCCAGATGCTTGAGCACCGACAGGCTCTGGGCCGCGAAGGCCTCGTTCAGCTCGATGACGTCCATCTGCTCCAGGCTCAGGCCGGTGCGCTCCATGACCTTCGGCACGGCCTTGACCGGGCCGATGCCCATGATCTCAGGCTCCACGCCGGCCACCGCATAACCGACAAAACGGGCCAGGGGTTCGGCCCCGATCTTCGCCGCCATCTCCGCGGTCATCAGCAGGGCGGCCGCGCCGCCGTCGCTCATCTGCGAACTGTTGCCCGCGGTGACGGTTCCGCCGTCCTTGAAGGCGGGGCGCAGCTTGCCCAGGCCATCGACGGTGGTATCGGGCCGCGGGCCCTCGTCCACCTTGTGCTCCACCTCGCGGCTACTGGCCCGGCCGCTCTTGGTCTTGTCCGGCAGCTGGGCCATCACCGGAACGATCTCTTCCTCGAAGCGACCCTCCTGGATGGCCTGCACGGCCTTCATGTGGCTGTGGTAGGCGAA
>JGI12109J20283_10245269_pt1 | contig 15470 bp, 12 predicted proteins | sample ElkSlonscriptome_12_FD_20283 | JGI IMG/M metagenome (IMG submission 20283) | reverse complement strand
CGGGCGTCGATGCGGCCCTACTCACCGATATCTGCAAGGAGGTCGCCGAAGCCACCACGCTGGGGGCCCAGTTGGCGATCGTCGTGGGCGGGGGCAACATCATCCGTGGTGCCCAGTTGGCCAGCGCCGGGCTCGTGCAGCGCGCCACCGCCGACCACATGGGTATGCTCGGCACGGTCATCAATGCATTGGCGCTCCGCGAGGCGCTGACTGCGGTCGGCGTCGATAGTCGCGTGATGAGCGCCATCGAGATCAGCGCCGTCGCCGAAACGTTCATCCGAGGCCGGGCGATCCGCCACCTTGAGAAGGACCGCGTGGTGATCTTGGCCGGCGGCACCGGCAACCCGTACTTCTCGACCGACACCTGCGCGTCGCTGCGAGCCATGGAGCTGGGCTGCGACGCGCTGCTGAAGGCCACCAAGGTCGACGGCGTGTACTCGGCCGACCCGAATCTCGACGCCAACGCGACCAAGTACGATCACCTGACCTTTGCGCAGGCGATCGATCGCGGTCTGGGCGTCATGGACATGACCGCGCTGGCCATGTGCCAGGAGCACGACATGCCACTGGTCGTGTTCAACTTCCAGAAGCCGGGTAACATCGCGGCGGTCATCCGCGGCGAGACGATCGGCACACGACTTTCCGTGCGGTAGGCCCGCGCTTGGGCGGGCTCGATCCGCCGCTTGGAGGATGGACTGATGTCAACCGATCCCGACACGATCTTGCTCGAGACCGAGGATTCGATGGAGAAGGGCGTGGAGTACCTCAAGCAGGAACTCCGCGGCGTCCGCAGCGGCCGCGCCAGCACGGCCCTCATCGAGTTTCTCAAGGTCGAGTACTACGGCGCCAGCACCGAGCTCAAGGCCTTGGCGGCTATAAGCGTGCCCGAGCCCACGCAGTTGCTCATCAAGCCCTTCGACCAGGGTGCCGTCGGCGACATACGCAAGGCCATCGAGGCATCGAACCTGGGCCTCACGCCCGTGGTCGAGGACAAAGCCATCCGCATCAACGTTCCCGCGCTCACCTCCGACCGCCGCCAGCAGTTGGTTTCGCGATGCAAGAAGATGGGCGAAGAGGCCAAGGTCGTGCTGCGCAACGCCCGCCGAGACGCGAACAAGCACGCCGACGCGCTGGGCAAGGGTGATGCCGCCCACGTCTCGGAGGACGAGATCAAGAACCTCAAGGACGAGATCCAGGAACTGCTCAAGAAGCACGAGGCAGAGATCGATCGCCGCGTGGCCGAGAAGAGCAAGGAAGTGCTGGAGGTCTGAGTACCACGGCACACAAGCAGCTAAGCGCAAACAACAACCCCGGGCTCGGCCCGGGGTTTTTCATTCGAGATTGATTCCTACTCAGCGGAACGTCACGATGCTCGGCGCCGTCAGCACCACCGGCTCTTCGCGGAGCAGGCTGAACGCGTTGAGCGCGTGGACCATCTGGGTCCACGTCTGCTCGCCGACGGCTGCACGCACCGCCCGAACCATCGGCAGCGCCGCGGCGTCTCCGGACACTGGCGCATTCGCGCCCATGAACCCACCCAGCGACTCTTCGAGGATCTCGGTGAGCGACTTGGGGCCGGGGAAGTGCCGAACGTCGTAGGTTGCCAGCCCGACGTGCTCGGCCAGATCCTCGACGGCGTCGTCCAGCGTGCCGACTTCGTCGGCCATCTTCAGGCCCACGGCGTCCTTGCCGAGGAACAAACGCCCCTCGGCGGTCTTGGACAGGTCGATGCCCGGGCGGCCGTCGGTCACGCGGCCGGTGAACTGGTCGTACACCTCGGTCATCTTGCCGCGGACGATCTCGATCTGCTGCTTGTTCCATGGCTTGGCCGAGGCGAACATGTCGGCCCGCGGCCCGCGTGCGCGACCGACGACGTTGATCTTGAGCGTGTCGTACAGCTCGGCCATGCTGATCTTGCCGCCGACCACGCCGATGGAGCCCAGGATGCTCGAGGGATTCGCGTAGATCTTCTCACCGCCCACGGCGATGTAGTACCCGCCCGAGGCGGCCATGTTGCCCACGCTGACCCACACGGGCTTGCTCTCGCGCAGCTCTTGCACACCCTGCCAGATGATCTCGCTGGCCGTGGCCGACCCGCCGGGCGAATCGATGCGGAGCACCACGCCCTGCACCATGTCGTTCTCGCCAAGCTTCTTCAGCTCGTTGCGCACGGTTCGGCTGCCAATGGTCTGCCCGCCGAACATGCCCCCGCTGGCCGAGTCGCCGGTCATGATCGAACCAGTCAGGTGCAGCACGGCGATGGTGGGGCTCGTCAGCTCGTCGTCGGGCTCTGCGGTCAGCATCTGGAGCATGGCAAATGGGTTGGCCGTGTCGAACTTGCTCGCGTCAACGCCGGCATTGATGGTGATCCACCGAGGGTTCGCACCCTCGCCCGCCACGGCACTGCTCAGGTTGGGTAGGTCGACGGCGGCATCGACCAAGCCGGCGTCGACGGCGTCCTCGGCGTTGGCCATCCACAGCGTTTCCATGGCCTTCTCGACCTTGTTGGCCGACATGCCATCGCCTTGGGCGAGCGTGCCGACCATGTGGCCGTAGAGGCTGTCGAGCAGCCCGCTGATGTTCTGGTCCCAGGCCTCGCTAGGCTCGGAACGGGTCATCTGCTCGTTGGCGCCCTTGTACGCGCCGACCTGGATCATCTGCGCATTCAGGCCCACCCAATCGAGCGTGTCGGCCATGAACATCTCTTCCATGTACAGGCCTGGCAATGACACGTCGCCGGCGGTCTGGAGCATCGCCTTGTCGGCGTAGCTGGCCAGCATCAGGTCGGTCGGCCCCATCTGTTCGGCGAACACCGTGACGGGAATGTCGACCGTCTGGATGGCTTGCCCGAGCTCATCGACGTGGGCCCAGCTCAGTGCCGCGTCCTTGAGGCGAAGCACCAAGTGGTCGAGGTTGTGCTCGCCCTGGGCATTCTCGATGGCCTGCACCAGCGCGCTGAGTGTCGGTTCGTCTTCGCCGAAGAGCCACGCCAGTGGACTGGGAGCGTCTGCTGGCGTGCCGGTGATTTCGAGCAGGCCGATGCGATCGCGCGACTGGGCCAGGGCGTGGGCGGCGCCGGCAGACAAGATCATCAGGCCGGCGGTGAAGTACGTGAGCGTGCGGGTCGAGCGCATGGAGCCTCCTTGGTCGGGTGCGCGGAAGTCGGGTGCGCGGCTGGCCACGCGGTCGGTCGGGTGCATGCTAGAAACCAGGCTTCCAACGTGCGGCCCATGTCTTCGGTTCGTCAGGCGTACCCCAATCGATCGAGGTCGTCCTCGTCGAGGCCGAAGTGGTGGCCCAGCTCGTGCAACAGTGTTATCCGGATCTGTTCGGCAACCGTTTCATCTTCGGCGTCCCACCCGCCCGACATGAGGGCGATCCCTCGGCGGAAGAGATGAATCTCATTGGGCAGCACCGCATCGAGCTCGATCGGCCGCTCGGTGAGCATGAACCCGGTATGCAGGCCACAGAGCTCCTCGATGGCCTCGTCAAGCTCGCCCGCCTCGATCCCCAGGTCTCGAAGGATGGTCCGGTCGGGCTCGTCCATCACGTGCAGCGGCACCTCGTTGAGCACCGACCGGACGCGAGGCGGCAAGGCGGACAGCTCGGCCTCGAGCAAGCGATCAAACCGTTGGGCGAAGTCCGCGGGCACGGGCGATCGCGATGCACTCATGGCGCCGTGTCCGCGTGTTGATTGACCCTGGCTACGTCGACCATCGACACCAGGCTCGTCAGTCGACGCCCCGAACGCAGCAACGCCCGAGCGATGCGGGTGCAGTCGATGGCTACGCCGATCAGACCCATCGTCAGCAGTACCGAGGCCAACGCGACGATCGTGACGCCGGTGATGCCCAGTATCTCCGAGAGCGCAGCCTCGGCGCCCACGGCGGCTAGACGAACGAGGTCTCCCACGATGCCCAAGGCTGCGCACACGGCCACGGCGTACATCGTCTGTCGATCAACGCGACCGGTGCGCAGGATGGCCGAGCGTGCCGCGAGCTCACGAGCATTCATGCGTAAGAGCAGCACGACGCCGACGATGAGCGTAAGCTCTACCGAGCGAACACCGACACGCCCGGGGTCTGGGAATCGACTGAAATACACGCTGGGAAGACCGACATCCAAGCTGCCGTGCAAATAGGCGTACACCATCGCCAGCGGCACATACAGCATGACGCCAACCACGGCAAGGCTCGAGCCGCGACCGCTCATGTGACGAGCCGGGCGCACGAGCGTGATCGCACCGGCGCCAGACACGATGATGCCGACGGTGCCGATCCAAGCAAGCGTGAGCTTGCCGTTTTCGGAGATCAGGTCCGGTGCGTCGCCGAGCGCCGGTAGTTCGGCGGCGCGTTGCAGCCAGGCGCACAGGGCCGCGATCAACGCGCCGCACGTCCACGCGAGCAAACCCACGGCGATGCTTCGCGGCTTGCGGATGGGCTCGAACTCTTGCGCGCGCGGATCGACGACGGCCAGGATGCTCGTGGCGATGCGCATGCCGCACTCGGGGCAACGATCCAGCACGCTCAATCCGCGAAGGTCGTACGCGCACGCGGCGCACCGCAGATGCTCGGTCAGCTTTGCCGCAATGACCGGTTCTGCGGAGTCGTCCAAGCAAGCTCGGGCAACCTCGTTGCCTGAAGGCGTCTGGGGCTTGGTCAAGCTCTGGGCCCCCGGTTCAGCCGCATGGCCGTGCGCACGAAGGCAACAAAGCCGCCCACGATGCCCACCACGAGAAAGATGACAAGAAACCAGGGGCTTGTGCCAGCGAAGTAGTCGATCCCGAAGCCGATGAGCACACAGGTGATCGCCGTGGCGGCGAAATCCAGGCCCGCCGACCACCCACCCATGCGCTGACGCCACGCGGCCACGTCCGAGCCGTCCGAGGTGTTCGGGGTGCCGGGGCTGTTCGGGCTGCGGTCAGGCTCGGCCACGTGCGTGTTCTAGGCCATCGACGCGAGCGCCATCTCTTGCGCCCTATCCGCGGCCGCACGAATCTGCTCGCCGTCTGGTCCGCCGCCCTGGGCCTGGTTGGGTCGTCCGCCGCCCTTGCCGCCGACAACCTGCGCCACGGCGCGCACCCAATCACCCGCCTTCAGCCCGCGATCGACGGCGATCTGGGGGACATCGGCAAGCAGGGCGACCTTGCCCTCGGGATCGAGGCTCAGCAGCATGATCGGCGAGTCGGGCAGCGCGTGGCGCACCTCGCTCAACGCCGACTGCAACGCGCCGCGATCGCCCATCGCGTCGATGATTGCAACGACCGGGTTGCCGTCGCCCGTGCTCTGCGCCAGAGCCTTGGCCTGCTCGACGGCCTTCTTGCTGGCCTGTTGGGCCAACGCCTTTCGTGCCTTCTTCGCGCGATCCTGCAGGCCTCCAAGTTCGCTGCGCAGCGCATGCTTTCGAGAAACCGGGATCGTTGCCTCGTCGATCTGTCGCGAGAGCCTCGCGATCTCGGCGTCGAGCGCATCATCGGGTAGCTTCACGGCCTGCGCGAGCTCGGCCTGCAGCGCATCGGCACGCGAGATCGCATCACGCGCCTCCTGCCGCGTGATCGCCACGATGCGGCGGATGCCCTTGGCCACGCCCTCCTCGTGCACGATCGCGAACGACTCGGCCTGGCTCGTGGTGGACAGGTGCGTCCCGCCGCAGAGCTCGACCGAGTATCCACGCCAAGCCCCATCGTTCGGATTGGCGACCATTTCGTCGATCGCCGCGCCGATCGACACCACCCGCACCGGGTTGGGGTACTTCTCGCCGAACACGGCGCGCAGGCCGTTGATGTCCAAGGCCTTGTCCTGCTGCACCAGATCGGCGTGCACCGGCAGATCCTGCTGGATGGCCAGGCCGACGATCTCCTCCATCTGCCCAAGGTCGGTAGGCGAGATGGGGCCGCTGGCGTCAAAGTCAAAACGCAGGCGATCCGCGGCAACCATCGAGCCGCGCTGTTCGGGGGCGTTATCGTGGCCGATGACCTCGCGCAGCGCAAAATTGAACAGGTGCGTGCACGTGTGGTTGGCCGCCAGCCCAAGCCGGCGCTCGTTGTCGAGGTTGAGCGTCACCTCGTCGCCCACGCGCAGCTCGCCGCGCACCATCCGCCCCGTGTGCAGCACGTACCCGCCGTAGCTCTTGGCGCCCTCGACGCGGAATTCTCCGCCGTGGTGCGGGTCGCGGGCGCTGGTGCGGGCCTCCTTGCTGACGAACATGCGGCCGTGGTCGGCCTGCTGCCCACCGGCCTCGGCGTAGAAGTTCGTCACGTCCAGCACCACGCCGATGGCGTCGGTCCGGCCCGTCGCCTCGGCGTGCTCGTCCAGGTCGCGCCCGTTCCAGATCGCCTTTACTCGAGCGCGGACCTCGCGGCCGTGATACTTGTCCACATCGTCCGTGGGCTTGACGTGGAGCTGCTGGAGCTTGGCGATGGTCTCGGCGTCAAGCACGAGGTCGCCCCGCGCCCCGGCCTTGGCCCCCGCGCGAGATTGCTCGCGCTGCTCGGCCATGGCCTTGTGGAAGCCCTCGACATCGACCGTCAGCCCACGCTCCTCGGCCATCACCTGGGTCAGGTCGAGCGGGAAGCCGTAGGTGTCGTAGAGCTGGAAGGCGTCGGCGCCAGAGATCGTCGTGCCGCTGCTGGGAACCGCGTCCTCGAACAGCTTGATGCCGCGCTCCATCGTCCGCCCGAAGCTCTCCTCTTCCTCGCGGATGATGCCCGCCACGCGATCGGGGGTTTTCTTCAGCTCCGGGAACGCGTTGCCATAGTGCTCGACGATCACCGGCACGAGCTCGCTCAAGAACCCGGGCTTGGCGCCCAGCTTCTGCCAGCCCATGCGCACGGCTCGGCGCAGGATCCGCCGCAGCACGTAGCCGCGGCCCTCGTTGCCCGGCACGGCCCCGTCGGTGAGCGCGAACGTCAACGCTCGCGCATGGTCGGCGACAACGCGGTACGCGAAGTCGATCTGTCCCTCGTCCTCGTACCCCAGCTTCCCGCCATACCGCCGCGTCCCGGTCATTTCCGAGATCGCCTCGAAGATCGGCGTGAACAGGTCGGTGTCGTAGTTGCTGGGCTTGTTCTGCAGCACACTCAGCACGCGCTCCAGCCCCATGCCGGTGTCCACGTGCTTGGCGGGCAATTCCTTGAGTGTGCCGTCGGCCTGGCGATCGTACTGGATGAACACCAGGTTCCAGATCTCGATGACCTCGGGGTCGTCGGCGTTGACGAGCTTTGAGGCGTCGCGACCGCCGACGCGGTCGAAGTGGATCTCGCTGCACGGCCCGCACGGCCCGGTCTCGCCCATCTCCCAGAAGTTGTCCTTGGTGCCATAGGGCAGCACGCGCTCGGGTGGCAGATAGCGCAGCCACAGCGCCTTGGCTTCGTCGTCCGCGGGCAGGCCCAGCTTCTCGTCGCCGCCGAAGTAGCTCGCGTACATGCGGTCCTCGGGCAGGCCCCAGACCTTGGTGAGCAGCGTCCACGCCCACTCGATGGCCTCGGCCTTGAAGTAGTCGCCGAAGGACCAGTTGCCGAGCATCTCGAAGAAGGTGTGGTGATAGGTGTCCTTGCCGACGTCCTCAAGGTCGTTGTGCTTGCCGCCCGCGCGGATGCACTTCTGGCTGTTGGCCGCGCGCGTGAGCTTGCCCAGGTCGCTGCCGGGGTCGGCCTGGCCCAGGAACAGCGGCTTGAACTGGTTCATCCCGGCGTTGGCGAACAAGAGCGTCGGGTCGTCGTGCGGCACCACCGGGCTGGATGGCACAAACGGGTGGGGCGACTGGCCCAGCTTTTGAAAGAACTCGATGAACGAGGCGCGGACCGTCGAGCCGGTCCAGGTCGTGGTTGTGGGCGCTGTCGAGGACAAGTCGGGCTCGCTTCGCGGTGTCTGGGGGTTGGGCGGGATTCCGGCGGAATCAGGACGAGATTGTTAGCCCGCCGAGTGCGGCGGCCGCTCGTGTTCGGGCATATTGGGCTCGGACAGGTCCGGGTCGGTCTGCACCAGCGATCCCAGGCGTACCTCAATCGCATCGAGCCGCTTCTCGAGCGCCATGACGCGACGGACGGCCTCATCGGCCACCTCACGGAGCTCGCTGGTCGACTGCTCGCCGAAGAGCATGGCCTCTTCCAGGCTCGTCAGGCGTCGGTCGGTGGAGTTGTTGGTCATCGACAGGTTCTCCGAGGTCTTCGCTGGCCAAGTGGTCGCGAGCACCGCGCCGGACCCGGTGGTATCCTTGACGCCATGCGCCCGGCCGTGTTGAAGATCCTGTTTGCGTTGATCGCCCTGGCCGGCCTTGGCCAGCCGACCATCGCCCATCAAGAGACGTCGGGCAAGCCCCCCCGTGCGCGGTTCATCCACGAGCCCTGGAGCGCGAGGCCTCAGGCCGAGCCCAATGACTCGGGCCAGCCCTCGGCCCCGAGGTACGGCCAAGAGGGCTTTCGCAGCTACGTCGTGGGCTTTTCGTCGGCCTATCAGGGCGAAGCCTTCGATCAGGGCTTCACGTTCAGCTACAACCAATTTATCGTCGACGACATCGAGTGGCTGCTCGAGGCCGGGCTCTGGAGCTTCTACGAACAAGGCGGTGATTCGGCGTTTGGCCTCAGCGCCAGCCTGGGCTTTCGCTGGCACTTTGTCACCAAAGAGAGTTGGTCGCTCTTCGCCGACCTGGGCATCGGCATGCTGGGCACGACCGACACCGTGCCGCCAGATGGCACGAGCTTCAACTTCATGCCTCGGGTGGGCGTGGGTTTTACCCGCCAGCTCGATGAGAACGTCCGCCTGATTGGCGGTCTGCGCTGGCACCATATTTCTAACGCCAGGACACGCGGTGACGATCGCAATCCTTCCCGCGATGCCGCGTTGATCTATCTTGGTTTGGTCATACCGTTCTGACCAAGCCGGGGCTCGTCGGCATCAGCTCGCGGCGGCCAGCTTGGGGCGGTCCTTGTCCAGGGTGGTCACCATGACACGGTTTCGCCCGGCCTCTTTGGCCTTGTATAGCGCTGCATCGGCGTGGGCGAGCCATTGATCCGGCGGAAGGCCCGTCGTGGTTTCCGCGCCACACAGGCCGATGGAAACGGTGATCTTGCGATCCGGATGCGACGGCCAATTGCGGGCGGCGATGCTTTCTCGAATACGTTCGCACAGAGCCTTGGCTTGCTCGGGCGTCGTCTCGGGCATCAGCACCGCGAACTCCTCACCGCCGTACCGACAGGCGATGTCTGCCGAACGGACAGCCTGTGAAATCAGCTCGGCGGTGCCTTGCAGTGCCGCGTCGCCCGCGGGGTGCCCGTAGTTGTCGTTGATGCTCTTGAAGTGGTCCAAATCGAGCAGTGCGATCGACAGCGGCCTGTTGTTGCGATCCGCCGTGGAGACAACCTGAGCCAGGCGGTCGTCGAGGTGGCTCCGGTTCCACAGCCCCGTCAGGCCGTCCAGTTGGGCGCGTTCGCTGAGCATGCGGACGAGGCGATGCACTCGCAGCGCGGATCGCATTCGGGCCCGAAGCTCGGCCAGATCGAAGGGCTTGGTGATGTAGTCCATGGCGCCCAAGCCAAAGGCCATGACCTTGTCCTGCGAGTCTTGCTGGCCCGAAAGCACGATGATTGGAATGTGGGTCGTCGTTTCCTTCTCGCTGAGATCGCGGAGCACCTCGAAGCCATCTGTTTGGGGCATATTAAGGTCGAGCAGGACCGTTGCGACGTCGTGAGTATAGATGAACTCCAGGGCTTCTTTGCCCGAGTTCGAATGGCGCAGGTCGATCGGTTCGTCGCGAAGGCGTGACTTCAGCAACCGGTGTACGAGCGGCGAGTCATCCACGACCAGCACGATCGGTCGTGAGTAGTGGTTCGAGTTTGATCCACTGTGTTCGGTCAAGACACGCTCCGTATCGCTCGAAAGAGACGGACTCAGGCTGCGGCCTGGGCAGTTGAAAGCCGGACTCGACCGCACGCCAGAAGCAACGGCGAGGTTGCCGCAAGCAGAGCGCTGTGCTGTGTCTTGGAAAGTGACGGCTCGAGCTTGCGGAGAGCATCTGCGGCCGCCGCGGCGATCTCGCCCAAGCGCTCAAAGCCGTATCCTCCAGCCGCGCCTTTGAGCTGATGTGCGATGGTATGGGCGAGCTCGATGTCTCCATCGTCCACGGCTTGCTTCAACTCAGCGATGCGATCGGGCATCTCTGCCACGAACAGGGCCACGATCTCCGCCATCTCGGGATCGTTTTCGTACACGCTGATTAAAGAGTCAACCATAGAGCCGTCCATCGTCCGCCTCCCGAAAGAGCTTTCAATACAACTGGCTCATCGGCGGAATGAGGGCTCAAATCAAGGGAACTCACGGCCTCAACGGTGAGATCTCAACTGCTTGGATCGCGTGCTTCTCGGAGCAATCTCACGTCGAGCCTGTCACGCACGGCCAATAGCCCGATAAATAACGCCGTGTTGGCCGACCAGAGCCTGATCGATGCCCGATCACCCATGAATCGAAACCTTCGAGCCGACGGGAGCTCGTCTGATCTGGCCACGCCGATCCACACTGTGCCCACCGGCTTTTCGGACGTGCCTCCGTCCGGCCCGGCTACGCCCGTCACCGAGAGTCCGATATCTGCACCCGTGCGTTCTCGAGCGCCACGGGCCATCGCCATCGCAACCTCTTGGCTCACGGCTCCATGCTCACGAAGATCCAGTTCAGCCACCCCGAGCTCTCGGGACTTCATCTCGTTGCTGTACGCGACCCAGCCGCCGACGTACGCTGTCGAACTGCCCGGCTCTGCCGTGAGCAATTCTCCGATGAGCCCGCCCGTACAAGACTCGGCAGTGGAAATCGAGACGCCGCGTTCTCTTGCTTCTCGCAGGAGCGTGCCCGCGAGTGTTTCATGGCGGTCGCTCACCAGGTAGCCCTCAGATACTTCGGCGATGCGGGCCGTCGCCTCCTTGGCCGCGTCGAACGGATCATCGGCGTCGTAGGGCCCCACCACGGACCGGCCTGGTTCAACGCGGATGCGGCACGTGACCATGCCCGAAGAAGCCGTGGTGCCCACGGCCGGGTTGTTCTCGCGCTGCATGAGGTCGACAATTCGGCTGGCCAGTTCGCTCTCGCCCAGCCCAAAGACCTGTGCGACGCGCAGATCCGACGAAGCTATGCCGGGAAGCGATTGCAGCACTGGTGCGACATCACGTTCGAACATGGGTCGCATTTCGCGCGGCGGGCCGGGAAGACACACGGCCACACATGATCGACCGCGATGCTCCACGCGAGCCAGCATGCCCGGAGCCGTGCCGTGGTCGTTGGGCAACCCTTCGGCGCCGCTAGGACGTAGTGCTTGTGACCTGTTGGCATCGCTCATCGTTCGGCCCGTGCGGCGAAAGAACGACTCGATGGCCCGTAGTGCGTCCTCGTCTTCGATCAGCGGCTGGGGCTCACCCGTCAACCGCTTGAGTGCATCGGAGAAGCTCTGGCGCGTGAGGTCGTCGGCGGTGGGGCCCAGGCCGCCGCCGACAATGAGCACCTCAGACGCATCCAAGAGCGACACCATGGCCGCCGCGATAACGGCCTGGTCGTCGGGAACGGTGCGATGCTCGATGACGCGAAGCCCTAGCAGGCCGAGACGATCGGCGAGCCACTTGGAGTTTGTGTCAAGCTTCTCGCCCAGCGTGAGTTCGTCTCCGATGGCCAGAAGGGCAACGGTCGGTCGTGGTGCCATCGCGCACGCTAGCACGGGCGAGTGGTGAACGACCAAAAAAAGAACGCGTGCTGGCGGAAAGCCAGCACGCGGTTGTAATCATCGAGATATCAAGCCCGCGTCACGTATTGGAGGGAGGTAACGCGTTAGCGGATGCGGCGACGGCGAACAGCCGCCATACCGACGAGACCAGCCATCGCGAGCGCACCCGCACCCGGAAGCGGGATGGCGGTGATGTACAGGATGCTCTGGCGGTTGGAACCCGAGCTGACGGTCTTCAGGTTCAGTGCCCGCACTCGACCAACACCCTTGGTGGTGCCCCAGACCGAGTCGATCAACGACTGGGCGGTATCAGCCAAGTTCGCGAAGTTGACGCTCGAGTCGGCCGCAGTCGCCGCGTCGAAGTCGACGTCGCCGAGTTCTTCCTCGAGGAACCAGAACGCATCCTGGAGTGCGTTGTTGAAGTCTTCGACGCTCTGGCCGCCGGTGGGGCCGAGGCTGCCGGCCACGAACTGGCGGTAGAGCTCAGCCGTCTCCCGTCCGATGGGATCGGGGTTGCCGCCGCCAAGGCCACCTTGGATGGCACCCATGTCGATGGTGTAGTCGTAGGTGGACTCGTCGATCGCTTCGTTGTACTCCAAGCAGAACGAGCTGAAGTTGCCAAGCGAACCCGTCACGAGGAATTCCCCGCCGCGGTTGTTGGCAATCGTGGTCGGCGAGCCAGGCAGCGGGTTGTGCCGGCTACCATCGCCAAATTCGATCGTGACGGTGCCAGCAGAAGCCGTGGCGGTCGCAGCTGCGACGGCTAGGCCAGCAATCAATACCTTGGTCATTTTTGATTCTCCCTCCGGATCAGATCCGATGCTCTCTTTTTCTGTGGGCAGTTTTAGCACTACCTGCTATGAACAATACCACGAGACGCTGTGGTTTTGCAAGCGCAGTCGAGCAGAAAATGTCACGCTAAACACATCCAGAAGAACTATTTACTTGATGTTATAGATATGTTCGGTTATCCCGATCCGAGAACTGCTTCAAGCGCTTCGAATCGTGCCCGTTGGGTTTCCGTCCAGGTTTCAGTAGGGCGCAAGCGACCATACGCGACGGCTGCTTCCGAGCGACGTCCGACGGCCAGCAGCGCCTCGATCCGGCCCAGCCGAAGCGAAGTAGTCTCCGCGAGTTGAAGACCGGCCTCGAAGCTGTCCAGTGCCTCTTGGTTGCGTCCAGCCGACATCAGCGCCTTGCCCAGTGTGTGGTGGAAGATGGCTCGATTGCCGCGGCCGACGCCCAAGTCCGACGCCAATTCCGTCGCCTCTCGTGCCAGTTCGATGGCCCGATCGTGATTGCCGAGCGATGAGGTGTAAACCCAAGCCGCGTTGTTGAGCAGCGGTGGGATCCGGCGATCGGCCATGTTCAAAGAACGTTCGTATGCGGCGACGGCCTCAGCTGGCTCATCGAGGGACTCGTGAGCCGTTGCCTTGGCAGCCTGGAGCTCCCAGGAGTCGCCGCCGGCCTGTACGACAGTCTCGGCGTAGTCCACGGCTCGGCGTGCGAATCCAGATTCTGGTGCGCGAGCGGCAAGCACCATCCAGGATGAGGCTACGTACGACGCGCCACGAGCATCGCGCTCCAGCAGCGGGCCGACGGTTTCGAGCCATCGTACCGCTCGTTGGATGTTGGCCTCGCTTGGTGGGGCCGCCACGGCCGACGAAGCCATGAAGCCTGCCCAGCCCGTGTCGTTTTGGGCCAGCGGCATCAGCAACTCCTCGGCACGCTCCATCTGGTCGGTCGCCGCCAACGCCTCGGCGAGGGTACGAAGCGCCATCGCACGCTCCTGTGGTTGGGCGAGCAATGCCGCGACGTGCGGATTGATGAGCGCGATGGCGCGCTGGGCGTTGCCGCGCGCATACTCGATGACGCCCAGTGCCAGCTCAGCATCGGTCCGGCTGGACGCATCAGGCGCGAGACTCCGCCATTGGCTGGCTACGCCCAGTGCGTCTGGGAATCGGCCGACCCGGATCAGCAACTGCGTTGCGTCACGCGCCGGGCGATGGTCCTGCGGCAGTGCATTGGCGGCGGCAAGGGCACGCTGCACCGCGGCATCGTCCTGCCCGAGTTGCTCGTATGCCGCAATGAGCAGCGGCCACACCGGGTACAACGTCGCGCGTTGGCGTGCGATGGCATCGAGTTGCTGGGCGGCCTGGGCCAAGTCGATCTGACCATCAATATAACGGCCAGAAATCTCGGCGAGCGACTGCATGTCATCCGTGGCGTCCTCACGCTCGGCCGAAGACACGGTGAACTGGGCCATGCGATCGAACATGGGCTGGGCTCGGTCGTTGTCCAGCGATGCTCGAAAGCCCATGATGGCCGAGTTTTCCGGCAACGCGAGTGCGGCCTCATCGAGCAAGGCCTTGGCCTCATCCAATTGCCGATTGCCGACGAGCAATCTCGCCGCTTCCATCCACGCATCGGCGTCGCCCGTGGCTCGGGCGTGATCGGTGAGGTACGTCAGCGCGTCCTCGGTTCGGCCAAGTCCGCGTAGGTAGCGGGCAATGAGAACAGCACGCGAGCCCGCCTCCGAGATCTGGGGCAGACCCTCGAGCCGTGCCAAGCCGTCGGCTTCGCGGCCGACTCGGGCCAGCAACCGTGCGGCGAAGACTTCATCCTGCGGCGAGAGCTCGGACTCGAGAGCTTGTTGCTCTTCGTCGGTCAAGGGTGATGCCAGCCCGGAGGGACGAGCCATGATGCCCCGGCGAAGGATGAAGCGGGGTTCGCCCTGGGCGGCCAGCGCCTCGATGTCGCGCGATGCCATCGCGCTGAGTCCTTGACGCTCGAGCAGACTGATGCGCACGAGACGAAGCTCTCGCGGAAGCGATTCGAACTCCGCGAATTGAAGAAGCCGAGACTCCGCAGCTTCGCTATCGCCGGTTGCTTGAAGCCGATCGATGAGCCGAGGAAGTGCACGCAAGGGCTCGTCGCCATCGGCGGCGTTCTGCAGGGCGCGCAGCTCGTTCTCGGTCGCGCCCGTACGAGCGAACGCGTCGGCGGCGACGAGCATGGCTTCGGTGTTGCGACGGCCACTCTCGCTCTGGAACACCGGCTCGAAGAGCTGGGAGGCGTTGCGTGCTGCGTCGGCCCCAGCGTCAGTACGCAACAATCGGCGCGCCTCGAAGATGCGCCAGCCAACACCATTGTCTCCCTCGGCTTCGCGCAGCCTGGCGATCACGCGCCCCACGGACTGATCATCCGACCAGATGACCGATCCAGCGAGGATTTCAACCTGGACTCGGGCGTCTTGGGCGTTCTCGCTCGAAACCGTCTCCAACTCGGAGAGGCTCTGCTCGTCGTCGATGATGTTGGCGAGTTGGACCCGCGCCAAGCTCCACTCACCCGTGGCCTGGCCTGCAGACTCACGCTCGATGAGTGCCCGGGCGTCCTCGATGCGGCCCTGCTGGGCCATGCCTACCGCTGCTGCGGCAAACTCCAGTGGTCGCGTGGCAGTCTGGGCGATGCGGTCAACGATCGATCGCGCGAGGTCGGAATCGGTTGGTTCGAATCGGCCCGCCAGCCGCAGCGCGGCGACGGCCGCGTCGGCGGCCTCGGCCTGCGCGAGGCGCTCACCGAGCTCCCGGGCGCGATCGAGCTCCCCGCGAACAAGGGCGCTGCGGCCCACCGCCGCCAACAGCATGGGGTTCTGCGGATTGCTCTTGAGCCAAACATCGAGCTGGTCCACCAATCTCAGGTCGATGCTGCCGGATTGCTCGGCCGTGCTGGCCAGTGCATCGCCAAAGAGTGCTGCGCCGGCCTGTGAC
>JGI12109J20283_10174317_pt1 | contig 15510 bp, 11 predicted proteins | sample ElkSlonscriptome_12_FD_20283 | JGI IMG/M metagenome (IMG submission 20283) | reverse complement strand
CCGCCGTCGAGCTGACACGGACGTCCTTGCAGCGTGTCGCAGCGAGCCGCCTCCGATTACTTTTGCAACCCTCAATACAGGCTACCGCACTCCGATCAAACCCCCGATCGTGAACATTGATGAGCCGGCCATGTTAGATATCCAGTGGAATGACAAATTCTCGGTAGGCCATGAGCGAATCGATCATGAGCACCAGGTCTTTCTCGATCTGATCAGAAATGTCGCCTACGCCGCCGATCATCACTTTCCCCAGGAGCGCATCACGCGCCTACTCGAGGAAGTCAGGAAGTATGCCGATTTTCATTTTTATAGCGAAGAGAACATCATGCTCGACAATGACTACCCCGATTACGAAGCGCATCATCGCGAGCACAAGCTGCTCCTATTTCGACTCGATGACAAACTCTGCGAGCTTCGCAAAGGCGACATTGGCTTGCACGAAATCGTTCAGTTCCTCTTTGAGTGGTTCGCGCTGCACACCATCGCCTCCGATCGAAAGCTAGCCAACCACGTCCTGAAACACAATCCGCCCTGAGCGATGGCGAATCCCCATGGCGGCGTTATCGCGGCATCGAGACGCCCCGCCTGACTGCGGCCTCTCGCCAATCCGGTCTCCTTCGATAGCCGGTGAGTCAGCTGCCTTTCTCTGAGCCTCAGCGAAGAAGTTGGAGTCTTTTGGCATCAGGCGCTAGGCGTCGCGCAGCCCGAGCACGTCCTGCATATCGTAGAGCCCGGGCGGCTGCTCGGCGAGCCAGCCCGCGGCTCGCACAGCGCCGCGGGCGAAGGTGAGGCGACTCGAGGCCTTGTGGGTGATCTCGATGCGCTCGCCGTCGCCGGCGAACCAGACGCTGTGTTCGCCGACGACGTCACCGGCGCGCATGGTCGCAAAGCCGATCGTTGCGCGGTCGCGGGGGCCGATCTGCCCTTCGCGCCCGTAAACGGCCACTTCGCCGAGGTCGCGGCCAAGCGCGTTCGCCACCACCTCGCCCATACGCAGCGCCGTCCCCGAGGGGGCGTCAACTTTGAGACGATGGTGGGCCTCGAAGATCTCGACGTCCACCTCATCGCCGAGGACCCGCGCCGCGCTATCGAGCAGCTTCAAGCACAGGTTGACCCCAATACTCATGTTCGGGGCGAAGACGATGGGGATGTCCGCCGCGGCCGCGGCGATCTCGCCCCGCTGTTCGGCCGCGAAACCGGTCGTCCCGATGACCATCGCACATCCGGCTGCGCGGCACAGGCTGAGGTGATTGAGGGTCACCGCCGGCGCCGTGAAGTCGATCAGGACGTCGAAGCGATCGCGGGCTGGCTCCAATGAAGGCTCGACGACGAGGCCGAGGCGCCCGACACCGGCCAACTCGCCGGCATCGGCGCCAAGCGACTGGCTCTGGGGACCCTCGCTGGCCGCCGCAAGTGCGACGCCTTCGTTCGCAACCACCGCCTGAATCAGCGCCTGTCCCATCCGACCGGCCGCCCCGGCCACGGCGATTCGCGTCACAGCCATCGGTCACAGCCCCATCTTCTCGAAGAAACTCTTGACGCCGTGCAGCCAGGATGACGAGTTCGGGCTGTGCCGCTCGCCACCCTCGTGGACGCTGTCGCCGAACGCCTGCAGCAACTCCTTCTGGCGTTCGGTCAGGTTCACCGGGGTCTCGACGATCACCCGGCAGAGCAGATCGCCGACGCCGCCGCTGCGCAGCGACTTGACCCCCTTGCCGCGGATACGAAACAGGCGCCCCGTCTGGGTACCGTGTGGGATCTTGAGCACCCCCTTGCCGTCGAGCGTCGGGACCTCGAGCTCGCCGCCCAAGGCCGCAGTCACGAAGCTGATCGGCACCTCGCAGAACAGGTCGTTGTCCTCGCGGCTGAAGATCGGGTGTTCCTTGACCTGCACCTGCACGTAGAGGTCGCCGGGGGGACCGCCCTGTTCGCCACGCTCGCCTTCGCTGGCCAAGCGGATGCGATCCCCGGTGTCGACGCCGGGCGGCACCTTGACCGACAAGGTCTTGTACTCCTGAACCCGACCGGCGCCCCGACAGTGCGAACACGCCTCCTCGACGACCTGGCCGGTGCCGCGGCACTGGGGACAGGCCTGCTGAATCGAGAAGAACCCTTGCTGCATGCGCACCTGGCCGGCGCCGCTGCAGGTCGGACAGGTCTTGGGCTTGGTGCCCGGCTTGGCTCCGGAGCCGCCGCAGAACTGGCAATCGACCAGGGTCGGGATGCGGATCTTGGCCTCCTTGCCGGCCACCGCCTCCTCCAGCGTCAGGCTCAGGTCATAGCGCAGGTCGGCCCCGCGGTGGCTGCGGCGCCCACCGGCACGGCCACCGAAGATGTCTCCGAAGACATCGCCGAAGATATCGGAGAAAGACCCCGCCCCGCTGAAATCTCCGGCCCCACCGAAGCCGTCAGCGGCGCCGACGCCGGCGTGACCGAACTGGTCGTAGGCCGAGCGCTTCTTGGCGTCGGTCAACACGTCGTGGGCCTCTTTGGCCTCCTTGAAACGCTGCTCCGACTCGGGGTCGTCCGGATTGCGGTCGGGGTGATACTTCATCGCCAAGCGGCGAAAGGCCTTTTTGATGTCGGCCTCGCTGGCGTTGCGTTGCAGCCCCAAAACCTCGTAGTAGTCGCGTTTGGCCATGTATGTCTTCTTCTTCCTCAGCAGCAGCTTTCGCCGGCCGCAAAACGACCGACAGGCGCACGGGCCTCGCGCCCGTGCGCCTGCGTCAACTGGCCGGCCACACTGACCGGCTGGTTACTTCTTGTCGTCCTTGACCTCTTCGAACTCGGCGTCGACGACATCGTCCTTCTCGGGTCCACCGTGCTGACCTTCGCCGCCGGCGGCGCCTCCCTCGGGGCCACCCCCGGAGGTGGCACCTTCGCTGGTTTGCGCGTAAAGCCGCTCGGCGAGCTTCGCCGAGGCGTCCCCGAGGGCCTTGGTGGCGGACTCGATGCGGTCCTTGTCCTCGCCCTTCATCGCCTCCTCGACGTCCTTGATCGCCGCCTCGATGGACTCCTTCTCGCCGCTCTCCATCTTGTCGCCGAGTTGCTCCATCGATTTGCGCGTGGCGTGGATCATGGTGTCGGCCTGATTACGGGCCGAGACCAGCTCGTGGAAACGCCGATCCTCGTCGGCATGCGCCTCGGCGTCCTTGACCATACGGTCGATCTCGTCATCCGACAGGCCCGACGAGGCCTTGATGACGATCGACTGCTCGCGCCCGGTGGCCTTGTCCTTGGCGGACACGTTGAGGATACCGTTGGCGTCGATATCGAACTTGACTTCGATCTGCGGCACGCCACGCGGCGCTGGCGGGATGTCGCTCAGGTCGAAGCGGCCGAGCGACTTGTTGTCGCTGGCGCGCTCGCGCTCGCCTTGGAGGACGTGCACGGTGACCGCCCCCTGGTTGTCTTCGGCGGTCGAAAAGACCTGCTGCGCCGAGGTAGGGATGGTCGTATTCTTCTCGATCAGCTTTGTCATCACGCCGCCAAGGGTCTCGATGCCCAACGACAGCGGGGTCACGTCGAGCAACAGGACGTCCTTGACGTCTCCGCCGAGGACGCCGCCCTGAATACCGGCACCGATGGCGACGGCCTCATCGGGGTTGACATCCTTGCGCGGCGTCTTGCCGAAGAACTCCTCGACCTTGGCCTGCACCTTCGGCATGCGCGTCTGCCCGCCGACGAGGATCACCTCGTCGATCTCGGAAGCCGTCACGCCGGCATCCTTCAGCGCGACCCGACAGGGCTCGATGGTGCGTTCGATCAGGTCCTCGACCAGGCCCTCGAGCTTGGCACGCGTGAGCTTGACGTTGAGGTGCTTGGGACCGGTCTGATCGGCCGTGATATACGGCAAATTGATGTCGGTCTGCTGGCTCGAGGAGAGCTCGATCTTGGCCTTCTCGGCGGCCTCCTTCAAGCGCTGCAGCGCCAGTGGGTCTTTGTGCAGGTCGATGCCCTGGTCCTTCTTGAACTCGTTGGCCAGGAAGTCGATGATTCGTTTGTCGAAATCTTCACCGCCGAGAAAGGTGTCGCCGTTGGTCGAGAGGACCTCGAACTGATGCTCGCCTTCGATCTCGGCGATCTCGATGATCGAGATATCGAAGGTGCCGCCGCCGAGGTCGAAGACCGCGATCTTCTGATCGCCGCGCTTCTTGTCCATGCCGTAGGCCAGTGCCGCGGCCGTCGGCTCGTTGATGATGCGCTTGACGTCCAGTCCGGCAATCCGCCCGGCATCCTTGGTCGCCTGGCGCTGCGAGTCGTTGAAGTAGGCCGGCACGGTAATGACCGCCTCGGTGACGGTCGAACCCAAGTAGTCCTCGGCGGTCTTCCTCATCTTCTGCAGGACCTTCGCCGAGACCTCCGGCGGGGCCATTTTCTTGCCGTTGACCTGGACCCAGGCGTCGCCGTTGTCGGCCCGCACGATCTCGTACGGCACCATGTCCATGTCCTTCTTGACGACCGAGTCCTCGTAGCGGCGCCCGATCAGGCGCTTGATCGCGAACAGGGTGTTCTTCGGATTGGTGACGGCCTGGCGCTTGGCGGACTGGCCGACCAGCACCTCGTCGTCGCTCGAGAAGGCGACCACCGACGGCGTCGTACGATCGCCTTCGGCGTTCTCGATGACCTTGACCTTGTCGCCTTCCATGAAGGCAACGCAGGAGTTGGTCGTGCCGAGATCGATACCGATGATCTTTGACATATGTCTCTCCCGTTGGAATTCGTTGCGCAATTACGCGGTATTGTCCGCACAGTTGGGGGAAAACCCCTTAATCTTCAAGACAGTTTCACCCCGGTTGCTGCGAAACCACGACCAACGCCGGGCGCACCAGGCGGCCGTTGAGCAGATAGCCTTTCTGGATGACTGTCACGACCGTGTTGGCCGGCACGTCCTCGCGCGGCTGCATCGACATGGCCTGATGGTATTCGGGGTTGAAGGCCTCGCCGGCCGGATCGACCGGCTCGACGCCGAATTTGCCCATCACGTCGGACAGGAGCTTGAGCGTTAGCTCCGTGCCCTCGCGCAGTTTGTCGACATCGGCGGCCTCGACGTGGGCCGCCGCATGGCCGAGCTCCAGGCTATCGCGCACCTGCAGCAACTCGCGCACAAAGCCATCGAGGGCGAACTTATGCGCCTTCTCGAGCTCGACCTCGTGGCGGCGGCGCAGATTGTCGAGCTCCGCCCGTGTACGCAGCAGCTGGTTCCAGTTCTCATCGGCCTTGGCACGGGCCTCCTCGAGCAGGCTGCTCAAGGACTCGGCACTCGGCTCTGCCGCGGACGCTGCATCCGCGCCGGGCGTCGGTTCCGCGCCAGCGGCAGGCTCCGCCTCGAGCCCCTCATCGGCCGCGGCGTTGGTACTCGCCTCCGGATCCGACATTGCGGAATCTTGCTCCTGCGGCGTCGTTGAGGTTTGTTGTTCCTTCGTCATCGCTACCTCCTCAGACTATCCCCTCCGCGCAGGGCGCCCGCGATTGGCGCGGCGCTGTCCGAAGGGGATCTGGAAAACGAGACCTGGCGGCTCAGCTTTGGCGCAGGGCAGCAGCCAGAAGCCGGGCCGTCACGTCGACTAAGGGGATCACCCTCGGATAATCCATTCGGGTCGGCCCGATCACACCGAGCACCCCGACAACCCGCTCATCGACCCGATAGCTCGCGGTCACCACACTGCAGTCGTCGAGCAGGCTGTAACCAGACTCCTCGCCAATGAAGATCTGCACACCCTCTGCCACGATACAGCGGTCGAGCAGATGCAGGATCTCGCGCTTTTGGTAGAAGGCGTCGAACAGCTGTTTGAGCCGCTCGAGGTTGGCCAGCTCGCCGAACTCCATCAAATTGGTTTGGCCGGCGATGTGACAGTCGTCCTTGTGCTCGGCCGATTCCACCACTTGGCGGGCCAAATGCACCGCCCGCAGCATCAGCCGGTCCATGTGGTCATGGGTGCGCTTGAGGTCCTCTACGAGGCGTTTGCGCACGTCGCGCAGGTCCTGGCCGGTGAACATTTCGTTGAGAAAGTTGCTGGCCCGCTCGAGCTCCGAGTGCGAAAAACGCCGCTCAGCGATCACGATGCGGTTATGGACCTCACCTTCACTGGTGACCAAGATCGCCAGCACGCGCGTCTCCGACAGCGGCAAGAGCTCGATCTGGCGAAAGACGATGCGCTCGTGACGGGGCACGGTCACCACGCTCGCCATGTGCGTAATGCCTGAGAGCAAGCGCGATGTGCTCTCGACCAGCCCTGGAATGTCGTTCAGACCGCCGAACCTGCGCCGCAGCTGCGCCAGATCGGCCTGAGTCGGCGGTTGAATCGTCAGCAAACTGTCGACAAAAAAACGGTAACCGGCGACCGTCGGTATGCGGCCGGACGAAGTGTGCGGCGAGGTGACGAAGCCCATCTCTTCGAGATCGGCCATCACGTTGCGCACCGTCGCCGGGCTCAGATCCAGGCCCGTCTCTTTGGCCAGGGTGCGCGAGCCGACCGGCTGCCCGTCGCGGATGTAACGCTCGATTAGGGCCTTGAGAAGATGCTGGGCGCGCTCGTTGACCAGTCTTTCACCGCTGCTGTTCTTCGTAGACAATGCCGTACTGCGAAACCACGAGGTGATTCGATCCAGAGTCCGACGCCGACGAACTAACTGCCCCGGCACCAGCCTGTGGTGGCGAGGCACCGCGAGTGTGCCCGCCATTCGCCACAACGGGGGCCATCGGCGTCGCCACGGGGCCCAATGGCAGAACGGAACTTCTGCGCATCTCCCTAAATTCTTCGACGGGGACAGTGCTCACCCGCTAGCGTCACACGCAAGATTCGGAGAGATCTCACGCCGGCGCAAACCGGTCCCCGGCGTGGCGGTCCAACGCGTTTAGCACTCTCCGACCCCGAGTGCTAACCGGCAATTTATGGCCTGGAGTCGCGGCTGTCAAGGCTCTGCCGCCGTCCGACGCGGCGTCGCCGTCGGCCGGTTGGTGCCGCTATGGCCGCATGCTACTTTGAACCGGCGTTCGATTCGACCAACTCGCCGCGAGCCTTTTCCGCCCATGGCGCTATTCCAGACAATCGGCATCATTGGCAAGCAGAACGACATCGAGCGGGTGCGCAGCACCATCGATCAGCTCGTGCGGCACCTGCGGAGCCGGGACCGGCGCGTCCTCTTCGACGCCGACACCGACGCACTGCTCGCGCGCGCCAGCGGATCGGGGCTGCAGCCGGCTGAGCTGGGCTCCCGGTGCGACCTCGTCATCGTCGTTGGCGGTGACGGCACCCTGCTGGCCGCCGCCCGGACGCTAGCCGCTGGCGGCGCCGCGCTGCTCGGGATCAATCTCGGACGACTCGGATTCTTGGTCGACGTGTCGCCCGAGGAGATGTGTGACGCCTTGGACGGCATCCTCGCCGGCCGCTACAAGGTGGAGGAACGCTGCATGCTTGCGGCCACCGTCGTCGATCGCGACGGGCGCGCGACGAGCCACCTCGCGCTCAATGACGTCGTTATCCACAAATGGAATACGGCCCGCATGATCGAGCTCGAGACGACCATCGATGGGGCACTGGTCAACACGCAACGCTCCGACGGCCTGATCGTCGCGACGCCGACCGGCTCCACGGCCTACGCCCTCTCGGGCGGCGGCCCTCTGCTCCACCCCGCCCTCAACGCCATCGTGCTCGTGCCGATTTGCCCGCACACGCTCAGCAATCGCCCGCTCGTCATCGGCGGGGGCAGCCGGGTCGAGATCCGCGTGCGGGACATGGACCTCGATCATGTCCGCGTTACCTGCGACGGGCAGACGGACCTGGCCCCCCTCGGCGAGGATCGCATTGTCGTCGAACAGGCACCGCAAACGATCCGCCTGCTGCATCCCCAGGGCCACGACCACTATGCGATTCTGCGCGCCAAGCTCGGCTGGGGAGGCCAGCCACAGGGCACAGGTCCATGTTGAATCACATCCTGATCCGGGACCTGGCGATCGTCAGCACCGTCGAGCTCGAGCTCGCTCAAGGTATGACCGCCTTGACCGGCGAAACCGGCGCTGGCAAGTCGATCCTGATCGACGCCCTGGGGATCGCGCTCGGCGACAAGGCGGATGCAAACCTGATCCGCGCCGGACGCGAGCAGGCCGAGATCGTCGCCAGCTTCGACCTCGGCGACTGTCCAAGCGCCCGCGCCTGGCTCGCCGAGCAGGCGCTCGACGACGCGGGCGAGTGCATCCTGCGCCGGTTGCTGGTCCGCAGCGGGCGCAACCGCTCCTACATCAACGGCCGCACCGTCACCGGCGCCCAGCTCGGCGAACTCGGCGAACGGCTGGTCGATATCCACGGTCAGCATGCCCACCAATCCCTGTTGCGTCCCGCCGCGCAGCGCAGCCTGCTCGACGGTTACGGGGGTCACGGAGAGCTGGCCGGCGCCGTCGCACAAGCCTACCGCCGCTTCCGGGCGCTCGATGACGAGCTGCGCACCCTGCACGCAGCGAGTGCACAGCGCGGCGAGCAGCTCGAGCTGTTGCGCTTCCAGGTCGATGAGCTCGCCGCGCTCGGTCTGAGCCTGGAAGAGATCGAGGCGCTCGATCACGAGCAGCGCCGCCTCGGCAGTCTCGGCCGGCTCCAGGAGACGAGCGCAGGCCTACTGCAGCGCCTTGCCGACGGCGAGCCCGCGCTGCAGGACGAGCTCGGCCGCTGCGCTAGCGAACTCGCCGAGCTGAGCGAAATCGACGCCGACCTGAACGAGGTGCGCGAACTCGTCGAGGGCGCCGCCATCCAAACCGAAGAGGCCAGCAGCCAGCTACGCCGCTATCTCGACGGACTCGAGCTCGACCCGGCCCGCCTGCATGAGGTCGAGGCCAAGCTCAGTCAGATCCACGAACTCGCCCGCAAGTATCGGGTTTTCCCAGAGCAGCTGCCAGAGACCCTGGAGACTCAGCGTCAGGCCCTCGCCGAGCTCGAGGCGGGCGAGGTCAAGCTCGATCACATCTCCCAGGAGCGCGAGGCCGCCCGTAGCGCCTTCCTGGACGCCGCGAGCGAACTGAGCGAGGCGCGCGCCCTGGCCAGCGAGCGCCTCGCTGCGACCGTTACCGACTCGCTGCAGCAGCTCGGCATGGCCGGCGGGCGCTTCGCCGTCGACCTGAGCCGCTTGGAAGCCGACGCGGGCGGACCCTTCGGCCTCGATCGAGTCGCCTTCCTCGTCAGCGCCAATCCGGGCCAACCGCTGCAACCGCTGGCCAAGGTCGCCTCCGGCGGTGAGCTCTCGCGGATCAGCCTCGCGATACAGGTCGCCACGGCCGAGTGCGCCCAGGTCCCGATCCTCGTCTTCGACGAGGTCGATGTCGGCATCGGCGGTGGCGTTGCGGAGATCGTCGGGCGGCTGCTGCGGCGCCTCGGCGTGGCCCGCCAGGTGCTCTGCGTCACCCATTTGCCTCAGGTGGCCGCACAAGCCCATCAGCAGCTGCGCGTCAGCAAGCACGCCACCGACGGACAAACCTACACCGAGATCCACCCCCTGGAGGGCCGCAAGCGGGTCGAGGAAATCGCCCGCATGCTCGGCGGCACCGAGATCACGCCCAAGACCCGCGCCCACGCCCAGGAGATGCTCGAGACGGCGCGATGATCGCCTCGAACATCGCCTACCCCGTATTGCGCATCCCGGCGGCAATCGCATTGATCGAGCGCAGCAGCGGGTCGAGCCACCGCTCGCGCGCCCCTTCGCTCGCCTCCCGGCGATAGCGCTCGAGCAGGGTGATCTGGATGTGGTTCAACGGGTCGAGATAGAGGTTGCGTCGACCCAGCGAGACCTGCAGGTCCGGCGTCTCCTCCATCAGGCTGCGCAAACCGGCGACATTGAGGACCTGGGTGACGGTGCGTTGATACTCAGCGCGGATCTTTTCGTAGATGACCTGCGCGCGCTGCTCGTCGCGGGCGAGCCGGGCGTATTCGCGCGCGATCGGCATCTCGCCCTTGAACAGCGACATCTGGATGTTGCTCAGCAGCGCCCGGAAGAACGGCCACTCCTCGTACATGCGCTGCAGCTTGGCCAGACGCTCCAGGTCGTTGGCGCGCCAGCGCTCGAGCGCCCGTCCGACGCCGTACCAGGCCGGCAGGGTATGACGTGACTGCGCCCAGCCGAAGACCCAAGGGATGGCCCGGATCGAGTCGAGCGAGCGGTCGGCCTTCTGCCGATGCGAGGGCCGCGAGCCGATGTTCAGCAAGGCAATGGCGTCGACCGGCGAAACCTCGTAGAAGTAGTCGAGGAAGCCCTCGGTGCCCTCGACCAGCTCGCGGTAGGCCTCCTCGCCGTAGCGCGCCAGCTCGTCCATGATCCCGACGTAGTCTTTGCGGTCGGCCACCGGCTCGTCGATCAGGCAGCGGCTGGCCTTGATCAGGCCGCTGATGGCGAGCGTCAGCTCGTAGCGGGCCGTCTCGGGATTGGCATAACGATAGGAGAGGACCTCGCCCTGCTCGGTAAGCTTGATCTGGCCGTGCACGGTATCCGCCGGCTGGGCGAGGATCGCCTCGTGGGTCGGACCGCCGCCGCGGCCGACGGTCCCGCCGCGACCGTGGAACAGCCGACAGGAGACACCCCGATCGTCGGCCAACGCGATCACCTTCTTCTGCGCCTCATAGAGCTTCCAGCTCGAACCGAGGAACCCGCCTTCCTTGCAGGAGTCCGAATACCCGAGCATCACCTCCTGCTGATTGCCGGAGGCCTTGAGCAGGGCCTGGTAGGTCGGATCGTCGAACAGGGCGCCCATGACCTCATCGATGCGCGCCAGGTCGTCGATGGTCTCGAAGAGCGGCGAGATGTGGATGTTGCAAAACCAGCCGCCGCGGTGGCAGCCGGCGAGTCCGGCGAGGCGCGCGAGCAGCATGACCTCCATCACGTGGCTCGCGCTGTGTGTCATCGAGATGACGTAGGCACCGAAGACCTCCGGGCTGATCTCCGCGCGCATCCGCGTCATGACCTCGAAGACCTCGAGGGTCTCACGGGTCTCGGCGGTCAGCGTCGCCTTATCGATGACGAAGGGGTGCGGGTGCGCGATGGCCTCGGCCAGCGCGATGCGCTTCTGCTCTTCGCTGAAGGCCTGATAGTAGGGGGCACCTGGCTGACGGGCAAAGAGCTCGGTCACCGCCTCGGTGTGCCGCGTCGACTCCTGGCGCAGGTCGAGGTGCACGAGGTGAAAGCCGAAGGTCTCGACCAAGCGGATGAGGTCCTGCAGCGCCCCGGCGGCCGCATGGGCATCGCCATGGCTGATCAGCGAATCGCGGATCAGGTAGAGGTCGCCGAGGAAGTCCTTGGCATCGGCATAGCCTTCCGGCAGTTCATCGGGCTGCCCGGCGATCCGCGCCTGGACCCGGGCCAGATTGGCCCTGAGCCGATGCTTGATGACCGCAAGCTTGCGCCGGTAGGGCTCGTTGACGTAACGGCGCAAGCTCTGCCCCATGGTATCCACCCAATAGTCCTCATCGGCGTCGAGACTGTCGAGGAAGGCCGGCGAGGGCCGGCACAGGGTGTCGGACTGGCTGAGCATCCGCAGCAGCGGGGCGACGCGCTCGAGATAGGCCTCGAGGACCAGCTCGTGGTGCATGCGGATGGCGAGCTCGGTGGTCTCGGGCTTCACATAGGGGTTGCCGTCCCGGTCACCGCCGATCCAAGAGCCGAAGCGGATGAAGCTCGGCACCCGGAGGCCGCTGCCGGGGCCGTAGATGCGCCGCACGGCCCGCTCGAGATTGCGGTAGACCTCCGGAACCGCCTCGAAGAGCGATTGGCGAAAATAGTAGAGGCCATGGCGCACCTCATCGGTGACCTGTGGCTTATGAATACGGACCTCGTCGGTCTTCCAGAGGATCTGGATCTCGGTCAGGATCGCCTGCAGCCGCTCCTCGAGCTCTTCGTCGTTCAGTCGCTGCCGGTGGAGGTCCCGAGCGATCAGGAAGATGCGACGGAAGATCTCGAGAACGGTGCGCCGCTTGGCTTCGGTCGGGTGGGCGGTAAAGACCGGCAGGTAGACCAGATGGCCGAGCAGGCTCTGGAAATGCTCGGACGTCACGCCATCGTCCTGCAACGCACGCACCATCTGATCGAAGGACCCAACCCACAAGGGCCCGCCGGTGCTGATGAGATCCATGCGCTGCAGGTGGGCATGAACCTCCTCCACCGTGTTGGCGAGGCCGAAGAAGATGTTGAAGGCCCGAATCACCTCGCCCAGGGTCTGCGGGTCCAACCCTTGGATCCGCTTCATCAGCTTGCTGCGCAGCTCGGGATCGTCGCCTTCGCGCAACGCGAGGAAGCCGTCGCGGAGCCGCTCGACGACGACCAACACCCGCTTGCGGCTGTGCTCGCGCAGCACCTCCCCGAGCAAGGCGGTGACGAGCTGGATGTCGCGGTCGAGAAGGTCGCCGCCGGCAGCGTCATTCATGAGATCGGCTTCCATGGCGATAGGCCTTTGGGAGGGCGAGTGGTCACCAGGCGAGACAACTAGCGCCGGGGCTCTAGCTCGAACATCGGTCGGCTCTCGGGCCCCGCACGGTGAAGCCCTGGATCGAGCTGCCTGAGCGTCAGCGTCGGCCGAATCGTCAGCGACAGCAAAGACGGGTCGAGATAGCGCTTCATCAAGCGCCGAGCCTCCCCGCCTCCGGCGACGCGACGCAGTAGCGCCACCTTCTTCAGCGCCTCTTCGGTCGGCCGGGTGCCACCGTTGCGCCGATAACGATGGATGACCGCCACCGTGTAGTCGAGGGTCTCGCGGTAGGTGACGCGGCTGTTGGTGCGATCGACCACACCCTCGCCGGCGTTATAGGCCATGATGACCCGGCCGTAATCGTTGTCGTATTTGTCGAGCAGGCGGCTCAGGTGGCGCATGCCGGTCTCGAGGTTCGTCTCGGGGTCGAACAGGGCCTGCCGATCGGCAACGCCGTAATCCGCCGCAGTGGCCGGCATCACCTGCATGAGCCCAATGGCTCCGGCACGCGACACCGCCTGCGGATTGTAGGCGGACTCCGCGACAACGATCGCGCGCGCCAAAGCGCGCTCGACACCATGTCGCGTCGCAATACGATCGACCATCGCCTCGAGCTCCGCCCTATCCGGCGTGGCGCCAGCCGTTGACTCGGACGCCTCCGGCGATGCGCCCTTGGATGTCTCATCGACCTCAGCGCCCCCATCCACGCTGCTCGCAAAAGCGAGCGGCACGAAGAGCAGCAGGGTCCAGGACAAGATTCCTGCCTTCACGAATTCAACCCTCAGCGTCGCACATATTATACCCATCGCAATTGGCTTTTCGGTCTCTGGGCCGGGCAGCGGGGGCAGGGGTGTCGACAGCAGGGATGCTGTCGTCAAGCCCCCAAGGATTGGGTTCACGGCGTCCCCTGCCCCCGCTGCCCGGCCCAGAGACAACCGCAATTTCGGCTCAGACGGGTATCACGAGTGCGCTGGATCAATCGTCCCGAAAGCAATCGGAGGCGGGTCACTGCGGCCGTCGGCGGGAGGGATCCCCGCCGTCGAGCTGACATGGACGCCCTTGCAGCGTGTCGCAGCGAGCCGTCTCCGATCAATCGCCGATATCGCTGCTCAGCCGATCCTCGAGGCGGAAGCCGAGCAACTCGAGCACCACGCCGGTAACGGCGCCGCCGATCATCCCCCCGAGGGAGCCGGCCGGGATCTCGACCAATACCTGCTCGATGGCCTCGCGCGTGACGGCATCGAGCGTCCCGGCGGTCGTGCCCGCCATCAGCCAGACGCTGGCACCGACGACGCTCGCGATCAAGGCGGCGACAATGGGCGAGCCGAGCACGACCGGGATGACGGTCGCGCACAGATGCCCGATCCATCGCTCGGTGAGCTGATAGAGGGTCCCGACCAAGGCGACGACACCGGCCGCCAGGACGAACATGCCGACGGGTCGCTCGTAGAGGGCAAGGGACAACGCCAGCAGAGCGCCGGCGCCGAGACCCGCGATCAGCCCGGTAATGGTGCCGGCCAGGGTGCGCTCATCACCACGGGCGGTCCAGGCATAAAAGGCGCCTGCAGCAAAGCCGACCAGGGCCGCCACCAGAATGATCGAGCCGAGATCGATCTGGCGGCTATCGAACATCAGGTAACCGATCGACGCCAGCACGCCCGCCATCGCTCCCACCAAGGCGACCGGCATCGAGCCGTAGAAGGTCGCGGTCGTCATCGCGGCAATGGTCGCCGCCATCACGGGGAGCTGCCAGCCCGCCACGCCGAACAGCGCCAGCATCTGATGCAGACCCGCGAACAGACCGCCGAAGAGCACCCCTGCGAGACCCCAGACGATCACCGCGAGCACGACCGCCGCGGGTCTTCCTGCATCCAACATAGCCTCAGGCTCCTTACAGGACGAAGGCCTGTCATTCTAGCCGCAAAGCCACGACCCATCGCCGCCTCTTGGCCGTTCGACGATCCAAGCGCCCCGGTGCGGACGAGCCACCTGGCCGGGGTGGATACAGTCTGCTAGCCTATCGTGCACGCAGTTGAGGGTGGGCGCCTGCGCCCAGCGCAAGCACACCACCTCAGGGCCGTTGTTAGGTCGACCATTAGCGCAGCCACCATGCCCCTCGTCAAGCTTGGCATTCCCAAAGGCAGCCTCGAGCAAGCCACCATTGCCCTCTTCGCCCAGGCCGGTTGGCAAATCAAGCCCCATGCCCGCCACTATTACCCGGACGTCAACGACCCGGAGCTCTCCTGCGCCCTCGTGCGCGCCCAAGAGATGGCACCCTATGTCGCCAATGGGACCCTCGACGTCGGACTGACCGGTCTCGACTGGATCCTCGAAACCCAGGCCGAGGTCGCTGAGATCTGCCCGCTGACCTACTCGAAGAGCTCGGATCAACCGAGCCGCTGGGTCTTGGTTGTTCCCCAACACTCGCCAATCGAGCGCGTCGAGGACCTGGATGGCAAGAAGATCGCCACCGAGCTCGTCGGGTTCACGCACCGGTTCCTGGCCGAGCGAGGCATCGCGGCAAGCGTCGAGTTCTCCTGGGGTGCGACCGAGGCGAAGATCGTCGAAGGGCTGGTCGATGCCGCCGTCGAGATCACCGAGACCGGCAGCACCATCCGCGCTCACGGGCTGCGAATCGTCGCCGATCTCCTCTACACGGAAACCCGTCTGATCGCCAATCCCGAGGCAATGACGAGGCCGGAGAAACGCGCCAAGATCGACCAAATCGCGCTCATGCTCCAGGCCGCCCTCGCAGCCCGCCACAAGGTCGTGCTCAAACTCAACGTCGCCGCCGAGCACCTCGATGCCGTCGTCGCGCTGCTACCGAGCCTCCACGCCCCCACGGTCAGCCACCTCTACGACCGTCGCTGGCTGGCCGTCGAAACCGTGGTCGATGTCCGGGCCGTGCGTGACCTGATTCCCCGTCTGCGCGCCGCCGGCGCAGAGGGCATTCTCGAGTTCGAACTGCGTAAGATGATCTAACATCGAACACCGCCCAGAGACCTCGCCGCAGCCAGGGGCGCCCCGGTATCAATCGCCCCGGAAGTCATCGGAGGCGGGTCGCTGCGACC
>JGI12109J20283_10518472_pt1 | contig 15530 bp, 11 predicted proteins | sample ElkSlonscriptome_12_FD_20283 | JGI IMG/M metagenome (IMG submission 20283) | reverse complement strand
GTGAGGGCGCGGTATAAATACACCCCCAGGCGAATAAACAGCGCACCCGCCACGATGATCGTCAGCGCGGAGCCGATTTGCAGCAGTTGCGGCACGCTCTCGCCACGGGCGCGGGCTTCTTCCAGGGCGATGTACCCGGCCACCGCCGCCACCAACCCCAGCAGCATCCACATGAAGCGGCGCACATAAGGCCGACGGTTCGTTTTGGCCTGGAATAAGAGTTTGGGTCGATCTTTATCTTTGCTCATCAGATAAGTGCTTTCGTCTATGATAGCCTTACGATAGCAGATATTCTGGCTTATCCCCAAATACACTAACCATTTACGGACAATTTGTTTATGGCATTATCAGTTTTTGGGTTGACAGTTGTCATCAGTTGTCAGTTTTAAGTTTCCGGTAGGCGTATCGTAATCGTAGACGGCATATATTGCCGCTTGCGTCAATTTGCAGTAGATTTGAACTATCGAACGAATTGCAAATTACTTTAGTGAACACCATGACTGATGATGATCTATTCACACCCGAATTTGCCCTCGGCCACTGGCTGAACACCCCACATCCGCTCACATTGGCGGATTTGCGCGGCGCACCCGTATTAATCGACTTCTGGGATTACACCTGCGTCAATTGTTTGCGTGCGCTGCCCTACATCAATGCGTGGCACTGGCGATACGCTGATTTTGGCCTTCAGGTGATCGGTGTACACGCGCCCGCCTTCACTTTTGGCCGAGAACAGGCCCAGGTCCAGGCGGCTTTAGATGAACTGGACATCCGCTACCCGGTGCTGCTGGATAACGACTTCGCCACCTGGCATAACTTCGATAACCATTACTGGCCGGCCCGTTACTTGCTGGATAAAGAAGGCCGTCTGCGCCACCAACAAAGCGGGGAAGGCGGTTATGCGGTGATGGAACAGGTCATCCAGCGGACACTGCGTGAATGTGACGCCGACGCCAGCTTACCGCCAGTCATGGCCCCCTTACGCCCGGAAGACGCGCCGGAAGCACGGATGCATCGCGCCACACCGGAACTACGCGGCGGTTTACATCGCGGTGCCCTGGGCAACCCGGAAGGCTACGCCGCCACTGCGCCCATGCTCTACAGCCTGCCACAAGATCGCCGCCCTGGGGCGTTTTACATCGGTGGGGCGTGGCAAGCGGATCAACAACACATCAGCTACCAGGGACGCGGTGAGGGGATTGTGCATGTGCCTTACACCGCCGCCGAGGTCAACGCGGTACTCAGCCCACAAGCGGATGCCGTAGAGCGCATCATCCACCCGCAGACCATTGACATTGAAATCTGGCAGGATGACCGCCCCCTGCCTGCTGAACGGCGCGGCTATGATGTCGATTACGATGGGCGGCTGACCGTGAGCCGCCCGCGTATGTATAATCTCATCCGCAACCCCGGCCACGAACAACATGAACTGACCCTGCGTGTACGGGCACCCGGTTTTGCCGTGTATGCGTTTTCGTTTATCGGCACCGTGCAGGATTAGCCCACAGGCGGCCTGTAATCTGTACTAATCCCCGGTCAGTGAAGGCTCGTCTTCCGGCAGGGGGGTAATTTTGGCGATGGGCACGGTAAAACTGAAGATACTGCCACCGGTGGGGTTATCACTAATCCAGATGTGGCCGCCGTGCGCTTCCGCCACCAATTTGCAGAAGGTGAGGCCCAGGCCCACACCCCGGCGCACTTTCTTACGCCCTTCGACCTGCGTGTAACGGTCAAAGAGGCGTTCTTTATACTCATCCGGGATGCCAGGGCCACTGTCCACCACTTCGATTTGCACAAACCCGTCCGGCACATCACTGTTACCCGGCTCATAGGCACGGATAATCACCTTCTTATCCGGTGGGCTGTATTTCAGCGCGTTATCGACCAGATTAATCAGCACCCGCTCCACTTTATCCGCATCCACCTTGATAAACGGCAGCGCGGTATCCACCTCGGAGACAATATCAATGCGCAGTTCGTGCGCCAGTGGGCTAAGCTCCACGCACACGCTATCGGCTAACGTGGCTAATTCGGTGATGTCGGGGTCGATGCTCAGCTTGCCCGTTTCCATGCGTGATACATCCAGAATATCATCCACGCGAGAGAGTAGCTTACGGATGGCGCGGCGGCTGGAATCGGTGGTTGTTTCGACCAGTGCGTAGAAATCACTATCTTTGGGGACCAACTGACGCAGTAATTTCATGCTGGTGGTGACGGCGGTCAGCGGGCTGCGCAAATCATGCACAATCATGCGGCTGAATTCCTCGCGTGCCCGGTTGAGTTCGTGTTCTTCCGTTTTGTTGTAGAACACCATCAACGCGCCCATGGTCTCGCCGATTTCATCCGGCACGGGGATAATATACCGCTGAATATAGAGCGTATTCTGTTCGTCTTGTAGTACATAGGTGTGCGGGGCGCGGCTTTTCCATTTGCCGGGGATGCTCAAATCCTGGATGAGGCTTGCCAGATCCCGCGCTGAGTTGAACCCCAGGTGCCCGGCGAGGTCCATTTCCTCGTCATCTAGCAGATCAAGCACGCTTTGCCCCTGGATGTTATCAATGGATAGGCCGATGAGATCCACGCGGAAGTTTGCCAGGGTAATCATACCGGCGGCATCTATCAGGATCAGTCCTTCATCCATCGTATCAATGATGATTTGTAGACGGTCCCGGCCTTCGGTGATGCGTTCAAACAGCCGTGCATTCTCGATGGCAATCACGGCCTGGTCCGCGATTTGCCCGACAAATTGCCGGTCACTATTGGTCAGTTGGCGGTCCGGTTCGCTGCGCAGGGTGATCACGCCTAGCGGCTCCTTAGAGCGGCTAATCGGCAAGCTGATGTCTACCAGATCTTCGTGGCTGTTGATCAGGTCACCGTGTTGGGCGATGACCCGTAAGGCCCGCCCGTCCTGCTCATGCAAGGCCACGGACCCGGCAATGGCTGGTGTCGCTTCGATGGCACTGCTGAGGATCAAATCGCTGACGGTGCGTAGCTCCACAGTAGAGGTCAGTGCCCGCCCGATGTTTGCCAGGGCCAGCATTCGATCCACGCTGCGTTGCAGGGCCTCATCGGTGGTGGTGTAGATGCGGGCATTGCTGATGGCCTGGCTGGCCTGGGTGGTGAAGGTGCGCAGCAGTTCCAGGCGTTCGCTATCAAAATTCTGCACATGATCATAATACAGGACCAGCACCCCGATGGACTGCTCCCCGATGAGCAAGGGTAGCTCAACGTAAGCCTGTTTCTTCTCCCGGTGGTGTAACAGGCGCAACTGCCCGGTTTTAAGATGCTGGCCGACATCCGCGATAGCCAGGGGCATCAGCGGTGTGGTGCGTTCGGCAGGCTGTTGGTATAACTCCGGCAGGGGTGGGTCTTCGATGAAGGCGGCACTTAACCCGGCGTAGCGCACCAATTGCAATTCTCCCAGGCCGCCATCCCCATACAGGTAAACGGCCACCGCATCGGATTGATCAATGGCGGAAGCTGAGGAAATGACCGTATCCAACACCGTATCCGGGGAGAGTGTGCCACTGAGCAACGCAGTGATCGCGTTCAGGGCCTTGAGCTGATCCACGCGGGTGGTTTGCTGGTTGTAAAGCTGGGCGTTTTCGATGATCACGCTGGCACTGGATGCCATAATGTTGAGCAAGCGCAGGTCAGTCTGTTCAAAGTGGCGGTTCGGGTCGTAGGAGATCAACACCATCACGCCGATTTCCCGGTCTCCCGCGCTGAGGGGTATCCCCATCCAGGAGACAATCGCCTCATCCGGTGCGCGGAGTTGCATCTCCGCCGCCGTTGATGACACATCATGGCTGATGAGCAACGGCACCCCGTTTTCCACCACATAGTTGATCAACGAATTGGCTTTGGCGTCAACGGGTTGGGCGGTCTGCTCTTGCCCGTGGCGGATGACCAGCGGGAAGACCAGTTTATCTTCTTCCTGGCCGTGTAAGGCCACGATGAAGTTATTCACAGCGAATAATTCCGAGACCTGTGAATAGATCGTCTTTAACAGCACATCCAGGTCCAGGTGAGAGCGCATCGCCCGTGTAACCACGGAGAGCGTCCGCAATTCATCAACCTGACGCCGCAGCCGCACGTCAGAACGGCTCAGCGCGTGCAGGCCAATCACTACCACACCCAGGCCCAGCACCGCCACCCACTCCGACGGGCGTAAAATGCCGTCACTTGTTTCCGCACTGAGCAGGGCAAACGGGACCGGCAGCAGCATTGTCACCGCGATGAGCAGCAAGTTGGTGTTGATAATATCGCGGAAGTTGCGACGGGTGGCATATAGTTCCAGGACGAATACGGCCAGGTACACCGTGATATAAACCAGAGTATACACCAGCAGCGTGAAGCCCATTTGTGCATCCCATAGGGCGGAGGACAGCGGCAGCGGGCCTTCCAGGGCGATATACACCTGGGCAGCGGCAAAAAATCCCAGCGTGATGCGGGCAGTCACATAGACGACGCGCTGCACCCGCTGAATCACGTACAGGCTCCGGGCGCGGCGGCGATTGCTCAGGACGACAGCCCCCAGTGCACCACCAATGGCGATAGCCCAGGTCATCCAGGCGATGGCCTCTATATTGACGGAGAGAAACGCCACCATCCCCACAGCATGGGCCGGGCTTAGCTCACTTTCCGAAAGCCACACCCCAAAAAACAACACAAATAGCGTCAGCACGCCGTACAGGATGATCTCAGCGGCATAGGTGTTACCTAAATCCGCATCGGGGAACTCACTCAGCAGCACGCTGATGGTCATTAGACCTAATACCCACGGGATAATCGCAAGCAGACGGTCACGGAGTTTGTTGGCGGGTTGGTCGTTCATGGGCCTCGCATAGTAGATGCAACACGGACTACTAACATCTTACAATAAATACGGGATATGCGCGGCTCAACAAACCTGATTGTTACCCGGCATAAACAAGTTGTGATATTGGAAATCACAATACCGTAAGATTGTGATCATCATATGGTGCATTTTTACCTGATACGCCCATGAACGTTAAGACCCATTCGCGCTGAGGCGTGGTATCATGAGGGCCGTTGATGAGTGCATATATACCCCTGTGATACCGATGATATACAGGGCAAGCAAGGATAAATCCGGGCAAACCGATGACCGATACCCAGACCCCACCCGCACAACACGATGACGTTGAGCCGATTTCACCCAGGGAAGCCCGCGCTATCCTGGATGCTGCGATTGCCGCCCGCCTTGGCCCTGAATGGGAGTACGATGGCTGGGTGGTCGCTGACCGGGGTGATTACAACGCTCGCCTGAGCCAGGGCAAGCTCAATGTGGATTTTTATGTTGATCTGCTGGGTGAGGTGACGGTCACCGAGACCGACATCAACCCGGCACAGGAATATGGCCGGCTGCTGGCCTCTAGCTTTATCATCGGCAGCGTGTTGATTGCCATCATCCTGGCACGGATTGCGGGGGCCATCTGATGACGACGGCTGACGACCAGACAGAGGTCAAAATTCGCAAAGCCCATTACTACGAAGTCCGGCAGATTACCGCGTTCATCACCCCATTTGTTGAATCCGGTAAGCTGTTACCACGCACCTTTGATGAATTGGATGATCTCATTGATACGTTGTTCGTCGCTGAGTATAACAAGGCGATTGTCGGGGTGGCTGCGCTGGAAATCTACTCCCCGAAGTTGGCAGAAGTGCGCAGCCTGGCCGTGGATGCCAGTATGCAGGGACGGGGTGTGGGTAAGGGGTTGGTCAATGCCTGCTTAAAGCTCGCCCGTGATAAAAAGGTGTTAGAGGTGATGGCGATCACCTCATCAGATGCGTTTTTCCTCTCCTGCGGGTTTGATTTTACCCTCCCCGGTGAGAAAAAAGCCCTGTTCATCCAAACACGGGATGTAAACAGCCCGGACGATACACCCTATTAGCTATCCCCACTTGCCAACGCCAGGCAAAAGAGGATATGGATCGCTTCAGCCGGATGTGCTTTGCAGGGCGACACGCAACCGCGCCTGTAGAGTCAGGGGATCTAATGTGTTCACCCGGTCCGTGACTTGATGATCCGTCACAATCAAGAAGGTTGGTAGTTGCCCAATCTCAAACCGTGTCGTCAGCCCTGGGTGTTTGCGTGCATCAACACAGACGACACGGATATGACGCCCAAAAATCGCGGCGGTCTGGCGAACAAAGCGCAAAATGGAACGCGAGAGATCATGGCCGGGCATCCAGAAGGTGACCAGAACTACGGTTTTTTCTGTTATAAATACATCAGCATCGAAACGTTCAGGGGTGGTATCAATCAGGTTGACAAAGTGTTCTTTTAACAGAGTCATTGGTAGAAGCTCCACTTACATTTATCCGGTATAAGAGCCGGTCAGTGGTGAGGACAGGGGACCAACCAGTGAGCATCAATAGAAAATCATGGTGGTGGTACAGTGAGCCTCCAGAGATCGGAGTTCCTCTTACAATTAGACCTTACAGTTGAGTCGCAAACTGATTACTAAGTGACCTATTATGTATGATTTAATATAGTTAAGATTAGTATAAAGCTACCCGGTCTCAGGGTCAATCAACTCTATTCGACCACTCATCATCTAATTCGTTAGTATTTAGGAAACCTTCGGCTGCCCCCGCTACCCCAATCTTATATGAGGCGAAGACCACCGCTTTACGCAGGGCGAGGCGGGCATCCTGTGTGTGGGCATAGGTGTGTAAAAAGGCAGCGAACAGCGCATCCCCGGCACCGACAGTATTTATCACCGGGCGTGTGCTTACGGCGGGCACATGGGTGATGCTCTCCCCCGTGTGGATACCCAGCAATGCCCCCTGTGACCCCATCCCAACGACGACAATCGGCGTGGCGTAAGTGGCCCAAACCTGCTTGATCCAGTCGGTTGGGGTGCCGGGTAAACGCTCATGGCTTTGGAACAGAATATGCGCGTGGGCCATGTAATCCCGGTTATAGTCATCGTGGATGTCGCTAATGGCATGTACATCTGTGGCGATGGGCACGTTTAAGGCGTGGGCGCGGGCCAGCAATGGGCGGCTGAAGTTAATATTGCAGATTACGGCCAGGTCCGCTGTGGCTAAAGCACGTTCGGCTACATCGGCGGGGTAGGTGTGTTCCTGAATGTCTTTGAGATCGGTATAGATGGCCCGCTGACCGTTACCATCATACAGGATGACCGATTGTGCGGTTTGTTGCAGGGCGGGCAGCACATAATCACCAGCTACATTGAGCCGCCGCAATGCATCATAGACCAGCGTACCGGTATCGTCCTGGCCGACCAGGGCCAGTAAATCCACTGTATTGCCGAGTATGGTCAGCGCGGCGGTGAGGTTGTACCCCACACCGGCCACGGTGGTATTCACACCATAAAACGGATACCGTACCGGCGCGTAGGTGATGGGGAAAGCATCCACCTGAAGCGTTGTTTCCAGGTTGATGTGCCCGGCGATGAGCAGGCGCGGGGATGACGCTTGCTCAGGCAAAATCTACCTTATTGGCGATTAACTCACGGGCTTCTTCGAGTGTATCCGCAAAATAGAAGGGTCGCTTTGGCCCGCCGATGCGGTCAACCATCGCTAGAATGCTTTTTGTCAGTTGAATGACGGTGGATTGCCCATACCCGGTGATGACGACCAGACCGGTATTGGGATGGGTATTGTTGATTAACCGCCGCACATTCCCCAGCGATTTATCCGCACTTTTATCACTGGATTTGCGCAGATCAATGATAAAGGGGATTTTGCGCTCCTCAGCATCCAGCCAGGCATTCGATGTGGCGATGGCACTATGCACATCGCCCCAGTTCCAATCCCCGGCGAAGATGTAGCGCATGATATGCTTTTCGTTTTCATCCCAGACGACTTTAACGCCCACGGAAAACTCCTCGATCACTATCGTTAGATCATAAGGCTTATCGCCAGTATTTTTCATTTTAGCCTAATTTTAGCTTGAATAGAAATAGGATAAAGGTTTAACAAAACATTGTTTTTACGTTTGTTTTGTTTGATGTGTGACATACTGTGACAAGGCATTCAGTGACGTTACGCATTCCAGTGATGCATTATAGAGGGTTAATCTGGGTGTGCTCCCGTAAACAAACCACCAACTGTATAAGGTCTATACCTGCGCGAAAATGTGTATGAATACATATCCATAACCTGCTACAGGCTAATGGGTACGTCTTTAGTCATACAATGGACGGCCCCACCACCGTTCGCGCCGATAGCACAGTCAATCGGCACGATCTCATAGCCGGGCATAGCCCGCTCATAGACGCGCAAGGCCGTGTCATCGGTGGGCAGCTTGTAGACCGGCACCAGCACCCGCCCGTTGACGGTCAGCGCGTTGGTGTAGCTGCGGCGTATCGGGTAGGTAAACCAGTTGAAATACAAGCGGGGTGTTGGCAAAAAATCCACACTGTAGGGTTTCCCGGCAGCATTGGTCTCACGCTCGAATAGCTGCGCGGTCTGGTCTAATTCCTCACCGGTACTCTGCGAGGTCGGCGCGGAGAGCAACACATGATTCGCGGCGGCTAACTTTAAGATCAGGTCAACATGGCCGGTACTTTCCAGGCGCAAACGCGGCGTGATGATCAACTTCTCGTAATCGAACAGGGTGTGTAGATAGCGTTCCAGGCTGGCGCGGTCATGGCCGGGGTTCTCGTTGAAAATCTGCTCGGTCATGATGAGTGTCCCGGCACCATCGGACCACAGATTGCCGCCTTCCGTGTGCAGGTCAACCGGGATCAATGGCATACCCTGCTGCCCGGCCCAGTGAATGGGCATGTGATCGTCCAGGGTTTGCGGGTACTCCGGGATGTGGTCATAAATGGCGTCAAAGGCTACCCGCTGCCCGTTCTGGTCATAACCGATGATAGGACCGTAATCACGCACCCAGATGTCATTCGTTGGCAACGTCATAAAGCGGATTTTGCCCATCAAATCCGCACCGATATGGCCGCGATGGTGCAGGTAAAGGCATACGGCATGTGCCCACATGGGGGCCGGTACGGTGATGGTCACATCAGCGGCGGGGGTAATGTTCTCGACCATCTGCGCGTGCAGATCCCACAGCGGCGGGTACATCACCGGCCAGTTGACGATCACAGCTTGCATCGGCTCCCATTGGGCCGGGAGGCGGGCGGGTAGAGCTGGCTCCACTGTAGCCGCTGGCGGGGTGGTGGCGTCTTCGATATGCGGTTGGCTATCACGCAGGCAGATGTACAGGTCTTGCAGGGAATACGCTTTTAGCAGGCCGTACCGCACCAGATAATCCGCCATTGCTGCTGCGTCTGTAGGGGGGGCGGTATCTTCCACAACCGGGTAGATGGCTTTCCAGAGCGGCTGCATCATCTGCTGGATGGGGCCGGGCCAACGCCGCCGCCATAGCGGATACGGGACATAATTAAATTGCAATCTTTGGGTCATGAATCGTCTAATTCAGTTGAGCGTGTACAAACGCCCATCATTGTACGGTAAATGCCGCCCGTGACCAGGGCACATTACCACCGCCAATCATCCACATCGACAAATGCAATCGGGTACGCATAATCCAGTACAGGCGGACAACGCCTGCGTTGCCCCTACATCATATTGTGAAACCCGCTGTAGGGATGAGGCCCGCCTCATCTGTGTATCATGAATCATGATAACCCTTTTGCATGTATCCCGTAGATGGCGCGTCATTCCTCGAAGGGTATCGGGTGACATTCGTCATCACATCTTGTGAAGAAAACCACCTGCGCAACTGCCCATCTTATGAAATGATGGTTACAGTACACATTACACACTCTGGAGGCATCCATGACAAATGTACTCGTCACTTATGCGACCAAAGTCGGTAGCACATTTGATGTTGCCGAGCAGATCGCCAAAACGTTGCAGCAAAATGGCCTGACGGTTACCCTGCACAAAGCCGAAAAATCCCTGGACCCCGCCCCGTTTGATGCCGTCATTGTCGGCAGCGCGATCCGCGTGGGCCGGTGGTTACCCCCGGTAGTGCAATTCGTGGAGAACAACGTATCGACATTGGTCAAGCGTCCGGTGGCGTTTTTCACCGTATGCATGACCCTCCATGAAGACACGCCGGAAAACCGCGAGGAAGTATATGGCTATACGGAACCGGTCCGCCGCTTGTTGACGCCACAGGCAGAAGGGTTCTTCGCCGGGGCTATGAATTACAAGCTGCTGTCCTTCCCGGTGCGCACCATTGTGAAGCGTATCGGCGTGCCAGAAGGCGACTACCGCCAATGGAATGACATCACCGGCTGGGCCGAGGATATTGTGCCCATCCTCACCGGGGAATTAGAGGGCCTGCGCTGAGTGNAGCCAGGGTCAACCACATAGCATCAATGCCGGGCGGCGGGTGCGTCGCCCGGTTTTGCCATGTAAACCCAACTCATCCCAGACCCTAACCGGGAGTGCTTGCCTCCGTTCACAGACCCGCATACACTGAATATAGTCGTCATCAAGGATCTGTTTTCGCGCTCATCTCAGCAGATACCCTGAAGACTGGTGATTCATGACTCAAAACCCATCACACCAGAGGAGTGACCGATGCCCACTGCTCAACCGATTATTGATGTGCTGCGCCGTGCTTATCCCCTGCGGTTTAACCCGGCTATCCGCCCGGTGTATAACCGGCTGGTAGCCCTGTTGGAAGGCAAATATGCCGATTACCCCGATGTGCTGGCCGCATTGGAGCAGTTTCTGGAAGACATTCGCGGTGATGAAAGCCGCCTGCTGGATGAATTGGACGCCGTCGAAGCGGGTGATGAGGCCGATATTACCGCAGCGGTGGATCGCCTGGACGAAACAATTGACGAGGTCGCGCCAGCACGTAAGCGCAAACGCACATCCGAAGCAGAAGAATTAGATGAAATTACCTTCGAGGATGCCGAGGAACGGGCAGAAGAGGGCTTTTTCATGGCGGACGAACCCGCAGAGTCACCGCCGCCGGCACCCGCCAAACCGATGCCAGCCGCACCACCTGCACCACCGCCATCACAAGACATCCTCAAACCGGAAACAGGCATCGCCCCACCCGAACCCGCCGACATTCCCGATCAACTGGAGTTGGATTGGCTGGATGACCTGGCCGCTGATGTTGATACCGAGTTACTGGATACCTTCCCGGATTTACAAGATGAGGAAATATCCGACGAAGCCCAATCACTTGATGATTTTGACGCGCAGAAGTCCATTGACGCCCCAGAACCGGAGCCGATGATACCACCAGGGACCACGCCGCTTGATCGTGAAATGGATGTGCGCGTGGTCGATGAGGCGCATTTTTCCGCGTATTACCCGCCGCAGGTCGCCCGTGGACCTGTCTATGGGTTGTACGTCTATACCCATACGCCGGAGGCCCTGCGTGCCATTCAACGGGATGTCGCCCAATTTCAGGATCGGCTGGGGGGCACCATCCCGGAGCCAGCCAGCGCGGGGAAGTCGGCATTATTGGCGCATGGGGCCGTGCTGACCGTTGTCCCCGAAGCCGACGGCCTGACCTTTGACCCACCCATGCAGACCCGCACCTGGCAGGGGGATTGGTTGCGCTTTGAGTTTGACTTCACCGTGAGTGAGGGCGTCCCGGTAGGGCCGATTGGGATCCGTGCTTCGGTGCAGGTGGCCGGTATTGAGATCGCCGCTGTGATTTGCCCCACAGCGGTGAGCGAAAGTGGCACAGCGTACCGCTCCCTCAACCCGCTGATGGATGCTAAGCTGCGGGCCGCTTCCGCGCAGATGTACCAGCACATTTTCATCTCGTATGCGCGTGAGGATACCGAAGTTGCGGCGTCGTATCGTTTGGCGCAGCAAGCCGCCGGCCATGATGTGTTCATGGATAGCTACAGCATCCGCGCCGGGGAGGATTGGCAGGCTGCACTCGCCCAGGCTATTGATGAGGCCGATATTTTCCAGTTGTTCTGGTCATCGCATTCAGCGGCATCGAATAACGTGCGCAATGAGTGGCAATACGCGCTGCAATTCCGCTGCCCGGAAGACCACTGTGTCGGGTTTATCCGCCCGGTGTACTGGCGGCAACCGCTCATCACCCCACCAGATGAACTGGGCCACCTGAACTTTAAATTTGTGCCGCTGGTCGCTGATGATGAGGACCAGACCCTGCCGATTGCCACGCAAGCCAGCATCCCTGCCGTCAATGATGATCGGTTGGCCGCCCTTGAGGACAAAATCGACGCACTGCGGGCCGACCTGGAAGCCGAACTCGGTGATATTCAGGATGCCATCCGTATGCTGTATGTGCTGGTGCAGGGCATGCAGTCAGACGAGTGACGGTTTTAACTCTCCAGGGGCGTTTTGTCGGTGAGGGCCAGCCCGGATACCAGCGTAATTGTCGGCTGATGTTGCACGATGCAAACGCTACAGCTACCCCGGCTGCATAACCTCCCCTATCGCAACCGCAGACGATGGATTACCATCGGGCTCGGTAACCGCTACATTTGCAAGGCAATCACCCGCTATGGCTAATACCGCAAATAAAGCCGCACCGACAGAGAACGCCGCCGCCCGCTTTGGCACGTTGGCGGGCGTTTTTACACCCAATATCCTGACCATTCTCGGCCTTATCCTGTTCCTGCGCATGGAGTACGTCACCGGGCAGGCCGGGTTATGGGGTGCGCTGGCAATCATCGCGCTGGGCAATGCGATCTCGTTATTGACCGGGTTATCGCTTTCGGCCATCGCCACCAACATGACGGTACGGGCCGGGGGCAATTACTACATTATCTCGCGCTCACTCGGCCTGGAAATCGGCGGGGCGATTGGTATCCCGCTGTTTTTATCTCAGGCGATCAGCGTGGCTTTTTACGTCATCGGTTTTACTGAAGCGTTGCTGGCTGTGGAGTTCTTCGAGCAGTTTGACGCCCGCATGATCTCGTTATTGGTGGTGTGTTTGTTCATCGGCATCGCCTACATCGGTGCGGATTTCGCGTTGCGCATTCAGTTTTTCATCCTGGCGGTGTTGCTGTTCGGCATCGGCTCATTTTTTGTAGGGGCTATTCTGGATTTCGGCGCGGCGGACCCGCCTGCACTGGCCGCCAATTACAGTGAAGGCGTCAACTTCTGGATGGTGTTTGCCATCTTTTTCCCGGCGGTAACCGGCATTGAGGTCGGCATCAGCCTGTCCGGTGATCTCAAAGACCCCTCACGCAGTATTCCATTGGGCACCATCAGCAGTATTCTATTCACCGCACTGATCTACTTCGCCGTGACGATCCTGTTCGCCTATAACCTGACCAACGAGCAACTCCTGGGGGACTCGCTAGCGATGCGGCGTATTGCCATCATCCCACAGGCGATCCTGGCGGGTGTTTGGGCGAGTACGTTGTCTTCCGCGCTGGGGAGTGTGCTGGCTGCGCCGCGCACCTTGCAGGCCATCGCCAATGATAATGTAGTGCCGCGTTGGATCGCCGGGCGGATGGGCAGCAAGACCGAGCCACGAGTGGCGGTGTTGATCACCGGGGGCATCGCGCTGTTTATCGTCATGCTAGGTGACCTGAACGCCGTCGCGCCGATTATCTCCATGTTTTTCCTCAACACCTATGGCATGGTCAACCTGACGGGGGCCATTGAAAAGCTGGTAGATACACCCAGCTACCGTCCACGCTTTCGCATCCCGTGGTGGGTATCGCTGATCGGCGCGTTGGGCTGTTACGGCGCAATGTTCCTGATCAACACCCCGGCGACCATCGTCGCGATTGTGATCAGCTATGGCTTTTTCGTTTACCTGCAACAGCGATCCATTCAATCCACCTGGGGCGATGTACGCAGTGGTGTGTGGTTTGCCATCAGCCGCTGGGCCTTGCTCAACCTGGAAAAAACCCGCTTCACCGCTAAAAACTGGCGACCCAACATCATCGTGTTCACCGGGCAACCGCACAACCGCCAGCAATTGGTGGAAGTGGCGAAGTGGCTCAGCCTGGGGCGCGGGTTAGTCTCGTTCTTCCAGCTTATCGTCGGTGACCCGAAAGGGATGGCCCGTTCCGGTATTCAGGATAAGGCCCGTCAGCGCATACGGGAGTACATCGCGGAAAATGAGATGAGTGCCTTTGCCGAAGCCGACATCGTGCCGGATTTCCGCACCGGGGCCATCACGGTTGTGCAGGGGCACGGCATCGGCGGGATTAGTGCCAACAGCGTGTTAATGGGGTGGAGCCGCACCCCGGAAGGCCGCGCCATGCAAATGGACCTGATGCGTAACTTTACTTTGCTGCATAAATCCACCCTGTTTTTAAACTACGATCATGAGCGTGAGTATGGGCGTAAACAGCGCATGGATGTGTGGTGGCAGGGTCGCGGCGGCAACGAGGACTTGATGCTGCTGCTGGCCTATCTCATCGAACGGCATCCGTCCTGGCATAATGCCCAGGTCCGCCTCATCCGGGTGATTGATAACGAGGACGGTGTGCCAGATACTACCGCGCATATGGACAGTCTACTAACGGCAGTGCGTATGGACGCTGAGCCACTGGTCATCGTCAACAAAGATCACAAACCGTTCAGTGAGGTGATCAAGGCAACCAGCACACACACGGATCTGACGATTATGGGCATGGGTCTGCCGCCCGAAGGTGAGGAGGCCGCCTACGCTGAACGCCTCAACGCTGTGGTGGAGTCTGTTGGGTCGGTGCTGCTGGTCCGCAACGCTGAGGATTACGACATCCTCGCCGGGGATTAAGCGCATGATTGACCGCGTGTAAGGTATAAGATTAAGTGGGGCAACCACTGTGTTGTCCCTCACAGCTTATGACTCCTATGGAACCTTCTTTTGGGCATCCGTACACGATAAACCTGAACATCCACGTATTTTCTGTAGTGCTACCCACGCAACATGCATAACGTGTTTCCCCCTGATGATTGAGGCATTGGCCGTTATCACTCTTTATCCCGCCAGCGCACATCCCACCCAAACGGGTAGGCAAGCCCCCACCGCAGGGATAGCTCCACTGGGCCGGTGCTTGTGGCATCCTTAGTGAGAACACAAAAGCAAATGGAGAAAACAGATGTCTGAGTTATTTGAACAAATCAGTAACGCGATGGCCGATGTCGTTGAGGGTGTGAGTGCGGGTGTGGTCGGTGTGAGTGCCCGCAAGCGCATGGGAGCCACCGGCTTCGCCTGGCGCGCGGATGTGATCGTCACCGCCAGCCACGTCGTCCGGCGTGATGAGAACATTACGGTCACCACAGCGGATGGTACGGAGCACACGGCTACCCTCGCCGGACGCGACCAGAACACCGACCTGGCCGTGCTGCGGGTGGAAGGTGGCTTGACGCCGCTATCGGTAGCAGAAGCCGGGTCGCTGCGGGTGGGTAATCTGGTGCTGGCAGTTGGGCGTCCACGTCACAACATCCAGGCAACACATGGGGTTGTCAGTGCCATTGGCAGCCGCCGCATGGAAGGGTTAATCCAGACGGATGTGGTGATGTACCCCGGCTTTAGCGGCGGGCCGCTGGTGGATGCCGCCGGTACGGTGCAGGGCATGAACACGTCCGGCTTCAACCGGGGTGCG
>JGI12109J20283_11342766_pt1 | contig 15532 bp, 12 predicted proteins | sample ElkSlonscriptome_12_FD_20283 | JGI IMG/M metagenome (IMG submission 20283) | reverse complement strand
GTCGTAGCTGCAGCTTTTTCAGGCATAACCACGAGATCATTCTCCTACGCCCTCAAGTCTAAACGTGTGGGGGGCAGCTGTCTCATGATCGTTGGCACAGAGGGGGGCGTCCGCGAAGCACCCTATCCCATCGGCACCGTGATCTCGACGGTCAGGCCGGCCTCGCTGAAGTCGAAGGTGGCCAATCCGTTCAGGTCGTGCCGCGCGGCGGTGTCGATCAGTTCCATGCCAAAGCCGACACGGTCCGGCGTCTTCGCCGGCGGGCCGTCGCGTTCCCACCAGACGAGCCGCCAGTGCTGCGTGCCGTCGCGCTTGACGACATCGCCGCAGAGTTCCAGGTAGCCTTTCTCGTCGGACAACGCGCCGTATTTGACGGCGTTGGTGGCCAGTTCATGCACGATCAGCGCCAGCCCAAGGGCCGGCGGCCCGGCAAGGGTCACCTGCGCAAGCTCCGCCACGTCCAGGATATCATGCCCCTTGCGAAAATGGGGCGCCAGAGTCGCCTCCAGCAGTTCGGGCACCGTGGTCTCCCCTGCGATCCCATGCAACAGGACATCCTGGCACTGGCCGAACACCGCCAGCCGGTCCAGGAAGGGCATCCTGAACTCCTCCAGCGAGGCGGAGCGCCGCATAGTCTGCCAGGCGATGGACTGGATCGTCGTCATGATGTTCTTGATGCGGTGGTTCTGCTCGCGCATCAGCCGCTCGCGGCGTTCCTCGCCGAGGCGCTGTTCCGTCACGTCCTCTATCGACAGCAGGATCAGGTCCATATGGTCGAGTCGTGTGGCGTCGACCAGCATGACCCGCGACCCGATATACGGAAAGGCGTGCTCCACCTCGAAGGCATCAACAGCCTTTTCCCGGGGGAGCACTTCAGTGATCAGGTGGTGCAGTTCGGGGATGTCCCACTGGCCGTTGCCCAGTTCGGAAAGGTAGCGTCCCTCGGTCATGTCCGAACGCACGTGGAAATTGTCGTAGAACGCCTGGTTCGCGGACACCACCTTCTGCGTGGGGTCGAGAATGAGCAGCGGCGCCCGCACGGTCTCGACAATGGCCTCGGCGAACGCCTTGGCCTCTTCCAGTTGGCGTTCGTACCCGCGCCGTTCGGTGATGTCGGTGAAGGTGACCACGACGCCGTCGATACGGTCGTCCTCGGTGCGATAGGGCAGGATCCGGCGCAGGAACCAGCTGTCGTCCTCGGTGCTGGGAACCTCGCGCGTCAGCGGTTGAAGTGTCGACAGAACCTCTCGCGCGTCCGCCTCGAAAGCCCCGTCGGCCACCCGACAGACGAAACTGGCCAGGGGGCGCCCCATATCGGTGGGCGTCAGGTCGATCAGGCGGCGCACGCCCGGGGTGAACCAGCGCACATGCATGGCGGGGTTCAGGAACAGGGTCGGGGTGTCGGTGCTGTTGAGGAGGTTGTTGAGATCGTTGCTCTTGGTTTCAAGCTCCTGCACCTTGCTTTGTAGCTGATTGTTGACGGTATTCAGTTCCTCGTTCAGGGATTGCAGTTCCTCCTTGGAGCTTTCCAGTTCCTCGTTGGTCGACTGCAACTCCTCGTTCATCGACATGATTTCCTCGTTCGAGGCCTTCAGGTCCTCGTTCGAGGCTTCAAGCTGGCGCACGGTCAGCCGCAACTGTTCCCGAGTCGCGAGCAGGTCTCCTTCCAGCGTGGGCTGGGCCTCCGGCGCGGCATCGGGTTGATCCGTCGCGGCCCGCGCCTCGTGCGGCGATGCCTCGGGCGCCGTCGGTCGGGTCGGCCAGCTTTCGAAACTGATCAGCAGGACCGTGTTGTCCGTGCTGTCGCTGATCGGGGTGACGGTCACGGTGACGGGGACAGGGCGCTCTTCCCTCGTCACCAGCGCCTCGCCACTCTGTGTGCGCCGCTGCTCCGTGGCTGTTCGTGTCAGTTCCCGCACCGTGTGGTGCAGGGCGTCGCGCAGGTGCCGGGTCAGGTCGCGCGTGGGCTCGCCGTCCGGGTGGCGGAGGAACGGGCCGGTGTCGCCATGCACCGACAGAATGCGCAGCTCCGTGTCCGTCAGCACGGTCGGCGGCGCGTAGCGGTCAAGCAGCACGCGCCGGGCCAGGTCACCATGATCGCGCCGCCGGACGGGCGGATCGGACGGCGGCGGCCCGACCCGGTCCGGCCCCACCGGTACAGTGCCGACGACCGGGAACTCGATGCCGGTGCGGTGCAACGGCCCGGTGCGCCGATGAATGCGCCACCGTTTGGAGAGAGTCTCGAACCCGTCGTCCGGCGCGACGGCGGTCTCGACGGAGCCCAGGAACAGGGCGCCGCCGTCGTTCAACGCGAACTGGAACAGCCCGATCAGCTTCCGCTGGATCTCGGGTTTCAAGTAGATCAGGACATTGCGGCAGGTCACCAGGTCCATCCGCGAGAACGGCGGGTCGCACAACAGGTTCTGCGGGGCGAAGGTGACAGCGTCGCGCAGGGTCGGTCGCACGCGGAAGGTATCGTCCTCGCGCGTGAAAAAGCGCTGCACGCGGCGCTCCGGCAGGGCCTCGACCACACTGGCGGGATAGACACCCTCGCGGCCGATGGCCAGGGCATCCTCGCTGGCGTCCGTGGCGAACACCCGGACGGAGATGGCGACCCGGGCGGCCTCGACCTCCTCGATCAGCAGCATGGCCAGGGAATACGCCTCCTCGCCCGTGGCGCAGCCGGGCACCCAGGCGCGGATCGGGCGATCCGTGTCCTGCCGGGTGACCAGCGGCGCGATGACCGTCTCGCGCAGCGCCTCCCAGGCCTCGGGGTCACGGAAGAAACTGGTCACGTTGATCAGCAGGTCGCGGGACAGGGCCGTGGCTTCCCGAGGGTCCTCCCGCACCAGGACGAGGTAGTCGTCGATCGTGCGCGCGCCTTTCAGGCCCATGCGGCGGTGGATGCGCCGGCCGACGGTGGCGTCCTTGTAGCAGCGGAACTCCTGGCCGGTGGTGGCTCGCACCGTGGCCAGGATCTGGTCCAGGGGGGCCGGGAGTGCCGTCCCCCGCTGGCCGTCAGAAAGGGGCGGGATGGTCGCGTCGTGAAGCACCACGTCGCGGATCGTGCCGGGCAGCGACTCGACCGGCTGCACGATGTCGGCCAAGCCGGTCGCCACGGCCTGACGGGGCATTCCCGGATATTCCGCCGTCTCGGGGTCCTGCACCGCGACCAGGCCGCCGGCATCCTTGACCCGCTGGATGCCGGCCGAGCCGTTGCTGCCGGTGCCTGAGAGGATGACACCCACCGCGCGCTCGCCGCGCAGGGCGGCGACCGAGGCCAGGAAATGGTCCACCGGGCGGCGCTTGACCCGGTCCTGATCGATCTCTTCCAGGTGGAAGGTGTCGTCCTTCAGGCTCAGCAGGGCGCCCGGCGGGATGACATAGACCCGGTTGGGCTGGACGGGCATGTCCTCCGCCGCCGGCTCCACCGGCATGGCGGTGTGCGTGGCCAGGATCTCCGACACACGGCTCGCCACGGACGGGTCCAGGTGGAGAATGACCACGAAGGCCATGCCGGTGTCCGGCGCCATGTGGTCGAAAAAGGTGTTCAGGGCGGCAATGCCGCCGGCGGACGCCCCCAGCCCGACGATGGGGAACGGAGTGTCTGGAGCGGAGGACATGATTCCCTCATTGGGCGCGAGACAAACGGCTCATACAAACACGGCCGGCCCCGCCTTCCACGAAAGCCCGCCGGGTCGGCGGCCATCTCGATGGCCACGGCAAGAGGCGCAAACAACGCGAGCCAGGGTGCAGTCTGGCAAACAAACCGAACACGACTAACTACTATACGTCTACACCCCCTACAATCGCATAGTCTCAATGCCATCCAACGGAGGGGGGCGCGGCGGTCCACGCGACCGGTTCCCCCTCTGGCGTGGGTCGGCGTGCTCGATGCGTTCCTGGCCCATGACGGCGCGGCGGTTCTGCACTGCGATGTAGACCCGCACGAGCCGCCGCTGCCGCCTCACCTGACGCTGGAGCAGGCCAAGCAGATGGCCAAGGCCCTGATCCGGGGCACGCCGGAGGGCGGCAAGATCGCGCGCACCGTGACCGGCAGCGTCGTGCGGGAACTGATCTGAACCGGTCGCGCTGTGTCCTCGGCCGGTTCACGAATCCGACCAAAAAAATCGGCTACCGGTGCAACGGACGCCCCATCCAGGCGTTGATTCCATGACCGCCTTCTGAAGGCGCCCGATCAATGGGGTGCTTCAGAATGGCCTCACGAGACCAAGGAGGTAACGATGAAACGGACTGTCACGACGATGGCCGTTGCCATGGCCACCACCGCCGCCCTCAGCGGGGCCGCCTTGGCGCAAGGCTTGGCCTATCCGCGCGATGCGACCGTGAACGGCCGCGTCACGGCGGTGAACGAAGAGGCCGGCACCTTCACCGTGGCCGCGCGTCATGGTCCGGTGACTGTGCATATCAATCGCCTCGGGGACAACCCGATTGATGACGTCGGGCGCGTCCAGATCGAGCGCAACGACCTGGTCAGTGCGTCGGGGATGCTCGATCTCGCCGAGGAGGACCGGACGGAACGCACGATGCAGGCGGGGACTGTCTCCGTCCACATCGACAGCTCTGCCGCACCGTCACACTAGCGGCAGAGAGTCTCCGTTGAGGCTTTGGGCGGGGCCGACATGGTCCCGCCCAGAGTCCGTTTGAGAAGTCCGTTTGAAGCGTGGCAGTTACGGCGCCGGCCTGAGCCGGTGTCGTCGGCCCCGCGAGCCACGGAACCTGAAAGGATGGAGCCCGCGCGATGCCCGCGAAGTCTCAAGCACAGCAGAAGGCGGCTGGCGCGGCCCTGGCCGCAAAGCGGGGCGAGACCGACCCGGACCACCTGGCCGGGGCTGCCAAGTCCATGTACGCCTCCATGGACGAGCAAGAATTGGACGCCATGGCATCGACCGACAGGAAGGGGAAGCCGGAGCACCAGTCGAAAGGCGCGTCATGACCGATCCATCTCCGCCCGTTTCCGACGAGCGTGCCTCACCTGTCAACGAAGAGGCTATTGAAACCCTGTCCCGGCGATACAAGTCGGTGATCACGGCGTCGATCACGATCAACAGGCCGAAACGGGACGTCTATGCCTTCTGGAGCAACGTCGAGAACCTGCCGGCGTTCATGGAGGGTCTTGAGGCGATTCACCCCCTTGAGGAGGCGGGGCGATACCGCTGGATCGTCGCCGCGCCGGGCGGCCGCACGCTGGAGTGGGATACCTTCCTCACCGAAGACGCCCCCAACACCTGCCTCGCGTGGACATCCGTCGAATGGGCGCGCGTTCGCAATGCCGGCCGTATTGAATTCCAGGATACCGGGTCCGACGGGGCGACCCTGGTCAACGCCGTCATCGCTTATGACCCGCCGCGCGGCATGGTGGGGAGGTTGGCGGTGAAGATGTCGCCGGCGGAGTCCCGCGCGCGAACCACCCGCGAACTCGCGCGCCTGAAACAGTTGCTCGAAACCGGCCAACCGGACGAGACCGCTGATCCCGCCGCCGGATCAGCGCCCCCGCCCCAGGGTTAGCCTAGAACTTGCTCAGTGGCGTGCTTGGCCCGTCGTCTCGATGCGCGCGCGGACCTGGTTCGGCAGTTCGTCGAGCATGTGGTCGAGCTCGGTCGTGTTGAGCTTCCGCTTCAGCAAGGCGACCACGGAGACAAGGGCCTCCTCGGCATCGATTTCCGGATGCTCCGACAGGCGGTCGCGCACGGATGCCAGGAACGCATCAACGGAGCGCTCCCGCGACGGCGTGTCGGCCGGCTTCCAGCCCTCGAATTAGATGCCGCGGACCAGGGTGCACGCTTTGCCCGCAAGCTCTTCGCGGGAGTTCGCACCGCCCACGCAACGTTCGCCGCGCGTCGGCGTTTCTCAACAAGGGCCAGTCCTGTTTCGCATGGGTTCGCGAGACCCGGGTCACATCGATGAACGGGAGAAACCGATGTTCGGACACGCGCGGCACCAGGCGCTCGGTCGGTTGCGCCGGTGGTTTTTTGCGGTGTGGGTTGGGTTGACCATCCTTGCCGCCCTCTACATTGGCCTGCTGGCCCCACTGGTTGCCTATCTGCATGACGACCTGTGGTTGATCGCGGTGATCATTCCCCCGCTGATGATTTCGCTCCTGGGCATCGGCCTGGGGTGGCTCGTCTGGCTGGTCACGGCGCGCCGGCCGGAGCCCGGCTCTGGCCCGCGTCGGACGCAATCCGAGGTCAATGGTCGGCGTGATCCCGACAGGGTCGGGTAGCCGCGAGAGGCGGCGCCGCCGCTAGACCGTGAGTGTGCCGATCGGGCCGCCCCGCGACGGAACCCGGTGCCGGGGCCATGCGTTTTTTAGGGAAAGGGTTCGGCGCACGGACGGAACGCCTGTCCCGCCGGTCGGGCCTTACGCTCGCCCGAAGACGATAGCGAAACAGAGGACCCCATGGACACCACACGACTGCACGAAACCGCCACCGCCCTTGTCGCCGACGGCAAGGGCCTGCTGGCCGCCGACGAAAGCACCGGCTCGATCCGCAAGCGCTTCGAGGCCGTGGGCGTGGAGTCCACGGAAACCAACCGGCGCGACTACCGCCACATGCTGGTCGGCACGCCGGGTGTGGGCGACCATATCAGCGGCGTCATCCTGTTCGACGAGACCATTCGTCAGGCCGCGCCGGATGGCACGCCGTTGGTGCGCCTGATCGAAGACGCCGGCATGATCCCTGGCATCAAGGTCGACAAGGGCGCCAAGCCGCTGGCGCCTCACCCCGACGGCGGCGAGACCGTGACCGAGGGGCTGGACGGCCTGCGCGACCGCTTCCACGAGTACGCCGCCATGGGGGCGCGCTTCGCCAAGTGGCGCGCCGTCTACAGCATCGGCGGCGGCCGCCCGACCGATCGCTGCATTCAGGTCAACGCCCACGCCCTGGCGCGCTACGCCGCGCTGGCCCAGGAGGCCGGCCTCGTGCCCATCGTCGAGCCCGAAGTGCTGATGGACGGCTCGCACAACATCGAGGCCTGCTTCGCCGACACCGAGGCGGTGCAGCGCGCCGTGTTTCGCGAACTGCACGCCCAGGGCGTGATGCTGGAAGGGATCCTGCTCAAGCCGAACATGGTGATCTCCGGCAAGGACGCCACCGACCAGGCCGACCCGGACACGGTGGCGGAGCGCACCCTGGCGTGTTTCCGCCGCACCGTGCCGGCGGCCGTGCCGGGCATCGTGTTCCTGTCCGGCGGGCAGGGCGACGAGCAGGCCACCGTCAACCTGGACGCCATCAACCGCCGCGCCCGGCGGGACGGCGCGCCGTGGTCGCTCAGCTTCTCCTACGGCCGCGCCCTGCAACAGGCGGCCCTGAAGACCTGGGCCGGGGACAACGACAACGCCGAGGCCGCGCGCGCCGCGTTCCTGGAACGGGCCGAGGCCAACCGACAGGCGGCGCTGGGCCAACTGGCGGCGTGAGGGCGCGCGGGGATGGCGCGCGTTTTGATCGGAACCTCCGGGTGGCACTACGACCACTGGGTCGGGCCGTTCTATCCGGACGGCACCCGGCCCGCCGACCGGCTGGCGCACTACGCCGGCCGGTTCCCGGCGGCCGAGGTGAACACCACATTCTATTCGCTGCCCTCCGCGGACACGCTGGCGACGTGGCGCGCGCTGACGCCGGACGGGTTCGTCTTCGCCTGCAAGGCCAGCCGTTACATCACCCACATGAAGAAGCTGAAAGACCCGCAAGAGAGCCTCGCGCCCTTCCTTGAGACGGTGCGGGCACTTGGTGATCGGGTGGGACCGCTGTTGTTCCAGTTGCCGCCGAAGTGGCGCGCCAATCCGGATCGGCTCGACGCGCTGTTGGCGGCGGTGCCGACGGCTTATCGCTGCGCCGTGGAACCGCGAGACGAGAGCTGGTTTTCCGACGAGATCGACGCGGTCCTGTCCCGCCACAACGCGGCCTTTGCTGTCTACGACATCGACGGCCGAACATCGCCGGTCAAGACCACGGCCGACTTTGCCTATGTGCGCCTGCACGGACCCGGCAAGGCTTACGAGGGATCCTATGATGACGCGGCCCTGGGTGCCTGGGCCGACCGGATCCGGGCCTGGCGGGACGGTGGCCCGGACGTGTACGTGTTCTTCGACAACGACCAGGACGGCCACGCGCCGCGCGACGCGGCGCGGCTGATGGAGATGGTCGCGGATGGGGGTGGTGGCTGACCGCAGGCGTCAGAGGAACCCGGATCGTGCGGCGCTACACCAGCCGGCGGGGAATGGCCTCGTCCCAGTTCTTTGACCAGATGCGGACGTCACCCTCATAGGCGTCCAGTTCGGCCCGCAAATAGAACCGCTCCGCGTCGCAGGTCAGGACTGTGCGGGTGACCGTCTCGACCCGCCAGCCGTCGCGTTCGAACCCGCGCCGCCACAGCGTTTCCCCGCGCGGGCTGGTGAAATCGCCAGCCCTGACGGAGTAGGCCTCGCGGGTGTCCGTCCACATCTCCAGCCCGTCTTCCTCCAGCCGTGTGCGGCCCTCGTCCTTGATCACATGCAGGGTCGACCGCCCGTCGGTCAGGTCGTGCTCGACCCGCCATGTGCTCTCGCCCGGATGCACCGTCGAGACGGCCAGGGGCAGCGCCGTGCGCGGCGCGTCGAAAGGACCGCCGGCCGGCGCATCGGCGCGGCGCACCGGCAGCGTCAGCGTGGTGCCCTCCAGGTGGACGCGCAAATCCACCGCCGACGGCGCCGGCCAGGCCAGCGGCCAATAGGACGTGGACAGCGACAGCCGCAGAGGGTGGCCGGCGCGGAACACCTTGGCCGCGTCGTTCATCCACACGCGGGCGGTGTGCGTCTCGCCCGGCGCCAAGGGCTCCGGCTGCTCGTGTCCGTCGCGGTGACAGAGGTTGAGCAGGCCGTAGGTGACCCGCGCGGCCTGCCCGTCGGGCATGACGTCCGACAGCCGCGCCGCCACCATCGCCACCGGGGCGTCCGGCGTGACGGTCAGGTCGACGCGAGGCCGGCCCAGGATGACCAGGTCCTCGTCCAGCGGCTCCGTCTCGAACACCAGGCAGCCGCCGTCCTCCGCGCGCTGATCCCCCGCCAGATCCGGACCGGCCGCATAGGCGCACCACTTGCCGGCGTACAGGCCGACCGTCAGCGGTGAACTCAGGGTGAGGATCCGATCATCGCCGGGCGCCTCAGGCGGCCGGATGGAATGCGCGCCCAGGGGGTGCGTGACCTCGGTCACGTTCGCGCTCGGCCAGACCGGCTCGCTGATCCAGGTGCCGGCCTTTTCGCTGTAGGCCGTCTGTGGCGGCATGGCGTCTTCCAGGAAGACCGCCCCCAGTTCATAGGTGTAGAGGTCATGCTGGGGCAGATCGGACAGCCGCTGGTCCATACCCTGAACCTGGCCCACCTGATGCCCTTGTCGCCGGTCTGGGCCGGGCCGGCGCGCAATGCGCACCTGGACGGTCCGCCGCTGCTGCTGGCCGAGACCTCGGGCTCGACACCGTTCCGCCTGTCGACCCATGTCGGCGATGTCGGTCACATGCTGATCGTGGGACCGACCGGGGCCGGCAAGTCGGTGCTGCTGGCGCTGTTGGCGCTGCAGTTCAGGCGCTATGCCGGCGCCCAGGTGTTCGTCTTCGACAAGGGCAACTCCACCCGCGCCGCCGTGCTGGCCATGGACGGAACCCACCATGTGTTGGGGGCCGACGGCACGCTGGCCTTCCAGCCCCTGCGCGGCATCGATGATCCGGCCACCCGAAGCTGGGCTGCCGAATGGATCGGGGCGTTGCTGGTCCACGACCCGCGCCGATGGAGGGCCATTCTGCGGCGTCAGGTTCCGCAGGAGTCCAAGGAAATGGCATGAGGGCCACGCGGGCGCGCGGTCAAACCACACGCCCCTGGTGGTGCGCGCGCACCTGATTACGGCCGTTTTCCTTGGCGGCATACAGGGCCTCGTCCACCCGGTGGAACAAGGCGTCCTGTGCCTCGGCGGGGTTCGTCGCGGCCACACCCACGCTGGCGGTCAGCGCCTCGTCGATGTCCGGCAGGCGCGTGGTTTCGACGGCCACGCGGATGCCCTCCATGGCCGTGCGGGCCCCCTCCAAGTCAGTCTCCGGCATCAGAATGCAGAATTCCTCGCCGCCCCACCGCGCCACCGTATCGGCCGCCCGAACCCGGGCCGTCAGCACCCGTGCGACCGTTTGGAGCACCCGGTCACCGCAGGCATGGCCATAGCGGTCATTGAACCGCTTGAAGTGGTCGATATCGACGATCGCCATGCTCAAGGCCTTGCCGTAGCGCCTGGCCCGTTCCAGTTCCCGGGCCAGGGTTTCGTCGAAAAAGCGCCGATTGAACAGGCCGGTCAGGGCGTCGGTGGAAGCCATGCGCTGGATGATGGCGTTTTTCTCCACCAGTTCGCGGTTGGCTTCCTCGGTGATCTCATTGGCGCGGCGGAGCTCGACGGCCTGGGCTTCCAGTTCGACCTGGACCTTGCTGACGGTCTCGTACGCCTCGGACAATTCCGCCATCTTGTCCCGCAATTCCTTGGTCCGTTCCGCCACCCGCGCTTCAAGCTGCTCGTACAGCCGGGCGTTCTCCAACGACACCGTGATCTGACCGGCGAGCATGTCGAGGACGGCCACCCGCTGCTCGGTGAACGCGTTTGGCGTGACCCGGTTCTCCAGGTACAGCAGCACGGTCACCTCGTCCCGCGCCCGAATTGGCAGGCACAGGGCGGAGCAAATGCCGTGGCGTTCCAGCGGGATCGCGTAGTCCACCCGGCCATCCGATGGAGCCTGGGGGACGATCACGGTCTTGCGGGTGGTCATCACTCGGTTGACCAACCCAACGGGCAGCATCCGCTCGGTCACCGGTCCATTGGCCTCGGGAAGAACCTGGGTTGCCTCGCCGGCCCGTTTCTCGGCCCACAGCCTGATGTCGCCGTCGCTGTTGGCCCGCAACAACATGCCCCGGTCAGCCCCGGCGTTTTCGAGAACCGTCTGCATCATCCGGTCCAGCAACCGGCTGAGCACGATTTCGGCGCCGATGGCCTGGGATGCCTTTAGCACAGTGCCCAGATCCAGGTCCTGGTGGCTGATGGACTCCCTGGACTCGACCTCACCGCCGCGCTCACCGCCCAGGCCGATGTCTCCATCGGTGGTCAACAGCAGGCCGTACCGCGCTTTCATGTGCGCGGCCTTGGCCCCTGCCCCCCACGACGCATAGGCGCGGGTCGCGTCGCGAAGAGCCATGGCCCCAACCTGGACGCGCCCCTCTTCCAGGCAGACCCGCCCCAGCCATTCCTGGATCACCGCTTGGTCCCAGAGGTAGCCATGCCGCCTGGCCCCGTTGATCGCTGAGTCGAGCAGGTCCAATGCGGCGTCGCGGTCTCCGTCCAGCCAAGCGAGCAGGCCGGCCATGGCGGCATACTTGTGGGCGAAATTCATCGGCCCGTGTGCGGCCCATTGCCGCATGTCCTGGACCTGGGCGTCCATGGCGGCGCGGATCTCTCGTTGTTGATCCGGCGTGGGCGGCGCATCGGCATCGCGCAGCACCATCACCCGCCCCATGAACCCAAAGAACTGGAACACCGGCACGATGACGATGCCGTTGCAGGCCGCGAGAAACTGTTGGCCCGTCTCCAGATGATGGGGGATGCGCGCCTTGTCCTCGAACGTGACGGCCAGGATCAGCTTGCACAGGTGATACAGCAGAATAAAGGTCTTGTCGGGCTCGTCAGGCCCCGGCGCACTGACCCGATCGTCGAAGATCTCACCTTCAAGCGCGACCGGATCGGGCGACTCCGTCCTCAGGGTGCGGACGGTCTGCCAGAACAGGCGGGTCCACCGTCCGATCTCATGATGCCCGCAGTCGTTCTCGATCACCGAGAGGCGTTCGGCCATGGTGGCCTCCACCTCGGGCAGCCGCGTGCCAACCCACAAGGTATGGTGGCAGTAAACCAGCGAGTTCAGGGACGCATACAATAGGTCGCCATGGCTGTATGCCTGACGATACCCCTCCATCAAGGGTGCCAAGGTTTCGGTCAGGTGGTGGCGCCAGTGATGCACGAACAGATAGACGTTCAGGTACAGCCGGCCCCTGACGTGCCCGGCCTTGAAGCGGTCGGCCAGTTTGAACGCCAGCTCACCGAAGGCCTGCCCTGCCTCGTATTGGCGGGCCACCACGCACAAGGCCATAGCATAGGTGGAATAGCCGGCCACCGCGTCAGCACTATTGCCGTGCCTGACGAACCATTCGACCTGCTTGAACACCATGCACAGGAACAGGGTCGGCTCCGAGTTGAAGGTCGGGCCGGCCATGGCGTTGCAGATGCGCATGAACCCGTGCGCCGTGGGGTCGGTCATCTCGGGAAGCGAGGCCAGATCCTCGATGGTCCGCTCCGCCAGCACCGCCTGGGCCTGCGCCAGGCCGGCGCCGATGTCCTCGCCGGTCGGGTGGCGCGGGAACGACACCCCCAGGTCCTCAAGGAACGCGAGGCCGATGTCGATGGAATGGGCCATGGCGCCGTCGGCGTTGGCCCTGAGGACTTGGTATTCGACCGCAAGGGTCTTGTCTAACGGCGTGGCGGCGTGATCCAGCACCGCCTGAATCATGGTGTCCAGAAGCTCGTGCTGGTGGGTGATGAAGGCCCCTGCCACCGCTTGGTCATGCAAGCCCAGGGTCAGATCGTAGGCGACATGCCAGGAGTCCTCCGGCAACAGGACCAAGCCCAGGCGCGCATACTCAAGCATCGGCCCGAAGCCACCGGTGGTGGCGGCTTTGCGGCTCGCGTGCAGGGCCAGGCCAGCCACCGCCAGGCGCTCCGACGGGTCGCTCAGCAGATCCCGCGCCCACTGGAAGTGATACATCAGTTGAAAGACGTGCTCGTCGATCGCGGGGCCTGACAGCGCGTCCCGCAGGGTGCGCCCGATGCGCAGATGCGCGGCCGTGCGCTCGTCGCGTTCAAGCAGGGCGAGCGCAGCCTCCTGGATGCGGTCGTGGACGAACCGATAAGAGGCGTCGGGGTGATCCACCGAAGGGCGGCCCGTCGCCCCGGTCCCGTCGTGCCGCCCGGTGGGTTCCACCAGTCCGGCGTCCATGGCGTGGGCCATCGCCCGCGCGGTCTGGGCCAGGGACTGATCGCTCAGCACGGCCAGGGTTTTCAGGTCGACGCCAGCATCGGCGCACGCGTTCATGACCAGGACCCGCTGGGTCGCCTCCGTCAGAGCATGAAGCCGTTCGACCATCAGGTCGGCCACGTTCTCGGCGGCGGCCATCCGCTCGACGGCCTCGGATTTCCAGTCCCACCGGCCCCGCCGGTGATCGAACGCCAGACTGCCGCCTCGGATCAGGGTTTGCAGGAATTGGGTCAGGAAGAACGGGTTACCCAGGGTCTTGTCGAAACACGCCCGGGCCAGGTCGGCGACGTCCTCGGCCGGTCGGCACAGGCATTCGGCCACCACGTCAGCGACGGACTCGTTTCCCAACCGGGAGAGATGGAGGGTGGACAGGCCGACCGGCGCTTTTTCGAGATCAGCCATGGTAGCGCGCAACGGATGATCAGCCTGGACCTCGTTGTCACGATACGCGCCGACGATCAGCAGGTTGTGCAAGGCGTCGGCGCGGCCGAGGGCGGCCAGAGTCTGCAACGAGGCGACGTCGGCCCATTGCAGGTCGTCGAGGAAGAGCACCAGAGCCCGCCCCTCGGCCGTGAAGGCCTGGAGGAGCTCGCGAACTATGAGGACAGCGCGGGCCTGGGCCTCGTGGGTCGGGACTTGCTGCGCCGTGCTCGCGGGCGGCAACACGGTCGCAAGGCCGGGGACCAGTTCCACCGCCAGCGCCGTGTTTTCATCCAGGCGCTCAGGCAGGCTGTCGCGGAACGCCGCCACCGCCTCTTTGTCCCGGGCCAGCATGTCGGAGACCAAGTGTCCCAGGGTCTCGCTGATGGGCAGGTACGGCACGGAACTGGCGGACGGGTCCAGCTTGGCGGACACGAACCGGTCGCCCGGCCCGTCCATCACCACCTCCAGCTCGCGGACCAGCCGGGTCTTGCCGCTGCCGGATTCGCCGGCAATCAAGACCATCTCGAAGCCGCCCTGTCGGGCTCGGGCATGAGCGGCTCGCAGCGTCGCGATATCCCTCTGGCGACCGTGGATCCGCGACGGCGCGCGCAGATCACTGGAGGAATCGGCGGCTTGCAGGCGCACGGCCTCAAGGGGACCGCCCGCGCGCGCCTGCTCCAGCAGGGCTTCCAGATCGACCCGCAGGCCGAAAGCGCTCTGGTAGCGGTCCCGGGGATCCTTGGCCAGGAGCCGGGCGACCACGGTGGCCACCGGTCGGGGGACCTGCGGATTCAGGTCCGACACATCGGGGGCCGGTCGAGTCAGGTGGGCGTGAATCACCTCCATCGGTTCCTGGGACCGAAACGGGACGCCACCCGTCAGGCCTTCAAACAGCAACACGCCCAGGGAATACAGATCACTGCGGTGATCGATGGGCGAGCCGGTTCGCCCCGTCTGTTCCGGCGAGACGTAGGACAAGGCACCCACCAGGTCGACCGATTCGGCGGAATAGGGCATACCGGGGTCGCGTCTCACCGCCACCGCCGCGTCCATGAGGCGCACTTGGTCCGTTTCAGGGGACCACAGAAAGCTCGCCGGATTGATATTGCGATGGACGATCCAGGCGCCATGCAGGTCCTGGAGGGCATCGGCGATGTCCACGGCCCAGGACACGGCCCGGGTCCAGGGAACCGGAGCATCCCTCAGGGCCTCGGACAGCACCCGACCCGGTTCATCGTCGAACACGATGGCCCTGGCCCCATTGAACAAGCCGAGCGAAAGTGGGCGCAGGATGCGGTCCCCGTTGCCCAGCGACAGAATCTGGACTTCCTCGCCCAGTGCCTTGTGGCACGCCTGGAACGTCGCCTCAGGAAGGTCATCGGCGTTGACCGCCTTGACGATAACGCGCCGGCCACGCTCGTGATCAAACGCCCGCAGATACCGGAACAGGTGGCCCTGTTGCACCAGGTCCTCGACAGCATACTGTGGCATTGCCTTGACCTGAGGCTGTGGCCGGACAGAAGGACACGCGACGGCAAAGGTCGCCCGGGAATACTACTGCCGTGTCGAGGCTCGACTCAAACCAATTGTGGGCACCGCCATATCTTGGTGGAACAAGAACTGACACATCGCGGTGCGACTTTATTCTATGGTTGGCCATAGAGCGATCAAGCAATTACGACAAGAAAACGACAATCGCCTAGCTGAGGTGTGACCGCATGAGGCGGCGCCACGCCGCCGACACGACCGATGCGGCCGCATCTTGACTCCACCAAAAATGTGAACGGCTGATTCACTTGGCACCGGCACACTCAACACGTTGAGCCAGGGCACTGTCCCAGTGTACCAAGGCGCGCCTCTAGCCTGTGTTCGCGGTCGATAGGCACACCCGGGCGGTCTGGTCGATGCCAAGATGTTGAGATGTCATGATTCTGGTGTTCGCCGGCGCGGCGTGAGGCTCAAATCCCTAGACACACGACCCATTTGATTCCAGATTGAC
>JGI12109J20283_10731057_pt1 | contig 15534 bp, 14 predicted proteins | sample ElkSlonscriptome_12_FD_20283 | JGI IMG/M metagenome (IMG submission 20283) | reverse complement strand
AGAATGTCCTGGATCGTGATCGCATCGCCCAGCTCTTTTTCCTTTTCGAGCAGGCGATCCACCGCTTCGTTATGCAACACGCGTTCGGTGTTGCGCAGCGGACGCATCACGAGGCGGGTGTCGAGCTCTGACGCTTCGACGATGGCCTTTTTCACATTGTCGTGGACCGGCGCTTCCTTGGTGGCGATAAAGCGGGTGCCCATGTTCATTCCCTGCGCGCCCATGGCAAGGCTGGCGACAAGGCTGCGCCCGTCGGCCATGCCGCCGCTGGAAACAAAAGGAATGTCCAATTCATCGGCGGCGCGCGGCAGCAGGATGAAATTGGGAATATCGTCCTCACCCGGATGCCCGCCGCATTCAAAGCCGTCCACGCTGACCGCGTCGCAGCCGATGTCCTGTGCTTTCAGGGAATGGCGCACGCTGGTGCATTTGTGGATCACCTTGATCCCCGCATCCTTTAGCGGGCCAAGCAACTCAACCGGATTGCGACCGGCGGTTTCCACCACCTTCACACCGCCATCAATCACGGCCTTTACAAGACCCGGATAATCCGGCGGGGTCAGCGTCGGCAGGATCGTAAGGTTCACGCCAAACGGCTTATCCGTCATATCGTGGCAGCGCGCGATTTCATTGGCGAGCTTTTCCGGCGTGCCCTGCGTCAGGCCGGTGATAATCCCCAGACCGCCCGCATTGGAGACAGCCGCAGCCATTTCCGCAAAGCCGACATAGTGCATGCCGCCCTGAATGATCGGATGCTCAATGCCGAACATTTCCGTGATTGCTGTTTTCATGGTTCAAGTCTCTCCCGTGGTGTTTCGATTTGCGCCGGAAACAAGCGGAGTTTCGTGCTCCTTGCAAGCGCGGTTTTGAGGATCACGAAAACCGTAACGTCAATTGCCCGGAGTCAGGCGGCCTCAGGCTTTGGCCTCTCCAAGGTGAGCACGATACCGCCCACGATCAGTGCGCCGCCCATCGCGGCAACCACGGGAGTCGCCGCAGCGCGCATGGAATCTGCTCCTGATCTTTCGACGGAATACGCAAATCGTTGCGCATCCGTTACGCGCCCTGACGAAGAACGGGGTCAGCCGGTCTTATCATCCCGCATAATCGGCCCCGTCTCGCACAATTCGCTCACCACGCAAATCTCGCATTTGGGGATGCGCGCGCGGCACACCTTCTTGCCGAACTGGATGAGCCAGAAATGCCCCTCCGCCATCGCCCATTCGGGGCTGTTTTCTTCCAGCTGTTGCGCGGTCTTCTCCGCCGTCTTAGCCTCGGTCAGGCCGATGCGATTGCACACGCGGTGGACATGGGTATCGACCGCGATCACGTCCTGTCCGAAGGTAAAGCTCATCACGATGTCGGCGCATTTGCGACCAATGCCGGGCAGGCTCATCAGCCCTTCGCGCGTGTTTGGCACCACGCCGTCATGCTCTTCGAGCAGGGCAGTGCAGAACTTGCGGATGTTCTTCGTCTTGTTGTTGTAAAGCCCGCACGGCTTGATTGCCTGCGCGATAATCTCGTCCTCCAGCGCCAGCATCGCTTCGGGCGTTCTCGCCAGCTTGAACAAGGCCTTCGTCGCGGCCGCCGTGTTGCGGTCCAGCGACTGGGCCGACAGCATGCACGATATACAGGACCGGAACGCGTCGGGCTGACCCTTGGGCCCCTTGGCATTCCTTGTGCGCCCCGGCATCGCCTTGGCCAGCTGGCGATAGACCTCTTCGATTTCGGTGGGGTTGAGCATAGGCTTTAAGCGCTCAGACCGCTTCGGAAGTTCCCGTTTTGCAATGCGCGCGCACGGGGCAAGCCGCGCATTCGGCCTTTCGCGGGCGGCAATATGTCTGGCCCAGCTTTTTCAGCAGCAGGTGATGCTCATCCATATCAGCCGCGCTCCATTCTGGCGGCACAAGCGGCATCAGCGTATCATAGGCCTTCGCCGTATCCGCCTTTGCCGGAACCACGCCCATACGCTGCATGATCCGGCGATGATGTCCGTCAATCACCATGGCGCGGCGGCTGAACGTGCTGGCGTTCATCACCCCGGCGGAGTTTTTGCGCGCGACGCCGGGCAGCCGCTCCAGCCACGTCATCGCCTCGGCGGTTTCAAGGTTTGAGAGGTGGCGCAGATCGACGCTGCCACGCTCGGATTTGATCATGGTGAGGCACGCGCTCAATCGCTGCGCCGCGACGCCGGGAAAGGTCTGCCGCCCAAGCCGCGCCTCCAGATCGGGCACAGGCACATCGGCCACCGCATCCCACGTGCCATACTCAGCGATCAGCGCATCGGTTGAGGCGTTGGACGCCGCCGTTTTCGTTTGTGCACCGATCACCCCGTGGACCAGCACCCAGACAGGATCGCGGCGTTTTTCGGGCGGGCGAACAATCCGCCCGAATCCGGCGATCAAAGCGGTCTGCGCCTCGCGAAGTGTCTGTGTGTGCGGATCAGAGCCGAGATCGAGCTGCACGTTCCAGTCCAATCCGGCGCAACCCCATCGCAAGCGTTGCCAGCACGATGCATGGCAACCAGATCCAGCGCATCTCTGACCACAGGACGGCGAGCCCCCTCATCGAGAAAAAGCCTGCACCGATGGGCGAAACCCTGACCGGCGTGACAGGAGCAAAGATGCGCGCCTCGTCAAAGGGCCACCATAAAGCCGCGCCCAGCCCGCCATTGGTGAGCGTATCCAGCAATCCGTGGCTCGCCATCGATACGCTTAAAAACAGGAACCCGATCACGCTGCGCGCCTCGCCCCATATCAGCGCAACCAGACCGGCGCAGGCCGCAGCGAAGAGCAGCGAATGGCTCGCGCCCCGGTGCCCCCATGCATCGCCATATTCTATGCCGAGCGAAAACCCGACCACATCAGCATCGGGCAATATCGCAAAGGCTGCACCAGCAAGGACAAGACGGGGAGAAACACGTGTGCGCCCTACCGCTGCCGCCAAAGCCAGCGGCACCACCACATGGGTGAAAATCGTGGGCAAAGGTGCCTTACCGCTGAAATGCGATGTTGAATGTCACCGGCACTGCGGGCGTAATCGAAGGGAGCCCGGCAATCTCCTGAAGCTTGGCCAGCCCCTCGGTCAATTCCAGCGCGTCGGCATAGACAATCACCGGTTCGGTCGAGGTAGCCATTATGCGATCTTCGGCGATGCGAGTGACGGAAACCTGAGTGGATACGGGCGCTTCAACGCCTTTCACGTTCAGCGTCGCATCAAGCGGTTGCACAATGGTCTCGCCCACATCCAGCTTGTCAAAAGCGGACGCGTCAATCTTTGCGGTGACTGTCGCGGTCGGGTACTGGGCTACTTCAAAGAAAATGTCGCGCATCCGCTCATTGCGGATATCAACCTTGGTCTCCAGCGATGCGAGGTCGATCTGCAACGTGGCCGATCCATCCTCTGCGACCGTGCCTGACAGTCCCGAGAACGTGTTGGCCTCGGCGATCTCGCCGGATTTCACGCTGACATAGGAAAGACTGGAGGCATCCGCATCAACACTCCACGACCCCTGCGCAAGCGGCGGCGCATCATCAGGAGCCTGAGTACAAGCACTCAGGGAGAGAGCGGTGGCGGCGACGACGAAGCGGCTCATTGTGATCACGAAACGGTCCCTTTCAAACGGCTTGATACCGTTAACTTATCTCAACGCAGCGACATCGCATTGGTTGCAAGACCCCCTTCGACCAGCGCTATCGCGAAGTGTGCAGCGAGCCTGAAACAAAGAGCATCACTTTTGCGATAAAGAAGGCACAGACTAGAAGCGCCAACGCGATCTCTCCATCAGTCAGCCAGAACGGCACGAGTGGATAGAGCGCCAAGTGGCTTGCGATGAATAGAGATGCGGTTAAATCGGCTCGCCGCATTACGCCATGCTTCGCGGGTTGCCGTCGTCGCATTGGAGACCGTGTCAGCTCCGATATCCCATGCGAGCAGTGCGAAAACCCATGTGGGCCAATCGGGCGCAGGCGTGAAAGCAAGCACGACTCCCGCCAGCGCGAGACCCGGGACCATGATCGCACCGACATCAAGCGGGCGCGGGCGATCACCAATCCAGAGCGTTGCTACTCCCACTCGATCGTCCCCGGTGGCTTGCTCGTGTAATCGTAAACCACGCGGTTGATGCCCTTCACTTCATTGACGATCCGCGTTGCGACTTGCGTCAGGAATGCGGCGTCAAAGGGATACACATCGGCGGTCATCCCGTCGGTGCTGGTGACGGCGCGCAGCCCGCATACGCTGTCATAGGTGCGCGCATCGCCCATCACGCCCACGGTCTTGACCGGCAGCAGCACGGCGAAAGCCTGCCAGATCGCGTCGTACAATCCGGCGTTGCGGATCTCTTCGAGATAAATCGCGTCCGCTTTGCGCAGGATATCACAGCGTTCTTTGGTAACCTCGCCCGGAATGCGGATCGCCAGGCCGGGTCCGGGGAACGGATGCCGGCCCACAAACGCCTCGGGCAGGCCCAGCTCACGGCCCAGCTCGCGCACTTCATCCTTGAACAGCTCTCGCAAAGGCTCAACCAGAGCCATATTCATGCGCTCCGGCAGGCCGCCGACATTGTGATGGCTCTTGATCGTGACGGATGGCCCGCCGGTGAAGGAAACGCTTTCAATGACATCGGGATAGAGGGTGCCCTGAGCGAGGAAATCCGCACCGCCGACTTTCTTTGCTTCAGCCTCAAACAGATCGATGAACGCCCCGCCGATGAATTTGCGCTTTTTCTCAGGGTCTGAGACGCCAGCGAGCCCTTCGAGGAAGGTTTCCTCGGCATCCACCGCGACGAGGGGAATGTTATAGTGATCGCGGAACAGGGAGACGACCTGCTCGGTCTCGTTCAGCCGCATCAGGCCATGGTCGACATAAACGCAGGTCAATTGGTCGCCGATGGCTTCGTGGATCAGGACAGCGGCAACCGCGCTATCGACCCCGCCCGACAGGCCGCAAATGACTCGCCCATCGCGCACCTGCTCGCGAATTTCGGCGATCTTGGTCTTGCGGAACTCCGCCATGGTCCAGTCACCGGCCAGCCCGCAGACATGGCGCACAAAATTGGCGAGCAGCTTCCCGCCATCGGGGGTGTGCACCACTTCGGGGTGGAATTGGGTGCCGTAAAACTTGCGGCTTTCATCTGCGATCACGGCAAAGGGAGCGCCGTCGCTGGTGGCGACGATTTCAAACCCCGGCGCAAACCGCGTGACCTTGTCGCCGTGGCTCATCCAGACCTGATGCCGCTCGCCTTCTTTCCAAAGGCCGTCAAACAGCGCGCAATCCTTGGCCACGGTCAGGAAAGCGCGGCCAAATTCGCCGCCTTCTCCGGTTTCATGGCCGGGCCGCACTTCGCCGCCCAGTTGGTGGCTCATCACCTGTTGGCCATAGCAGATACCTAGCACCGGAACCCCCGCCTCCAACAGGGACTGCGGGCAACGCGGGGAGCCATCATCGGGCACGCTGGCGGGAGAGCCTGACAGGATAATGCCCTTGGGCTTCATTCGTTCGAATGCGGCCTGCGCCATCGTGAACGGGGCAATCTCGGAATAGACGCCCGCCTCACGCACGCGGCGCGCAATCAATTGTGTCACCTGACTGCCGAAGTCGACGATCAGTATTGAATCCGAAACCTGCGGGGCGGGTTCGCCTGACGGCTGCGATGTGGTGGTCTGGTTCATGGTCTGGGCGATTACGGTTCCACCTCCAAACTGTCCAGTATGGAGGGAGCCAGTAGGTGCCATGCCGCCCGACCCGGCCCATAGGCGCGCGCAACAGCACCAAGTTCAGCCAAGTGCAGGTAAGTGATGCTGCAATGCACCATTTTTGCGGGAAAGCGGCTGGTTCCCGAGAAAAACCCCCGAAACCGTGCATTTTTCGGAACACTTTTGGCGCTCTTCGCATTTGCACAATTATCTTGTGCGGTGCACAAAGGTTTTAAATCACAACTGAAGGCCGGTCAGCGGCACACTCAATACCCCGATCCCTCTTCCAAAGGATACTCTACCATGCGTTTCTCTCTCCCGCTCATCGCTCTTTGCGGCATTGGTGCCGCGATCGCCGCACCTGTGGCCGCCGCTCCGCAGTCCGGCGAAGAAGTTGTGACCGTCCGTATCGACACTTCTGACATCGATCTGTCCAGCACCGAAGGCCGCGCCGCGCTTGAAGCGCGCATCGATGCCCGCCTGCGTGAGGCCTGCACCATCAATGAGCGTTCGCCCTATGGTTATGGCCGTCCGATCCGCGACGAAGCCTGCATTGCCAACGCCCGTGCGGAAGCTCTCGCCAAGGCCGAGCGCGTCGCCGCCGCACGTCAGCGCGCCGGACGTCAGGCTGCTGCAAACTGAGTGTAGGACTGCAGGACAATCATCCTGCGGTCACACTGCCGCAAATTACAGCGCCGGAAATTACAGGGCCTGAAATTACAGGGCCTGAAATTGAAGGCTTCAAAACGGTCACCGACTGCGGGCATTGCGCGCAGGCCCGGTGGCCGTTTTAGTATCCGGTGCGGAAATCCTGACCTTGCGTTTTATGCAATCAAATTTGGCGTTTTCGCATTTGTGTTCGATCCTGTGAAACACATATATGGCGCATAGCGGAGACGCGGGACCTCTCTCCCCCCTGCGCCGCTTTTGGCAGAGCACCTGAATACGGAGCCATGCCAGCTGAAAGTGTTGCTGTTGGAGCAATGCGCGCGAGGCGACGGCATCAAAGTGCCAGGCTCGCCGACCCGCGCAACCCGGCCATTCCCCAAGGCCTTTGCTCCAGATTGCCCGTTTACACTTGCGCTAAGGGATCGGCGCGAGAGACTGGGCCACCCAGCGACGAAAGCAGTGAGCAAGACGCGGTCGTCCCTCCCCCCTAAAATTGGCGGCCGCGTCTTCGCCCCCACCTTTGGGCTTTCAGGAAAAATCGGCGGGATCGATTACAGTAATTGTAATTATCTTTCTTGATGTAGTAACAATATTACTCGTGAGTTCGTATCTATATTCGTGACACAGAGCGCATAGTGCGTTCCACACAGGAGATACGATATGAATAGCATCATGCAGAAGGCTGTTGCCCTTGCCATTGCGGTCAGCATCAGCGCATTTTCATTCAACACGCTCATTGTCTGAGTATTTACGCAACGGCGATTGCGCAGTTTGACTAAACCTGTTTGCCGCCAGCCAGATCGCGCAGCTGCGTTTTCAGCAGCTTGCCGATATGGCTGCGCGGCATTTCATTGATCGGGTGGAGCGCGGACAGGCGCTGGGTCTTGCCCAGGCGCGCATTGACCGCCGCCATGATGTCCGCAGGGTCGCGCGCGCCCTCTGCCCGGACGACAAAGCCCACCGGCGTCTCCCCCCATTGGCGCGATGCGATACCGACCACGGCGGCCTCCAGCACATCGTCCTCGCGCTCCAGTTCGGCCTCAAGGTCGCTGGGATAGATGTTGAACCCGCCCGAGATTATCATGTCCTTGGCGCGGCCCACCAGTTCGACAAAGCCTTCTTCATCCACGCGCCCGATATCGCCCATCCGCATCCAGACCTCCTGCGTGGCGGGATCGGTCCATTGCGCCTCTGCGGTTTTATCTGGGCGGTTCTTATAGCCTGACATCATCGTCTGGCTGCGCCCGATCAGATTGCCCGGGGTTCCGGCGAGCACCTCGTTGTCCGCATCATCCAGCACTTTCATTTCGCTGCCCGGCGCGGGCCGCCCGACCGTGTGCAGCTTGTCGGGGAATTTGTGCGCTTCGAGCAGGCAGACAACGCCGCCTTCGGTCATAGAGTAAATCTCGATCAAACCGCCCGGCATCCGGTCCAGCACTTGCCGCTTCAACTCCGCAGAGAACGGTGCGGAGGTGCAATATTTGAGCGCCAGCGAGGAGAGATCGAATTCGTCGAACGCGGGAAAGTCCATCAGCCGCTGATACTGGACCGGCACCAGCATCGTGACGGTCGCGCGGTCCGCTTGCGCATGTTCGAGCCATCGCGCGCAATCGAATTTGCCCATGATGCGCACAGTCCCGCCCGCCAGCAGCGGCGGCAAAAATGCGACCATCGTCGTGTTTGAATAAAGCGGTGTGGAGGCAAGCGAGCGCACTTCCAGCCCGCTTTCCAGATAAGACAGGGCAGTTGCGCCAAACTGACGCCAGCGCATGACGTGACTGTGCACGATCCCCTTGGGAACACCCGTCGTACCGCTGGAATAGATGATGTTGAACGCATCTTTCCGCTCAGGCGTGATTGCGGGCGCGCGCGATCCCGGCGGGGCCATCCAGCCTTCAATATTCTCCAAAGGCACGCGGATCATCTGCGCCATAAAATCAGGGCCAAGCTCGGTGGCTTTGCCAGCATCGATAAACAGGTGCCGCGCGCCGGAATCTCGAGCCATTCCCGCAAGTTGTTCAGGGCTTGCACTGGTTGTCAGCGGAGCGGCAACGCCGCCAGCGCGCACCGCGGCGAGAAATACCAGCGCATACTCGACGCTGCTCGTGCCCAGAATGGCGACCGATTGCCCCCGCTCCAGCCCGGTCTCGATCATCCGCGCCGCCAACCGCTCAACCAGCCCGATCAGTTCAGCCCACGCCACATCCCGGCGCTCATCAATCAGCGCAATCGCATCGGGCTGTGCCCGTGCCCAGCCGGTGAGAATTTCGGTGTAGGAGCCAAACGGCTGCGAGAGTTCCGCGATCATGGCATCGCGCATCGCGGGGTCGGTCGGGTTAATCTGTGTCATCGGAAACAGGTGCCCCAGCGGCCCCTTCACCGCAAGACCTGCTGCACATCAGGGCGCAATGCCGCGAGCCTGTTTGTGCCCGTTTCGCGACAGTTTTGGGCGGGCAGTCCCAGCGCATTCGTCAAGCGGTGGAAAAGCCGCTCGACACTGCGCGCCAAGCTTGGGAATCCGTCCCTTTGCGCCTATATGATGGGCATGGATCAAAACACTTCTGACAATACCGGAAATTCCGCCCCGAACGAAAAAATGCCCGAGAAGCAAGGGGGCGAATATGGCGCGGACTCGATCAAGGTTCTCAAAGGCTTGGACGCCGTGCGCAAACGGCCCGGAATGTATATCGGCGACACCGATGACGGGTCAGGCCTGCATCACATGGTTTTCGAGGTGTCGGACAATGCCATCGACGAAGCTTTGGCCGGGCATTGCGACCTTGTCCTGATTGAATTGAACGCGGATGGTAGCGTCAGCGTAGAGGATAACGGGCGCGGCATTCCTGTCGGCATGCATGCGGGCGAGGGTGTCTCCGCAGCCGAGGTGATCATGACCCAGTTGCATGCGGGCGGTAAGTTCGAAAACACCTCTGACGATAACGCCTATAAGGTATCCGGCGGTCTGCACGGCGTGGGCGTCTCCGTGGTGAATGCGCTTTCGGAATGGCTGGAGCTGAAAATCTGGCGCGACGGCAAAGAGCACTGGATGCGGTTTGAGCATGGCGATGCGGTCAAGTCGCTGGAAATCCTCGGGGATGCACCCAAAGTGGACCAGAACCCCGACGATAACGGGTTCAAAAAGGGCACGCGGGTCACATTCCACCATTCCAACGACACCTTCAAGAACGTCACCGATTACGATTTTGACAAGCTTGAACACCGCTATCGCGAGCTAGCCTTTCTGAATTCCGGCGTGCGTATCCTGCTTCGCGACTTGAGGCATGAAGAGCCGGCGGAGCATGATCTGTATTACGAGGGCGGTATTGCAGCCTTCGTCAAGTACCTCGATCGCAACAAACAGCCGCTGGTCGCTGAACCGATTGCCGTGTCTGCGAACAAGGAAGGCATCGGGATCGATGTCTCGCTGCAATGGAATGACAGCTATTACGAAAATGTGCTGTGCTTCACCAACAACATTCCTCAGCGCGATGGCGGCACGCACCTCGCTGCATTCCGCGCCGCGCTGACCCGCACGTTGAACGGGTATGCAGAGCGTGAAGGACTGCTGAAAAAGGAAAAGGTCAGCCTGACAGGCGAGGATATGCGCGAGGGGCTTTCCGCCATTGTCAGCGTGAAACTGCCTGATCCCAAGTTCTCTTCCCAGACCAAGGACAAGCTGGTGTCTTCCGAAGTGCGCCAGCCACTTGAATCGCTGATGAGCGAGAAAATGACCGAGTGGCTGGAGGAAAATCCGGCGGATGCGCGCTCGATCATTCAAAAGATCATCGATGCCGCCGCTGCGCGCGAGGCGGCCAAGCGCGCCCGCGAAATGAGCCGCAAGGGCGCGATGAGCGTCGCCAGTCTGCCGGGCAAGCTGGCCGACTGTCAGGAACGTGACGCGACCAAGGCCGAACTGTTTCTGGTCGAGGGCGATTCCGCTGGCGGCTCTGCCAAGCAGGGGCGCGACCGCAAGACGCAGGCGATCCTGCCGCTCAAGGGTAAAATCCTGAACGTGGAGCGGGCACGGTTTGACCGGATAATCTCATCCAAGGAAGTCGGCACGCTGATTCAGGCGATGGGCACCGGCATTCGCGATGAGTTCAACCTGGAAAAACTGCGCTATCACAAGATCGTGATCATGACCGACGCCGATGTCGACGGGGCGCATATCCGCACACTGCTGCTCACTTTCTTCCATCGCCAGATGCCCGAGATCGTGAAAGCAGGACACCTTTTCATCGCTCAGCCTCCCTTGTTCAAGGTCGCCAAGGGTCGCAGCGAAGTTTACCTGAAAGATCAGCCTGCGCTCGATCGGTATCTGGTGGATGCGGGACTGCAAGGCCGCGTGCTCGAAACACAGGACGGTGCGCGCTCGGGCGAAGACCTGCGCACTCTGGTGGAGTATGCCCTGCGGCTCAAGAACCTGCTGGCATTTGTGCCGCGCCGTTATGACAGCGCGCTTGTGGAACAGATGGCGCTTTCGGGCGCCCTTGATCCGGCGCTTTCCCGCGAACAGCGCATCACCGCGCTCGAGTTTACCGCGCAGCGGGTCCAGCTGGGTGACAGCGAAGCGCGCTGGAGCGCTCGCATGCTGGAGGATGGCTCGGTCCAGTTCTCCCGCCTGTGGCGCGGTGTCACCGATGTTCACGATATCGAGGCGCGCTTCCTTGAAAGCACCGAAGCGCTCAAACTGCATGGCCTCGCCGGCCCGCAAGCCGAAGCCTACGCCGCACCGGTGCGTCTGGTGAAAGGCAGCGCCGACGAAGCCGAAGAAGACACCGTCCCCGCCGACGATACAGAGGCAGACGATCCCGTCGCGATGTCCGGCGATGATGCAATCATGCGCCCGACCCAATTGCTCGAAGCGGTGTTTGCGGCGGGCCGCAAAGGCCTCGCCGTGCAGCGTTACAAGGGTCTGGGCGAGATGAACGCGGAACAGCTGTGGGAGACCACCCTCGATCCGGAAAATCGCGCGCTGCTGCAAGTGAAGGTCGAGGATGCGGATGTGACGGACGAAATCTTCACTCGCCTGATGGGTGACGTGGTCGAACCGCGCCGTGAGTTCATTCAGGACAACGCTTTGAACGTAGCCAATCTGGATGCGTGATTTGGCACGTATTTTACGCAACTTGGCGCTCGAACAGCCGCAACACTTGATGTTTGCGAGGTAAGACGCGACATCACAGGCCATGACGCGACCGCCGCACAATACGAGCGATCTTCAGCAGATCAGCTTCCTCCTCGTCTTGGGGGCGGTGACGATCATGTTGATCTGGATCGCATGGCCTTTTGCGACGCCCTTGTTGTGGTCTGCGCTCGCCGCGATCATGTTCCAACCGCTCTACAAATGGAGCCTGATCAAGTGCCGCGGTAAACGCAATCCGGCGGCGTTGCTAACGCTACTGATTATCTTGCTCGCGGTGATTTTGCCCGCCCTGTGGATCGGCGCGCTCGTTATCCGTGAAGCGCTTGCAGTCGTCACCGAATTCCAGAAAAACCCGCCCGATGTTGACGCGTGGTTTGAACAGGGCTTCGCTTACCTGCCGGGCTTTGTACAGAACTCGCTGGCTGAACAGGGTTTCGACGATTTTTCGGAGGCTCAGGCCCGTCTGCTTGAAATTCTGAACGAAAGCGCAGGCCTCATCGCGGAACAAGCGCTTTCCATCGGCGGCGGCGCGCTGGGTGTTTTACTCAGCTTTGCCCTTGGCCTTTACGTCACCTACTTCCTGCTTCGCGATGGCACCCGCATCGGCGAGACCTTGCTACACTCTGCCCCGGTCGAGCGCGAAATTGCCGACCGCCTGTCAGAGCGGTTCCTCGGAATTGTGCGCGCCGTGATCAAGGGATCCGGCGTGGTCGGGCTTGTCCAGGGCACTTTGGGTGGCATCACAATGGCCATCGCAGGGGTGCCATCGGCGCTTTTGCTAGGCGTGCTGATGGCGATCCTCGCGCTCATCCCCGCAGTCGGCACGGCGCTGGTGTGGTTTCCTGTGGGCGTCTGGATGCTGGTCTCCGGCGACATCTGGCAGGGGGTCTTTGTGCTGGGATCAGGCTCCATAATCATCAGTTCGGCTGACAATGTGCTGCGCCCGATACTGGTGGGCCGTGACACAGGTATTCCTGACTGGATCATTCTGGTGACCACACTTGGCGGCCTTTCGATTGCGGGTTTCTCAGGCATTGTCCTTGGCCCGCTGGTCGCGGGACTGTTTCTGGCGACATGGTCCATTTTGCAGGAACAACGCGCGGAGGACGAAGAGTCCGCGGAAAAATACCGCACCCGGGTCGGGGCGGACGGCAAAGTGCGCGAAGATGTGACGGACGAGCCTGAGCCGCTGGCGGAACAGGTATAGCGCCCGGCGCGCAGCAAGAAGATGCAGCCAATCGTCAAACCAGGCAGTCAGGCAGAGCAAGTGGGACGTCTGATCCTGGCGGTGCTGCTGGTGCTTTGGTTGCCTGCTCTGCCCTTCGGCACTTACCTGATCTATCCCTTCGTAATTCTGACCACCTGGTTCCACGAAATGGGCCACGGCCTGACCGCCATTGCGATGGGGCAGGAGTTCGAACAGCTTGAGATTTTTGCAGACGGATCAGGCGTCGCGCAGAGCCTCTATGTGGCGGATATCTCGTCACTTCAAAGAGCCGCCATCGCCGCCGGTGGCCCGATCGGCCCGATCCTCGCGGGCTCTGGCCTGATCATGGCAAGCGCGCATCAGCGGCTCTGGCGGCCTGTGCTCTTGGGTACGGCGGCGGCAATCTTCCTCTCGGTGATTGTCTATGTCCGCTCCCCTGTCGGCTATTCCGTACTCCCATTGGTCGGGGCGAGCCTTGCGCTGGTGGCGTGGCGCGCGCCTGGCGGCTTGATGCGGTTCACTTTGCAATTTGTGGGCATGCTCGCCGCGCTCAGTATGCTGAGCGATATGAACTACCTCTTCACCGAGGCGGCGGTTATCGAAGGACAGCAAATATTGTCGGATACCGGCCAGATCGAAGACGCTTTATGGCTGCCACACTGGGTGTGGGCCTGCGTCATCATGTTGATCTCTGCGGTCATGGTCGGAGCCAGCCTGAAATACGCGCTGTCAGAGGATCGCCTTGGTATTGATGGAGGCAGAAAGCCGCCGCGCAATGTCCTGCAATTCAAGCGGCCCAAGCGCTGAACCGCTGAAAACTTCAGGATAGCACGCGCAAAGTGTTTACGCCGCGCGCGGAGGCGCCCGTTTCCCCGCTCAGCCCGGTAAAAATCGTATCGATGATACGGGCCAGCTTTTCCTCGGTCAGTTTGTCGCCCAGATAAATCAGCGAGTCCGGGATGGCGTAATGGGTGATCATCTGGTTGATCAGCGACAATGTCTCATCAATCTCCAACCCGGTGAAATAGCCATCCGCCTGCGCCTGCACGATCACTTCACACAGATAATGATCGGCCAGATCGACATAGGACCGGACCCGCTCAAAATTGGCTGCGCCCATTTCGCAAATGATCGTGAAGCTTTCGGGGTCTTCTGTCCACCGGTCGCGCGAAATCACGAAGCGTCGGCGGAAGAATTCGTACATCTTGCGGATCGGGGGAAGGTCTGTTGCCAGCACCTCTTCCATCACCACCATATGCGGATGCAGCCACGATTGCGCGATCGCATCGAACATGTCGTCATAGTCTTCGAACAGCTGTTCAAACCGGGCGCGTGTCAGCCCGCTTTCGCTGATCGCGACGGTGTAGGGGATTTCGGTCCCGCGTTCTTTCACAAGGTCGAGCACCATCTGAGCGATGCGCTTGCGCTCGGTCTCGCGGGTTTCCGGTGAAAGTGGCATTGGCGGGGGCTCCAAGGTTGAAGCACAAATAGACACTCTTGCCTGATGCTTAAAGGACTTTCAGCGAAAAATTGTGCAGCGCAGCACATGCTGTAGCATCAGCGCACCACCCGATCAGAAGTCGTTCTTGCCCGCAATAATGGCGCGCGCCTGCGCTTCGAGCACCTTGTATCGTTCCAGATCGGGGATTTTGGAGCGAAACCATTCGGCAATCCTGAGCAAATCCTCACCATAATTCCCGGTCGGCATCATGGGCTGACTAAAGCCAATGGTCCGCTTGTCATTGTCCGCATAGGCCAGAACGATGGGTACACCGGCGGCCCTGGCAATGTTGTAAAAGCCCGATTTCCATTTGCCATCCGACTTGCGCGTTCCTTCGCACGCGATCACCAGATTCAGCTCATCGCGGCTGTCATACTCCGCCTTGAGCTGCTCGACCGTGTTCGCCTTTTTGGTACGGTCCACTGCGATACCGCCCATATCGAGCATGAAGTTCTTCATCATACCCTGAAACAGCGTGTGTTTGCCCATGAAGTTGGGCTGCACTTTCTCTTCCTTGGTGGCGCCTGCGAAAAACACGAAATCCCAGTTGGAAGTGTGCGGCGCGCCCGCGATGACGCATTTCTTCACCTCGGTGGGAAATCGCTCGACGATCCGCCAACCCCTCAGCCAATAGAAGAACAGGATGATCCGGTTCACGACCCGCGAAAGCAGCGTGACGTTACGGGTTTCATTGTGTTGCACTGGCTTGGACCTCCCCCCAACGCTTTTGCGGGGTAAGCGATAGTTACGCAAGGGGACAGCTAGAGGTTGCGCCTGGGGTACTGCCTAACGCAGGGAGGCCCATGATCGTATCCCCAATTTCCGCGTCGGTCTCACACAAGGCTTTATCATGTGTCTCAAACTCTTCTGGAGAAACCAAGACTAAATTCAATTCTGTGCGGGTTGCCTCAAGGCTATTGCGCTGTTGCAGAATGGATTCGAGCTTATCTCAGTATTGACTAGGGTTTCGAGCACCAGATCTCGATCATAGGAGATTGTCGTTGGCATCAGCTATATCCTGAACACACCAAACTGTGGCCGTTCCGCAATAGGAGCCTCAAGCGTCGCGGCAAAGGCCAGCCCCAGCACATCGCGGGTTTGCACGGGGTCAATCACCCCATCATCCCATAGCCGCGCGGTGGCGTAGTAGGGGTTGCCTTCGTCCTCGTATTTCTGGCGGATCGGGGCCTTGAACGCCTCGGCCTCTTCGTCGCTCCAGCTGTCCGCATCGCGGTGGACGGTTGCGAGCACGCTGGCGGCTTGTTCGCCGCCCATCACGGAAATACGCGCATTGGGCCATGTGAACAGGAAGCGC